>Ga0180076_1000063_pt1 | contig 9433 bp, 10 predicted proteins | sample EasRiv433_16_10D_FD_121772 | JGI IMG/M metagenome (GOLD analysis project Ga0180076, IMG submission 121772) | Soil microbial communities from meander-bound floodplain in the East River, Colorado, USA - East River metaG ERMLT433_16_10D | ecosystem: Environmental > Terrestrial > Soil > Floodplain ... | reverse complement strand
GTGTTACTAATCTGAGGGTAACGAGCGATATCATCGGGGCGTCGTATAGCAATGGAACAACGGATAACATTATCTATTCCTTCTTCCCTAATGTAGGGCCAGGATATAAAATTATTGAAACGCCGAGAAATCTGATCTATCTTCCAATCACCCTATCCACGATTTCGACGATGGAAACGACTCTTACGGATCAGGACGGTAAACTAATTAATCTCCGAGGTGAGGAATTATCGATACGGTTTCATATAAGAGAAGCTTAAAAATTTATTAAGTTCTAAATAAAATGAGTCGATACACGAACTGCAAAGTCAATATTTCAGAAGGACAAAAAGATAAAATTAAAAGAGCGCTACAAGCGGGAACAGGTGTAGGCATTAAACTAAGTAATAGCGATTTAAACGGAGAGCATTTGTTGGCTCTTACCCAAGCCCAGATCAATAAATTAGCCAAAGCGTATCAGGATGGGAAAGGTGTGACTATAAAAATGAGTAAAACGCAATTAATAAATAACACTAAAGTTGAAGGAGGGTTTATAGGCGCCATTTTACCGTTTCTAGCAACTGCAGGAAAATTTCTGCTATCGAGTGTGTTACCGAGCTTAGCAACGGGTGCGCTAACTGGAATAGGCGCAGCGGCTGGTTCTAAAGTCATCGATAAAGTCACAGGAAAGGGTGAGGGTATATATCTCAATACTAGAGGTAAAAACTACAAGATAGTGCAACAAGGGCAGGGCTTATATATGAAACCATACCAAGGATCTGGATTAAATGGTGTAGGAGAAGGTCTGTATCTGAAAAGAGGTAATGGATTCGTGAATGGGGAAGGCCTTATCTTAGGACCAGATTCACCGTTTAAAAACATTCCGCTTCTCGGATTGTTACTTTAAAAATATATTATATATAAAATGTCTCTATTTCCGATTCATAAAATGGGGTGGACGAAACCTAAACATGTTCCAGAAAAAAGGACTCAACCGAGATCCGTCAAGTGGCGGGCGTGTGAAGGCATGTGGGATGTTAAATATAGACCGCAAAGACAACTAGGCGGTCTAAGGTGGGAGTTTTTTGCGCAAGAAGAGATAACTATTCAGTCACAAAAAAATCTAGTTTTACCATTAGGCTTAGGTGTTCGAATGACGAAAGGATCGTGTAAAATTTCACTCCATCCAGAATTTTTGGAAGCTGGGTGTCGCCTGCTAAGCGATACCGTTACTGGGACCGCTGAAGAGATTTTACTCGATGTTAAGAATTTTAACGACCTTGGAACAGTCGTCATAAAAGAAGGAGACTCGTTATGTTATGTGAATTACGAACAAAATTGAATTCCATTTTAAAATAATCGTTATTATAAAATGGAATTGAACAAAGCAGACGCTTATCGCCTTCAGAAAATATCTGAAATTCAACAGGAAATCTTAAGAGAACGAGAAAAGAGAGACCTAATCTGTAAAAAATATCAAAAGAGTGTTAAAGTTGTTGAAGCGTTGGGAGGTTTGTTAACCCTTACATCTTCGGGACTCAGCGTATTAGGTGTAACTTTTCTAAGTTCCGTCGCTGCCGCACCCGCCGCTACCATCGTGGTATCTTTATCCGCCGGAGCTGGAGCACTATCTCTGATATCTATCAAAGTCCGCCGAATATTATCGCTCCGGCAAGAAAAACATGCGAAGATCAGGACTATAGCCGAAGGAAAACTCAATTCGATCAGCGACCTCGTTTCAAAAGCCCTGGATGATAATAATATCTCAGACTCGGAATATTCCGTTATTCTGAGTGAATTCGAGAAATTTAATCGGATGAAGGAAGAGGTTAGAAGTAAAACCACTATCAACATAGATGAAGCGACGAAACATTTTGGCAAAACGTAAAACGTAAAACGTAAAATTCAATACGTTTTTACGTTTAAATATTATGTTTCCGACTTAAAAATGTCGTTTCTAAAAATTCAAGACCCGGCTAAACGTGATTTTTTAGTCGAGAATTTTCTCAAGATGAAGCAAAATATTAGACAAGATTCGTTATCTGAGAAATTAGGGGATATCTCTCTTCAGCGTGAATTAACAAAAGCGTACAAACCGATAATCGAGTCGCAGTCTGGAATATCTAAAGAATTAGGCACGATAAAAGAGAACTCCAAGTTAACGGCTGAAGCGCTTCGTGCTTTGCCGGCATCGATATCAACATCGTTGAAAGCGATTCAATTCCCACAGTATCCATCGATAGACGCGTTCGAGGACGATCCCGTTTCAGATATTAGAACTTTAGAATTAGGCGATGTCGCTACAAAATATTTAAAAGAATACGCTGCGAACAAGAAGTTGACGGACACGACCTTCGGAATATACTCTAAAGATGGGGAGTTTTACATCGGGGACAGCCGAATCACGATCGAAGGTGATGATATAACGGTGGGTAATAATAGCTACAAGGGAACTCCGGGGCTATGGGAATTGATGACGATGAAGGAACCAAACGAGACGCTATACAGTCAAAACGATTTGGATGAGTACAGGGAAATTCTTGAATCGTCGGGTGCCTTGTATACGGTGAAAAATCCTAATAAACCCAAATCGTCTAGGGGCAAAAAATATAATAAAATCATTAAGCCGATGCTGAAAGGTAAGTCCTCAACGGGTGAAGGAGTCGTAGTTCTCCCGCAAGACCCCGATGCGCTAGTGGAAATGTTGGCACTACGAATGGCTAGCTTCGGAGCGGGAAATACGGGATTAAGAAACGAGATAGTCGGTATCAGCGATGAGTTACTTAGGCAAAATATGATAACTGACTTAGAGTATAAAAATTTAATGATACAATTATAAAATGATCGTTATAACGAAGAGAAGATTTGCAAAAAGATACGCCGTAGGAGGCGCGGGGATATTTGACACGATGTCGGGATTTGTCAAAAGAATGTTATCCTCAAATGCTGTAAGACAGGTAGCAGCAAACGCATTAAGTGCGGGTAAAGACGCCGCAACGGAGATTGGAAAAAAGGCTATAGATGTTGGAAAGACCGTTGCAATTAATGCGGGAAAGCGATTGGTTGATAAAGCGGCGGAAAAAATGTTTGCTCCACGCCCTCAGGGAAATACGGAACTTAGCGAGAAGAGTAAGGAAACGCTACAGAATTTAATATATTCCCAACCTTCGGCGAATATAAATAATTTACTGTCCGGTAACGGTGGCGCCATATCGATTCGAGATTTAGTGCGCGGGTCTGGAATGAAATGGGCTTAAAAATAAAATCTTGTTATATTAAAAAATGCAGTCAGATATTCTAAGATTTACTGATACTCCCTTAACCGACGAGGGAATTGAAAAATACGAATGGCACGAGTACGAACCGGTAGCGAGAACGAATCTAAACAGCGCTGGGGAAATTCGTATAAATATCGAACTTCAAGATCTGTTTAGCCATCCAGCTGAGTCATACCTGCTATTCGAAGGTAGACTGACTAAAGCGGATGGAACCTTTTACGCCAATGACGACGCCGTAGTTTTAGTTAACAACGGCCTCATGCATCTCTTCAGTCAAATGTCCTATTCTCTTTCGAATCAAGAAATAGAAAGCGTGTTTCATCCCGGACAAGCGACAACTATGCTAGGTCTATTGAAATATCCCAACGACTTCGCTCTTGCCCAAGGACTTAACCAATTATGGACTAAGGACACAACCGCCACTGCCGTTATTGCTAATAACACGGGATTCGCGATAAGGCAGGCGTATCTCATTCGGAAACCAACTGCAAAGGGTACATTTAGTTTCATCGTGCCTCTGAAGCACATTTTTGGATTCTGCGAAGATTACGATAAGATAGTTTACGGTATGAAGCAGACTCTAACGCTCGTTCGCAAATCCGACGACGATGCTGTTTATAGAGTTCTTCTCGTCGACGCTGCAGCGGCGGCAGCGGCGGCTGGAAAAGTTAACATTAGTAAAATTTCATGGTTCATGCCTCATGTTATTCCTTCTGACATGGAAAGAATGCAGCTGTACAAAACGATCGAATCAAAAACAACGCTACCCGTAGCATTTCGAGCCCATTTTTGCGACACCATAACGGTTCCTCAATCAACGACATTTAATTGGCGACTTAGCGTAAAGACAGCGCCGGAAAAACCTAGGTACATCATAGTCGGGTTTCAAACTGATCGAAGCGGTAATCAAGTAGCTAATCCATCAATTTTCGATCATTGCGATATCAAGAACATGTATGTAATGATGAACCAAGACAGATATCCAGCAGTCGATTACAACCTATCATTCCCGAATCAACAATTTTCTAGAGCTTATAGAGATGCCGCGACTTTTAGCGAAAAATTCTATGGGATGGATCAGTTGATAACTCAGAGCAACATCACTCCGGCCGACTACAAAGACTTGTACCCGCTTTTCGTTTTCGATGTAAGTAAGCAATCCGAACGGCTAAAGTCGTCGGTTGTAGACATTCAGATCAAGGCTACTTTCAATGCAGCGGTGCCGGGCGGAACCGAAGCTTATGCAGTCGTCATTTCAGATAAATTGTTAAACTTCCAATCGGACGGTCAGAAGATGAGCGTAGTATATTAAGAAAAATATTTTCTTATATAAAAAGAACATGAAACTCCCACAACTAAAATCGTTAATGAAGAAACACGGAATAACGTTTAGTTATATGAACAAACCCGGAATGTTAAGAATACTCGTTGAAAAAGGTATTTTACCGGAATCAGAATTGTCTAAACCGGTGAAGGAGAAAAGGCAAGCATTACCCAAGTATGAGTATTTAAAAACTAATAGAAATAATCCTATAAGCGTTGAGATTCTAGACAAAGAGACTAACGAAGCCGTCGTCTACCCATCGTTGTATAAGGCGAGCATGACTTTAAAAACTAGCATGAACACGCTGAAGGCATATAATGGTAAAGTCTGGAGAGATAGATACGAGATCAAGATACTAACTCAGTAGTGATCGATGGCATGTGCAACATGTAACATCAGAATAGGCGCGGCTCGCGGCTTCGCCTGCCACGAGACTCGCACGCGCAATCTGGAATACTTGTATATTATTGAATTTACCAAACATACACTGTTTGGTAAATATTACTAAAATCGGACTTAGGAGAACGACATTGAATATAAAAAAGTTGCCAGATAGAATTCTATTTTAATTTCATGATTTAAGTATCGTAGATGTATAGTTGCATGTATCGGATTCCAGTGAGAAGTCCATCATCGACTTCAGGTATCGTGACTCTATAATACTGATAAGCGGTCGTAGTCGAAATATTAAAAAACGTCGAGAAACCTTGTATTGCCCGCGATAGAGCCGTCGTCGATGTAAATAGTGGTACGAATGATACTCCGTCGTTGCTAGCGGATAAATTCCACGCGGGTATCGTCTGTAAAGGTTCCAAGGCGATTCTCCAAATTATAACCGGTTCAGGACACTTTATCTGTAACCACAACGTTACACCGTCGCCAGAAATCCAAGCTCCTTCCTCATCCCCCATGCTATTATTAAAAGCCGTGTACGCTTTGTTGTTACTAGTTTCCGAACTAGCGCTAATGAAGAACCCGGCCACATTATCGTTGGCGGTCATAGTAGGTATATATCCGATGTGACACTTTTTAAGAGACTCGTCGACATATTTCTTCGTAGCCGCGTCTTGAGCTTCGGCTGGGTCGTGTAAGCCTACTATATATTTTTCATTCATCACGATATCTTGGAAAGATTCGGTTACTCGTCTACCGAGCGCGGACCCGAATCTTATTATATCCTGATCCCCGTGCTTGACCAAAAATCCATCGGTCGTGTGTAAAGTAATCGGTTGGGTTAACCGGCACAGTATTTTATTCGTCGTATTTCCTAAAAATATAGCAAATTCTTTATTTCCACTCAAACTCTTACAGCCCGTCGTTCGTAAACGATCGGAGCCAACGCTAAACAATAGATTGCCCGTCATGGTTTCACCGGTCTTCGATACTTTCGAAGCGTCTTGGTCATCGACATATTTCTTATTCGTTAAATGCTTGTCATCGGTTGGGTCGGCACTATTAGTGATTTTATCACCGACAAGGGCAGTAGCCTGAGTAAAGCTAATGGCCTCGTCTCCGTTACCCGCTGAAGGGTACGTCGTCGGTAAACCGACGAGAAGGCGGCCGCCCATATCTATATCTCCAGTAACGTCGTTGCTTCCATCTAGCCTTAGAAAAGTATTGTTTATCTGATTTAGTGTAACACCTCCAGACACTATTCTTTCAACTGATGCAGCATCAGTTCGTCCAAATTTATCGACAGGCATGTTTTATATATATTATTATTATTTAATTATTATTATTTAATGTAATTCGTTTATGACTTCTTGAAACTCGCAACCATCGTTGCACATTTTCTTCAATACATACAGACATAAATGACCGCAATACACTTGGCCGTCTGGTTGTATTCGCTCGCTGTTATAAAGCAGCGGTCTTTGTAGATATTTTATCAATTCCGTTGGAGGAGGCAGCCCGTAGCTGTCGAAATAAAATTTCTCCTTACCGTTCTTTAAAAAACTGCACCAATGCTTTCCGACTCCAGAAGAACCGTCTAGGTTCAATATCCCACACTCATTCCGTCTAGGTTTCTGAGGCAGCTCGTCTCGTAAGAAAACGCCTCTAAAATTCGGAATATTTAGCTTCTTCGCAGCATCCAATAATTCAAAATTCGTTAACGGATGATTTGGAAGAACTACGCCTTCAACATCGATTTGTTTAACACTCATTTTACATTAGAGAATAATGTCCGTATGCTAAAGTGTGGACACCATCTTGTAGAATCACTCGTTTATCATCTTCCGCTGAGAGAGCCACCTTGTTGACTTCTTCGGTGTAGATTTCGTGTAGGTGCGATCGAATGACATTCATCTTTCTCGATTGTTCTCGTTTGGTGAATAAGCAATCTCTGTAGTCTTCGTGGGTGATAGATTTCTTGACGACGTTCTTCTTCACGCCTTTACATTTCTTGTGGTCCACTCCAGCCATCTTGTACGAATACAGTTTCGATCTTAAACCTACAAACTCTTCGATCTGTTTACCAGCCGCTTCGTCTTTGAACATGCCAATTACCTTTTTATTGATGCCTGCTTCTATACCAGAGGGGTGGTCTTTTGGATAATCGCTAGTATCGAACCTGCTTCTAATGTCAGGAGCAATATCGCTGTAGAAGTCTTCGGTCTTAATTTCATAGGCTAAAGAATCGGTATCCGTAAAAAGTAACTTTGCCCTATCTTCATACTTTTTCTTGATGTAATTATAATGAAAATCGTACATTATAGTCTTGCTCAAGTCTAAAATACACATCCCTAAATAAATAGGCTTGTTGTAGTATAGCTTCGTTCGTTTCATATGAATGGCAATTAGGTTTTCGTCAAAAATAGTTCGAGTGTCGTAGCTCGTTTTCGCTGCTAGTTTTATGGCTTGCTTCTCGCTTGAAACCAGTTTTATGTCTACCCGAGACTCTATGTTTTCACAGGTCTTACCAAACACACTATTGTTCATTAGTTTGAAAAAGTCTTTCTCGAAATCGTTGGTTGCTCTAGTCCTCAGGTTGGTATTTAAATCGATATACTTTTTCAGCCAAGCACTTTCTTCAAATTTTATTCCACGATGAATTTTAGTTATCTTCAAGCCTTGGCTTTCATACAGCTTTAAATTTTCGTAATGGACTATGTACTTTACTTTATCGTTCAGGTTTGGGATGAGTTTAGGTACGGTTGAAGATTCGGGTGTAACATTCTGGGGGGCGAGAGGATAGTCGTTGTGAAGGTCGTGCAAATCTTTCGGATATTCCAAGTCCACCTCTAATATACAGGGTACCGATCTCCAGTCGTTTAGCTCGTCATCGCCCATCCACTTGAACCCGTGAGTTGGTAGATTCTTACACATTGCCCATCCGTACAAATTGTTAGCGTCTAAATAGGTTATAAATGATGAAGGCTTGCTCTCGTCAAACGCGGGCATGTACTTATTGTTCGCTCGTCCATAACGGTGTGAAATGGTGCTAACACCTCCCCTTATCCCATGTTTAACCATTAGTATCATATCGTAATCGCTCAATAATTCCAACTCTACTCCAGTCAATTTTAATGCGGCATCCCAAGCAAGACCCGGAGAAGTATAATACCAGGCGGGATCCAGGCCATAGTTCGCACAACACACATCTCTAAAATTCTCAAAGACATCGGCGAGAAGAAGAACATCACTCTCGTTATATAAATCGTGGTATTCTCTAAACGTTTTAAATCCGAATTCGTTCCATACCGCTCGTGCGTGGTCGTAGTCGTCGTCGCTAATGTCTGAGTCGTTAAGTCTCGAATAGAATGCCGACTTCGGTGGAAGTTCTGTTTCGTTCAGTCGATCGATGGAACTAACATAATCATACGGATAAATTCCCTTATGGAGCAAGAGATCGAGCTGATTACCGGTGTAGTACTTGCTTATATTTTTACACTGGTCTCTGCTTAGGTTCCTCGATAAAGCGTCGAGACTCGATGCCATGAATCTAAAACTATCGAGGAATCGTAATTCTCGCTTAACCGTTCTCGCTTTCCCCGCTTCATCTACAAACTTATCGACTATAACTTCTCTGCTAAATGAGTTATTCTTTTCTTCGTTGCAGGGGATGCAGTTAATCTTTTCGTTATCATCACCTCGTAATTTCTTTACGAATAGGTGACTATCGTAACCGGATAAATTATGGAATATTACTGGGATAAACTTGGGGACTTTATAGTTTAGATTACAGTTTGTATGAGCGGCGCCTCTATAATTTCCGGTTAAATGACAGTGGTCTCTTACTCGATCATCGCCTAGTTCGCGTTCGCATATGTGGCAAACAATAGCCGAGTCGAATAGCTCCTTGTCTTTCTTCCCGAATATCATTCTCTTCGGAAATTTAAATCGATTATAAATATCTTTTATATTCTCTATAAGAGTGTTTATAAATATCTGCGCTACATCATCGTCTTCGCTCTTCGCTGTGAACATTACGGGGGCTTGCGAATATATGGCATTATCGGAACATTTTATATAATAACAGAAAGAACTCGGAACGTGTTTTTGGTATTTGTTGGTATAGGACATGCCGGGATCTGGTTGACAAGTGTCTATAGGTTTTATGAAACTTTCAAAATCGGCGTACACTACGAATGGAACTCTCATCTTTCTATAATAATTTTTAAAACTCAACACAGTTCCTGGTTTTGGAAGTTCTATCTTTTGAGCGTCGTGTTGGGAACAGTATTCGGTGTGTTTGTGTAGCGAATCTATGGATCTATAACCAATTAAACATCGTTCACAATAGTGCATTGAATTATGGGATTTTTCGGTTCGTACTGCCATCAGTCTGTTGAAATTTTTTATCCAACAATAATGCTTCTTTTCTCCGTTGGAAATAAGCAGTAGTTTTACG
>Ga0180076_1000061_pt1 | contig 9545 bp, 6 predicted proteins | sample EasRiv433_16_10D_FD_121772 | JGI IMG/M metagenome (GOLD analysis project Ga0180076, IMG submission 121772) | Soil microbial communities from meander-bound floodplain in the East River, Colorado, USA - East River metaG ERMLT433_16_10D | ecosystem: Environmental > Terrestrial > Soil > Floodplain ... | reverse complement strand
ATCTGGGCCTGGATGGACACGTCGAGCGCCGAGACGGGTTCGTCCGCGATGATGACCTTGGGCTCGAGGGCCAGGGCCCGGGCGATGGCGATGCGCTGCCGCTGGCCGCCGGAGAACTCGTGCGGATAGCGTTGCAGCAGCGGCTCCGCCTCGCCGCTCTCGGTGAGGCCGACGTCGAGGAGCGCCTGGAGGACGCGCGCGCGCCGCTGCGCGGCGTCGAGCCCCGGCTCGTGTATCTCCAGCCCTTCGCCGATGATGGCCTCCACGGTGAGCCGCGGTGACAGCGAGGACAACGGGTCCTGGAACACAACCTGGATTTGCCGCCGCAGCGCGCGTTTCCCCGTCGGGCTTGCCTTGGACCATGAGACGCCGCCGATGCGAATGTCGCCGTGGGCGGCGACGAGATCCAGGACGGCGAGCGCCAGCGTCGTCTTGCCCGAGCCCGACTCCCCGATGATTCCAAGTGTTTCCCCGGGCGCCAGTTCGAAATCGACGCTCCGCACCGCGGTGAAAATGCCTTTTCTGAACCAGCCCCGTATGCCCGGCAGATCGGTGGCGTAGTCGACCTGCAGATTGCGGGCCTCGACGACTCGCCCCTCGCCCGGGGGGCCGACGTCGCGCTCCGGCCGGCTGTTGATCAGCTTCTGCGTATACGGATGGCGCGGCTGGCTCGTCACCTGGCTGGTGGGGCCCTGCTCCACGATTACGCCCTTCTCCATCACCGCCACGCGGTCGGCGTAGCGGCGCACCAGGTTCAGGTCATGCGTGATCAACAGCAGCGCCATGCCGGTCTCGGCGCGGAGCTTCTCCAGCAGCTCGAGGATCTGCCGGCGGATCGACACGTCGAGCGCGGTGGTCGGCTCGTCGGCAATCAGCAGCTTGGGATTGCACGCAAGCGCCATGGCGATCATCGCGCGCTGGCGCTGGCCGCCGGAGAGCTGGTGCGGGTAGCTGCGCGCGGCGCGCTCTGGCTCCACGATGCCGACCCGGCGCAGCGCGGCGAGCACCTCGGAGCGCGCCGCCGCCCCGCGCAGGCCGGTATGCAGCTCGAGAGACTCGGCGATCTGGTCGCCGACGGCGTAGATCGGGTTGAGCGCCGTCATCGGCTCCTGGAAGATCATCGCGATATCGCGGCCGCGCAGGTCGCGCAGGTCGGACGCGGACATCGCGAGCACATCCCTGCCGTCGAAGGATATCTCGCCGCTCAGGCGCGCCTCCTCGATGAGGCGGAGCAACGACAGCGCGGTTACGGTCTTCCCCGAAGCCGATTCGCCGACCAGCGCCAGCTTCTCCCCGGCGTCGAGCGAAAACGACACGCGATCCACCACGCGGCGCGGGCCGAACTCGATGCTGAGATCACGGACTTCGAGCAGGCTCATGGCGCGCCTTCCTCCAGCACCTTGCGCGGGTCGAGCGCATCGCGCAGTGCGTCGCCGACCAGGATCAATAGCAGCAAAGTGACGACCAGCACGACGAACGTGGACAGTGAGATCCACCAGGCGTACAGGTTTTCCTTCCCCTGACTCAGCAGCTCGCCGAGGCTGGGCGTGCTCGGGGGTACCCCGAGGCCAAGGAAATCGAGACTCGTCAGCGCGCCAATCGCCGCGGCCAGCTCGAAGGGTATGAGCGTCACGACCGGCGTCAGGCTGTTGGGAAGGATGTGCCGCAGCATGATTTTCCTGTTGGTCTGTCCCAATGCCCTGGCGGCGCGCACGTAGTCGAGCGTGCGGTTCTTCAGGAATTCGGCACGCACGTAAGCCGCGATCCCGAGCCAGCCGAAGAGCGAAAGCAGCCCGACGAGCAGCCAGAAGCTCGGCGTGAATAGCGACGACAGAATGATGAGCATGTAAAGCACCGGCATGGCGCCCCATATCTCGTTGAAGCGCTCCATCGCGATGTCGGTCCACCCCGCGAAATAGCCTTGAATCGCGCCATACAGCACGCCGACGACCGTGCATGTCGCAGCCACAAGCATCGCGAACACGACGGACACGCGGAAGCCGTAGAGCAGGCGAGCGAGAAGGTCGCGCCCGCGGTCGTCGGTGCCGAGGAGGTTCTGCGCGCCGGGCGTCGCGGGATTCGGCTCTTTCGCGAAATAGTTGATCGTGCTGTGGTGATAGGGGTTCGGCGGGAACACCGCGAAATTGCCCGGCTTCGCGAGCTTGTCGCGGATGAATGGATCGAGAAAATCCGTCGGCGTCGGAAAGTCGCCGTCGAACGTGGTATCAGGCAAGGTCTGGAACAGCGGGACATACCACTGCCCTTCGTAGCGGACGACCAGCGGCTTGTCGTTGGAGAGCACCTCGGCAAGCAGGCTCATGCCGAACAGAGTCGCGAACAGGATCAGGCTTACATATCCGAGCCGGTTGCTCCGGAACCGGCGCCACGCGCGGCGGGCCGGGCTCTGGGCGGACGCCCGGGCTGCGACGGGCGACTCGGGTGCTGCCGTTGAAGCGGTCGTTCGGGCGCCGGACATGGGGTCAGAAGTACTTCACGCGCGGATCCACCCAGACGTAGCTCAGGTCGCGCAGCAGCGTGGTAAAGAGACCGATGATGGTGAACAGGAACAGGCTCCCCAGCACCACCGGGTAATCGCGGCGTATGACCGACTCGTAGGACAGCAGGCCCAGCCCGTCGAGCGAGAACAACGTTTCGATCAGGATCGACCCGCTGAAGAACGCGCCGACGAACGCCGCGGGGAACCCCGTCATGATGGGGATCAACGCATTGCGAAACACGTGCTTCCATAGCACCTTGCGCTCGTCGACGCCCTTGGCGCGAGCCGTGAGCACATACTGCTTGCGAATCTCCTCGAGCATCGAGTTCTTGGTGAGTATCGTGATGACCGCGAAGCCTCCCAGCACCATCGAGGCGACCGGCAACGCGATGTGCCACAAGTAGTCGGCGATCTTTCCGGCGAGCGAGAGCTCGTGCCAGTTGAGCGACGTCAACCCGCGCAGCGGGAACCATTGAACGAACGAGCCACCCGCGAACAACACGAGCAGCACGACGCCCATGACGAAACTCGGGATCGCGTAACCGAGAAGCACGATGAAAGTGGTCACGGTGTCGAAGCGCGTGCCCGCGCGCACCGCTTTCGCAATGCCGAGCGGCAGCGAGATCATGTACACCAGAAGGAAAGTCCACAGACCCAGGCTGATCGACACGGGCAGCTTCTCCAGGATCAGCTGCGAGACGTCCTTGTTGTGATAGAAGCTTTTTCCCAGGTCGAAGCGGGCGAAGCGGCCGAGCATCTGGAAGAAGCGCTCGTGCGCGGGCTTGTCGAAGCCGTACAGCTTCTTGATCTCCTCGATACGCTTCGCGTCCACGCCCTGGCGGCCGCGATAGCCACCGGTCGTGGCCGGGCCTTCACCGCCCGCGTCTCGCCCCTGGAGCTGCGCCACAATCTGCTCGACCGGACCGCCGGGCACAAACTGGGTGATCACGAAAGTGATCAGCAATATGCCCAGCAGGGTGGGAATCATAAGCAGCAGGCGCTTGACTATGTAGGACCACATCGCCGTCGCTCCTAGCGCTTTCGCCACCAGGTGGAGATCACCCAGTCCTCGGCCCTGTAGTAGAACGGCGCGATGGCGGGCTGCTCAAACTTGCCCGAGCGGTACGCCACGCGAAACGAGTTGCTGTAATACTGCGGGACGACGTAGTGGCTATGACGCAGCACGCGATCAAGCGCCCGCAGGCTCGCGACGAGCTCGCGCCGAGTCTGGGCCGCGACCACGTGGCGCAGGAGCTCATCGACGGCGGGATCACGCACGCCCATCAGGTTGTTCGAGCCTTCGGTGCCCGCGGACTCCGTGCCAAGCCGCTCGACCAACTCGCTGCCGGGCGCTTCGTTCCCGGGAATGCGCACGGTGAAAAGGTCGTAGTCGAAAACGTCCAGCCGCTTCTGGATCAGCGCGAAATCCGCTCTGCGGGTCTCCGCGTAGATGCCGAGCCTGCGCAGCGCCTGGAAGTAGGGAGTGGCGACGATCTCGGCGCGCGCGTCACTGACGAGGTACTCGATCGTGAACGCCTCGCCTTTGGCATTGCGCAGCGCACCGTCGCGGTAAGTCCAGCCGGCCTGTGCAAGTAGCTCGCCCGCCTTGCGCAGGTTGCCCCGCAGAGAGTTCGGCGGGTCGGTGGACGGCGGAATCGGCGCCGCTTCCTTGAAGACCTTGTCTGACAGCTTCGCGCGCAGCGGCTCGAGGAGCGCGAGCTCGTCCGGCCCCGGCAGCCCTGTGGCTTCGAAATCGCTGTCATTGAAGAACCCCCGGACGCGCTTGTGCGCGCTGTAATTGATCATCCGGTTGATCCACTCGAAATCGAAGGCGTAGGTGAGCGCCTCGCGCACGCGCGGATCCTTGAATTTCTCGCGCCTCGTGTTGATCAGAAACCCCTGGAAATCGCCTGCATTCCGGGTGGGGAGCTCGGCCTTGATGAGCTCGCCCGACGTGAACTTCTTGCCGATATAGGTTCGCGCCCAGTCCTTGGACGAAAACACCTGGATGTAATCGAATTCACCCGCCTTGAAAGCCTCGGTCTGCGCTGTGTTGTCCTTGTAGATCCTCAACGTGACTCGATCGAAGTTGTACATGCCGCGGCGGACGTTGAGATCGCGCGCCCAGTATTCCGGATCACGCTGGTAGGTGATGTCGCGGCCGAAACTCACCCGGCCGATCTTGTAGGGTCCGCTCCCGATCGGTGTGTCGGTCACGACCTCGTCGAAGGGCTTGCCCGCGCCCCAATCGCGGCTGAACACGGGAATTCCTCCTACGAGCAGGGGCAGCTCGGCGCTGACGGTTTTAAAGTCGAAGCGCACGGTGTGCGGGCCGGTCACCACGGCCTGCCTCACGTCGCCGAACACGACGCGATACTGTGGCGCGGCCTGTTTGCTCATGAGCGTATCGAAGCTGTGCTTGACGTCGGCCGCCATCACCGGCTTGCCATTGTGGAAGCGCGCCTTGGGGTTCAGCCGGAAAATGACCGATAGCTTGTCGGTCGCGACCCGCACGTCCTCGGCGAGCAGCCCGTACGCCGTTGTCGGCTCGTCCATCGTGCCGGTGAGCAGGGTTTCGAATACGAGACCAAGCGACGGGGCTGCGGTGCCTTTCAGCGTGAACGGGTTGTACTTGTCGAAGTTCGTGATCCGCAGCGGCGGCACGAGCTCGATGTCGCCGCCCTTGGGTGCGCCCGGGTTGACCCAGTCGAAATGCGGGAAGCCGGCTGGATACTTGATGTCGCCGAATTGGGAGTAGGCGTGCGCGGCCCATGCGTCGGGCGCCAGAGCGCCGGCCAGCGCGACCACGCATGCAGTCAACCGACGCGTCATCGCCCCGAACGAGCCGCGGTGCCGCGCCAGCCGCGGGGAATGGCCGACAGCAGCTGCCTCGTATACGGATGCCGCGGGTTGGCATAGATTTCGTCGGAACCGGCGATCTCGACGATCTCGCCCTGGTTCATCACCATCACCTGGTCGGCCATGTCCTTGACCACCGCCAGGGCGTGCGAGATGAACACATAGCGCATGCCGTATTCGTCCTGCAGATCCTGGAGCAGGTTCAGCAGCTGCGCCTGGACCGACACGTCGAGCGCGGACACCGCTTCATCGCAGATCAGGACATCGGGCTTCATCGTCAGGCACCGGGCGATCGCGATTCGCTGCCGCTGGCCGCCCGAAAACTCGTGAGGATACTTGAACAGCGAGGACTCCGGCAGGCCCACCTTCTCGAGCAGCCGGCAGGCCAGGTCGTGGCGCTCCCGCGCGTCCGCGCCGATGGAATGAATCCGCATCGGCTCGACGAGGATCTGGCCGGCGGTGAACCGCGGGTTAAGCGACGCGTAGGGATTCTGGAAGACAATCTGGATCCTGCGCTTGTACCGCATCAGCGCTTCCGGCGGCATCGACAGCAGTTCCTCGCCGTCGAGCAACACTTCCCCGCCCGAGGCCGGGTACAGGCGCATGAGCGTCAGCGCCATTGTAGTCTTGCCCGAGCCGGATTCGCCGACGACGCCGAGGGTCTTGCCTTTGGCGAGCCGGAACGAGGCATCCTTTACGGCCTTGAACTCTTTCGTGCCCAGCAGTCCTTCCCGGAAATGGAAGCTCTTGGCGAGGTGGCGCACCTCGAGAATGATCTCCTCGTCTCCCCGCAATCCGCGGGGGCGCTCCTCGACGTCCGCCGCCCTGGGCTGCCCGCCAAGGAAATCGTCGATGACGGGCAGCCTGCGCGGGCGGCGCGCGAGCGTGGGCCGGCATGCGAGGAGCGCCCGGGTATAGCCGTCGCGGGGCGCCTCGAATATCTGCTCCACGCTGCCCTGCTCCCGGATCTCGCCCTCGCGCATCACCACGACGTAATCCGCGACCTCCGCGACCAGCGCGAGATCGTGCGTGATGAATAGCATCGCCATCTGCCGCTGCCGTTGCAGGGCGGCGATGAGCCCAAGGATCTGCTTCTCCACGGTGACGTCGAGCGCCGTCGTAGGCTCGTCGGCGATCAGGAGCTTCGGCTCGCACGCGATCGCCATGGCAATCATCGCGCGCTGCTGCTGGCCGCCGGAGAGCTGGAACGGATAGGCGTTGACCCTCGTTTGCGGCTCCGGCATGCCGACCTCGCGCAGAAGATCGATCGCGCGCGCGCGCGCCTGCCGGGCCGTCAGGCCGAGATGCTTCCTCAGGACCTCGGTGATCTGAAAGCCGACCGTGAACACGGGATTCAGCGAGCTCATCGGCTCCTGGAACACCATCGAAATATCGGCCCCGCGCAGCGCCCGCATCTCGCGCGGCGCCAGTTCGAGAAGATTGCGCCCGCGGTACTCGATCCGGCTGCCGGGAAGCACCGTGGCGTTGGCTTCCGGCAGCAGGCCGAGGATCGCCAGCGCCGTCACCGACTTGCCGCTGCCGGACTCGCCGACCAGCGCGACCGTGCCGCGGGACGGTATATCGAAATCGACGCCTTTGAGCGCATGGAGCGTCGTCTCCCGGTCGATCCGGAAGTCCACCTTCAGGTCCCGGACGCGGAGCAGGGTGTCGGCGGAGGCGGTCATTTGAGCCTTGGATCGAGCGCGTCGCGCAGCGCGTCGGCGAAGAGACTGAACGCCGTGACCAGCACCGCCATGGCGATAGTCGCCGCGGTAAGTTGCCACCACTTGCCGAGGAGCAGCTCGCTCTGAGCCTCGTTCAACATGCTGCCCCATGACACCGTGTCCACTCCGACGCCGAAGCCGAGAAAGCTCAGGATGACTTCGGACTTGATGAACAACACGACGTGCAGAGACAGCTGCACCAGAACGACGTGGCTCACGTTGGGGAAGATGTGCACGAACATGCGCCGCCGATTGGAGGCGCCGATCGCGTCGGCGGCCAGGACGTATTCGCGCACCTTGTGCTTCAGGTACTCCGCGCGAACCAGCCGGAACGTCCCGGTCCAGCCGGTCAGCCCGAGGATCAGGATCACCGTCAGGATGCCTTTCTGGTCGAGCACCGCGGCGATGGCCAGCACGAGCAGGAGGTAGGGAATCGAGGTGAAGACGCTGTAGAGCCAGTTGAAGAAATCGTCGGCCCGGCCGCCGTAGTAGCCGGCCTGCGCGCCAAAGACGGTGCCCAGGAAGACGGCCAGCGCGGCGGCGACGAGCCCCACGAGCATCGAAGTTTCGGTGCCCTTGATTGCCTTCTTCAGCACGTCCCTGCCCCACTTGTCGGCGCCAAACGAAAGCGTCGGCGCCCTCGCCTCGGTTGCCGACACGCCCGCCAGCTCCTTCCTGATCTCGGCCAATGCCTCGGCAAGCGGGTCCACGATGCCCATATCCTCGGACGGTGACGCAGCAACGGCGTCCGGCTCCAGCGCAGGCCCCACCGATGGAGCAGCGGCCTCGGGACCCATGAAGCCCGGCGGCGCGTAGCTGACGCCGACTTCCCGCGGCCAGTCGGCCGCGATCAGCCCAACGCCGGATGCCGCCATGAGCACGAGATAGAACAGCAGGATGGCGAGCGAGACGAGCGCCACGCGGTCCCGGCACAGCTGCCGCCACGCCAGTGCCCACAGCCCCGCGGACGCGGGGCGGTAAACGCCGGAAAGTGCCGCCACGCCGGTATTCATTTGAGCTGCACGCGCGGATCGACCGCTTTGTAGAGCAGGTCCGCGAGAAGATTGAGGACCATGGTGGCGATCGCGACATAGATCGTCACCGCCTTGATGACCGGGAAATCGCTGCGCTCGACGGCGAGTATTACCTCCCGGCCGATGCCCGGAATGGAAAAGAAGCGCTCGATCAGGAACGCGCCCGCGAGCAATCCGGGCAACTGGATCATGACGTTGGTGACGATCGGGATCGCCGCATTGCGTAGCACGTGCACCCACATCACGCGGTTCTCGCTCAAGCCCTTCGCGCGTGCGGTGCGCACGTAATCCTGGTTGATTTCCTCCAGGAAGAAACTGCGGTACAGCCGCGTGTCGGGCGCGAGCGAAACGATGACTCCGACGATGATCGGCAGCGCGGCGTAGCGCAGCAGGTTTTCGGCGAAGCCGTTGCCCCAGCCCTGCACCGGGAAAAAGCCCAGCTGGTAGGCAAATACATATTGAAACACGAGTATGTAGACCAGGATGCTGATCGACTGGCCGACCGTGCACCCGATCATGATCGCGCGATCCGTCAGGGAGCCGCGCAGGTAGGCGACCAGAATCGCGGCCGCCATCGCCATCAGCGTGCTGATGACGAGCATCGGCACCAGCACCGTCAGCGACGGCCCGAGCCGGGTGGTGAAGATGTCCGAGACTTTTTCATTCGTCGCCCAGCTGGCGCCGAAGTCCCCGGTTGCGATCTGCGTGATGAATATCCACAGCTGCACGTAGTACGGCTGGTCGACCCCCAGCTGCCGCCGGATGTTCTCGATCTGCTCCGGGTTGGGCATCTTGCCCGCAAGCAAGTAGGCGGGATCGCCCCCGACCCAGTTGAACAGGGCGAATATGAGGAGCACGACGCCGAGCAATGTCGGAACGAACTGCCATGATCGACGGACGAAGTAGGCAAGCATCCCGTCACTTCCCCGATCGAGGCTCGATGTCGATGTAAAGCCATTCGGAGTGAAGAACCGGGTGCCTCCTGTAGCCGACGACATGCGGCTGCTGCAGGACGTTTCGATAGCGGCTGTCGATCAGCAGCCAGACCGTGTGCACCTCCATCAGCCGCGTCATTTCCCGGTAGAGCCGGTCGCGCTGGGGACCGTCCGGCAGCAGCCTCGATTTCTCGTAGCGCTCGTCGAACTGCGGCGAGCGGTAGCAGGCGCTGTTGCTCTGCCCCACGTTCGGACCGTACAGGAGCTGCATGAAATTGTCGCCGTCCGGGTAATCCGCGATCCACGCCGTAGTGCGCATCATGAGCCGGCAATCGGTCTCGAGCTTGATCAGCTCGGGGAAGCGGTCCTTGTGTATCTCGAGATGGATGCCGATCGAATCAAACGAGCGTTTCATCAACTCGTCGAACTGGCGGTCGGCATCCATCTCGAGATACACAAGGACCGCTTCCCCGAGCTGATCAAGCTCGAGACCGAT
>Ga0180076_1000060_pt1 | contig 9607 bp, 10 predicted proteins | sample EasRiv433_16_10D_FD_121772 | JGI IMG/M metagenome (GOLD analysis project Ga0180076, IMG submission 121772) | Soil microbial communities from meander-bound floodplain in the East River, Colorado, USA - East River metaG ERMLT433_16_10D | ecosystem: Environmental > Terrestrial > Soil > Floodplain ... | reverse complement strand
GATAAGGCAACGGAAACACGGCCATGCCGCATCGCAGCAAATTGACCCTCATGCAGGCGAACGCTATACTACGCGCGCTTTGCTGGGGCGGATAACACCAATGCCATGCTCCGCGACCTGAGCAAGCCGATACGCACCGTCTTCCGGTGGCAGTTGCTGGCCACTGCCGCATTGACGCTCGTTACCGGTATCTGGGCCGGCGCCCATGGTGCTTTCTCCGCGCTGCTCGGCGGATCGGTCAGCATCTTTTCCGGCTTGGCGGCGGCGTGCGTAGCCTCGTTGGGCAAGGCGGAATCCGCAGGTGGGGTTCTGCTGATCGCGCTGGGAGCCGAAGCCGTCAAGATCGGCCTCATCGTCGTCCTGTTGTGGCTCGTGCTCGCGATGTACCGCGAGGTTGTGGTGCTGGTGTTTATCGGGACGTTTACGGCCACGGTGCTGATCTTTGCAATGGCTTTTTTTGTGCGCGACGCTTGAGAACAACGACAAGATTCAACCATGGCTGCCGGTAAGGAAATCAACCCGTCCGACTACATCCAGCATCACCTTACCTTCTACACGAAGCAGGTGGGCGATGGCGGGTTCTGGACCCTCCACGTCGACTCGCTGGTAGTCTCGATCTTTCTCGGTTTCGTCGGGCTCGGCATTGTCTGGTGGATCGTGAAGGGAGCGACATCGGGCGTGCCCGGCAAGCGCCAGGCCTTCATCGAGCTCCTGTTTGAATTCATCGACGAGCAGGCCAAGGGCATATTCCATCACGGCGACCGCAACAAGTTTGTCGCACCGGCCGGGCTGACGGTGTTCATCTGGGTCGTGCTGATGAACTCCATGGATTTCCTCCCCGTTGACTGGGTCGGACTGGGAACGCACCTGGTCTCCGCAGAGGGCTTTCGCATCGTTCCGACCGCTGATGTGAACACGACTTTCGCGTTGTCGCTGTCGGTCTGGGCGATGATGATCTTCTTCACCATCTCGGCCAAAGGGTTCGGCGGCTTTTTGCATGAGTTGTTCTGCGCGCCGTTCGGCATCAAGCCGGTGTGGATGTCTCCGCTGCTGGTGTTCTTCAACCTGCTATTCAATCTGGTCGAGTACATCTCGAAGCCGCTGTCGCACTCATTGCGGCTGTTCGGCAACATGTACGCGGGCGAGATCTTGTTCCTGCTGCTATGGCTTTGGGCGGCGACCGGCCTGGTAGGCACGTTCTTTGCCTTCTGGCTCGGACTCGGGTGGGCGATTTTCCACATCCTGATCGTCCTGCTGCAGGCCTACATTTTCATGATGCTCACGATCGTTTATATCTCGATGGCGCACGAGCATCACTGACACCCGCACGATCAATCGTTTTCTCGCACAGAAAGGAAAGCAAAAAATGGAAAAACTTCAGTTGCTGGCGATGGTTCAAGCTTATACCGGCATTGGCATAGGCCTCATGGTCGGGCTGGGCGCGCTCGGCGCCTGCGTCGGCGTGGGGATCATGTGCAGCCGCTTCCTCGAGGCGGCCGCCCGCCAACCCGAGCTCACCAACTCGCTGCAGGGGAAAGTGTTCCTGCTGCTCGGCCTGATCGACGCCTCGTTCATCATCGGCCTGGGTATCGCGATGTTCTTCGCCTTCGCCAATCCCCTGGCCACGGCTTTCCGCTGATGCTGCGGTAACGAAAATCAGCCCATCCCGAGAGGGAAAGCCATGAGTCTTAATTTCACGCTTTTTGCCCAGGCAGCGGTGTTCCTCGCTTTCATCTGGTTCACGGTCAAGCTCGTCTGGCCGCACATGCTGCGCGCGATCGAGCAGCGGCAGAAGACGATCGCCGACGGGCTCGCCGCGGCCGAGCAGGGCAAGAAATCGTTGGAAGTCTCCACCCGGCAGTCCGAGGAGTCGGTAAAGCAAGGACGTGACCGCGCAGCCGAGATCATTTTGCAGGCCGAAAAGCGGGCCGCGCAGGTGCTCGAGGAAGCCAAGACCGCGGCGAAGGCGGAAAGCGAGCGCGAAAAAACCGCGGCCAAGGCCGAGATACAACAGGAAGTGTCCCGCGCCCGCGAACAGTTGCGGGAGCAAGTTTCCGCGCTGGCGGTTGCAGGCGCGGAGAAGATTCTTCGTCGCGAGGTTGACGCGAAAGCGCATGCCGACCTGCTGGACGGGATAAAGCGCCAACTCTAGGGAAAAATGGCCGAGCCCAGCACCATCGCACGTCCGTACGCGGAAGCCGCTTTCAGGCTCGCCGACGCCCAGGGCAAGCTCGCCGACTGGTCGGTGGCGCTCGCCAACCTCGCCGCCGTGGCGGCGGACGAGCGCGTGCGGGCGGCGGTCGGCGATCCGAATCTTTCCGATGCCAAGGCTGCCGGGCTGGTCATTTCGATCCTTGCCGGCAAGCTCTCCGGCGATGCGGAGAATTTCGTGCGCGTGCTGGCGGAAAACGGCCGGCTGGGCGTGGTGACGGAGATTCGCGCGCATTACGAGGCGCTGAAGAACGAGCGCGAGGGCACGGTCGAGGCCGAGATCTACACCGCCTTCGAGATGAACCCTGCCCAGCTCGCCGACCTGGTGGCCAGGCTGGAAAAAAAGACTGGCCGCAAGGTCCGGGCCCGCGTCAGCATCGACAAGGCGCTGATCGGCGGCGTCAAGGTGGTGATCGGCGACAAGGTCATAGACGGTTCCGCGCGCGCGCAGCTCGCCGCGCTGGAAAACGCATTGAAAGCTTAAGGAGCAGTCATGCAACTCAACCCATCCGAAATCTCGGAACTCATCAAGAGCCGGATCCAGAATCTCGACGCCGCCGTGCAGATACGCACGCAAGGCACCGTGGTGTCGGTGACCGACGGCATCTGCCGCATCCACGGCCTCTCGGACGCGATGCAGGGCGAAATGCTGGAGTTTCCGAAGAACACCTTCGGCCTGGCGTTCAACCTCGAGCGCGACTCGGTCGGCGCGGTGATCCTGGGTGAATACGAGCACATCACCGAGGGCGACACGGTCAAGTGCACCGGCAAGATCCTCTCGGTGCCGATCGGACCGGAACTGCTCGGCCGCGTGGTCAATTCCCTCGGCGCGCCGATCGACGGCAAGGGCCCGATCAACACGAAGCTGACCGATGTCATCGAGAAGGTCGCCCCCGGCGTCATTGCGCGGCAGTCGGTTTCGCAGCCGGTGCAGACCGGACTCAAAGCTATCGATTCGATGGTGCCGATCGGACGTGGCCAGCGCGAGTTGATCATCGGCGACCGCCAGACCGGCAAGACTGCGGTGGCGGTGGACACGATCATCAACCAGAAAGGCAAGGACCTCTTCTGCGTTTACGTCGCGATCGGCCAGAAAGCATCCACGATTGTCAACGTCGTGCGCAAGCTGGAGGAGCACGGCGCGATGGCTTACACCATCGTGGTAGCCGCCACGGCTTCCGAATCAGCGGCGATGCAATATATCGCGCCCTACTCCGGATGCACCATGGGCGAGTACTTCCGCGATCGCGGCCAGGACGCGCTCATCATTTATGACGATCTGACCAAGCAGGCCTGGGCATATCGCCAGGTGTCGCTGTTGCTGCGCCGCCCCCCTGGGCGCGAGGCCTACCCGGGCGACGTGTTCTACCTGCACTCGCGGCTGCTCGAGCGCGCCGCGCGCGTGAACCCGGAGTACGTGGAAAAATTCACCAAGGGCGCGGTCAAGGGGAAGACGGGTTCACTCACCGCCCTGCCGGTAATTGAAACCCAGGCCGGCGACGTCACGGCCTTCGTCCCGACCAACGTCATCTCGATCACCGACGGCCAGATCTTCCTGGAAACGGATCTGTTCAACGCGGGTATCCGGCCCGCGATCAACGCCGGCATCTCGGTATCGCGGGTGGGAGGAGCAGCGCAGACCAAGATCATGAAGCGCCGCGATACCGGAGGCGGGGTGCGGCTCGCCCTCGCCCAATACCGGGAACTGGCCGCCTTTGCACAGTTTGCCTCGGACCTCGACGAGGCCACCCGCAGGCAGCTCGAGCGCGGGCGGCTCGTCACCGAGCTGATGAAGCAACCGCAGTACCAACCGCTTACGGTGTGGGAGATGGCGGTCACTCTCTTCGCGGTCAACAACGGCTATTTCGACGGCATCGATATCAAGAAGGCGCTCTCTGCTGAAAAGTCGCTGCGCGACCATCTCAAGGACAAGTACGGCTCGCTGGTAAAGGTCATGGAGGACAAGAAAGACCTGAGCGAGGTCGAGGAGAAGTCGCTCAAGGCCGCGATCGAGGACTGGAAGAAGAATGCCGGTTTCGAGATGCCGTCCAAGGAAGCTGCCGCGCCGTCGAAACCCGCCGGGCCTGCGAAAGCTGTTGCAGATACGGGAACGTCCGCTCCCCCGAAACCGTCCGCGTCTGCCGAACCTTCTGCGTCCAAGAAGCCAGCCGCACCCGGGAAGGCGGGCGGCTAGCGCCGCCGATTGCACGCCAGGGAGCCGACGAATGCCCGGGACCAAGGAAATACGGATGAAAATCCGGAGTGTGCAGAACACCCGGAAAATCACCAAGGCGATGGAGATGGTCTCCGCCTCCAAGATGCGCAAGGCGCAGGAACGCATGCGCATGGCGCGCCCCTATGGCGAGAAGATCCGCAACGTCGCCGCGCACATCAGCCACGCCAATCCCGAGTACCGCCATCCTTTCCTGGTGCAACGTGACACGGTGAAGCGCGTCGGGCTGATCGTCATCACCACCGACAAGGGGCTGTGCGGGGCGCTCAACACCAATCTCCTGCGGATGACGCTCAACCAGTACAAGGCATGGCAGGCCGATGGCGAAGAGATCGACGTCTGCGCGCTCGGCAACAAGGGCTTCGGTTTCATGCAGCGCCTGGGCGCGAACCTCATCTCGCACGCTATCCAACTCGGCGACCGCCCCCAGATGGAAAAGCTGATCGGCGCCGTCAAGGTGATGCTCGATGGTTATACCCGGGACCGCTTTGACCGCCTGATGATCGGCTACACCCGCTTCATCAACACCATGAAGCAGGAGCCGGTGATCGAGCAGTTGCTGCCGCTCGCGGGCGAGCGCTTGGGCGCTCCCGAAACGGTCTGGGACTATATCTACGAGCCGGAAGCCAAGGCGGTCCTGGACCAGGTGATGACGCGTTATATCGAAGCGATCATCTTTCAGGCCGTGGCCGAGAACATGGCTTCCGAGCAGTCGGCGCGCATGGTGGCAATGAAAGCCGCCTCCGATAACGCCGAGAACCTTATCGACGAGTTGACGCTGATCTATAACAAGAACCGCCAGGCCGGCATCACCAAAGAGCTTTCTGAGATCGTGGGCGGCGCAGCCGCCGTGTAAAGGGAAACAACTATGGCACAAGCACAAACCTCCGGCACCATCGTCCAGTGCATCGGCGCGGTTACCGATATCGAATTTTCGCGCGAGGCGATGCCCAAGATCTATGACGCGCTCATCCTTGAGGACACCGGGGAGGTGGGGCTTGCCGAAAAAGGACTCACTTTCGAGGTCGAGCAACAACTCGGCGATGGCGTGGTGCGTTGCATCGCGATGGGCTCGGCCGACGGCCTGCGCCGCGGGATGAAGGTGAAGAACACGGGCGGGCCGGTCTCGGTGCCGGTCGGCAAGGGCACGCTCGGGCGCATCATGGACGTGCTTGGGCGCCCGATCGACGAAGGTGGCCCGATCAAGACCGAGGAGCGCCGCTCGATCCACCAGGTCGCGCCCAAGTTCGACGAGCTCTCGCCATCGGTCGAGTTGCTCGAGACCGGCATCAAGGTGATCGACCTCATCTGCCCGTTTGCCAAGGGCGGCAAGATCGGGCTCTTCGGCGGCGCCGGCGTCGGCAAGACCGTGACCATGCTCGAGCTGATCAATAACATTGCCACGAAGCACGGCGGCCAGTCGGTATTCGCGGGCGTCGGCGAGAGGACGCGCGAGGGCAACGACTTCTACCACGAGATGATCGAGGCGGAGGTCATCAAGCTCGACAATCTCCCGGAGTCCAAGGTCGCCATGGTGTTCGGCCAGATGAACGAGCCGCCCGGCAACCGCCTGCGCGTGGCGCTCACCGGCCTCACCATGGCCGAGAGTTTCCGCGATGAAGGCCGCGACATCCTGTTTTTCGTCGACAATATCTACCGCTTCACGCTGGCGGGCACAGAGGTGTCGGCGCTGCTTGGCCGGATGCCTTCGGCCGTGGGTTATCAGCCGACACTCGCCGAGGAAATGGGCCGGCTACAGGAGCGCATCACCTCGACCAAGACCGGTTCGATCACCTCCGTGCAGGCGATCTACGTGCCGGCCGACGACCTGACCGACCCGAGCCCGGCGACTACCTTCGGCCACCTCGACGCGACCGTCGTGCTGTCGCGCGATATCGCATCGCTCGGCATCTACCCGGCGGTGGACCCGCTCGATTCCACCTCGCGCCAGGTCGATCCGAACACCATCGGCGAGGAGCATTACACGACCACCCGCTCGGTGCAGGCGACACTGCAGCGCTACAAGGAGCTGCGCGACATCATCGCGATCCTCGGCATGGACGAACTCGCGCCCGAGGACAAGCTCGCGGTGGCACGCGCACGCAAGATCCAGCGCTTCCTGTCGCAGCCCTTCACCGTGGCGCAGAACTTCACCGGCACGCCGGGCAAGTATGTGGCACTGAAGGACACCATCAAGGGCTTCAAGATGATCGTGGAGGGCGAATGCGACGCGCTCCCAGAGCAAGCCTTTTACATGGTAGGCACGATCGAAGAGGCGTTCGAAAAGGCAACGATGCTGGAGGGAGATTCCGCGGCCAAGGGAACCGCGCCCAAGGAAAGCTCGGCATCCAAGGAGACCGCGGCGCCTAAGGGAACTGCAGCGGCCAAGGGGCGTGCCGCGCCGGCGGAGAAGAAGTGATGGCCAACACCATCCACGTCGATGTCGTCAGCGCCGAGGAGTCGATCTTCTCCGGCGAGGCGGAATTCGTCGTCCTGCCCGGAGAAGCGGGCGAGCTCGGCATCTACCCGCGCCACACGCCGCTGATTACGCGCATCAAGCCGGGGGCGGTGCGCATCCAGAAACCCGGCGGCGAGGAGGAATTCGTGTTCGTCGCCGGCGGCATTCTGGAAGTGCAGCCCAAGTTGATCACGGTGCTTGCCGACACGGCGATCCGCGGGCACGACCTCGACGAGGCGAAGGCCAACGAGGCGCTCAAGCGCGCCGAGGAAGCCCGCCGCAACGCGCGGGACAAGCAGGAAATCGCAGCGGTCGAGAGCGAGTTGGCTACGCTTGCCGCGCAGCTCGCCGCGATCAGGAAGATGCGCCAACGCAAGTAACCTCAAGGCCTGCGGTGTAAGCTTGGGGGGCAGCCGCGGCTGCCCTTTTTCATTTATGGAAAGCTACGACCTTCTGGTAATCGGTGGAGGCATCAACGGCGCCGGGATCGCCCGAGATGCTGCCGGGCGCGGGCTCTCCGTCCTGCTGGTGGAGAAAGACGACCTCGCCGCTCATGCCAGCTCTGCCAGCAGCAAGCTGATACATGGCGGCCTGCGCTATCTCGAGCAGTACGAGTTCCGGCTGGTCGCGGAAGCGCTGGCCGAGCGCGAAGTGCTGCTGCGGATCGCGCCGCACCTGGTCCGCCCGGCGCGTTTTGTCATGCCGCATGTGCCGCAATTGCGGCCGCGCTGGATGATTCGCATGGGGCTGTTTCTCTACGATCACCTCGGGCGCAGGACGCGCCTGCCCGGCTCGCACGCGGTGCGGCTCGACCGGCCGCCCTATGCGTCTGACCTCAGGCCGGAATTCCGGCACGGCTTCGTCTTTTCCGACTGTCTGGTGGACGACGCCCGGCTGGTGGTGGCAAACGCGCGCGACGCCATGGCCCGCGGCGCAAAGGTTCGCCCGCGCACTGAATGCGTCGCCGCGAAGCGCGCAAGCGGACTCTGGCGCGCGCAGCTTCGCGGCCGTGAAGGCGAGCAGGAGGTGGCGGCGCGCGCGATCGTCAACGCCGCCGGCCCATGGGTGAAATCGGTGCTCAACGAGCGGCTGCGCCAGCCTTCGCTCGACAAGGTGCGCCTGGTGAGGGGCAGCCACGTCGTCGTGCCCAGGCTCTACGAAGGCGATCATGCGTTCATTCTGCAGAACGACGACCGGCGCGTAGTGTTCATGATTCCCTACGAGGAGCGCTACACGCTCATTGGCACCACCGACGTTCCGCACGATGGCGATCCATCGTTGCCCGAGGCGAGCGCGGCGGAAGTCGAGTACCTGTGCCGCGCCGCCAGCCGCTATCTTCGACGCGCCGTCGGTGCATCCGATGTCGTGTGGCGCTACGCCGGCGTGCGGCCGCTTTATGACGATGGCTCGGCCAACCCGTCGGCGGTGACGCGCGACTACGTATTGCGCCTCGACAGCGACCAGGACGGCGCGCCGGCACTGTCGGTGTTCGGCGGCAAGATCACCACCTATCGCCGGCTGGCCGAGCACGCGCTGCAGAAGCTCGCGCCGTGGTTTCCCGACATGGGCGCGGCCTGGACCGCCGCCAAGGCCCTGCCCGGCGGCGAGATCCCCGCCGGCGACATGGCCGGCTTCACTCGGCGACTGGCGCAGCGTTATCCGCATTTGCCGCTACCACTGCTGCGGGCCCTGGCCCGGCGCCACGGCGCTCTGGCGCATGAAGTGCTCGGTAATGCCGCCATGGTGGCGGATCTCGGCGAGCAATTCGGCGCAGAACTTTACGCGTGCGAGGTTGACTATCTGGTCGAGCGCGAACGGGCCGTTACCGCAGACGATGTGTTGTGGCGCCGCACCAAGAGCGGGCTGCAGCTTGCCCCGGCGCAATGCGAAGCACTCGCACGCTATCTGGGCCGACGCATAAGCTGATGTTTGTGCGATAATTTCTCCATGACTGTCGGCCTCAATGTCGTCATCCTCGCCGCCGGCCAAGGTAAACGCATGCGCTCGCACCTGCCCAAGGTGCTGCACCCGCTGGCGGGACGGCCGTTGCTGGAGCACGTGATCGCGACGGCGCGCTCGCTGAAGCCGGCGCGCATCTTCGTGGTGTACGGGCACGGCGGCGAGCAGGTGCCGCAGGCGTTCAAAGCCGACGATCTCACCTTCATCAAGCAGCAGCCCCAGCTTGGCACCGGGCACGCCCTCGCCCAGGCGCAGCCACATCTCGACAGCGCCAGCCTGACATTGGTGCTTTATGGCGATGTGCCGCTGATCGGGGAAGAAACGCTGGCGGCGATGATCGCGGGCGGCGGCGACCGCCTGACGCTGCTCAGCGCCGAGCTCGATGATCCCGCAGGCTACGGCCGCATCGTGCGCAACCGCCGCGGCGCCATCACCGGCATCGTGGAGGACAAGGACGCGAGCGCAGAGCAGCGTAAAATTCGCGAGGTCAACACCGGCATCATGGCGCTGCCCACCGGACGCTTGCGGGAATGGACGTCCCGGATCTCCAACAGCAACGCACAACGCGAGTACTATCTCACCGACATAGTGCCGTTGGCGCTGGCCGACCGCGTACCGGTTGCGACCGTAAAGGCGCGCACTACCTGGGAAATCCTGGGCGTGAACAGCAAGCAGCAACTGGCGCAGCTCGAGCGCGACTATCAGCGTCAGCAAGCGACGCGGCTGATGGACGGCGGGGTCACGCT
>Ga0180076_1000057_pt1 | contig 9755 bp, 9 predicted proteins | sample EasRiv433_16_10D_FD_121772 | JGI IMG/M metagenome (GOLD analysis project Ga0180076, IMG submission 121772) | Soil microbial communities from meander-bound floodplain in the East River, Colorado, USA - East River metaG ERMLT433_16_10D | ecosystem: Environmental > Terrestrial > Soil > Floodplain ... | reverse complement strand
GCTCGCCCGCGGCGAGCAGCTCCGCATGGAACAGTTCGAAGTCGGCCTCCCCGAGGAGGTCCCGGTGGTGCGCGTGCCCAACTTCCCACGTGACGTGCACGATCTGCGCGCGCTGGCGCGCATGCACGAGCATTTGTTCGCCGCCTAACGATGCAGCGCTTCCGTGCGTGTGTGGTGTGGTTGGTTCTCGCCGTGGTGGCAAGCGCCGGCGGGTGCGACGCGCCGCCGCCGATTCCGCCGCCGACCGGCGACCGCGTCGTGCTGATCGGTCTCGACGCAGCCACCTGGACCGTGATCCGCCCGCTCATGGGCACGGGGGATCTTCCCAACTTGAAGGCGCTGGTCGATCGCGGCTGGAGTGCCCCGCTCATCTCGATCGAGCCGACGTTCTCTCCCGCGCTCTGGACCACGATCGCTTCCGGTCGAAACCGGGGGGATCACGGCATCACGGGCTTCCTCGCCCCGACCGAGGACGGGAAGGAGGTGCCGGTCACGAGCAACCTCCGCCGCGTCGAGACCCTGTGGACCATGGCCAGCCGCGCCGGGCGCAGCGTCAACGTGATCGGCTGGTACGTCACCTGGCCCACGGAGGCGGTGAACGGCATCATGGTCGCGGACCGGGTCGGCCCGCAGCGCGAAGATGGACGGCTCACCGGCGGGACCGATTCGTTCACGGCCGAGTACCCCGGCGTGTATCCGGTTTCATTCCTCCCGACGGCCATGTCGCTGATCGTGTACCCCGACGACTTCTTGTCGCCCCGCGAGCGGGCCGTGCACGCGAAGTTCCGAATCTATCCCGTCGACGCGACCCGCACGGCGATCGCCGAGGAGGTGCTGGCCACGCATCCGGCCGATCTCACCATGATCTATCTCTGGGGCATCGACCCGACCCAGCACCTCTTCTGGAAGTTCCACGAGCCGGGGAGCTGGATCGGGCCGCCGGAACAAAGCGGCGAGGGGATCCTCCACGGCGACCCGGTCGCCGACTACTACCGCGACACGGATGCCTTTCTGGGCCGCATCCTCGCCCACGTGCGGGACACGGACACGGTCGTCATCGTGTCCGACCATGGGGCCGGCCCGGCGACCGAGTACAATCCGCGGCACAGGAACAGCGGGGAGCATCGGATCGAGGGGGTCATCATCGCGGCGGGTCCCCCGATTCGCCACGGGACGGCGCCCGCGCCTCCGAGCATCCTCGACGTGACGCCCACGGTCCTCGATCTTCTCGGCTTGCCGGCGGGCCGCGACATGCCCGGCCGCGTGATCACGGACATGCTGACGCCCCAGTGGCGGGAGGCCCATCCCGAGCGGCGCATCGCCACGTGGGAGTCCGGCGCGCGCCGCGTCGATCGCTGGCCGATCGCCACGAGGAGCGACGAGACCATCAAGGACAAATTGCGCCAGCTCGGCTACATCGACTAGGCGCGAAGTCGGTCAGGATCCCGCCGCGGGCGTCCAGGCGACCGCGAGCCGCACCGTGTCGCCGAACGCGGCCACTTGCCGGAACGTGAGGGTCCAGGTGACCGATCGTCCGTCCACGGTCGCGTCGGGTTCGGCCCGGGTCACGGGCCCCGGCAGCAGCAGGTGCAGCCGCAGCGCCCGGTGGTCGATCGCTTCGTCGCTGCGGGCGGCGATCCGCTTCCGGGACTCGGGGTCGAGGCCGGGGAAGGCGACCTGGAGCCGGCCGGCGGCGAGATCGCGGTCGACCTGCACGTTCGCGAACGCCGGTGCGGACGAGAGCTGGCGCACGTCGTCGACCGCGAGCGTCGCGGTGACGAACTCGTGCGGCGGGTAGTCCGGGAGGGACCGATCGCGCTCGAGGTTCTCGACCCGCACGTGGGGCGAGCCGAGGCGCGCCCGTTCGGACTTGAAGGTCGCGTGGCTGGGCGGGTCGTAGGTGTAGCGGAGCGTGACCGCCCCGTTCGCCGCGAGCTCACCGTCGACCTCGACGCAGCTCGAGAGCGCGAGGGCGAGCATCCCGGTCACCGCGGCTCGGCCCATGCCCCGCATCACGTCAGATCCGCTTGAGCATCGCGCGTGCCCACTCGCGGTTCAGCCCCGAGATCACGCCCACGTTGATCTCCTTCGGGCACACGGCCATGCATTCGCCCTCGTTCGAGCAGGCACCGAAGCCTTCCTGCTCCATCTGCTCGACCATGGCGAGCACCCGCCGCTCGCGCTCGGGATGACCCTGGGGCAGGAGCACGAGATGTGCGACCTTGGCCCCCACGAACAGCACCGCCGAGGCGTTCTTGCAGGCGGCTACGCACGCCCCGCACCCGATGCAGGCGGCGGCGTCCATCGCGGCTTCCGCGTCGTCCTTGGGCACGGCGATCAGGTTCGCCTCGGGAGCGCTCCCGGCGTCGACCGAGATGAAGCCGCCTGCGGCCATGATCCGGTCGAACGCCGAGCGATCGACCACGAGGTCCTTCACCACGGGGAACGCCTTGGCGCGCCAGGGCTCGACCACGATGGTCTGCCCGTTGCGGAAGTGCCGGAGAAAGAGCTGGCAGGCCGTGGTGCCGCGCTGCGGGCCGTGGGGGATGCCGTCGATCACCATGCTGCACGAGCCGCAGATGCCTTCGCGGCAGTCGTAGTCGAAGGCGACGGGGTCGCCGCCGTCCTTGGTGAGGCGGTCGTTCAGCACGTCGAGCAGCTCGAGGAACGACATGTCGGGCGAGCAGTGCTCGATGGTGTAGTCGACGAGCCGCCCCGGGGCGTCGGGTTTCGGCTGCCGCCAGATGCGGAGCGTGAGCGTCATGCCGTCGTTGGCCACTGCTCCCCCCCGTTCCTACTTGTAGCTCCGCTGGCTCGGTGCGAGGTGCTCGAAGGCGAGAGGCTCCCTGTGGAGCACGGGCGCCGTGCCGACGCCCGTGAACTCCCACGCGGCGACGTACGAATACTCGGCGTCGTTGCGCCTGGCCTCGCCGTCCTCGGTCTGGTGCTCCTCGCGGAAGTGGCAGCCGCACGACTCGCGCCGCTCTTGCGCGTCGATGGCGAGCAGCTCGGCGAACTCCATGTAGTCGGCGAGCCGGAGCGCCAGCTCGAGCTCCTTGTTGACGTTCGTGGGCTCGCCGGGGATGCGCAGGTCACGCCAGAACTCCTCGCGCAGCGCGCGCACCTTGACGATGGCGTCCGCCAGGCCCGCCTCGCTGCGCGCCATGCCGACTTGATCCCACATCACCTTGCCGAGTGCGCGATGGAGCTGGAGCACCGTCTTGCGACCCCGCACGGCGAAGAGGCGGTCGATGCGCGCCTGCGCACCGGCGGCGGCCTCGCCGAAGGCGGCGTGCTCGGGGGTGACGGCGGGGAGTGCGCTCGACGCGAGATAGTTGGCGAGCGTGTAGGGAACGATGAAGTAGCCGTCGGCCAGGCCCTGCATGAGCGCGCTGGCGCCGAGTCGGTTGGCCCCATGGTCGGAGAAGTTCGCTTCGCCGGCCACGAACAATCCGGGCACGTTGCTCATGAGGTCGTAGTCGACCCAGAGACCGCCCATCGTGTAGTGGACGGCCGGATAGATCTGCATCGGACTCGCGTACGGATCGTCCCCGGTGATCTTGGCGTACATGTCGAAGAGGTTGCCGTAGCGCTCGCGGATGACGGGCTCGCCGAGGCGCGTGATGGCGTCGGCGAAGTCCAGGTAGACCGCGAGCCCCGTCGTACCCACGCCACGGCCGTCGTCGCACACCGCCTTCGCGTTGCGCGACGCCACGTCGCGCGGCACGAGGTTGCCGAAGCTCGGGTAGCGGCACTCGAGGAAGTAGTCGCGCTCGTCCTCGGGAATCTCGGTCGGACGGCGCCGGTCGCCGGTCCGCTTCGGGACCCAGACGCGCCCATCGTTGCGGAGGCTCTCGCTCATGAGCGTGAGCTTCGACTGATGATCGCCGCTCACGGGGATGCAGGTGGGATGGATCTGCACGAAGGATGGGTTGGCGAACAGCGCCCCGCGCCTGGCGCAGCGCCAGGCGGCCGTCACGTTGCTGTTCCCGGCATTGGTGGAGAGGAAGTACACGTTCCCGTAGCCGCCGGTGGCGAGCACCACCGCGTGCGCCGCGTACCGCTCGAGCGCGCCCGTCATGAGATTGCGACACACGATGCCACGGGCCCGGCCGTCGACCAGGACGAGATCGAGCATTTCGCGGCGCGGGAAGATCTTCACTTGCCCGCGCGCGACCTGCCGCATGAGCGCGCCGTAGGCGCCGAGCAGGAGCTGCTGGCCGGTCTGACCGCGGGCGTAGAAGGTGCGTGACACCTGGGCGCCGCCGAACGAGCGGTTCGCGAGCAGCCCGCCGTACTCGCGCGCGAACGGCACGCCCTGCGCGACGCACTGATCGATGATGTGCACGCTCTCTTCGGCGAGCCGGTAGACGTTGGCCTCGCGGGAGCGGAAGTCGCCGCCCTTCACGGTGTCGTAGAAGAGCCGTTGGATCGAATCGCCGTCGTTCTTGTAGTTCTTGGCGGCGTTGATCCCGCCCTGCGCCGCGATGGAGTGCGCGCGGCGCGGGCTGTCGAGGATGGTGAAGGCGAGCACGTTGTAGCCGAGCTCGCCGAGCGTCGCCGCCGCCGACGCGCCGGCGAGGCCCGTGCCCACCACCACGACGGTATACTTGCGGCGGTTGGCGGGGTTCACGAGCTTCATTTCGAACTTGCGCCGCGCCCACTTCTCGGCGAGCAGGCCGCCGGGAACCTTGCCGTCGAGCGTCACGAAGAGCCTCCACGCAGGAAGAGCACGATCGGAATGATCGCGAAGCCGCCGGCGAGCGCCACCGCGAGCAGGCGCGAGAAGCGCCGCACCGGGCGTCGCGACCCCACCCCGAGCGTTTCGACGCCGCTGGCGAAGCCGTGCCAGAGATGGAAGCCGATCACGGTCATCGCCACGACGTACCAGGCGACGTGGAGCGGATCCCGGAAGACCTCCACGACCAGGCGATGGAGGTCCCGCATGCCGGGCGTCGCGGGATCCTCGTACCAGGCGCCGAACTTGAAGGTCCACAGATGGAGCGGCACGAACACCAGCACGATCAGACCCGAGACGATCATGGTCGTGGAGGCGAGGCTCTTGTTGCTCGTATGCCCGGCGCGACGCTTCACCACGTAAGGCGCCGGGCGCGCCGCGCGGTTCTCACGCGTGACGGCGATGCCCATGACGAAATGCAGCACGAAGAGCGCCAGCAAGCCGAATTCCGCGACGTAGATGAAGTGGTTGGAGACGAGCGCCTCGCCGTACTCGTTGAAGGCCGTGGGGCCCACGAAGATCAGCAGGTTGCCCGTCAGGTGGACGACGAGAAAGCCGATCAGCAACAGCCCGGTCGCCGCCATGAGCAGCTTGCGACCGATCGACGAGGTGAGAAGACGCACCACCGGCGACATCGACGGCCGACTCTAGGGGAAGGGGGGGAGGGACGCCAATGAATACGAGGTGCCGCTCAGTATTAGCCGGACGAATCCTGCCCGGCGCCGAGGCCCGGCCGAGCCGTCGCCGCCAGCGCGTTCCAGCGCTGGCAGCGACCGCAGCGCACGCTCCAGGACGGCGTGTCGCTGCCGCACGCCGCGCACGTCCATCCCGCCTCGAGTCCGAGACCGGGGCCGAGCGCGTGGACGAGCGCCGCCGCCGCACGCTCGAAGTGCCCCTGCTGCCGCGCCAGCTCGCCGCGCAGCGCCTCGGCGACCGGCGAGGCCGCGGGAGTCTCGAGCAGCGCGCCCGCTTCGTCGGTGAGGTGCGTGCGCAGCAGGTGGCGCGCGAAGAGCAGCACGAGGGTCGCGTCGTCGGGATGACGGCGGCGGAGCCGGCGATAGAGCCGCGTCGTGCGGGCGGGCCGGCCCTCCCCCGCGTCGTGGGCCTCGAGGCGCGCCAGCAAGATCGGGGCAGGACGGTACTTCGTCCCGCGGACCCAGGCGCGGCGGGCCCGCATGGGCCGGCGCGTCTCGAGGAGGCGGTCGCCGGCGCTCACCCAGGCCGCGACGAACTGTGGATCCTCGCGGGCGAGCGCCAGCAGCGCGCGCGCGCCGGCACGCGCACCGGGCTCGGCGAGAGCCACCTGAAGGCGGAGCGCCCGCAGCGCGCCCAACTCCTCCTCGAGCAGCGCCGGGGTGCGGAGTCGCACGACCAGCCGCTCGGTGGCGCCGAGCGCCTCCGGCCAACGCTCGGCGCGGGCGTACAGGTCGCGAAGTCGGCGGAGCAGCCAGGGGCTCTCGCCGCGTTCGCGGAGCGTTCGCTCGGCGGCCTCGATGGCGGCCGTCACGTCGCCGCGTTCGAGGGGGTCGTCGGGAGCGTGCTCGATGCGGCGTTCGCGCCGCGCACGCCGCCGCGCTTCCCGCCGCGCGGCGAGCGCGTCCCAGGCCCGCCGGAGCCCGCCGAGCAGCGCGGCCGTGCCGACCGCGATCGCCCCCGCAGCCATTGCGCCCGTCAGCAGGACACCGACCGGGATGCGGACGCCGCGCCCCGGGGCGACGATCACCTCGACCGGCGCCGGGTTGAGCGCCGCCAGATAGCCGGCCCCGATCACACCGGCGGCGAGCACGCTCCAGCCGAGCCAGCGCGTCATGACCGGCGCGGGCCCGTCAGTCGGTGCCCGTCTTCTGGCGCTGGGCCTGACTGCGATAGGGCTCGGGCAGCGTGACGCGTGGCGCGCGCACCCACAAGCGCTCGAGCTCGTAGAACGCGCGCACCGGCGTATAGAACACGTGCACGACGACGTCGTCGTAGTCGAGGAGCGCCCAGCGGCCCTGCTCACGCCCCTCGGTGGCCAGTGGCCGCATGCCGCGTTCTCGACAGCCCGCTTCGATGGCGTCGGCGATGGCTTGCACCTGCGTGTCGGAGCGGCCGCTGCAGATGACGAAATAGTCGGCGACCGACGTGAGCGCCGCCGTGTCGAGGACCACCAGGTCGTACGCGTTGCGGTCGAGAGCGGCCGCCACGCAGGCGAGCATGCGACCTTCGCTGGAGAGTTCCGTCACGAAGCGCGCGTCGAGCGATAGAGGCCGCTCGATTCGAGATAGGCCTCGACGGCGGCCGGCACGAGAAATCGGATGGAGCGACCGCTGGCGAGGCGAGAGCGGATGTCCGTGGCCGAGATGTCGAGGGGCACGACCGACAGAGGGATCACGCGGTGCCCCGACTCGTGGTGAAACGACCCACTGACCGGATCGTAACAAAAGGCCCCGCGGGCCGCAACGGGAATGTCGCCCAGCGACAGAACTTCCCGATGGGGAGGGCGCGTCATCACGACCACGTCGCACAGCGAGAAGATCGCCACATGCTCCTTCCAGGTGTCGAATTCGGCGAACGCGTCGCGGCCGAGCACGAAGGCCAGGTGCGGGCCGGGTCCCACCTCGTCGCGGAGCGCGCGGATGGTGTCGATCGAATAGGAAGGGCCCCGGCGCGCGAGCTCGATCGGCCAGACGCGGAACGCGGGGACACCGGCCGTGGCGAGCTCCAGCATGTGGAGTCGCGCTGCGGGCGCGGTGATCGTGCGGGCCTCCTTGTGCGGCGGCGTGGCCGCCGGCACGAAGCGGATCTCGGCGAGGTCGAGGGCCTCCCGGACGTCTTCGGCGGCGCGCAGATGCCCCACGTGCACGGGATCGAACGTACCGCCGAAGATGCCGATGCCGCCCGGCATCAGCCGCGCGTCTGTCCGCGGCCGCGCACGCGATACTTGTACGTGGTGAGCTCGCGCAGCCCCATCGGCCCGCGCGCGTGGAGGCGGTTGGTGCTGATCCCGACCTCGGCACCGAAGCCGAACTCGAAGCCGTCCGTAAACCGGGTGGACGCGTTCGCGAAGACGGCGGCCGCGTCGACCTCCGCGAGGAAGCGCTCGGCGGCGCGCTCGTCGTTGGTGACGATCGCCTCCGCGAGCCCCGTGCCGTGGCGGGCGATGAAGTCCAGCGCCGCGTCGAGGGACGGCACGACGCGCACGCTCAGGATCAGGTCCAGGTACTCGGTGTCCCAATCGGCGTCCGTGGCGGGGGTCACGTCGGGCACCACCGCGCGGACCGCCGCGTCGCCGCGCACTTCGCATCCGCGCTCGCGAAGCGCCGCCACGGCGCGCGGCAGAAACCGCGGCGCGATCGCCTCGTGCACGAGGAGATTCTCGATCGCGTTGCACACGCTTGGTCGCTGCGTCTTGGCGTTGAGACAGAGACGGACCGCCATGTCGACGTCGGCCGCGGCGTCCACGTAGAGGTGACAGATGCCCTCGAAGTGCTTGATGACGGGGATGCGGCTCTCCTCCAGGATGGTGCGCTTGAGCGTCTCGCCGCCGCGCGCGATCACGACGTCGATGCGGTCGTCGCGCCGGAGCAGCGCCCGCACCACGTCCCGCCCGCCGTCCACGCTCTGCACCGCGTCGGGCGGCAGGCCAGCGGCGGCTGCCGCCTCGCGCACCAGGCTCGCGATCACGCCGCTGGTCGCCTGCGACTCGCTACCGCCCTTGAGCAGCACGGCGTTGGCGGTCTTGAGACAGAGCCCGGCGGAGTCGGCGGTGACGTTGGGACGGGATTCGTAGATGGTGAACACCACGCCGATCGGCACCCGCACCTGCACGATCTCGAGGCCGTTCGGCCGGGTCCATGCGGCCATGGTCTCCCCGACGGGATCGGGGAGCGCCGCGATCTCCTCGAGCCCCTGCGCCATGGCCTCGATGCGCTCGGGGGTGAGCGTGAGGCGATCGAGGAACGCCTCGGTGTCGCCCGCGAGGTGCGCCCGCGCGACGTCCTCGCGATTGGCGGCGAGCAGCCGCGCCTGCTCGGCACGCAGCCGGCGCGCCGCGTCCCGAAGCGCCGCGTTCTTCGCCTCGCTCGACGCGCGCGCCAGCGCGCGGGCCCCGCTACGGGCGGCGCTCGAAAGCGCCTCCGCCTGACGTACGGCGTCGGCCGGCACCTCGGACATGAGGCGAGCTTAGCGAAGGCGTCCGGGCGGTGCCACCAGTGTCGCCTCGTGACGCAGGATGGGTCGGGCCACGACGCCGCACCGGGCTACGCGAGTGGCCCGACCCATCCTGCGTCACGCCCTGATGGCAACAATCTCCCTGCTGTCAACGGACGCGAATCCACGCACGTAGTTCTACACCGTACCGTCCCCCTCTCCTGCGATTCCAGCCGGCCTACTCACGATGGCGAGCAGAAGGGTGGGGGCCCCGGCGGCACCGGAGTGGGGTCCGGAAAAACGCCGCCGGGGCTGTCGGTGTCTTTTGGGGGCTCGCTGGTCAGTCGGCCAGGGCGCAGCTCAGGACTGCCGCCAGCACACTTCGAGGCAATCGAGCGCGTCGTGAAGGACGGCAATCATGAGCCGTTCCTCCGGTGCCTGCTTGCGCCGTGGTGCGAACTGGCGCGACGACAGGCATGATGTCGCGCTGCAAATTCGCTTCCAATGGCCTTCTTTTAGAGGAGGGACGGCTGCGCCGTAAGCTCGGATTGTTACGCGCGTGGTTCTACGCGGATGGGTGCCAGACCCACCCGCCGGAATCGAAATCGCTTTCTCGCGGGGAACCTTCGGGACAAGCCACGTGAGCGGCTTGACCACCCAGCGGCGTCAGGTCTGCGCTTGGAGTGGTCTAGGCGACGCGCGCGTGCATCGCTGTGGCCTCTTCGGCTACGGTGGGCGCGGACGTGGACGATCGTTCCGACAGTGCGCTGGACGAGCGTGCAGGTCTCCTCGTGCTGGCGCTGCTGGCGCTCGTGGTGGGCGCGCTGGCGGGCGGGGTGGGGGCCTCGTTCCGCCTGGCGCTCGCCGCCGCCGACGGCTGGCGCACGGC
>Ga0180076_1000056_pt1 | contig 9800 bp, 6 predicted proteins | sample EasRiv433_16_10D_FD_121772 | JGI IMG/M metagenome (GOLD analysis project Ga0180076, IMG submission 121772) | Soil microbial communities from meander-bound floodplain in the East River, Colorado, USA - East River metaG ERMLT433_16_10D | ecosystem: Environmental > Terrestrial > Soil > Floodplain ... | reverse complement strand
CCGTGAGCGGCACCGAGGCGCGATCGGGCGGCGGATAGAGCGCCGGATGGAGCGCTTCCAGCCAGGATTCGACGGGTCCGTCGCCCACGGCCGGCACGACCAGCAGGTCCCGCGCCCGCGTCGCGGCCACGTAGAGAACCCGATCGGCCTCCTCGCGCTCGCGCGCCTGCTCGTCGGCGGCGTGATCCTGCAGCGCCGGCGGCAGGCAGCCGGCTAGCCTGAGCGCGCACATGCCGTGCTCGACGTCGACCCAGCGCGCCGGCTGGGCCGGCGTGGCACGCGCGGTCAAATCGGCGAGGACGACGACGGGGAACTCGAGACCCTTCGCCTTGTGCACGGTCATCACGCGCACGCCATCGGCCCCGTCCTCGAGCAGCGGCGCTTCCCCGGCGTCCCCGGTCTCCGCCTCGCGCTCGAGCCACTCGACGAAGGCGCGAAACGAAGTGAGCCCCTGCCGATCCGCGCGCCGCGCCATGTCGACGAGCCGGCCCACGTTGGCGAGCGCCTGCTCGCCCGTGGGCCAGATGGCGAACCCGGCGTGCGCGCGCGTGGCGGCGAGCAGCCGGGCGAGCGTCTCGGCGAACGAGCGGCGGTTGCGGCCGCGGTGCAGATCGCGGAGCACGGCCAATGCCTCGCCGACGTCGGCCAGCTCGACCGGCAGCGCCTCGGGGAGCGCGCGGAACGGATGCAAGGTGCGGAACTGGTGCCGGTAGGCGAGCAGCACGCCGTCGTCGAGCGCGAACAGCGGCCCGCGCAGCGTGGCGAACAGCGCCAGCTCGTCGTCGAGCCGCTCGACGGCGCCGAGCGCGCAGCGCAGCGCCGCGATCTCCTCGCGGGCATGGAACGAGCTGCCGCCGACCAGCACGTGGCGGAGCTGTCGCGCTTCGAGCGCCCGCACGTAGGGCCGCGTCATGTCCTCCCCGAAGGACTGGAGCCGGCGGAAGAGCAGGCAGACGTGCCTCGCCTGCACCTTGCGGCGCTCTTCCCGCCAGCCGTCGTCGGTGCGCACGCGCTCCGCGATGGTCCACCCGCTTTCGGTGACCAGCCACGAGACGAAGGCGGCGACGACGTCGGGAAGCGACGCGTCGATGCGAAAGTTCACGACCTTGCCGTAGTCACCGTAGGGCCGCGGGACGGGAAGCGCCACGATCGCCGGCTGCTCGGGCACGGCCTCCCGGAAGGGCTCGAGCGGGACGTACGACGCCTGCGTGGGACTCGCACCCGTCATGCGCGGCGCGAAGGCTGCGTTCACGAGCTGCTGGATCGCCGGCTGGGAGCGAAAGCTCACCGTCAGATGCAGCAGCTCGGCGCCGGCGGCGAGCAGCTGGCGCTTCACCTGCTCGTAGAGGCCGACATCCGCCCGCCGGAAGCGATAGATCGACTGCTTCGGATCCCCGACGATGAAGAGCTTCCCCGGGAGGGGGTGCACCTGTCGCCAGTCGCTCACGGCGGGCGCGGCGGCGGCGAGCAAGAGCAGCAGCTCGGCCTGCAACGGATCGGTGTCCTGGAACTCGTCGACGTACAGGTGCGTGAACCGCCGTTGCAGGTCGGCGCGGACCTGGGCGCCGTCGCGCACCAGGTTGCGCGCCCGCAGCAGCAGGTCCGTGAAATCGAGGCAGCCGGCGCGCTGCTTCATGCGCTCGTACTCGGCGACCACGGGCCAGACGTCCTCGCGCAAGAGCGGCGCCAGATCGGCGCCGCAGGCCGCGACGAACGCCTGCAGGCGCGCTTCCACGGCGTCGCGCCGCTCGCGGCGCTCGAGTCGCGCGGCGTCGTCCTTGCGCACCCACCCGCGCCACTTCCAATGGCGTCGGCGCGACAGCTCCGCGAGCTGCCCCTCGAGCCCGTCGTAGTCGCGTCCTCCTTGCCGCTCGCGCCGGCGCACGTCCGCCACGAAGGACGCGATGTCGTGGAACGAGCGCTCCAGCACGTGCCGGTCGTCGTTCGCAGGCGGCTCCGGCCCGAGCGCCTCCAGGTCGCGGATGAGCGCGTCGATCGCCGCCTCGCGCGCGAACGGCCGCCGGGTCCAGGGCGCGTCGAAATCGCGCCACGCCACCAGCTCGCGCGCCACTTGTCGCAGCGTCGCCCGGGGGCCCGTCTCCCCGTACCGGCTCGGACGGTGCGGGCGCCGGAGCACGCGCCGTACGCCGGGACCCGGATCGGCGAGCTGGCGCTCGAACCAGCGGTCGAAGACCCGTTCGAAGAGCAGCTCGGCGGCGGTGTCCGCGGCCACCTGGAACTGCGGGTCGACCCCGGCCTCGACGGGGTGCTCGCGGAGCAGCTCGGCGCAGAACGAATGGATGGTGCCGATGCGCGCCGCCTCGAGCTGCAGGATGGCCGCGCGCAGCCGGGTGCGCTCGGCGTCCGCGCGCCGCGGGTCGGACCATCCGCGCTCGATGGCGGCGCGCAGCCGCAGTTTGAGTTCGCCCGCCGCGGCGTCGGTGAAGGTGACGACCACCGTGCGATCCAGCGTGCTCCGGCCGGCCGCCACGCTCGTCACCACGCGCTCGACGAGCGCGGTCGTCTTGCCCGTCCCGGCCGCCGCTTCCACCACGAACGTCGTGTCGAAGTCCGTCCGGATGCGCTCGCGCGCGGCGGCGTCGGCCAGCGGCCGGCTCACGGCAGGCTCCGCAAGTGGGCCAGCGACGCGAGCCGCTGCTCGGGCTTGCGCTTTACCCGCTGGACCTCGTAGGGGCCGCACACCACGCGGTAGTCGCACCAGCGGCAGGCGTCGTCGTCGGGCGCCGCCGGGAGAAAGCCCGAGCGCATGGCCTCGTCGATCACCCGCGCGATCTCGCGCGCGGAGCCGCGGCTCTCGGCGTCGAGCGGCACGACGTGCTCGGTGAAATCCCCGGCGTTCGTGCAGTAGTAGAGGCGCCCCGCGTCCACCGGCTCCCCCAAGAGACGCTCGCACGCGAGCGCGTAGAGGACGGGCTGCAGGATCGTCCCGCCCTGCGTGATGGCCCCCTTCTCCGCCGCGACCTTGCCCGTCTTGTGGTCGGTGGCCCGGAGCCGGCCGTCGGCGCGTCGCTCGACCAGGTCGATCGAGCCGCGGAGCACGAGCCCTTCCGCGAGGGGCACGGGGTCGGCGACGCTGGCCGGATCCTCGTGGGCGCGCTCGCGGTCGGCGAGGCCGAACGACAGCTCGAAGCGGTGGGGGACCCAGCCGTCGGTTGCCGCGGCCATCCGCTCGAGCCACTCGCGCAAATCGGCGCGAATGGCGGCGATGCCGTCCTCCCAGACGCGCGGGATCGCTGGACACAGCTTGGCGCGCGCCTGCGCCTCTTCCGCGCCGAGTACCTCGTCGAGGATCCCCCCGGCGTCGGCGAGCTGGTCCGCGGTGAGCGGGAGGAGACCGCGCTCGCGCAGCGCCGTCAGCACGCCGAATTGCACGTCGTGAAAGAGCGCCCCGCGCGTGAGCGGGTCCATCACCTCGATGGCGACCGCGTCTTCGCGCGGTGCCAGACGGTGGATGGCCTGCAGGAAGAAGCGATACGGACAGGCGGCGAAGTGCTGGAGCGCGGTCGGCGAGAACGAGCGGCGGTCGAGCTGCTGGCCCGCGAGGGCGTCCCGCGCAAACGGGAGCGGGTCGACGAGCCCGTCGGCGCTCGTCCACCGCTTGAGCCAGCGCCGCGCCCGGGTGCGGAGCGCGCGGGCGAGATGCGTATTGGTGCCGAGCAGATAGCTGGCCGTGCCGATGGTCGTCTCCGGATCGGCGTCGAGCAGCGGCCCGATCAACGCGAGATCGTACTCGGCCTCGTCGATGGCCGCTTCGGGCGCGGCCGGGGCCGGCCACCCGAGCCGCGCCTGGCGGTCGACCAGCGCGCGCTCGGACAGCTCGTCGAAGCTCGGCAGCACGCCCTCCGTGGCGCGCACGACCTCGAGGGCGTAGACCGACGGCACGCGGGGACGCGCGCGCTCCACGTCGACCCGCGGATACGAGAACACCACCCGGCGCGTCGCCGCCCCCACCGCCACGGCCAGGGCCGCGCGCTCGTCGCGGATGCGATCGGCCTCGACCGGCAACTCGGGGGAAACGGCGGTGCGCTGTTCGTCGAGCAGGATGGGATCCTCCACCCGCTTCGCCGGGAACACGTTCTCGGCCAGGCCGGGCACGAACACCACGTCGAACGCGAGACCGCGCAGCGCCTGCGGCGGCGCCACGAATACCGCCCCGTAGCGTCGCCGCGGCGGCGCGAGCGTCAAGTCACGCAGCCGCGGCGCCAGCACGAGCCGTACCTCGTCCAGATCGACCGAGCCGATCGGACCCATCGGCGCCAGCTCGCCCAGCGTGCGCAGCACTTCGGCGGGCTCGCGGAGCGCGCGGGTAGCGAGCGCACCCAGGACGTCGAGCCACGTCTTCCAGCTCGCCTGGACCGGCAACGCCGCGAGCGCGTCGATCAACGGGAGGGCGAAGCCGCGCAGATGCTCCAGATCGACCGAGGCGCGCTCGAGACGGGCGAGCTGGGCACCGTTCTCGTCCGCGAGCGCATGCCGCCGGCGCTCGAGCTCGTGCGCGAGCCCGTCGAGACGCGCGCGCCAGCGCTCCGCCTTGCCGATGACCGATGCCTCGACGAGGAGCTGCTCCCACCGCCAGGGCGCGTGCAGCGTCCCTTCGACGACCGCCACCGCCCCCGGGTCGGCGTGGACCACCGGCTCGGGCGGCGGCGCGAACGGTTCGGCGAGCGCCGCCTCGGGCAGAAGATCGCTCGCCGGCGCCGCGAAGGCCGCCTCCCCGCCCGGCGCGGCGCCGGGATCGGGCACCTGACCGAGCGAGAGGTACTCGGCGAAACGCCGCGCCGAGAGCCCTTCGGCCGCACAGTCGAGCAGCGCCAGCAGCGCCCGCCCCGCGGGGTGCGGCCGGCGTGCGCCCCTCGCGGCAAAGAACGGGACGTCGGCGCGCGCGAACGCCTCCTCCAGGTGAGCCGCGTACTCCGCCGGGGCGCGCAGCGCGACCGCCATCCGATCGAACGGGATGCCCTCGTCGCGCGCCGCGGCGTGGACGGCGCGCGCGATCTCGACGCATTCACGCGCCTCGTCGGGCCATGCCGCCACCACCACGCTCGCATCCCGCTCGCCCCGCGGCGGCACGGCATCCTCGAAGAGATGCCGGGCGAGGATCGCGAGACTCGTCCTCCCGCGCGGGGACTCGCGCGTCGCGGCCACGCCGAGCGCGCGCTCGAGGCGAGCGAGACTGCGTTCGTCGCCATGCGGCAGGGTGGCGAGGACGCCGGGAGCCCGGGCGGCGAGCCGGGCGAGCAACGCTTCCTCGCGGGCGCTCCCGATCGCCACATCGAGGAGCAGCAGCGGAAGCCCGGCCAGCGGCGCCGCGCCCGCATCGAGCACCGCGAGCGCCGACTCGTAGACGCCCGCCCGATCCGCGAGCCGCGCTGCCTCCAGCTCGCGAGCGACGGCCGCGGCCATAGCCCGCAAGTCCGCGCCGCCCCGCGCCACGGGCGCCAAACTCTCGGGGCCGATGCCGTTCATGCGAAGCTCCCCGAGCGTGCGCGCCACGGCCGCCGCGAACCCCGGCCCGCGCGCCACGGGCGCGAAGTACGCGAGGCGTCCCTCGGCGAGCAGCAGGTGCACCGCGCGGGCGACCACGGCGACGAGCGTGAACGGCGTGGTCGGGGTCCGATCCGCCTCCGCCAACGCGCGCGTCGCGAGGCGGGCCGCGAGCCGGTCGAGCGTCAAGCGCACCACGCCGAACCGCGCGCCACCGGCCACCACCACGTCGCGCACCAGGTCGTCGGCCGCCTCCCAGGTGGCCCCCAGCACCAGCGCTTCCGCATCGGCGGGCAGCGCGGCGAGCCAGCTCCGGGCGGCCGCAAGCCGGCTCGTCGCATCCGGGGTGATCAGGAGTCGCGTCGTTCGTCGTGCCATCGCGCGCGTGCGTCCTTCTATGTGCAGGTCCCGGCCTGCTACAAGACGGCATGCGCGTCGTCTCGCTCCTCCCGGCCGCGACCGAGATCGTGGCCGCGCTCGGCTGCGCCGACACGCTGGTCGGCGTGAGCCACGAATGCGACTTCCCCGCCAGCGTCACGGCTCGGCCACGCGTCACGCACTGTGCGATTCACGGCAACGCGCTGGCGAGCGCCGCGACCGACCGCTGGGTGCGGGAGACGCTCGCGCGCAGCGGCACACTCTATACCCTCGACGAACCTCTGCTGCGCGAGCTGCGCCCGGACGTGATCATCACGCAGCGGCTCTGCGACGTCTGCGCGGTCGGCTACGACACCGTGACCGCGTTCGCCGCGACGCTGCCCGGGCCGCCGGTCGTCGTCAACCTCGAGCCGTCGCGACTCGCCGACGTCTTCGACGACGTACGGCGCGCGGGTCGCGGCGGTCCGCACGTGCGTGGCAGAGGCGCCGCGTCGGCGCTGCGTGGTGCTGGAGTGGATCGACCCGCCGTTTCGTGGCGGGCACTGGACGCCCGAGCTGGTCGACCTGGCGGGCGGCATCGAGCCGCTCGGCCGGGCGGGCGAGGACGCGGTCGCGGTCGCCTGGGAGGCGGTCCGCAGCGCCGATCCCGAGGTGCTCGTGCTCGCCTGCTGCGGGTATCCGATCGAGCGCACGCTCGCCGACACCGCCTTGCTCGCAGGCCGTCCCGGCTGGCGCGACTTGGCGGCGGTGCGCAGCCGTGACGTGTACGTCGTCGACGGCTCCGCGTATTTCAGCCGTCCGGGACCACGGCTCGTCGACAGCCTGGAGATCCTGGCGGCGTTGCTCCATCCGGGTCTCCTGCGCGCGCCCTCGCCGGACGCGTGCCGCCGCCTCGAGTAGGTGCCGCGGCGACTCCTCAGCAGAGTCCCTAGTGCAACGTCTCGCCGGACGACGCGCGCGCGCCCGTGGCGTGCGCGAGCGCCTCGTCGGTCGCGTAGAGCGGAACGCCGGCGCGATTGGCGAGATCCACGCCTTCCTGCGGCGTGCAGGCGACGACTTCCAGCTCGCCGTCGCGGCGCGACGACACGAGCGCGCGGAGCGCGCCGCCATCGAGATCGAGCACGACCTCCCGGAGCGCGCGGCCGTCCTGGGCGACGCGGTCGAGCACGAGCGCGGTGAGCCAGGGCACGTCGGCCTCGGCCGCGGGTTTGCCGAGGACACGGGCGCGCGCCGGGTCGAGCGGAATCGAGATGCTCTCGCCGTCGTCGGTGATCAGGTTCGCCCGCCCACGCCCGCAGCGCCGACAGATGCGAATGTCACCCAGCTCGAGCCGCTTCACTGAGGCGTTCAGTAACTCCCTCGCTTCCGGCGGTCAACCAGGGCGTGCGCAGGAGTCCCTCACTCGGACGGGCTCCTAGTGGGAGGCGACGCGCTTTGCTACACTGCGGCGCGTGCGCGCGGCACTGCTCGTGGCCAGCGGGGGAATGATCGGCTCGCTCGCGCGCTACGCGCTGGCGGGCGCAGTCCAGCGCCTGGGCGATACACCCTTCCCGGCGGGCACGCTCGCCGTCAACGTCCTCGGCAGCTTCGTGCTCGGACTCGTCATGGCCCTCTCGCTCGAGCGGGGTGTCCTCGGCGCCGAGGTGCGTGTGCTGCTCGGCGCGGGGTTCTGCGGCGGCTTCACCACCATGTCCACGTTCGCCTACGAGACCATGGCGCTCACCCGCCAGGGGGACGTCGGCTTCGCCATCGGCAACCTCGTGCTGACGCTGGTGGCGTGCTTCGGGGCGGTGGTGGTGGGGCAGCTGATCGGACGGGGCGCGTGAGATGAAGGTCGCGAGCGACGGCAACCTGCTCCGCATCTTCGTGGGCGAGTCCGATCGCCTCCATGGGCGCACGCTCTACGACGTCATCGTGCGCACGGCGCACGAGATCGGCCTCGCGGGCGCCACCGTCTGGCGTGGCATCGAGGGCTACGGCGCCGCGAGCCGCATCCATACGGCGAGCATTCTCCGGCTCTCGGAGGACCTCCCCGTGCTGATCGAGATCGTCGACTCCGAGGAGCGCATCCGCGCGGCGCTGCCGCGTCTCGAAGCGCTCCTCGAGGAGGCCGGCTGTGGCGGCTTGATCACGCTCGAGAAGGCGGAAGTGATCCGCTACACGCCGGGCGCGTCCCGCCCCTGAGCGGCGCCCGTCAGAACCGTCCCGCGGTCACGTTCCACGTGATGTCGTCGGCCGAGAGCGGCATGAGCACGGTCTTGGCATACGTGCCGTTCTCGAAGCGATAGCGTCGCAGCTCGCCCTGCTCCTCGGCCGCCACGTAGATCTCGAACGTGCCGTCGCCGTCGAGATCGGCGAGGGACACCGGGTGCTCGTAGCCCGACGACGCCTTGTCGATGACGGTGCTCTTCCACGGCCCGTTCGGCTGCTGCTCGAACACGTAGAGGCCGGTCGAGAGCGCCCCGGCCACGAGATCCGTCTTGCCGTCGCCGTTCACGTCGCCGGCGGCGATCGCGCGCATCTGCCGGTCGGGCACGCTGGCCACGACGGTGCTCTCGGGCTTCCCGTTCCTCCAGCGGTACGCCTTCACGGTGACCGGCCGCACCAGCGCGCCGCCTGGCGCCACCGCACCTTCCCAGACGACGTAGAGTTCCCACACCTTGTCGCCGTCGACGTCCGCGGCGAGGATCTCCTTGGCGTGCGTGTCGCCCGGAGCGTCCACCACACTCTTCACCCACTTGCCGCCCTCGCGGCGGAACATGATGACCTCGCCGGGCTGCTCCTGGTCGAGCTTGTTGGGCTTGCTCGGCGTGGCGAAGATCTCGAGCGCGCCGTCCCCGTCGACGTCGCCGATCTCGATCTCGTGCACGAACGTGTCCGGTTGCTTGTCGATCTCCTCGACGCGCCACTGCTCGTCGGGATGGACGATCGCGATGACGCCCTGATCGTGCGTCGCGATCACCAGCTCCTCCTTGCCGTCCCCGTCGACGTCCGCGTGCTCGACGTCGCGGAGCCGGTTGTGTTTGCCGCCGAAGACCGGACTCCAGTGGGTCTCGCTCGTCCACCCCCCGTCGGCGAAGCGCCAGGTGCGCAAGAGCGCCTTGTTGCCGCCGATCGTGAGGATGCCGCCGTCCCAGGGGATGGCCTTGTGGAAGACGTTGCTGTCGGGATCGTCGAGCACGACGGGCTTCCAGCCGCCGCCCGTGTCGCGCACGATGACGAGCCGCGCCGGTCCGGGAATGGGATGCGGCTTCCCGTCGGGCCCGTTCGTCTCGAGGAAGTGTGCTTGCGTCACGAGCAGCGCCGGATATGGACCGCCCGTGAGCGCCTCGCGCACGGGCGCGGCGACGGGAGCGGGCGCCGCGGGTGCGGCCGGCGCGGGAGCGCTCGCGGGCGCAGGCGCCACCGTGGTCGGGGCTTGCGCACGCTCCTCGCCGCCGCCACCACCACCACCACACGCGGCGAGTGCCACCACTCCCACGACCAACAGGTTTCGACCGAACGTCATGCGTACCTCCGGGCGCGGCATGGTGACGGCGGATCGTGCGGGTGTCAACGCGACCGCGGCGGACGTACCGTCATCGGCGGCCCGAGAGCGCTTCCACCGGGTAGACGGGCGGGAGCCGCGACAGCACGTGTCCGTGCGGGCCGATGAAGGAATCCCACTTGTCGCCCAGCGTGACCGCCGCCGGACTCGAGAGAAACGCGTTGGCCGCCTGCTGATCGCGGAAGGTGAAGATCGACACGAGCGCCCCACCCGTGCCGCCCACCACGTACGTGTCGATCGCGGTGAGGCCGTCGACGGCGAGAAAGTCCTCCCGGCCATGGTCGCGGAACCAGGTCTCGAATTCGCCGAGCTTGCCCGGTAGCAGGTCGTAGCGCATGATGATGTGGATCGCCCCCGGCTGCGGCGGCGG
>Ga0180076_1000055_pt1 | contig 9818 bp, 10 predicted proteins | sample EasRiv433_16_10D_FD_121772 | JGI IMG/M metagenome (GOLD analysis project Ga0180076, IMG submission 121772) | Soil microbial communities from meander-bound floodplain in the East River, Colorado, USA - East River metaG ERMLT433_16_10D | ecosystem: Environmental > Terrestrial > Soil > Floodplain ... | reverse complement strand
CACCGTGCTCCCCGTGCTCGACGCCTCGGCGCTCCTCGGGCTGACGGCCCCCTGGCAGGAGGCGCTCGCAGCGGCGCGGCCCGTGCCCGCCGCGGCGGCACCGCGCTTCCCGCGATGTGACCCCTAGATCGCGAGCGTGCGCTTCACCGCGAGGAGCCGCGTCAAGTGGTCGTGGAGGGCTTCGAGCCCCTCGATCTCGCTCGCGAGGCGCGCGCGCACCGCGGACAGCTCGCCGGCGTCGATCTCGTGGACGACCGACCGCACCCGGCCGATCACCTGCGCGAGACTCACCGCCTCCGGGGGAGGAGCCGGTTCCGGAACCGGCGGCGACTCGGCGACGGCCCCGCGCTTGCCCACCATCGCCAGCCGGCGCTCGCCGCCGCTCTCGCGTCGCACCGGCGGCTCGAGATCCTGCTCACGCGGCACCACCCGCTCGAACGGCCCCAGCGCCCGCAGCCAGTAGCGCTCGTACTCCCCGCGCCGCTCGGGGTCCCGCAGCAGCTCGTAGGCCTGCTTCACCCGCCGGAAGCGGGCGGCGTCGCCGCCCACGTCGGGGTGGCCGGTCTTCGCGAACTCGAGCCAGCGGTGCCGAATGGCTTCGGGCGAGGCGAGCCCGTCGACGCCGAGGATGCGGTAGGCGTCGATGCGGCGGCGCTCGTCGATCGAGGCGAGGAGCACGGCCGCGCGGTCGACCACGTACTCCGGGCTGACACCGCGCCGCCGGGCCGTACGGCAGACCTCCCAGTAACACGCCGAGCCGCGGCCGCGCGCGACTTCCACCAGGAGGTCGTACATGAACGTCGCGTCGGCATCGGGCCCCGTGAAGAGGTCCTCCAGCGCGCCCGCGTCGAGGATCCGGGTGAGTCCGTCGAGTGCGGCGCGTCGCGTCCCCATGCCGAATCGCATTCCCATCGCGCTGCGGGCCGGGCTTCTACCAGAAAGGCCGGCGCCGATGAAAGGGGCGAGTTGCAATCCAGCGGACAGTACGGGACAAATCGGCGGCGATGACGGTGCGGGAACGGCGTCGGGCACGGTCGCTCGCGGCCGGGCTTCTCCTCGCGGCGCTGGGCGCGTCCGTCGCCGGGGCACAGCCCAGCCCGTCCGCCGATCCCCGCGCGCGCTATCAGCGCGACCAGCGCGACCAGGATCGGCCGCGCACGCAGCAGCAGTTCGACGAGAGCCTCCGCAAGTTCGAGTCCGACGATCTCCCGACCCGGCTCGAAGGCATCGCAGCCATGGGACAGATCGACAAGAAGGACGAGCCGCGCGCGCTCGCCTATCTCCTCGGCGCCGCCAACGATCCCAACCCGAGCGTCCGCGCCAAGGCCATCGAAACGCTGGGACACATGCGGGCCAAGGACGCCACCACGCCGCTGGTGCAGCGGCTCTTCATGCGCGACACGGACGATTTCACGCGCCGGCGCATCCTCGCCTCGCTCGGCATGATCGGCGACAAGCGTGCCGTCGAGCCGCTGCTCGATTTCGCCGACGGCAAGGCCAACGTCGACACGCGGGCGGGGGCGATCTACGCGATCGGCGAGATCGGCGACCGGAACTCGCTCCCCGCCCTCGAGCACATCGCGAGCGAGGGCAACGACCCCGCGCTGCGGAACGTGGCCAAAGTGGCCATCCAGCGCATCAAGGCGAAGCCCGAGCCCACGGAAGTGCCGCCGTCGCTGCGCGACGAGCGGCGGCCGGCAGCGGCTACCGGGGAAGAAGAGTAGCGGCGTGTTCTGGGGGCCGAGCGCGGCCGAGATCCGCGACGTCCTCGCGGCGGAAGAGCCGGTGGTGCTGATGGGACGCGGGCATTCGGGCACGCGCGTGCTCGCCTACGCGGTCCAGGCGCTCGGCGTGAACCTCGGCTTCACCGACCGCATGGCCTCGGGCGACCCCGAGGACAAGACCTTCCGGCGCGGGCTCGCCAAGCTCGCCCGGCGCTGGGACGTGGGCGACCCGCCGCCGGAGCGCGAGCTGCGCCCGTTCCGCAAGCTCGTCTACCGGTGGCACGAGCGCATCGCGCCGAGCGGACCGTGGGGCTGGAAGTATCCCGAGACGTATTTGATGGGACCGCACGTGCACGCGGTCTTCCCCCGCGCGCGCTACCTGCACATCATCCGCGACGGGCGCGACCTCGCCTTCAAGCGACACCGCACACACGATCCCGATACCGTGCTCGGGCGGCGCGTGCTGGCCAAGATCGGCGCCACGGGAGAGCCGGGATACATGGGAGCGGCGCTCTCGTGGGCCTATCAGGTCGAGCTGTTCACGGACTTCGCGGCCCGCTCTCTGCCGTCCGAACGGCTCCTGCACCTCACCTTCGAGGAGCTGTGCGCCGATCCGGTGGGTGTGACGCGTCGGGTGGCGGCGTTTCTCGGCATGCCCGTGCCGGATTCGGCCGTCACCTTCCTCTCGGGCTTCACCAACCCGGAGAAGATCCACGACTACCGCGTGCGCAAGCCCGAGCGCATCCGGGCGGTGGAGGAGCGCATCGGGCCGACGCTGCGCCGCTTCGGCTACGAGCCCGCCGGGGACGGCGCGCCCATGCGTGTCTGATCGACGAACGTCTCGGTCGAGTCGTCGATCTCGCGTCCCCGACGACCGCGTGCCGGGTGGACGTAGAGCGACGCGGGGTCGACCTTCTCTCTTGGCGCCGGTGGAAGCGGCATCTCGTAGACGACCGGGCGTGCGTGGTCGGCCATCTGCAGCTTCGGGTCGTAGACGCTGTTGAACTTGAACAGCATGCGGAGGAAGTTCGTCTGCCCGTGCGCGAGCAGGCGGCTGACGTTCTTGGCCGCCCCCCAGATCTGCCTGGCCCCCAGGTGCTTGCGGTTCAGCACCTGCTGGGTGGCGACCAGCTCGTCGTAGAAGTCGGCGAGCGGCAGCTTGGTGGGCAGCACGACGTGCTGGATGTCGAAGAGCCGGTAGTCGCGCGAGATGAGACGGCGCGACTCGGTGAGCCAGGTCTCGGTGCCCGGGTATGGCGTGTTGACGCTCACGTTCACCACCTCGGGAATCTCGCAGCACCACTCGCGGATCACCCGGAACTGCTCGCGGTCCCACTCGGGGTCGGCGATGATGTTGATGGCGACGTTCACGCCGAGGCTACGGGCGAACTCGAGGGCCTCGAAGTTCTTCGCTTCCGACACACGCTTGCGGAACTTCTTGAGACCCTCTTCGTCGATCGCCTCGAGGCCGATGAACATGGTCTTCAACCCGATCTTCGCCCAGAACTGGAAGACCTCCTTGTTGCGCAGCAGGACGTCGGCCCGCGTCTCGAGCCAGTACATCTTCTTGATGCCCTTCTGCGCGATGGCCTCGCCGATCGCCATACCGTGCGCGGCCTGGATGAAGGCCACGTCGTCGAGAATGAAGAATCCCCGCACGCGACGCTGGCTTTCGATCTCCGCCACGGCGCACTCGGGGCTCTTCAACCGATAGCTCCGGCCGTAGAACGTCCAAGCGCTGCAGAAGGTGCAGTCCCACGGGCAGCCGCGGCTGAACTCGATGGACGCGCACGGGTCGAGCTGGCCGATGTAGTAGCGGCGGCGGTGGCGCAGCAGGTCGCGCGCCGGGGCGAGGTCGTCCAGATGATGGACGAACGCGGGCGTGGGCCCCGTGCCCCGCGTCGTCACCGCGCCGGGGACTTTGTCGATCGCGGCGCGGTCGTGCTCGATCGCCTCGAGCAGCTGAGGGAACGAGGCCTCCCCTTCTCCGCGCAGCACGCACTCGATCGCACCCTCGGCGTGTTCCAGGAGTTCTTTGGCCGTAAACGACACGCTGTGGCCGCCGACGATGACGGCCGTTTCGGGGAGCTTCTCACGGGTCGCCTTCGCGAGGTCGACGATCTCCGGGACGTTGGCGAGATAGTTGCCGGAGAACGCCACGACGTGCGGGCGCCAGCGTTCGAGGAGGCGGAAGTAGTCGGCTTCGGTTTCGGACTGGAGGTCGATCAGCTGGACGCTATGCCCCGCGTTACGTGCCGCGGCCGCGACCAACTCGAGCCCGAGCGGCTCCAAGCGCAAGTAGATGCGCGAGTACATGAGGCTGCTCGGATGAACGCACAGGACCCGCATCGCGTGCTCCCTTCGGTGGTGCGCTGGATGTTGGCGCCGGAGGTATTCCCAGGACGGGGGGCTGTCAAGGCGATCGGCGGCTTGGCTGCCGAGCCGGCGTGCGTTATGGTCCGCGCTCGCGCCGAGGTGGCGGAACTGGCAGACGCGGCGGACTCAAAATCCGCAGCCCGCAAGGGTGTAGGGGTTCGATTCCCCTCCTCGGCATTCGTCGGATAGTGCGGTTTGCCTAGTGCTTCTTCAGCGTCGCGTACGCGACGCCAATGCCCCCCTTCCAGCCCCGGCTCACGCGGCGCCAACGGCGTGTGACGGAAATTGACGGTGCTTTTGGCTGGACAGGAAGCTAGCGCTGTGCGAGTGGGGAGCGACAGTCCGCGTTGTCTCTAGGGAGGGGGGTCCCATGCGAGTGCTCGTCTTGGCCGGATTCGCCATTGCCGCCAGTCTCGGCATCGGCTTGCCGCTCACGGGGTGTGGCAACTTGTTCGGGCTCGATCACGTCGAGCTGCCGCCCCCGCCGTCGACCGGGCAGGACAACGGGTACATGTGCTCGTGCGACTGCACGTATCCCGACGGGGGCATGTCGCACGTCGACTTGAACGTGTGTGCCCCTGGAACGTTGAATCCCAACGTGGCGGGCGGCAGCGAGCCCACGCCGGAGCAGCTTCGCGACGACTGCGGCAGCGTGCGCGTGAAGGTCCAAGTGCAGCGCATGGTGCGCGAGTGCTTCCAAAAGAACACCGACTGCACCTGCGTCGTCGGTGGGACGGACGAGATGCCGGAGCCGAAGCGGTTCTACAGCGAGATGTGCGACGATACCTGCGTGGCCCGGCCACTCATCAAGATGAACAACGTGTGCACCAACTGGGACAACACCAACGGCCTCTCGAACGCCAACTGTGCAACGGGCCCGCTTTGCCTGGATCCGGGCCCCGTATGCCTGGCGCCGTTCGGCGACCTCGCCAGCGGCATGATGGCGCGCGTCGCGCAATGCACCGTCGACACGGGTAACCTCACGGTAAACGTGGATGGCTCCATGCGGACGCTGGGCGTCGGGGGAGCCGTGACCTTCCTGCCGGTGGCATGCGGGTCCGGCAATTGCGTCGTCCCATCGTACTTCTTCCAGAGCAGCGGCAGCATGTCGTTCGACGGGCTCCTCGGCCTCGACACCGTGAGCGTACGAGACATCCGGAGCATCGGCACGGGGGGGGCGCTGGCCCTCGACCAATCCGGCGCCGGACAGATTCTCGAGAACGGCTCGGTCAACTCAGGGCGTGCCATCCAAAAGGAAGTGTTGCTCGGCTACTTCGAGGACACCACGCAGGTGGCGGCGATCGGCGGGAACGACGACCCGGTCAACGTGCTGTTCGACGGGCAGCAGTGCGCGATCAGCGGAGCGCTCGCGGGCGGCGTGGGTGATCCCGACGGCGACAACGCCGGCTTCACGTTGAACGTCAACGTGTCCGGTACGGTGGCGAACACGCCGCCCACGGCGGACCCCGGCGACGATGCGACAGACGATGCGGCAGTGGAATGCACCGACGCCACGGGCGCCGACGTCACGCTGGACGCCTCCGGTAGCACGGACGCCGAGGACAACATCGTGCACTACGGCTGGTCCAAAGGCGTCCGCTCGGCTGACGATATTGCAACCGGGCAGACATACACGCTTCACCAGCCTCTCGGCACGGAGACCTACTTCCTCAAAGTCGTCGACGCGTACATGCAAGCCGACCAGCGCGACGTACAGGTGACCGTCGCCGACACCAACGGTCCGAGCATCGCATGCAACGCGCCGGCTACCATCGTGCCGCGGAGAACGCCGTACTCGTTCACGGCGACCGCGAGCGACACCTGCGGCTCGATCTCCGGTGCGCCGACCGTCGCCCGCTACGAGTGCTTCACCATCAATGCCCAGGGCAAACGCGTGAGCATCAAGTGCAAGGTCCAGTTGAGCGGCGGCACGTTCACCGTGAGCAATTCCGGCGGCATCGGCGATCATTTCCGCTGGTTCGTTCGAGCTACCGATTCGAACGGCAACACGAGCGAACAGCCCTGCGAGACGACGGTCGTCAAGCCGGGCCCCGGGCCCACGTAATAGAGGCATCGAGCCGTGCGGCCGGTGCTCGGTCACATAGGCTCGATTCCGGTTCAGTCGTTCGGGCTCATGCTGGCGGTGGCGTTCGTCACCGCCGGCGTGCTGATGCAGCGGGACTTCGCGCGCAAGGGCGAGCCGTCGGAGCTCGCCTGGGCGATGGTGATCGGCGGCATGCTGGGCGGACTGCTCGGGGCGCGTCTCAATCTCGCGCTCGAGCATCCGGAGGCGTTTCGCGCGGCGCCGCTGGCATTTCTCACCAGCCGTTCGGGCTTCGTATGGTACGGCGGCGTGCTGGGCGGCGTGCTCGGCACGCTCTGGCCGATCCGCCATTGGCGCGTGTCCTGGGCAAGCGCCGCCGACACCGCGGCGCCGGCGTTGGCGCTCGGGCTCGCGATCGGACGCATCGGCTGCCACCTGGCCGGCGACGGGGATTGGGGAACGCCGAGCACCGTGCCCTGGGCAGTCGCGTACGCGAACGGTACGACGGCGTGGCCCCATCCTCCCGGCGTGCGCGTGCATCCGGCGGCGCTCTACGAGTGCGCGGCGCTGGTGGCGATCTTCGCGCTGTTGTGGCGACTGCGCGGCCGTGTGGCGCCGCTTGGCGCCATCTTCGCCGTGTATCTATTCTCGACGGGGTTGGTGCGGTTCGCGATCGAGCTGGTGCGTACGAACCGGCCAATCGTGCTCGGGCTCACCGAGGCGCAGTGGATGAGCGCGATCGTCGCCGGCGGCGCCGCCGTTTGGCTGGCGAGATACGCCTCGCTCACTGCGAGCGCGCGGCCAGCTGGAAGTGCATCCCGTCCTCGCCGAGCGTGATCTCGCCGGCATAATCCTGCGGCACGCCGTCCCGGAACATGCGTGCCGCCAGGCGGTTCGGCGGCCCCGGCACGAGGTGCGTCAGCACGAGGTGATCCACGCCCGCGTTGCGCGCGATCGTCACGGCTCTGCCGCGGGCGCCGCCGATCAGAACGAGTAGAGGAGGCCCAGGGTCACGCGGAGGTCCGGTGCCTCCGTGCGTGGCCCGGAGCCGGCGCTCAGCGCGACGGCGGTCTGCTGCGAGAGCGGCTGGCGCACGGAGAGCCCCTTCCCGCGCTGCGGGCCCGAGGGTCCACGCATCGGGCCGCAGGCCGCGAGCGCGACCAGGAGCACGAGTGCCGCCGTTCGCATGCCCCTCCCTGGTGCAAGCACCCTGCCCACGCGCGGTCCGATGGAGCCGATGCCTTGCACATCGGCGTGCGCCGGCCCGTCCCGCGTGGACCTCTCGGGAGCACCCAGGCCGACACCCCGGCAGCTGCGCGCCCGCGGCGCACGGCGAGCGACGTGCCGATGGCTCTCTCACCGCTTCGCGCATGACGCCCCTGCCCAGCTTTGCACGCCGCGCCGCGTCGCCCAGTCGGGCGCCCGTTCCGCTACGACGCCGGCGAACGTGAAGGAACTGCAGAGCATCGTAGACTATGGGACGTGGGCCCTGGCCGCCCCCTGCGTCGGTACGGTGTTGCACTCGACCCCGCCGCGGAAACGACGCGTTGCGCAGCAGACACTGCTTCGATCATCGCGAGGGCAGTTCACGCCGCACGCGCCTCCAGGTCTCCTCGTAGATCGTCGCGCGTGGGCCGACGGCGACGATCTCGATCACCGACCCCGCCACCCGGTAGATGATCCGGAATCGTCCGACCCGGCTACTGCGCAACCCAGCCAACTCGTCGCGTAGCGCCTTGCCAACCGATGGATCTACGACGACGGCGTCCAGCGCCGAACGAACCCTTCGCTTCAGATCCGGGTGCAGTCCTCGAATCAGCGAGGCGACGTCACCGGGAACCCTCAGCCGTCGCACGTCGCCGGCCGATCACTCGTCGAAGAGGGCGTCCAGCGTGTAGAGCTTGGTCTTGCGGCGCTTGAGCGCGGTGAGCCCGCGACGGATCTCCGCGACGAGCGCGGCGTCCGAGCGAACCGCAACGGTTTCCTTCAGGCTCTCGAGATCCCCCGGGCTCACGAGCACGGCGGCGGCTCTCCCGTTGCGGGTGATGACGATCTCCTCGTCGCGCCTCTCCACCTCGTCGAGCAGGCTGCTGAGCCGGGCCTTGGCCTCGGAAAGCGGCACGGTCTTCATCTCGCGACACTCCTCATCGGTCTGGTCAGAATTATGACCAACCTAAGGGGCAGTGCAGCGCCAGTCAAACCCCGGCGGTGACATCGCAGGCTCGCGAAGATATCCGCCACGACTGCGCGCTGCATCACTCAAAATCGGTGTTCACCCCGGCAACCACCACCGCCCCAACGACAGCTCCACCGCCTCGTACGGCTCCGCACGCACGACTTCGTCCCCCGCATACGTGGCCACCACGACCCACCGCCCCGCTTCGAGCCGGTACACCTCGAGCGTCTGCAGCAGCGGATCGACGAGCCAGAGGTGCGCGACGCCGTCACGCGCGTAGTGCCGCATCTTGCGGCTACGATCGATGCGGCCCGTCGACGGCGAGACGATCTCGCACGCCCAGTCGGGGGCCAGCGTGAAGAACGGCACGTTCTCGAGCACCGGCAGCCGCTCGCGCCGCCAGCCCGCCCAGTCGGGGACGAGCACGTCGTCGGCCACGTGCAGCTCCGGCTCGAGCAGGATCCACCAACCGCCGGGTAGAGGCGGTACACCGGGCGGGCCGTCGAAGGCGCCCATCAACTCGCCGCCGAGCACCGATGCGGCACGGGCATGGGGACTTGCCGGCCGGGGGCTGACGATCAACTCTCCGTCGATGATCTCGGCCACCTTCGTGTCGGGGACCTGCATCAAGTCCTCGTAGGTGGCGCGACGCTTGGGACCACCTTGCACGACCGGCAGCATACCACCATCGCGGAACGGCCGAGCAACTACCGTACCGCGCCCCACACGTTGATGCGCTGCGCGCCGTCGCACTTCCGTGCGACGCGGGGTGCAACGAGATGCTACCGATTCGGTCCGGTTAGAGACAGCTCCCGTTCGGCGAGCACACCGCCGAGGCGGAGAAAGAGCCAAGGCCGAAGGCCGGACAAGCCTCGGCCGTCATGTCGGCACCGGCGAGACAGATATCGCCGAAGGGAGTCGGGACGCCCTCGCAGCACCCGCCGGCCGTCGCGCTGACGGCGCACGTGCCCGTCGCGGAGTCGCACACCGAGCCGGCGGCACCTGGCGTGCCACCGGCGGCGACGCAGGTGAGCTCCCACGCCACGAACCCGCACATCGTGATGGGATCGGTGAGGTTGCAGCACGTGGGAGGTGGAGCGCCCGCGCAGGTGGGATCCCCGGAGCTGTTCTCCTTGCAGATGAGCTTGTAGCCGGTCCCACCGGCGATCAGCTTGTGGATGCAGCCCCCCGCGAATACCGTGCAGTGCCGGAAGCCTTCCCCGCCGTTGAACACGCTGTGGGTCACGTAGACGTTGCCAGTGGGCTCGCTGGAAATGTCGATCGCCGTATCGCCGAGGCTCTTCCCGACGACCTTGATCAGCAGTCCCGGCTTGATGATGCTCACCTTGACCGCGCCGCCGCTCGGAGCGTCGCCGTTCGTGTACTTCGCGACCGTGTCCTTGTTGGCAGCCCACGCCGAACCCGACGGCATCTCGAACAAACCCTGCTCGGCATCATAGGCGACGCCGAGCTCCGCGAAGATCGTGCCGGGATCGGT
>Ga0180076_1000054_pt1 | contig 9855 bp, 8 predicted proteins | sample EasRiv433_16_10D_FD_121772 | JGI IMG/M metagenome (GOLD analysis project Ga0180076, IMG submission 121772) | Soil microbial communities from meander-bound floodplain in the East River, Colorado, USA - East River metaG ERMLT433_16_10D | ecosystem: Environmental > Terrestrial > Soil > Floodplain ... | reverse complement strand
CAGCATCGCCCCCCCGGACGGCGCGCCGGCGTGGGGGCGATGCTGCGCATCCTCGACGGCAAGGAGGCGGGCGCGCGCGCGACGTCCGCCCAGTCCGCGCCCGCTTCTTCGAGCGCCAGCCGGATGAACTCTCCGCGTCCCGGAATCTCGGGCCAGTAATACAGCTCGATCGGGCGACGCCGCGCGCGGCGTTTCCGAGACCTCACGCGCCTCCCTGCTACTTGCAGGTCTTCCGCCCGGGCTTCCCCTTGCAGCTCCCCGAGCAGCACTGGCCGTTGGACGTGCATGCCCCGCCGAGCGCCGTACAGGTACTCGTGCAGGCGGGGCTCGTCGCGCAGTTCGAGTCCGCGCAGTCGACGGCGCCGTCGCAGTCGTTGTCGACGCCGTCGGTGCATACCTCGGACGCGGGCGTGCAGGGAGTGGGATCGAGATACGCTGCCACGGAGCTGAAGTAGTAGGCGAGCGCGCCGTCGACGGTGGCGTTCGACGCGGCGTCGCAGACGTCGCCGACGTTGAAGCCGCAGCCTCCCGACAGCTGCCCGACCACGTCGCCGGCCGCGTTCACCACGGGCGAGCCGCTGCTGCCGCCGTCCGTCGCGCCGAGGACGTCCCGGCTGTAGATGCGCTGGCCGCGCGGCCAGGACGTGCATGTGACCGTGCTCGTGTCGACGCGATGGTGCGCGAAGGTCTGCGGGCCGAAGTTGGGATGGCTGATGCGATAGAGGTCGGCTCCGTTCGTGAACGCGATCGGGTTCGCGTTCCAGCCGAGCATGACGGTTCCCGACGGCGGGGTCTGGCTCAGTTGGAGCAAGGTGAAGTCACCAGCACTGCCGGTCGCCTTGATCGTCGCGCCGAGGGTCTTGAGGAAGGTGGAGTTCGATGGGCACGAGCCGCCGCACGCCGCCGTGCGGTAGAAGAAGAACGCTTCCAGGTTCTGCGCGTCTTTGCTCCGGCTGAGGCAGTGGTTCGCCGTGAGCAGGTAGGGAATCTGTGTCGCCGCATCGGTGTCGGCGAGCAGGCCGCCGGTGCAGGTGTAGAGGAACGCACCGGAAACCCACTCGAGCTGGGCGACGGCGCTCATCGCGTCCGTCACCGCCGCGTCGGAGGCGCAGCTCGCGTCGACGATGCACGCCGGGTTGCCGCAAAAGGATGTGCCCGCCTGCTCGACCGGTGCGGGGCCGCCGGACGCGAGATAGCCGACCTCCGCCACGGTGAATGCGATGCGCCGGCGGTCGGCCGCTGTCGCGGGTCCGACATGCCGGACGAGCAGCGCGGCTTCGGTCCCCTGGACCGATGGCGTCCAGAAGTCACCATCACCGTGCGGACCGCGACCCTCGAACGGGCCGTAGGCTTCGTCGGCGCCTCCGAAGAAGTAGAGCTCGGCGCCTGGTGGAAGATCGAGGTTCGTCAGATGCACGCGGATCCCGGCGGCGTCCGCCGCGACGATCGACGTCGTCCAGACGAGGCTCCTACTCCGGGAGACGTGCGCGCGCTCGAGGCCCGAGACGCTGACGCCGGGCGACAGCGTTCGCACGACGCCGATCTTGAGCGGTGCGCCACCGGCACCCGGCGCCCGGTCGGCCAGGCCAGCGCGCTCGGCAGGCGTCAGCTCGACGCGGACCGGCGCGCCAGGCGAACCCGAGGGCCGCTCGCTCTCGAGCCACGCTCGCAGCGAGCGCTGCGCGGCGAGGATGTCGTCGGCCGTCGCCGCGCCGCGGACGATCTCGCGCGGCGCGCGGTCGGCGGCGAATCCTTGGCCCGTCGTCACGAGGACGAGCGTCACGAAGAGCGTGGTGCGTATGATCATCGAGATAATGTAGTGGAGTCGGGGCCTCCGTGACAAGCGGTGCGGGCGACAATCGGAAGAACACAGCACCTGCGCACCGACGGTCGGGCACGACAATTCTGCAGGATCGCAGCGTCATGCATGCTTGCAAGGTGTCTCGATCGAGCCGTCCAGGGGATGTGTCGGCACCGCGTTTGCTCGTACAGGCGTCGTTCGACCATTCGAAGGAGGTTGAAGAGATGAAGTTCCTATCCGTACTCCGCCTCGCGATCGGCCTCTCGATTCCGGCCGTGGCCGCCCTGCAGGGCGCAGCCGTTGCGCAGAGCTGTCCGCGCGCGTGCGGCCTTCAGAAGAAGGCCTGCCTGGAAGGGCCGCGGGCGAACATGGCGGCATGCAGACTCGACTGCCGCACCAACGGAACGCCGGACGAGCTGGGCGCGTGTCTCCACGGCTGTGCGGAGACGTTCCGATCCGATCGGGAAGCGTGCCGCGGCGGCGTGGCCGACTGTGTCGCAACGTGCGGGTCGCCGGAGTCGTCGGCATCGACGAGCACCCCCGCCGCATGTCTCGGTGCCTGCGGGCAGGACCTCGGAGCGTGCGCGCGCGACGTCGTTACCGAAGCCAGGGGATGCGTCCACGACTGCCACTCAGCGTCGGATCGACTCGGCTGCCTCCAACTGTGCGGCGCCACGGCGCAAGGCGGGGCCGAAGCCTGCGCCTCGGCATTCACGTCCTGCCGCGCGGACTGCTCCGTTCTCCCGCCCGTGTCGAGCTGTGGACGTGCCGAGGCGCCGACGTGCGGCGGCTCGTGTCCACTGCCGACGCTGACCTGCGTTCCGGTATCTTCGACCCGCTGCGGTTGCATGGCGGGATCGTCCAGCGGCGCGTTCGTGGATTGAATCCTCACCCCGGGCTGCTCAAGCGGGCGGGGCGCGTACTCGGCGCGTTCCGCCCGCTCCGCTCGCTCACGGGGGCGCGGCGGCCGGCGCGGCTTTCCGGTCTTTCGCAGCCTTGGAACGGGTCCGACGCACATCGTCCCGGCGATCGGAACGCCCCCGCGAGCGGTGCGCGTCTCGCCTGCGCTCCCGGCCTGGCAGGCGGCTTGCTCTCACGACGGGTGAGGAGAGTTTCGCCATGACAGACGAGAAAGTCGACCTTCATCGGCTGGTGGACGAGCTGAAGGAGCAGCGCGACGAGCTGAGGGTCAGGCTGCACCTGGCCAAGGCGGAGGCGCGCGACGAGTTCGAGAAGCTGGAAAAGCGCTGGGAGCATGCACGCGGACGCCTCGCCGTGATCGGTAAGGAGGCGGGCGAGGTGTCGAAGGACGTGGGCGATGCCGCCCGCCTCGTGCTCGACGAGATCCGGGCCGGCTACCAGCGCGTCCGCAAGCTGATCTGAGAAGCTCACCTCGCTCCAGCCCGAACCCTTCAGCTCGATCGTGCGGACCATGCCGCACCAGCCGCAGGTTGCCTTCCGCATTGTCCTGAGTACAGATCGCGTGTGGACTTCGTGACCCGCTTCGAGCACCGGGTGACGGGGTGAGAAACGGAAGCGGAATCGGCGGAGAGCGGGGGGCCGGTGCGGCCGTCGCCGCCATGGGCGCCGCTACGTTCCTCTCGCCTGTGTTCGCAGGTGAAGGGGCTCCGAGCCTCATCGGTCTGCTGCTCATCGGGGCCGGCATGCTGGAGGCATGGCACGGCTTCCGCCGCGCCACCGTCGCCGGCCAGCGCGCGGCATGGCTCGGCGGCGGCATCACCATCGCCATGGGCGTGCTGGTGTCCAACGCGGCTGCCTTGGCGGCGACGGGCATCGCCGTGTTGCTGGCGGGCTGGTTCGCCCTCGATGCGATCCGCTACGTCGGCCGCGGGCTGCGGGGAGACTACGCCGGGCGCGCGGCCGACTGGCTGCTGCCCGCCCTCGGCAATCTCGCGGTAGCCATCCTCCTGATCGCCATGCGGCAGTATACGCTCGGCTGGACGCTCGCGCTGGCCGGCGGTCTGCGCATCGGCTTCACGGCCTGGAGCATCGTGTCGTCCCCGGTGTTCACGGCGACCGACGCCGGCGACACGGTGCTCGCCCAGCTCGGCCTGCCCGACGAGCCGGAGCTGGCCGCCTTCGCCGATCGGGTGGCCGCTGAAGAGAGAGCACGCGCCTCGCTCGATCGCGGCTGGATCTGGGCCTTCATCGTCACGCTGTTCGCCATCCACCTGGGCCGGATGGGCTTCGACCGTTCGCGCCTCGGGATCAGCTCGCCGCTGGTCGCCGTCATCGGCGACCTGTTTCTCGCGCTCGTCATCGCGTTCGCCGTGGTCATCCCGCTGCGTCTCGTGTTCCGCAGGCTCACCCGCGGCATCGAGCGCCGCGCGTGGCGCTGGTGTCTGGCCGATGAAGGGGAGGGCTCCTGGATCCGGCGCCCGGTCCGTGCCGCGCTCACCCACCGCCTCCGCTTCTCCGTGCGGATGCGGAGCGCGCGCTATTCGGCGCGGACCGCGCTCAGCCGGGGGTTGCAGATCGGCCTGCCGCCTGCGGCCATCATCGCCGCCATCGTCCCCGTGTTCGGCATGAGCTGGTTCTTCGACACGGAGAACTGGGCCGCGGGCATGTGGAACTCGTGGGCCGAGGCGCGCACCGATCCATGGCGCGAGGCCATGGTGAGGGCGACGTTCGATGTGGAGAAGGCGAAGAGCCCCGCCGAATGGTACTCCGTCTCCCCCCCGAGACTCGCCGCCGCCGGGGACTTCTCGTTCCTCGTCATCGGCGACCCCGGCGAGGGCGATGCGTCGCAGTATCGCCGATGCCTACGACGTGGTGGTGGTTGGCGCCGGGTCGGGTGGCCTCGTCGCGGCGGCACTCCTGGCGCGAGCGGGCCGCCGCGTGCTCGTCCTTGATGGCCACTACGTGGCGGGCGGCAACGCCACCGTGTTTCGGCGCCGGCGGTGGGAGTTCGACGTCGGCGTCCACTACCTCGGTGACTGCCAGGCGGGCGGCCTCATCCCGCGCATCCTCAACGCCTGCGGTGCCGCCGGCGTGCAGTTCCGGCCGATGGACGTCGAGCTCGAGCAGCTCACGCTGCCGGACTTCGAGTTCACGATTCCGCGCGATCGCGACGAGTTCCGCCGCCGGTTGATCGATCGCTTCCCGTCGGAACGGCGGGGCATCGATCGCTACGTGCGTTTCCTCGCGCAGGTCGATCGCGTGGGCGACGCCATGGTGACGGGCTCGCGCTGGCGGCAGCTCGTGGCGCTCGCCCGCTCGCCGGTCGTCGTGCGCTGGGGCCGTGGCGCGCTCGGTGCCTTTCTCGACACATGTACGCGCGACGTCCGGCTGCGCACCGTGCTGACGGCGCAGCACGGCACCTACGCGGTGGCCCCGGCGCGGTCTCGGCCGTGCTCCACGCCGGGCTCGCCAACCACTACTTCCGCAGCGGCGGCTGGTATCCCGAGGGAGGCGGGCAGGTGATGGCCGATCGTCTCGCCGAGGCGATCGAGGCGGCGGGCGGTGCGATCCGGCTGCGCACGCGGGCGACGCGCATCCTCGTGGAGGAGGGGCGCGTGACGGGCGTCGCCTACGACGGCCGGCATCATGGCACCGGGGTGGTGCGCGCTCCCGTGGTGGTGAGCAACGCCGATTTGAAGCGGACCGTGCTCGAGCTGGTGGGCGTGGAGCATTTTCCCGCCGCGTGGGTGGAGCGCGTGCGCGCCTTCGAGATGGCGTTACCGCTGTTCGTCGTCTTTCTGGGACTCGATCGGCCACCCGAGGCGCTGCCCTACGGCAACGTGAACCGCTGGCTCTTCGGCGACTACGACGTCGACGACGCGTACGCGCGACTCGCACGCGGCGAGATGCCGGCCCATCCCTTCCTCTACGTCGCGACCGCATCGAAGAAGGATCCGCAAAACCCGCGCCTCGCGCCGCGCGCCCACACGAACCTGCAGATCATGACCATCGCGCCGGCGCAGCCGGAATTCTGGGGCGTCGATGCCGAGCAGCTCCGCACGGGCACCTACGTGGCGAGCGAGGGGTATCGCTTCCGCAAGGAGCAGTTGACGCAGCGGCTCATCGCCGAGGCGGAGCGCATCATTCCCGGCCTCTCGCAGCACATCGTGCTCCGCGAGGCGTCGACGCCGCTCACGCACACCCGCTTCACGGGCTCGACGGACGGCACGTCCTACGGCATCTCGGCCACGCCCGGGCAGTTCCTCGAGGGCCGGCCGGGAGCGCGCACGCCCGTGGATGGGCTGCTGCTCGCCGGCGCCTCCACGCGCTCGGGGCACGGCATCGCCGGCGCAATGGTGTCGGGCGTCGTGGCCGCCGACGCCGTGCTCCGCGACGGCACGGCCCGACGTGTGCTATCCGCGTAGAACCATGCACATGAATGTGAAACCCATCCCGACGCTCGATGCCCGCGTGAACGAGATCCGCGCCCTCACGGCGCAGATCGTGAACCGCGAGATCCTGCCGCATGAGCGATCACTCTGGCGCGGGTGGCGGGAGGGTGCCACGGACGAGGAGCGCCGCACCGCCCGGGAGCTGCGCGAGTCGATCAAGCAGAAGGTGAAGCAGGCGGGGCTCTGGGCGCCGCATCTGCCGCCGGAGTACGGCGGCGCGGGCTTGGGCTTCCTCGAGCACGCCTACATGAACGAGGTGCTGGCCTACAGCATGGGTGCCGCGGCGCTCTTCGGCGTGGTGGCGCCCAACTCGGGCAATCAGAAGATCCTGCTCAAGTACGGCACCGAGGAGCAGAAGCGGAAGTGGCTCGTCCCGCTCACCGAAGGAAAGATGGAGTCGGGCTTCTCGATGACCGAGCCCGACTCGGCGGGTTCCGATCCGCGGTCGATCAAGACCACGGCGCGCCGCGAAGGCGACGAGTGGGTGGTGCATGGGCACAAGTGGTTCACCTCGAACGGCTTCCGCGCCGATTTCTTCATCGTCATGTGCCGCACCGAGGGGAGCGCGAGCGACAACGGCCGCATGACGCAGATCATCGTGCCGAAGAACACGCCGGGCGTACGCATCGTGCGCGGCGTCGAGATCTGGGGCCGGCCGAGCGATCACTGCGAGATCACCTATGACGACGTGCGCGTGCCGCTCGAGAACCAGCTCGGCCGGGCGGGCTCCGGCCACGAGGCCGCGCAGGAGCGGCTCGGGGCGGGGCGCATCTATCACTGCATGAACTCGATCGGACAGATGTGGCGCGCCTTCGATCTCATGGTCGAGCGCGCCACCATGCGCGAGGTGCACGGCGGCAAGCTCGAGACCAAGCAGTTCATCCAGGGGTTCATCGCCGACTCCTACATCGACATCCAGGCGGCGCGGCTCATGACGATCCACTGCGCCGAGCGCATGGACGGCGGCACCGATGCGCGCACCGACATCTCGGCGATCAAGATCTTCGTGCCGGCGGCCTACGAACGGGTGGTCGACCGGGCGATCCAGGTGTGGGGAGCAGCCGGCGTGTCGGGCGATCTCCCGCTCGCCGCGATGTACCAGGGGGCCCGCACGCTGCGGCTCGCCGACGGCCCCGACGAGGTGCACCGGATCCTGATCGCCAAGAACGTGCTCAAGCGCTACCACGAGGGCGAGGGCTGGGACTTCGGGAACTGAGGGAGGGCATGCCGATGAACCGCACATTGCTGGCGGCGCTGATGGCCGTGGCCGTGCTCGCCGGGAAGAGCGCCTCCATCCCGACCACGCTCACGGCCGAGTCGGCGGCCTGCGTCGACTGCCACAAGCAGGAGACCGTCGGCATCTATCAGGAGTGGGGGGCGAGCAAGCACTTCCGGGCGAACGTGGGATGCTACGAGTGCCACGCGGCCGGTGCCAAAGACGTCGATGCGATGGATCACTACGGGTCGACCATCGCCGTCATCGTGAGCCCGAAGGACTGTGCGCGGTGTCACGAGCACGAGGCGACGGAGTTTCAGGCGTCGCACCACTCCGACGCGGCCAAGATCCTCGGGTCGCTCGACAATACGCTCGCCGAGGTCGTCGAGGGCAACGCGATGTTCCAGGGGACGTCGGCGGCGGCCGCCAACGGATGCTGGCAGTGCCACGGGTCGGAAGTGAAGGTCGAGGAAGGCGGGAAACTCTCCGCCACCACCTGGCCGAACACGGGTGTGGGCCGGTTGAACCCCGACGGCTCGAAGGGGGCGTGCAGCGCCTGCCACGTGCGCCACGCCTTCTCGGCCGCGCAGGCGCGGCGGCCGGAGAACTGCGGCAAGTGTCACCTCGGGCCGGACCACCCGCACAAGGAGGTCTACGACGAGTCGAAGCACGGCATCGCGTTCTACGCCAACGTCGACGCCATGAACCTCGACTCCGCCAAGTGGATCGTCGGCGAGGACTACACGGCCGCGCCGACCTGCGCGACGTGCCACATGAGCGCCACGAAGGACCTGCCTGTCACGCACGACGTGGGCAGCCGCATCTCGTGGACGCTGCGGCCGGCGGTCTCGGAGAAGATCGACGCGGCCGCCAAGGCGCAGGGCAAAATGGTAAGACCCTGGGACGCGCGGCGCGCCGACATGAAGAAGGTGTGCGCCGCCTGCCATGCGGCGCCGTTCGTCGATGGCTTCTACATCCAGTTCGACGCGCTCGTCGAGCTGTACAACACGAAGTTCGCGATCCCGGGCGCGCGTCTCATGAAGGCGCTGAAGGACGGCAAGCTGATCACCATCGACACTGATTTCGACGAGCGGATCGAGTGGACCTGGTACCTTCTCTGGCACCATCAAGGGCGGCGGGCACGCCACGGCGCGTCGATGATGGCCCCCGACTACACGCAGTGGCACGGCATGTTCGAGGTGGCCGAGATCTTCTACACGGCGTTCGTCCCCGAAGTACGGGAGATCGTGCGGGACGCCGAGGCCGCGGGAGGCGAGCGTGCCGAGGCCGCCAAGACGGTGGGGCGGATGCTCGACGAAGTGCTCGCGAGCCCCGATCACGCCTGGTTCGTCGGCAAGACGCCTCGCGAGGAGAAGGTGCGACGCGCGAAGAGTCGTGACGAGTTCATGAAGCGCTACATGACACACCCATGAGGCGTGCTTCGACCTCTGGGACCTACGATGGCGCCCGCTGCGCCGGGCTCGTCGCCGGATGAGGTCGCCTACCGTCGAAGAAGCGCGCGATGCGCTCGCGGTCGGCGGCCACGTCGGCACGGCCGAGCTCGATCAGCCGCCCGCAGAAGGCGGTGTCGAAGAGGAGGTAGCTCGCCAGCTCCGTCACCTGGGCGTCGGAGCCGAGGCCGCGTAGCAGATAGCGGACGACGGCGGGGATGCGGTCGAACAGCTCGGCGGCGAGCTCGCGCACCAGTAGCGACGGTCGGATCCACAGCACGTCGATCTCGCGGAACGTCTCGTCGGCCTCGACCGCCGGACAGCCGAGCACGCTCGCGTTCACGCGCTCACTGTGCTCGACGTCCACCTCGATGGCATCGAGCATGACGGCATCGAGCAGCACCCCCGCTATCTGCGCGACCGTCGGCGCCAGCAGCCGGCCCTCCGGCATGTCGCTGGGCGGTGGCCCGCTCACGCCGATGGCGATGATGCGCCGGGCGCCCAGGTTGATGGCCGGGCTGAGCGGCGCCGTGTTGCGGATCGAGCCGTCGCCATAGTGGCGGCCGTCGATCTCGACCGAGGGGAAGAAGATGGGAATCGCACTCGAGGCCAGGAGATGTTCTGTCCGGATCTCGGTGCGCTCGATCCGCCAGCGGCGCCGCGTCCAGCCGGGCGTGTCGGGTCCGGCGCTCAGGAAGATGACGCCGTTGGAGGTGTGGAGGTCGGTCGAGATGAGAGCCAACGCGCGCAGATGACCGGCGGCCACGCACTCCGCGATGCGCGCGACGGGCACGTGCGTCGCGAGCAGCGCCGCGAGCGGCGAGGTGTCGAGGAGGGACTTCGGCTGCGCCTCCCGCGTGGCGCCTCCGAAGGACAGGTCCCAGGCCCAGCGGAAGCCGATGCGGCCGAGCGACGCGACGTCGGTCCGGTACACCTTGCTCGGGCGGATCTCCCGCCACACGCGCTCGAGCCGGTCGAGGCCGACGAGACGTTCCGCGAGATCGACGTGCTGTG
>Ga0180076_1000053_pt1 | contig 9929 bp, 11 predicted proteins | sample EasRiv433_16_10D_FD_121772 | JGI IMG/M metagenome (GOLD analysis project Ga0180076, IMG submission 121772) | Soil microbial communities from meander-bound floodplain in the East River, Colorado, USA - East River metaG ERMLT433_16_10D | ecosystem: Environmental > Terrestrial > Soil > Floodplain ... | reverse complement strand
TGCCGGCGTGCTGGTCGCGTGCAGCGCGCCCATGGCGAGTAGAGTGGCGGCGGTGACGGTTCGAAGGGTCGTGGTCATGTAGTCGCTCCTCGAGGTGCGCTTCTAGCCTCCCCGTGTCTCGCCGTCCAGGGACCGGCCGTACGCGGCCAGCGTGCGCGTGCGCGCCGCACCGTGGTCGACGATCGGCGCCGGGTAGTCGCGCCCGAGGCGGCAGCCGGCGGCCTCCTGCGCGAGCGGGGACAGCTCCCACGGCGCATGCACGCACGCGGCTGGGAGGCGCGCCAGCTCCGGGACCCAGCGGCGCACGTAGGCGCCGTCGGGGTCGAACTTCTTCGCCTGCAGCACCGGATTGAAGATGCGGAAGTACGGCGCCGCATCGGTGCCCGTTCCCGCCGCCCACTGCCAACCACCGTTGTTGGCGGCGGGGTCGCCGTCGAGGAGATGTCGCATGAACCAGGCCTCGCCGTGCCGCCAGTCGATCAGCAGGTCCTTGGTGAGGAAGGACGCCACGATCATGCGCGCGCGGTTGTGCATCCACCCGGTGGCGGCGAGTTGTCGCATGGCCGCGTCGACGACGGGGTAGCCCGTTCGTCCGTCCTGCCAGGCGCGGAGATCGCCGGGCGCCTCCCGCCACGGGACGTGCCGCAGCCGGCGCCCGAAGGCCATGCGCAGCACGAAGGGAAAGTGCCAGAGAACACTCTGGTAGAATTCGCGCCACACGAGCTCGGAGAGCCAGACGTCGGCACCGCTGCGTGCGCGCCTGGCGGCCGGGTCGGCGCCCGCCTCGCGGGCCGCCGCCGCCGTCGTTCGAGCCGAGAGCATGCCGAACCGGAGGTACGGCGAGAGCGCCGAGGTCGCCGCGAGGTCGAGGCGATCGCGCGCCTCCCCGTAGGCGTGGATCCCGGCCTGCGCACCGTGCGCGAACGCCGCGAGCCGGCGCTCGGCTTCGGCCTCCCCTGGTGGAAAGGCCGCCGACGCCGCTCCCGGTTCGAGACGCTCGGAGGCGAGGCGCTCGGGCAGTGCGGGTAGGGCCGATGGCGCGGGCAGGAGGTCGCCTCGCCCGGGGACACCCCGCGCTAGCCACGCCCGCCGAAACGGGGTGAAGACCGTGTAGGGGCGTGCGGCCGTGGTCCCGAGATCGCGCGGATGGTGGACGGTGAGCCCCGGGGTGAGCTCGAGCGGAACCGCGCGGGAGACCGCCCCATCGCGCCGTCGCCCGTAGGGGCTGAACTCCTCCTCGGCCACCACCAGCTCGGCCCCGACCTCGTGCGCCACCGCCGGGACGACCGCTTCGGGAGGGCCCGAGCGTACGACGAGCCGGGCGCCGCGGGCGCGGAGATCGCGATCGAGGGCAGCGAGCCCGCCCGCGAGAAACCTCGTCCGCTTCTCGGCCTCGGCGTGCACGCGCTCGAGGAGCACGGGGTCGCGGACGAAGAGGGGAACGACCGCACCACCTCGGGCGAGCGCCCCGTCCAGCGCACGATTGTCGCGGAGCCGGAGATCGCGCCGGATCCACCAGATGGTCGCCTCTCCCACGCCTCCTGGGTAACCCGCACGCGGGCGTGGATCCACCCCGCGCTGGCACACGTGTGCCGGTCGTGCGCTGGCGCACGCTTGAAAAGTGCGCGCGATTTCCGCCTAATCGGCAGTGGACGATGTGGTGGTGGCGGTGGTGAGGATCCTGGCCGTGGTGTTGCTCGCGCTGGTCGGACCGACCGGCTGCGCGCGACCGGCCGCCGCGCGGAGCGCCGCGCGCCCGCCCGTGGCGCGCGCACTCGAACGGTTGGACGGTGCGCCACGACCTGAGGTGCTCGACCTGGCGCTGCGCGCCTACGAGTGCGGGCGGGAGGCCGGCGCGGTCGAGGGGCCGCTGCTCACCCTGATCGACTATTCGCTCCCGTCGACCGTACGGCGCCTCTGGGTGATCGACGTTCCGCGCCGCCGCGTCCTCTTCCACGAGCTCGTGGCGCACGGCGAGAACAGCGGCGGCAATTGGGCGACCGCGTTCTCGAACCGGCCCGGCTCCCGCCAGTCGAGCCTCGGCCTCTTCCGCACCGAGGACACGTACGTGGGGGGGCACGGGGTGTCGCTGCGGCTCGAAGGGCTCGAGCCCGGCGTCAACGATCAGGCCATGCAGCGCAAAATCGTCATGCACGGTGCCGACTACGTCGACTCCCGCGTCGTGCATTCGCTCGGCCGGCTCGGCCGGAGTTGGGGATGTCCGGCGCTCCCCCGGCCGGTGTCCCGGCGGGTCATCGACCGCATAAAAGGGGGGAGCGCGTTGTTCGCGTACTACCCCGACCGCCGTTGGCTCGGCCAGTCGCGGTTCCTCCGCTGCGACGGCGTGCGCGTGGCACGCCGCTGACGCGCGGTCAGTGCGCGACGGGTGGCGTGGCCGGGCTGCTCATGCGGCGCGCGCGAGCCGTCGCCGCCAAGCGCGCTGCCGCCAGGAGCTTGGCGAGGCGCTCCTGCGCCTGCCGCAGGTTCTTCCCCGCGACGTCGAGCGCCCGGTCGGCACGGCGGGCGTCGTTCGTCGGATCGTTCGCCATCGCCCCCAGTGTGCCACTCGCGCGGCCGCGGCTCAAACGCGGCCTCACCGCAAACGGATCTTCCCGCCGCCACCACCGCCACTCGGCGCCCCGCCCGGCCCGAGAATGTGGGCCGTGGCCCCGCTGTCGGGGATGACGAGCGAGGACGCCGCCTGGCGGCGCAGCTCCTGCAGCTCGCGTACCGTGTCCTCGATGGCGAGCTTCGCCGCCGCGCCGAATTGCTGGATGGCTTCCGAGAGCGAGTTGGCCTCGATCTCGAAGTTGAGGGGCAGGAGGCCCCCCGGCGTCACGATCTGGGCCTGGCCGACGAAGAGCGCGGTGCGACTCGGGTCGGGGGTGCCGTCCGCCCTGACGGGGACGAGCTGGCGGATGGTGCCGAGCTTGCGATCGGTGAAGACGTCCTCGCGGTAGAGCGAGGCGGGGTCCATCGTCAAATCGGCTTCGCTGGATTCTGCCATGACGGGGCCGCATCATCGACTGCCCGCCGCGTGCGTGCAAGCGGCCTGCGGACCGCGGCCCTCCGGCGGGGCCGCTTGTGTCGTCGCACAGCAATGCTAAACGAGTCGTCGTGCGGGTGTCGCGTCGAGCCGTGCTCTTGGTCCTGGGGACGCATCTCGCCCTCGGGGTGGTTGGCCGCGCCGGCGCGGAGCCAGCGGCGCCCCGGCGCTACCTCCTGCACGTCAGCGGCATGACTTGACCGTCGGGCTGCGCTGCGCGTGTTCGCAGCCTCCTCGGCACGATCGACGGGGTCGCCAGCGTCGAAGCGGACTTCGACGCCAAGACGGCGACCGTCACGATGCAGCCCAGGAGAGAGCTCACGCCCGCGCAGGTGGCGCAGGCGTTTGCGGGATCGAAGTACTCGCTCGCGGGTGCGTTGGAATCCTTGAGCGGCGGTACCGGTCCGCCCCGGTAGCCCGCCACACGCCGCGTCAGTCGCGAACCACGATCGGCTGGTGGCCGAGCCGACGGAGGGCCGCCAGGGCGGTGTCGACGGCGGCCGAAGTCTCGAGGCCTTCGACCCGCACCCGGTGCCAGACGACACCCTCGCGCTCGACGCGGGTCACCATCACCCACTCGAAACGCTTGGCCAGCTCCTCGCGCAGCGCGGCGGCGCGTGCCGGATCCCGAAAGGCGCCCACCTGCACGCTGCGCCCCCGCAACCGGGACGGCGCGGGAGGATGCACGATGGCCGTTGGCGCCGGGCGGGGCAGTGGCGTGGGTACCGGCGCCGCCGTCGCCGGGGTGGGTGGGAGCGCCTGCGCCTCGGGACCGGGATCCGCTGGCGCGGGCGAAACGACGGCGGCAGGCGCCGGCGCGATGCTCGGTGGCAGCGCGGTGCCGACCGGCATCACGAGCGGGACGACCGCGCCGGCCAGTGTGCATCCGAGGAGCCCGGCGGCGGCGATGCGCCAGGGGCGTGGCCAGGGAGACCGCGCCGCCATGCGTCGCTGCGGCTCGTTCATGAGCCCGCTCGTCAGGTCGAGCGGCGTGGAAGCGGCGTCCTCGGGGGCGCTCACCACGCTGGTCACGCGGCTCGCGAGCGCGCGCACCGCCGGCTGACGCAAGGTCTCGAGCAGCGCTGGCCCGCCAAGCAGCACGAGACGGACCGTGTCGAGCGCGTCCGCGGCGCCCTCGAGCATCAGACGGAGTTCTTCGAGAGCCGCCGGTGCGGCGGTGTCGGCTCCGCGCACGACTACCACGAGTGGGCGCCCGATGGCGCCTGCGTCCGCGAGCAGAGCGCGCATCGTTGCCGGCAGCGCCCGTGGCTCCGCGTCGTCGACGCCGAGCGCACGGAGCAGGTGGGCCGCGTCGAGCGTGTTCCCGTTCAGCCAGCCGCAGCGGTAGGAGACGATGGCGGCCTCGGCGCGCCAGACGAGCGCTTCGGCCGCATCGGCCGACCCGGCCGTGACCACCACGTGCCCGCTGCGAGGTCCGAGGGCCGTGGCCAACCTGGCGACGGCGGCGCGGGCGCGCTCGTCCCTCGACGACCACGTCGGCTCGACGGTTGTTGCTGACTCCCCCCCCACGTCGGTCCGTCCTTTTCGCCGAAGACCGGGGGTCCTGGCAAATGCGCGCGCTTAGCGGTCGGTGACGAGCGGCCACAGCCGCTCGGCGCCGCCGGCGAACACGGCTGCCCCCAGTCGCTCGGCCCAGACGTCCGTCGTGCCGAACTCGGCGCGCCAGGCCCAGAGACGCCGTGTGAAGAAGTGCAGCCGGTGCTCGTAGGTGAAGCCGATCGCGCCGTGCACCTGGTGTGCGATGCGGGGGCCGTGCTCCGCCGCCTCGCCGGCCACCACTTTGGCGGCTGCGATCTCGAAAGCGGGATCGGCGGGCGCCCCGATCGTTCCCGTGAACGCCGCGGCCGCCTCGCTCGCGGCGCGGGCCGCCGTCTCGGCGGCCGTGCCGGCGGCGGCCACGAGGCCGGCCAGACGGGCCAGCTCCTGCTGGATCACCTGAAACTGGCCGATCGGGCGGCCGAACTGCACGCGCTCGTTGGCGTACGTGACGGACAGCTCGAGGATGGCTTCCAGCGCGCCGGCCATCTGCGCCGCGCGCAACATGGCGCCGTATAGCGTGACGACATCGGCCGGAAGCGGGGTGTCGGCGTACTCCACGTGTGGCGACGTGATGGTGAGCGTGTCGCGCGGCTCGCGGGCCAGGTTATGGCCCGGCGCCACTTGGGCCGCCGCGGTGGAGACGACACCGATGCGAACCCCGTGGGAGGCGGGCGCGGTGACGACGACGTGCCGCAGGTGGCGTCCCCAGGGGACGCGAGGCAAACGGAGCGGCGCGCGGGCATCGAGATCCACGAGCGGTGCTTCGGCGAGGCCGAGCGCGCCGGGCGGTACGGCGAGGCCGGCGCGCCCCAGGAGCCAGCCGGCGAGCATCGTCTCGACGATCGGCAATGGCACCGCGTGCCGGCCGCAGGCGCGCGCCACCACGAACGCCTCGTGCCAGGTCGCACCCGCGCCGCCGGCGGCCTCGTCCAGATGCGCGGTGACGAGTCCGCCCGATGCGACGGCGTTCCACAGGTCACCGAGCCAGGTCCCCGCCTCCGCCTCGAGCAAGCGCTCGGGCGTGATCGCCTCGGCGAAGAGCCGGGTGACGGTGTCGTCGAGCAGCCGCCGGGTCTCGCTCATCGCAGCCCCAGCCCTCGCGCGATGATGCCGCGCAGGATCTCGCGCGTGCCCCCCCGCAGCGAGAAGGAGGGCGCGTTCTGCACGAGCTCGCCGAGCACCTGTGCTACGGCGGTCCCCGACGCATCGGTGCACGGCTCGCAAGCGAGCAGGCCCTGGGTCACACCCGGCAACTCCTGCTCGAAGACCGCGCCGAGATCCTTGACGATCGCCGCTTCGAGCGCGGGGTGCTCCCCGGCGTCGAGCAGGTGCGCCACGGCGATCGACATGCCGCGCAGCGTGGCGAGCGCGGCCACCTGGCGCCCGATCGCGATGCGGGCGCGCGCGTCGTGGTCGCCGGTCCGCGCCCGCACGAGCTCGGTGAGCAACGGATGGCAGGACAGGTAGCGTTCCGGCCCGCTGCGCTCGTACGCCAGCTCCGCCATCACCTGGGCCCAGCCGTTGCCCTCGCCGCCGACGAGCGCGTCGGCCGGGACCTCCGCGTCGTCGAAGACGACCTCGCAGAAATGCTCGTTGCCGGCGAGGTCCCGGATCGGCCGCACGCTCACACCCGGACTGCGGAGCGGGATGAGGAACTGCGAGAGCCCCGCGTGCTTCTCGGCCGCCGGGCTCGTGCGCACGAGCGCGATCATGTATTCGCAGTGCTGCGCGCCCGTCGTCCAGAGCTTGGTGCCCGTCACGCGCCAGCCACGCGGGCCGCGCTCGGCGCGGGTGCGGATGGATGCCAGATCCGAGCCCGAGTCGGGCTCGCTCATGCCGATGCAGAAGTACGCCTCGCCAAGGCAGATCCGTGGCAGGATGGCGGCGCGTTGCGCGTCGGTGCCGTAGCGCAGGATGAGCGGGCCGCTCTGGCGGTCGCCGATCCAGTGCGCGGCCACCGGGGCGCCGGCGGCCAGCATCTCCTCCAGCACCACGTAGCGCTCGAGCGCGCTACGCTCGTGGCCGCCCCAGCGGCGCGGCCACGTCATGCCGATCCAGCCGCGCGCCGCGACCTTGGCCGTGAACCCTTCGTCCCAGCCCGTCCAGGTATAGGCACGTCGCTCAGCCGGGAACCCGGCCAGCGCGTCGTCGAGAAAGGCGCGGACTTCGCGTCGCAGCGGCTCGCAGGTGGCCGGTAGCCGCTCGGCGGTGAAGCGAAACCGGGTCATCAGGCGACGCGTCCGAGGTGCCGTCTCGCGCGCACCGTCTCAGCGCTCCGGGGGCCTCGGCGGCGCGCCGCCGACGCACCGGGCATTGACGGCGCGTCGCACGTCCAAGTCGTACTTCGCGTCGTCCCCAACGAGAGCCCGGGCCCGGGAGATGGTGTCCTCGGTCGCGGCCAGCCGCGCCTCCTCGCACTCCGCCCGGCTGGCGAACCGCGCCACGACCTCCCAGTCGCCGAGCGGCGCCTTGGTGAGCAGCCGCACACCGCCCGGAAACGCCGCATTGGGGGCGGCTGGGGGATGGACCAGGCGAACCGCGTCGGGCGTCGCGCAGGCGCACGCACCCGCGACCAACGCCCCCCCGAGAACGACCAGCCACGCTACGCGCATCCCAGAATCTCTGGCATGCGCGGCGCGAGGCGTCTACGCCCGGGTGAGCTGGCGAAGCCGGCGCCGGATCCGCCACCGATAGCGGATGCTCGGTCCCAGCTCGAAGAGAATCATGCCCGCCATGCAGGCACCCGCCACCGACCACACCACGACCAACGCTCCACCCATGGTAGCCTCCCGCCGAGGGCGCATTCTGCTAAAGGGGGTGGGGGGTCTTCAAGGGAGACATGCGGGGACCCTTGACGGGCCGCGTCAATCCCGACCATGAGGGGAGCCCCGAGACGATGAGGAAAAGCGAGCACGAATCCGCTCCGGAACCCGTCGCTGCGCCGGCCACGCCGGGGGGCGGCGAGGAGGTCAGTCCGTCGGCACTCCTCGTGCTCGCGGCACACGAGCTGCTCTATCGCCTCGGCCGGCCGAACCTCTTGCGGGAGGCGTGTCGCATCACCTGCGACGTGCTCGACGCCGACCTGGTGGTCGCGCTGGCGAGGGCCGAGGGAGGGCGCTCGCTGGTGACGATGGCGTTGCACGGGCTCGGCGAGGAGGAGCGGGCGCTGTACCAGATGATCGAGACGATCGAGTTCGACGAGGCGATCTCCGACGCCATCCGCCAGCGGCTCACCGCGGTGGAGGTTTCGATTCTCGACGTCTCCGAAAGCCATCCCTCGGCCGAAGACGAGTCGCGTCGCTGGATCGCCCGGAAGCTCGGCCTCGGGCCGATGCTGCTGATGGCGCTGCGTCCTGGGGGCGAGCTGAGCGGCGTCCTGATCGTATGCCGCCGAGTGAGCAAGGGCGGGTTCGACGGGCGAGCCCTCAAGGTGGCCACCGGCCTGGTTCCGCTCCTCGGCGCCAGTCTCGAGAATCAGCGCTTGTTCGACGACCTCGAGGCGGCCAGTCGTGCCCAGAGCGACTTTCTCGCCAGCATGTCGCACGAGCTGCGCACGCCGCTGCACGTCATCGTTGGCTACGTCGAGATGTTGCTCGACGACCAGGGGGGACCGCTCACCGGCGAACAGCGTGCATTCTGCGAGCGCATCCAGGCCAGCGCGCTCCGCCAGCTCACCCTGGTCGGCGAGACCTTCGAGATGAGTCGCCGGGACGCTCGCGGGAACGTGCCCGTGCGTCACGAAGAGCTGTCGCTGCGGGCGCTGCTCGCCGAGATCGAGCACGAGATCGCATCGCATCCATTGCCGGCCGGCGTCACGCTCGCGCTGCGTACTCCGGCGGAGGACGTGCGCATCGTGAGCGATCCGGTGAAGCTCGGCATGATCGTGCGCAATCTCGTGCAGAACGCGATCAAGTTCACGCAGCGGGGGCGGATCGGGGTCGAGCTGCGCGTCGAGGACGACATGCTGGTCTGCGCGGTGACGGACACCGGCGTCGGCATTCCCGAGTGCGATCGCGAGCGGATCTTCGATGCATTCGGACAGGTCGACCGGGCGGCGTCGAGCGGCCTCGGGCTCGGTCTCTACATAGTACGCCGGCTCGCCGCCGCGCTCGCCGGCACGGTCGAGCTGGAGAGCCGCGTGGGCGAGGGCTCGCGCTTCACCGTGCGGATTCCACTGACCCTGCCTGCGTCCGAGCGAGCGGCGCAAGACGCTGGCTCTCGGCCGTGACGAACGCGCAGAGGTCGCGTTCGTTGGGCGTCGTGCAGGTGCCCGAGGCGACCGCCTCGAAGTGCGCGGCGGCGCGCGCGTAGTCCTCCACGCGGTACGCGGCCACGCCGGCGAAGTACAGGTTGCGGCGCGACGCGGGGGCGACGGCGAGCGCCTGCTCGAGCAGCCCCCGCCCCTTGCTCGGATCGGCGAGCGGCCAGGGGGCGACGAAGTAGAACGAGCCCAGGAACACGTAGCCGCCGCCGTTCTCGTAGCGCGGAAAGCGATCGATCAGCTCCTGGGCATTGCGCTTGTACTCGCCGGCGGCGCCCTTGAGGATCGCCTCGACGATGCCCTGGCTCGACGCATCGTACATGTAGGCTTCGGTGTAGACCGCGAGCGCCCATGGATCGTCGGGGCGCTTCGAGCGACCGGTGCGCGCGAGCCGCACGGCCTCGGGCGCCATGGCGCGCCAGACGGCGCGGTGCTCGGGCGTGTCGCTGCCGCCGTCGACGAGCAGCGCGTTGCCGTTGGTGCGGATGCGCATCACGCACTCGAGGGCATCGGCGAGTGCCAGCTGCCGCTCGGGATCGTCGGGTGCGGCGGCCAGCTCCGCCCGCGCGGCCGTGACGGCCTGCTCGCAGCCGGCGAGCCCGCGCTCGGGCGGGACGCGCCCGCCGTCCGCGCCGACCTCTGCCGCCGCGAGCCACAACGCCGCCGCACCGAGGGCCCAAAGGCTTCGCACGCTGGCCGCCCCTATACGGAAGCGGCGCGGGGCGACGCAAGCGCCGATCCCGGTGATCGAGTGAGCTTGCGTGCCGTGACAGGTGAACGGCGCGGCAGGGGGGCTTCCCGGAGGCGAGAGCGCGCCGATGCGGAGCCCTAGGCGGAGCAGGCGCGCGCCTTGTCGCCTCCGGGAGGTCCCCCTGCCGCGCCGCACGGTCGTGTCGATGATGCGAGACAATTCCGAGACGCTTGAGCGCACGGCACCGGCCGGCGTAGGTACCACGGCATGCAGTCTGCTTTGCGCGCCAAGATCATTTCGGCGGACGACGCCGCCGGGCTGGTCGCCTCTGGCCACTGGATCGACTACGGCGCGGGGCTCTGCCAGCCGGA
>Ga0180076_1000052_pt1 | contig 10013 bp, 9 predicted proteins | sample EasRiv433_16_10D_FD_121772 | JGI IMG/M metagenome (GOLD analysis project Ga0180076, IMG submission 121772) | Soil microbial communities from meander-bound floodplain in the East River, Colorado, USA - East River metaG ERMLT433_16_10D | ecosystem: Environmental > Terrestrial > Soil > Floodplain ... | reverse complement strand
CTCGCTCGGGGTCGGCGGACGCATCGTGCTCGACTTCGGCGACAATCTCGTCGTCGACGGGCCCGGCCCCGACCTGACGATATTCGAGAACGCCTTTCTCGTGCGGGGCACCACCACGCTGGCACCCTACGCGGAGCCGGCCTGGGTGTCGGTGAGCGCCGACGGGACGACCTTCCGCACGTTCCCGTGCGCCATCGCCGAGCGGCCGTTCTTCCCGGGCTGCGCCGGGGTCTATCCCGTGTTCGCCACCGACGCGGCCACGGCGCTCACGCCCTCGAGCGCGCCGATCGAGACGCTGGTCGGCATCCCCATCGACGCCTTCGTCCCGCCGGCGGGCTCGGGCGGAGACAGCTTCGATCTCGCCCGGGTCGGCCTGGCGGCGGCGCGCTACGTGCGCATCCAAGGAGGGAGCGAGCGCTTCGGACTGGACGGGCTCGGGGGGTTCGACCTCGACGCGCTCGCGGCCGTCCACTCGATCGAGCGGAGCGGGGTGGATCTCGATGCCGACGGCATTCCCGACGCGGCCGACACATGTCCCACCATTCCCGATCCGCTGCAGGGCGACGCCGACGGCGACGGCATCGGCGACCTCTGCGACCTGGAGGACCCGCCCGCCGACGCCGATGGCGACGGCGTTCCCGACGTCGTCGATCGCTGCCCGGCGGCCGCCGATGCCGATCAGCTCGACGGTGACGCCGACGGCGCCGGGGACGTCTGTGACCGCTGCCCGGGCGCCAGCGATCCGCCGCTGCCGGATCCGTGCCCCGTGCGGCCACCCGACACCGACTTCGACGGTGCGCCGGACGCCGAGGATCCGTGCCCCGCCGATGCCGCTTGCCGGCCGCTCGAGCCCGTCGTGTTCGCGGGCTCGGGTGCGTCGCGCGCCGAGGCGCTCCTGGGCTACGTGCTCCCCGCCGAGCGCCGCGTGCACGTCGCCGCGGGCACGCCGACGCTCGAGCTCGTCGTGGTGATCGACGAGGCGGTGGTCCCGGGGAGCGTGCGGGTGCGGGTCGGGGGCACCGACCTGACCACGGCGAGCGGCCCGTTCGTGCCGGGCTCGACCAGAACCGTCTCTGTGCCATTGGCGCCCCGGCGCACGCGCATCACGCTCACGGCACGCGGACCGGCGAAGACACAGAAGGATCGCGACCGCTTCACGGTGGTGAGCGCGGTCGCCGAGCAAGGAGGATGAGCATGAGGACCAAGAGGATGTTGGCGGCGGCGCTGTCGGGCGCGCTGCTCGGGACGGCTGCCCGGGCGCAGCTCACGGTGGCGCCCGGTTACGCCGTCGAGACGGCGCCGACGCCCGCCGTGGTGCAGGGCGGGGTGGTCCAACGGGGCAACGCGCTGATCGTCGGCCAGGGCGACTTTGGGCCGGGACTCGAGTCGATCGTCCGCCTCGAGGCGGGCCGCGCGACGACGATCGCCACCGGCTTCGGTGGCCTTGGGGGCTTCGACCTCGCCGACGATGGCACGCTCTACGTGGTCGACAATTGCTACACGCAGGACTTCAACTGCGACGCCGCCACCACCGGCGACACGGTCTACGCCATTCCCGACGCGCTCACGCGTACGACACCGCTCGCCGCGGCCGGCGCCGAGCTGCTCCCGCCAGGGTCGATCCCGTTCGCGTTCGACGTGCTGAGCACGCCGCTTGGACTCCTGGTGAGCGACGCGGTCGGGCCGGGGAGCGGCCGCGTCGTGCGCGTCGAGGGGTCGAGCGTGGTCGATGCCGTCACCGGGCTCGACTACGCGGGCGGACTCGCCTTCGACGATCCGTCGCTCTACGTGGCCAACCTGGCTGCGGACTTCAGCGGCGAGATCCAGGAGTTCATCGACGGCTCGCCGCTCGGCGCGCTCGTGGACGCGCTGCCGGGCGCCGCGGGCCTGGCGCTCGACGGCGACGGCGACCTGCTCCTCGGGGCTGGCAACGCGCTCCTCGAAGTGGATGCGGCGGGGGACGCGACGGCGCTCGTGACCGCGGGCGAGTTCGATTTCGCGGGGGACGTCACCTATGACACCGAGCGCGACGAGGCGCTCATGCTCTATTTCGGTGGGAACGCGGTCACCATCGTCTGCCCGGACGACGACGAAGACGGCGTGTGCGACGGAACCTGCAGCGACGGCACGCCACTGGAAGAGACGGAGCTTTCGCTCAAAGCGGGACGGCGCGCGGGAGCGGGCTCGCTCAAGTTGAAGACGCGGCTGCGCATCGACGGAGGGCTCGTGGCCGAGCCGTCCGACGACGGCATGGGCGTGCGCGTGCTGGACGCGGAGGGCGCCCGCGTGCTCGACGTGGTGATCTCCGGGGGTGCCGGCTGGCGCGTCAAGAAGAAGAATCGCGGCTGGCGGTATCGCGACCAGACCGGCGCGCTCGGCGTGACCGACGTGAAGGTCGCTCCGGACCGCCGGGACGACGAGCTGGTCAAGGTGGCGGTGCGGAGCCGCAAGCGCCTGAGCGTCGACCTCGCAGCGGTGACGCTCCCGCTGCGGGCGACCGTGATGCTCGATCCCGCCGGCGAATGCGGCTCGAGTGCCTTTGCCGGCTGTGAGAGGCGCGGCGAGTCCGTCGACTGCGAGTGAGCGTTACGGAACGCGCCGTGCGGCCGGAAGCCCAGCTCCCGGCCGCACGGCCAGCGCGTGGAGGATCGGATCAGTAGGTGACCGCGATGCCGGCCTGGCCGACGACCCAGGGGTCGTCGTCGCCGTTGATCTCCTGCAGGTTATGATTGAACGTGTAGAGGGTGGCGCCCATGCTGGCCGACCACGAGCCGTAGTTCTCGCCCATGAAGGCGAGCGGCACGCTCGCCTGGACGCCGAAGCTCGTGAACCCCCAGATCTCGTCGTTGCTGCCGTCGGTCTCGTAGTAGTTGCCGAGCGAGAGACCCGTCAGGATCGGGAAGCCCAGGGTGACGGGATAGGATTCGCTCTTGATGGCTTCCCAGGTCGGCCGGATGCCGAGCTGGAGGTACGCGCCGTTGTCGGTGCCGAGCGCCGCGCCCTCGAACTCGTAGGCGATCACCGCCGACGGGTAGAGCGCGAAGGCGCCCAGCCAGTCGCTGTCGTCGAGCGACAGGTTCACGTCGACCTCCTGGATGGTGCGGAAGGCGTCGCTCGGGCTCGTGTACGCCACGTAGGAGACGCCGGCGCTGGCGGTGTTGAAGAGGCCGAAGGTGGCCCCGCCGTACCAGTCGGTCTCGTAGAACACCGGGTCGTTCTCGTCCGTGCCGAGCGTCTGCTTGGACTGGAGACTGTTCCAGGTGCCGCCGAAGAGGCTCACGCTGCTGATCGGGCCGTCGCGGCCGAGATCGTAGTCGTCGACGCTGTAGAGGTTGCCGGTGACCGTCAGGTATGGCTGCCAGATCACCCCGTTGCGCTCCTGCATGATGCCCCGGAACACGTACGCGGTGACGAAGTCGAAGCCGCCGCTGAGCGAGATCTTGCCCGTATTCGGTCCGGCCATTGCCGTGCTCGCGGATGCGAGGCCGACGACGACTGCCGCCGTCCCGAGCGCATGGCGCCACTTGCCGATTCGCTTCATTCCATCCCCCTTCGTCTTGCAGTTGCAGTTAGTGCTGCGCCGACGTCCTCGGCGGCGCTCGCTGCCGCCACTGCAACGTCCTTGCCAAGGCACGAGGCCAGTGCGTGCGTGCCCGCCGGCGGACGGGGATGCTCAGCCCGTGAGCACTGCCCACCACACGGGCAGCGCCGCGCGGGGTGGCGGACGGGCGCGCGGCTCGCCGTCGCGACGTTCCTCGTGCTCTCGCGCCTGGCAGTGGCCGCCGAGCCGGCCCGCATCGTGTCGCTGGCCCCGTCGACCACGGAGATCCTGTTCGCGATGGGACTCGGCGATCGCGTGGTGGGGGCGTGCTCCCAGTGCGACTATCCCGAGGCCGCCCGCTTGGTGCCGCACGTCGGCAGCTATCTCGTCCCCAGCGTCGAGGCCGTGATCGGCGCTCGTCCCGACCTGGTGGTCGTGGTGCCGACCCCGGCCAATCGCGAGGCCGTGCGCGCGCTCGAGCGGCTCGGGAGCCGTGTCCTGGTGGTGCGCGATCGGGTCCTGGCGGACCTGTGGGACGGGATCCGGGCGATCGGCGACGCGACGGGACGCAGGGCCGAGGCGCGTGACCTGGAGAACCGGGTGCGCGAGGAGCTGGCGGCCGTCGCGGCGTGCGGCGCCGGTCGCTCCCGGCCGCGCGTGCTGATGGTCGTGGGCCATCGCCCGCTCATCGTGGTGGGGGGCGGCACGCTGCAGCACGAGCTCGTGGAGATCGCCGGCGGGGAGAACGTGGGCGCCGACATCGGCGCGGCCTTTCCGCAGACGTCGCTCGAGGTCGTTGCGGCGCGGGCGCCGGACGTGATCGTAGATGCCGCCATGGGCAGCGAGCACGGCGGCGCCGCCGTCTTCGCATCACTCCGCCACGTGCCGGCGGTGCGCGACGGCCGCGTCGTGTCCGTCGCGGCCGACGAGCTTCTGCGGACCGGCCCGCGCCTGGGCGAGGCCGCACGCCGGCTGGCGGGGATCCTGCATCCCGAGGCGAGCGGATGCCGCTAGCGCGGCCGGCGCATCTGACGCGCGGGCGTCTCGCGGCCACCCTGGCCGTCTTGGGCGGGTTGCTGCTCGTCTCCGTGGTCGGGGCGACGCTGCTCGGCCCGCCCAAGACGGCCAGGAGATCGGTGCCGCGCTGGGCGGCGCCGGCTCGGTGCTCCAGGGGCTCTTGGGCAACCCGCTGGCCGATCCCAACCTGCTCGGTGTATCCGCGGGCGCCGCGGTGGCCGGCGCCATCGCCATCGTGGCCGGAGCCGATCCCACCTCGATGCTGGTCCCCTGGTGCGCGTTCGCGGGGGCACTCGCCACCGTGACCTTCGTCTATACGGTGGCGCGGGCGCACGGCCGCACCTCCCCGCACGCGATCCTGCTCGTGGGCATCGTGTGCAACGCGCTCGCCGCGGCGCTGCTCATGCTGGTGAACGCGGTGGCGAGCTACACGCAGGCGCAGGGGGTGCTCTTCTGGATCATGGGAGCCCTCTCGACGCAGAGCTACGTGCTGGTGGGCGTTGCCGCGTTCTACGTCGCGGTCGGATCGGGGGTGCTGCTGCGCTACGCGCCCGCGATCAACCTGCTCGCCACGGGCGAAGAAGGGGCCCAGGCGCTCGGCGTCGACGTCGAGCGGGTGCGCCGTGCGGTGTTCGTGTTCGCCTCGCTGCTGGTGGGCGCGGCCGTGTCGGTGAGCGGCATGATCAACTTCGTAGGGCTCATCGTGCCCCACCTGCTCCGACTGGTGGTCGGACCCGATCAACGCGTGCTGCTGCCGGCCTCGGTGCTCGGCGGTGCGGTGTTCCTCGTCTGGGCGGACGCGGCGGCGCGCACCGCGCTGGCCCCGGCCGAGCTGCCCGTCGGGGTCGTGACGGCGCTGCTCGGCGGACCCTTCTTCCTCTTCTTGCTGCGGCGCAGCCTCCGGGGCGAGCCATGACGGCGCGGCTCGCGGCGGAGCGCGTCTCGTTCGCGTTTCGCGATGCCGTGGTGCTCGCGGACGTGGATGTGGCACTCGGGGCGGGTGAGCTCGTGGCCGTGCTCGGCCCGAACGGGAGCGGCAAGAGCACGTTGCTCAGAGTGCTGGCGGGCCTCGCGCGCCCGAGCACGGGTGAGGTCCGGCTCGACGGCCGGCCGCTCGGCGCGCTCGGCCGCCGCGCCGTCGCGCGCCGGCTGGCGCTGGTCCCGCAGGATCCACGCGTCGACTATCCGTTCACGGCGCTCGAGGTGACCCTCATGGGTCGCGCTCCCCACCAGCGCGGGCTCGGGCTGCCGAGCGCCCGCGATCTCGCGGTGGCCGAGGATGCGCTGGCCCGGGTGGACGCCGGGGGGCTCGCGGGGCGGCTCATCGACCACCTCTCGGGCGGCGAGCGGCAGCGCGTGTTCCTGGCACGTGCGCTGGCGCAAGAGCCCGACGTCCTCTTGCTCGACGAGCCGACCACGCATCTCGACGTGCGGCATCAGCTCGAGACCCACGCGCTGCTCCGCCACCTCTGTCGAGAGCGCGGCCTCGCGTGCGTGACGGTCGTCCACGACCTCAACCTGGCGATGACGTACTGCGATCGGGTGGTCGTGCTGGCGGGCGGCCGCGTGGCGGCGGCGGGAGCGCCGGCCGTGGCGCTCACCGCGGCGTGCGTGGCGGCGGTGTTCGGCGTGGCCGTGATCCCCATCCCGCACCCGCTCGGCGGCCCGCCGGTGCTGGTCGCCGCCGGAAACGCGCGGGGTCCATTTGCCCCTCCTGGGGGCGCCTGCTAGGGAATCCTTGATTGGGCTCCATGCATTTTCACTTCGCCAACGCGCTGGTTTTTTTCGGCTTTGGGCTCCTGCTCTGCGGGCTCATGCTGGGCTTGGGGCTGCTGCTGAGACCGTCGAACCCGAATCCGAACAAGTTGACGACCTACGAATGCGGCGAGCCCCCGAGCGGCAGCGCCTGGATCAACTTCAACATCCGCTTCTACCTGATCGCGCTCGTCTTCGTGATCTTCGACGTCGAGCTGGCTTTCATCTACCCGGTGATGGCCGTCTACAAGGACTGGGTGGCGCGCGGGGTGGGCGGAGTGGCGCTGCTCGAGATCGTCACCTTCGTCGGCATTCTCGCGGTCGGCCTGATCTACGTCTGGGCGAAGGGCGATCTCGCCTGGCTGCGCCGGCTCGCCACCGACACCGACACCCGCGAGGGGCAGCCCGATGCGCGTCGCGCAGCCTGAGGGGGCACCATGTCATTGATCAACACCGCGCCCGAAATGGCGCTCACGGCCAAGGTCGACGACCTGCTCAATTGGACGCGAAAGTCGTCGCTCTGGTACATGATGTTCGGGCTCGCCTGCTGCGCCATCGAGATGATGCAGACGGGCGGACCGCGCGCCGACCTGGAGCGCTTCGGCATGGCGCCGCGCGCGACGCCACGCGTCTCCGACGTGATCATCGTCTCGGGCACGCTCACGCTCAAGATGGCGCTGCGCACCAAGCTGCTCTACGACCAGATGCCGGAGCCCAAGTACGCCATCTCGATGGGGAGCTGTGCGAACTGCGGCGGCCTCTTCCAGCTCGCCTATTCGGTGTGCGACGGCGTCGACAAGGTGATTCCGGTCGACGTGTACGTGCCCGGGTGCCCGCCCCGGCCCGAGGCGCTCACCGAGGGCCTGCTCAAGCTGCAGGAGAAGATCCAGAGCGAGCGCTGGCTGGTCCGCAAGACCGAGCCCGTCGGAGTCCGGGCCTAGCATGGGATGCGATGCGGCGCAGATCCACGCGCGTCTCGTCGAGCGGTTCGGTGACGCCATCGGCGCGCCGACGGGGCAGGGCCGCGACACGGCGCTCGCGGTGGCGCCCGAGCGCATCGCCGAGGTGGCGCGATTTCTCCGCGACGACTCCGACCTCGCCTTCGACTGTCTCTCGAACCTTTCGGGCGTCGACTATCCGAAGCTCGGCTGCATCCAGGTGGTCTACCACCTGTTCTCGTATCGCTATCGACACTGGATCGTGCTCAAGGCGAACGCGCAGCGCGACGATCCCGTGGTTCCGACGGTGTCGGGCATCTGGAGCCATGCCGACTGGCAGGAGCGCGAGGTGTTCGATCTCCTCGGCGTGCGCTTCCCGGGCCACCCGGATCTCCGCCGGCTGCTGATGCCCGAAGACTGGCCCGGACATCCGCTCCGCAAGGACTTCGTGGAGCCCGAGGAGTACCACGGCATCTCGACCTCCCGTGAGAGCCTGCTGAAAGCGTAGGGCGCGCCGATGGGACTCATGGGCTTCGAGGTCGAGATCGAGCGGGCGCAGAACGGTGGCGGCGTGGTCACCGAGGACATGACGCTCAACATGGGCCCGCAGCATCCGTCCACGCACGGGGTGCTCCGCTTCATCGTCCGCGCCGACGGCGAGGTGATGAAGAGCGCCATCCCCGACGTGGGCTATCTCCACCGCTCGATCGAGAAGATCGCCGAGAAGGTGGGCTGGCACGGCTTCATCCCGTACACCGACCGCGTCGACTACGTGGCCGCCATGTTCTGCAACCACGGCTGGGCGCTGGCGGCGGAGAAGCTCGCGGGCATCGAGATCCCGAAACGCGCCGAGTACTGCCGCGTCATCGCCGACGAGCTCTGCCGGCTCCACAGCCATCTCCTCTCCGTCGGCACCATGGCGATGGACATCGGGGCGTTTACGCCCTTCACGCACGCGATCCGCGAGCGCGAGTACTTGAACGACCTCTTCGAGGAGCTCTGCGGGGCCCGCCTGACGTTCCATTACATGCGCATCGGCGGGGTCGGCTGGGACCTGCCCCCGGGCTGGACGGAGAAGGTGCTGGTGTTCCTCGACCGCTTCGAGGCGATGATCGAGGAGTACAACCGGCTCATCTCCTACAACAAGATCTTCGTGGCGCGGCTCGCCAACGTGGCGGTGGTGAGCGCCGCCGAGGCGATCGACTACAACCTGGTCGGGCCGAACCTCCGAGGCTCGGGCGTGCGCTACGACGTTCGCCGTGACGACCCGTACTCCATCTACCCGGAGCTCGACTTCGAGATCCCCGTGGGCCGGGGCGAGATGGGCACGCTCGGCGACTCCTTCGACCGCTACATCGTGCGCATGGACGAGATGAAGCAGAGCTGCCGCATCCTGCGCCAGGCGATCCGCCAGATCCCGAAGGGCCCGGTGATGGCGAAGGTGGCCCGCAACTTCAAGCCGCCGGCGGGTGACACCTACGTGCGCCTCGAGAGCGCGCGCGGCGACATGGGCTGGTACGTCGTGAGCGACGGCACCGCGTTTCCGTATCGCTGCAAGATTCGCACGGGATCGTTCACGGGCATCAGCATCATCGAGCACGTGAGCCACGACTTGATGATCGCCGACCTGGTCGCCGTGATCGCGAGCCTGGACCTGGTGGCGCCGGAGATCGACCGCTGACATGCAGGAATTGGTCGACAGGCTCATCGCCTCGGGCACGCTGCCTGCCGCGGTGCCCGTGTGGGCGCTCTACCTCGCGGCGATGCTGCTCTTCGGCGGCCTCGTGGTCTTCGGCTTCGTGCTGCCGATCGCGGGGATCACGACCTGGGTCGAGCGCCGGGTGATGGGCCGCATGCAGAGCCGCATCGGGCCGAACCGGGTCGGTCCGGCCGGCTTTCTCCAGTGGCTGGCCGACGGCATCAAGAACGTGCTGAAGGAAGACATCATCCCGAGCGCCTCCGACGCCGGGCTCTTCAAGCTCGCCCCGTACGTGGTGATCATGGGCTTCGTCGCCACCTTCGCGGTCCTGCCCTTCTCGGGTGATCTGATCATCGCCGACATGAACGTCGGCATCCTGTACGTGACCTCGGTGACGGCGCTGGTCGTGGTCGGCATCTTGATGGCGGGCTGGGCGTCCAACAACAAGTGGTCGCTGCTCGGCGGCATCCGCTCCGCGGCGCAGATCGTGAGCTACGAGATTCCCGCCGGCCTCTCGATCTTTCCCGTGGTGGCGCTCACCGGCACGCTCAGCATGCAGGGCATCGTGCGCGCCCAGGGGCCGCATCCCTGGCAGTGGTTCCTGTTCGACAACCCGTTCACGCTCCTGGCGTTCCTCGTCTTCTTCGTGTCGGCGCTCGCCGAGGGAAACCGCACGCCGTTCGACCTCCCCGAGGCCGAGTCGGAGCTGGTGGCCGGCTTCGCCACCGAGTACAGCGGCATGCGCAACCTGCTCTTCTTCATGGCGGAGTGGGGGAACCTCTACGTGATTGGTGCCATCGTCACCACGCTGTTCCTCGGCGGCTGGCAGATTCCCTGGGCGCTCGACGGCCAGCCCGTGCTGCGGAACCTGCTCCAGTTCGGCGTCTTCTTCGCCAAGGCGTACTTCTTCGTCTTCCTGGCGATCTGGCTCCGCTGGACGCTGCCGCGCGTGCGCGTCGACCAGATGATGACCATGTGCTGGAAGTACCTCGTGCCGATCGCGCTGGTGAACCTGCTCGGCACCGCCACCTGGATGCTGCTCTTTCCCGAGGGCGTGCCCGTG
>Ga0180076_1000051_pt1 | contig 10139 bp, 8 predicted proteins | sample EasRiv433_16_10D_FD_121772 | JGI IMG/M metagenome (GOLD analysis project Ga0180076, IMG submission 121772) | Soil microbial communities from meander-bound floodplain in the East River, Colorado, USA - East River metaG ERMLT433_16_10D | ecosystem: Environmental > Terrestrial > Soil > Floodplain ... | reverse complement strand
GGTCCAGGGCCGGCTGCTGGTGAGCCGCGTGTCGCCGGAAGGACCCGCCGCGCAGGCCGGCGTGAGGCAGGGCGACGTGATCGTCGACGTTGCCGGCGAGCCGGTGAAGACGCACGTCGAGCTCTACCGCAAGGTGTGGTCGCTCGGGGCGGCCGGTGTCGAAGTGCCGCTCCGGCTCGCGCACGGCGCCGACGTGCGCGAGGAGCACGCGGTGACGTCCGTCGACACGAGCGGCGCCACCCCCGTCGTCCACGCGCGCGGACGGGACGGCGTCGAGCTGCGGCTCACACCGCGCTTCGTGATCGACGCCAGCGGCCAGGCGGCGCTCATCGGCCGCGCGCGCGACTTCCGCCGCTTCAACGAGTTCTTCAAGAACCTGGCGGTCTTCGGGTACTTCCGCGACGCGGAGCGCCTCCCCGGCGAGCTCGCCAACCACATCCTCTCCGCAGCCTTCGCGGACGGCTGGTTCTGGTACATCCCGCTGCACGATGGCACGATGAGCGTCGGCGCCGTGGTCGACGCCAAGCGCTGGGCCAAGACGGCGGCCGCCGATCCCGAAGGCACCTACCGCGGACTCATCGAGCGCTGCCCGGGGATCGCCGAGCGGCTCGCGCGCGCCACGCTCGCCTCACCGATCCACATCATCCGCGACTACTCGTACACCAGCACGCAGTTCCACGGGCCCGGCTACTTGATGGCGGGTGACGCCGCGTGCTTCATCGATCCGGTGTTCTCGACCGGCGTCCACCTCGCGTGCCTCGCGGGCTTCCTCGGAGCGCGAGCCGTCGACGGCATTCTCCGCGGCGACCTCGACGAAGGAGCGGCACTCGCCACCTTCGAGCAGACCTATCGTGGCGCGTTCGAGCGCTACCTCCGCTTCCTCTACTTCTTCTACGACCACAACGAGGATCCCGACTCCTACTTCTGGACCGCGCGCCGCATCCTCGACCACGAGCCCGAGGATCTCTCGTTGCGCGAGGCGTTCGTGCGGCTCATCTCCGGCGGCAGCGACTGGGGCGCGATGCCCGCGCAGGTGGCCGAAGAGCATTCCCGGTGGGCGGAGGCCATCCGCACCGGACGCGCGAGCGCGCTGCCCGGCAAAGACCTGCTGCGCGTGCGACACACGCTGGGCATGACCGGGCTGCGCGGCGACGGTACGGGGCAGGGTTGACATGCGGGTGCTCCTCATCTCCGCGAACCAGGAGCGCAGCCCCGATCCGGTGGCGCCGCTCGGCACCTGCTACGTGGCCACCGCGGCCGCGGCGGCCGGGCACGACATCGAGCTGCTCGACCTCTGCTTCTCCGACGACGTCGAAGCCGACGTGCGGGCCGCGGTTTCCTCGCATCGCCCCGACGTGGTCGGGCTCTCGATGCGCAACGTCGACAACTGTGCCTTCCCCGACACCGTCTCGTATACGCCGCACTACGCGCGGGTGGTAGTTGCCTGTCGGGCCGCACGCGACATCCCGATCGTGCTCGGGGGCTCGGCGTTCACCACGATGCCCCGCTTCTATCTCCCCGCGCTCGGGGTGCCGTATGGCGTCGTCGGCGAAGGCGAGGTGGCGTTCCCGGCCCTCCTCGACCGCCTCGCACGTGAGGAAGCGGCCGACGACGTCCCCGGTGTGGCGCGCTGGGACGCGCGTGACGGCACGGTCGCGGTCAATCCACCCGCGTGGCTGCCGAACGTCGATTGCGTCCACGCCGACCGGCGGTGGATGGACGTCGGCGCGTACTACCGCGAAGGCGGCATGGCGAACGTGCAGACCAAGCGCGGCTGTCACTACAAGTGCACGTTCTGCGCGTACCCCGTCATCGAGGGACGGGGGATGCGCACGCGCGACCCGGCCGGCGTCGCCGCCGAGGTGCGCGGCCTGCTGGACCATCACGGCGTGACGCAATTCTTCGTCGTCGACAGCGTGTTCAACGCCCCGCGGGGCTATGCGGAGCGCGTGTGCGAGGCGCTGCGGCCGCTCGGCCGGCACATCCGCTGGTCGTGCTTCGTCACGCCCGGCAACTTCACGGGCGAGCTGCTCGACGCGATGGTGGCCTCGGGGTGCCAGTCGATCGACTTCGGCACCGATGCCGGGTCGAACGCGACGCTGCGCGCGTTTCGCAAGAGCTTCGACGTCGACGACATCCGCCGCGCGTCGGCGCTCTGTCGCGAGCGGGGCGTGCCCTTCTGCCACAGCCTGGTTTTCGGCGGCGAGCGCGAGACCTGGGACACGGTCGCGGAGACGATCGCGCTCATGGACGAGTGCCGGCCGACCGCCGTCACCGCCATGTGCGGCGTGCGCGTGTATCCCGAGACCCCGCTCGCCCTGACGCTGCTCGAGCGCCGGGAGGTGGCGACACCCGACGCGCTGTACGAGCCGTGGTTCTACTTCGCGCCGGACGTCCGCAAGGGACTGGCGGACGTGATCGGGCGGGTGGCCCGCGAGCGCGGCAATTGGCTGCTGCCGGGCATGAAGCTCCCGGACGAGGAGACGCTGCACGCCCGGCTGCGGGGACGCGGGCTCAAGGGCGATCTCTGGCGGTTCTTGAGCCGGCTGCGTCTCGGGCAGTCGGTCGGCGACACCGCCGGTGCGGCCGATGGCGAGTGACCTCGGCGACGGCGCGACGACGGTCGTGCCGCGCACCCACCTGGAGGCCTTGTGCGCGGGGCACTTCCCCGGCGACCCCATCGTTCCAGGCGCCTACATCGCCGGTCTCCTCGCCGACGTGAGCGCGCGCGCGCTCGGCGACGGCGCGGACCGCCCGGCGCTTGCCGAGGTCGAGCGCTGCTCGTTTCTCGCTCCACTGCGGCCCGACGGCGATGCGACGTTGATCGCGTCCCCGCCGGAGCGCGGCCCGAGCGGCATCGTCATCGACGCCGAGGTGCGCATGGGCGAGCAGTGCGTCGCGCGCGGACGCTTTCGCTTCGTATGACCTTTCCCGATCCGGCCTCGCTGCTCCGCCACCGCCCGCCAGCGGTGCTGGTGCGCGAGGTCGTCGCCTTCGCCGGCGACCGGCTCGTCTGCACGTCGAACGGCTCGGGCCCGTGGCGATGGCCGCAGCTACTCGAAGGCGGCGCGCAGACCGCCGGGTTGCTCGCCGGGGCTCAAGGCGATGGGTTGAGCGATCGCGCCGTCATCGCCGATTATCGCGCGGTGCGGCCCGCCGTGCTGGACCATCACGGCGCCGTGCAGTTCACGGCGACGATCGATCGCCGGGTGATGCGATTCTGGCGGTGCCGCATCGAGGTCCGCGCCGACGACGGCACGCTCCTCCTCGAAGGAACGGTCACGCTGGCGCCCCCGGGGCCCGCAGCGGCATGACCTCGTCGCTCCTCGAGGTCGCCCCGCTCGATCCGCGTGCGTACGCGCTGCTGGCCGACGAAGGCTTCGGCGCCGAGCTGTTCAACCCGCGCCAACACCTCGCCTGCGAGCTGGTCGAGCGCTACGCAACGGAGCTTGCCGGCGACCTCTGCCGGCAACTCGAGGTCCATGCGCTGCTCGACACGGCGCGAACGGCGCAGCACGTTCGCGCCGAGCGGGGATGGAGCGCCCAGATCACGTCCGCGCTGGACTGGCTCTTGGCGCGCCTCGCCGCCACCGGGCGTCTCGTACGATCGGGGCACACGTATCGCCTGGACCGCCCGCTCCCGGCGGCAGCGAGCGCCGCGATCCGCGAGCACGGTCTCGCCACGGACCCGTCGTACGCCCCAGCCTACGATCTCCTCGACGAAGCGGCGGCGGCCTTCCCTGCCGTTGCGCGCGGCGAGGCGACCGGCGAGCAGGCGCTGCTCGGTAAGCTCGCCCTCTGGCTCCGCTACTTCGACAATCGCCATGCGTATTACGCGCTCAACAACCGGGTGACCGCCCGGGCGGCCGCGGCCCGCCTGCGCCCCGGTGCCAGCGTGCTCGAGGTGGGTGCGGGGCTCGGCAGCGCCACGGAAGCGCTGCTGGACGAGCTCGGCGCGCACGATGGGCTCGGGCGCATCGCCGCCTACCGCGCCACCGAGCCCGTCGCCTTCTTCAGCCGGCGCGCCGAGCGCGTGCTGACGGGCCGCTACCCGACGCTTCCCTTCGCCTTCGCCGCCTTGAACGTGAACGACCCCTGGGCGGCCCAAGGGATCGCGCCCGGCACGCAGCACCTCGTGTGGGGCGTCAACGTATTCCATCTCGCCCACGACCTGGGCGCGGTGCTCCGCGAAGCGCGCGCCGCGCTCGCTCCCGGCGGCTGGCTGGTCGTGGGCGAAGGCATGCGCCCGGCTGCCGACGCCGTGGTCGCCGCCGAGTTCCCATTCCGGTTGCTCGAGAGCTTCACGAGGGTGGCGCTCGATCCCGTGACACGGCCGACGCCGGGCTTTCTCACGGCGGAGCACTGGCGCGCGGCGCTGGCGCGCGCGGGGTTCGAGGACGTCGCGGTCGTACCCGACGTGATCCGGCTGCGCGCCTACTATCCGGGCATGCTCGCCGCCGCCGCCTGTGGCCGGCGAGCGTGACGTCACGCCACCGACTCTCGTAGCGCCATGCCCGCGATGCCGCGCCCGAGGAGATAGCCGAGGCCCGGCAGCAGCCAGACCAGCTCGCGGAGCCGCACCGCGAGGGCCACGGCCAACCCGACGTCCGCGGGGTAGCCGAGCGCGGCGAACAGCGCCATCTGGGCACCCTCCAACACCCCGATACCCGCAGGCACGGGCATCGAATGCGCCGCGCCCGTGGCGAAGATCGCCGCCACCACGGCGATCGGTTGCGCGGGCAACCCGAAGGCCGCCAGGAGGAGCTTGTACTCGAGCAGCACGCCCACGTTGATCACGAGACCGACGACGAAGACCGTCGCCATGAGGGGCGGCTGGGCGACCAGCCGCTGCGCGCATCGCTCGGCGTCGGCGACAGCCGCCATGCGGCGTTCGATCACGCCCCAGCGATCGAGCCGCGTGCGCCGCACCATCGCCGTCACCACGCCGCGGCCGCCGTGCAACCGGCGGATGGTCACCCAGATGCCCGCCAGCAACGCGGAGGCCACGAAGACCACGCCCTCGAGCGTTCCTTCGAGTGACGGCATGCCGGAGCGGAGCAGAAGCGCCGCGAACAGCACCGTGAAGACCGTCCCGGCGCCCATGTCGAGCACGCGATCGAGGGCGACGCCGGCCAGGGCGGGAGCCGCCGCCACGCCATCGCGCGTGAGCAGGTAGGCGCGCACCGGCTCACCGCCCAGCTTGGCGCTCGGGATGAGCATCGAGATGCTCTGCCCCGCCAAGCGAAACCACATGAGGCCCCACATGCGCGGCGGGCGACACACCCCGCCGAGCACCAGTCGCCACCGCCAGGTAGCGGTCGCCCACAGCACGACCACCGTCGCCAGAAAGACGGCGAACAGCGGCCAGGACGGGTCGAGCGTGAGCACACCGAGCGCTGCCCGGCCCTTGTCCCAGAGCATCCAGACGAGCGCACCCGTGGCGACGACCAGATTCGTCGCCAGGATGACCTTCGGGGGTGGCAGCCTCACGCGCAGCGGCTGGGCTCGTAGCAACCGATCGTGGCGCCGGCGGCCATGTGCTCGCCCAGAATCGCCTCGATCGGACGATGGTCGAGCACCTCGAACTGACTCGCCTCGAGCTCGAAGCGGGCGCCCGTCTCGGTATAGGGCGCCACCCCGGGTGAGCCAGGGGTGAGCACGCCGATCACCGGCAGCAGCGTGCGTTGGATCTCCGGGGCCTCGCGCGTCGAGATCACCACCCGCGCCTCCGGCGCGCCGAAGGACAACACCGACACGACCCGGACGAGCGTGTCGTCGCTCGGACCGGCCTGGTAGGCCGTGCCGTTGGCCCGCCTGAGCCGCGGCAGGCTCACGTACACGGTGAGCCCGCGAGCGAGCAGATGGCGGACGTGCGCCAGCAGCGCCGCGAGCTCGTAGCCCACGTCGGGGTTGAGCCCCAGGAGCACCCCCGGATTCGCCGACCACATGCCGGCGTCGGCGGCGCGGTCGAAGTTGGTGAGGCGGCGCGGGAAGTCGGCGCGCGGGTTGCCCGGATCGTCGCCCATGAAGCGGACGTAGACCGCGGGATCGTAGGTTTCCTGGAAGGTGCACATGGTGATCTGCGGGGCGATCCGTCCCGCGGCGTCGCGCGGTACGGCAGCGAGCAACCGCGGATAGTCCTCCGCGTCGAGCGCGCCGATGTTGACGAGCACGTGCACGAAACCGTCGGCGAGGGCCGTGCGCAGCGCCGCCGCGGCGCGCGCGATCATCGCGTCGCGGCGCGGTCCGTACCGGTACTCGCCCGTCAGCAACGCCACGGCGCGCAGTCCACGCCGGTGGAGAATGGCGAGCTGCTCGTCGACCACCGCCGCGTCCGCGGTTTCCCGCACGAGCTCGGCGTTGTCGCCGCGCATCCCGCACATCCTGCAGGCACCGTCGCATTCGTTGGTGAGATAGAGCGGAGAGAACGTCTCGATTCGCGGGGCACCGGCGCGCCGCGCGCGGGCGACCTCGAGCAACGCCGCGGTCGGAACCTGCGACGAGAGAAAGAGCGCCACCAGCTCGTCGTCGGCGAGCGCGGCGCCACACGCCGCGCGCTCGAACACGTCGTCGACGCCGGCCGATTCCGCGAGCGCGGCCGCTCGCATTCGGCCCGCCCGCACTGCTCCGACATCCAGCTCGAACGGCTCCATGGGATCCGCGCCCCTATATCAACGACGGGCCGGAGCGGCTACCCCGATCTCGCGCCCGAGCCGGCGCCGGCGCGTGGCGGTCCGCCAGGTGCGCTGGAGCCAGCGCTTCCCCTCGGCCCAGGACGGCCGCGGCCATTCGATCATGCCCTCGCCCACCGTGAGCACACGCCGCCCGGAACGCCGCCAGTCGGCGAGCACGACCGGCTTGTAGACGTGCGGGCTGCGCGCCAGCAGCTCGACGTCGAGCAGCATCTGCGGCTCGACCAGCTCGATCTCGACGGGGACGTGCGGGAGCCGCGTCGCGAACGCGGCCGCGGGATCGCCCGAGGCCGCCTGGCGTTCGATGCGTACGAGCACGCGGTCCGGGAGCAGCACCACGAAGAAGACGGAGCTGTCGACGCCGTCGGCGGCCGCCGCGGCCGCGTCGACCAACTCGGCGGGGAAGAGCCTCCGCCCGTCCACCTCGATGGCATCGGCGGTGCGACCGAGCACCACGATGCCGGGCCGCGCCTCGCCGCAGGCGCACGTTCCCACGGGTCGAACCAGATCGCCGGTGTCCAGACGGACGAGCGGACTCCCTTCGACCCCGAGCGTCGTCACGACCAGCCGCCCGATCGCGCCGGGCGCCGCCGGAACGTCCTCGGTCTCCGCCACGATCTCGCAGTGCGCCAGCTCGACCTCGAGATGCAGCGTCCCCTCGGCGCACGAGGTTCCGAGCAGCATCGTCTCCGTCGATCCGAAGAGCTCGATCACGCGTGCCCCCCAGAGCCGCGACAACCGCCGCTGCATGGCGGGCGGCAGCGGCGAGCCGCCGAGAAAGAAGTACCGAAACCCCACGTCCCGACGAAGATCGAGGCCCTCGGCCCGAGCGATCTCGCCGAGCACGATGGGCTCGAGCGGCAGCCCGGCCAGCACGGTGGCCCCCGCGGTTCGGGCGAGCGCCAGCGCGCGCGGGAACGGCACGTCCCAGTTGATGTTGCCCGCCGGAATGGCGACGCCGCCCCCCTGCTGCGCCACGAGCTGGATCAAGTGCGCGGGCGCCGCCATGAAGGGGAAGCGATTCAGGATCACGTGCCCCGGCGCGAAGACGTCGGGATGCCGCGCGCGCAGCACCTCGGCGTCGCGCGCGAAGTCGCCCGCCGTGAGCCAGACCGAGTTCGTGGCCCCCGTCGTGCCGGACGACTCGCCGTAGTGACAGACGGCGTCGAGCGGGACGGCGCGCGTGCCGTGCGTGCCGGCGGCCTGCAGCTCCGCGCGTGTGGTGAGCGGCAGCCGCCGGAGATCGTCGAGCGTGCGGATCTCCACGCCGGCCAGACGCTCGCGATAGAGCGCACTCCCGCGCGCGCGGCGCACGGTCGCGTCGAGCGCGGCCGTCGGATCGAAGCCGGCGCACGGGGCGGAGGACGCGACGGGAGCCTGCATGGCGACGGGGCCAACCCTGCGTCGGATGGCACGCGGGAGTCAAGCGTGCTACGCGCGTCGCATGCGCGTCCCGCCGCTCCTCTGCGGTATCTTGATCGCGGCGGCTGCGGCGCGCGCCGACACCTGGGAGGCAACGCGGCGCACCGTCATCGAGCCGCTCAACTCCGAGCTGCACCGCCACCTGCCCACGTTTCTCAAGGCCCGCAATCTGGATGGCGTGTTGCACCACTATGCCACCGAGGACGGCACGGGCCTCACCTGGAACGGGGCGCGCGCGGTCTACGCGGGGCGCGAGGAGACGACGCTGCGCTGGGACGGTCCGCGCGGCCCCGAATCGATCCGCGCCCGTTACGCTCGGCTCCTCGAGCGCCTGCCCGTCATCGAACGCGCCGAGCTGCGCCTCGATCGCGTCGCCTGGCGCACGCCGGCGGGGGACGGCTATCCGGCCACGGCGCGTCTCATCGTGCGCGGGACGTGCGCCGGCGGAGCGCGCTGCCAGCTCGAGCAGCAGCTCGCCTGGCGGATCCAGCAGCGCGACGGGCACTGGGTGATCACCGCCGAGGAGGTCACCGCCCGCACCCTGGTCGAGCGCCGCACCCCCGCGTTCGAGACCGTCACGGAGAGCGCCGGCATCCACAACGTCCACACCAACGAGTCGTCGCCCCCGTTTCGCCTCTTCGGCGGCGACGACAGTCCCATTCGCACTCCCTCGGGCAGCGCCGTGGCGGACGTCGACCGGGACGGCTGCGAGGACGTGTTCCTCGCCGGCTCCCCCGACGCCGCCCTCTATCGCAACCGCTGCGACGGGACGTTCGCCGACGTCACCGTGGAACGCGGGCTTCCCCGGCCCTACCTTCCCGCCGCCAGCGGCGCCGTGTTCTTCGACTACGACAACGATGGCTGGCCGGATCTGTTCGTCGCGGCGGTGGCTGGCGGCAATCGCCTCTTCCACAACGTCGCCGGTCGCTTCCAGGACGTGACGGCCGCGGCCCACATCCCCGACGGCCCGTGGTCGGGCAGCATCGCCGTCGCCGACTACGACCGGGACGGTTTCCTCGACGTCTACGTCGCCCGCATGGGGGACCACGAGAAGACGGCGCCGCAGCCCAACTACTCGGCACGCAACGGGCTGCCCAACCTGCTCCTTCGCAATCGAGGCGACGGCACGTTCGTCGAGGTGGCCGAGTCGGCGGGCGTGGACAGTCGCGGCTGGGACCTGGCGGCCGCCTGGGGCGACTCCGACGGCGACGGCTGGCCGGATCTCTACGTCGCCAACGAGTTCGGCGACAACGCGTTCTATCGGAACCGGGGCGACGGCACCTTCGACGAGCGCGCTCGCGAGGCCGGGGTGACCGACGGCGGCGCGGGCATGGGGCTCACGTGGGGCGACTACGACGCCGACGGCGACCTGGACCTCTTCGTGTCCAACATGCACGCCAACTCCGGCTGGTCGCTCTTCCATCCCGACTTTCCCACGCCCATTCCCTGGCCCTTCAGGATCCTGGGCCGTTTCACGGACGAGGTGCAGCGGCGCTCCGACGCGTTCGTCGACCGGCTCTCGCGCGGCAGCACGCTCTTTCGCAACGACGGCGACGGGACGTTCACCGACGTGAGCGAGGCGGCGGGTGTGCGTGACGCGCAATGGGGCTGGGCCTCCGAGTTCTTCGACTATGACGACGACGGCGCCCTCGACCTGTACACCGTGAACGGATTTCTCACCGGGCCGATCCCGGACGACCTTTGAATGGACATGTTCGATGGCGTCGGTCGACGCCAAGATCAGGTGAGCGGGCAGTTCCTCGACATCGGGCAGCACAGTCTGAACGGCCGCGAGCGCGACGTCCTCTTCCGCAACAACCGGGACGGCACGTTCACGGACGTGGCCTGGGTGAACGACGCGGACCGCATCGAGGACGGTCGCGGGCTCTCGGTGTTCGATCTCGACCGCGACGGCCGCCTCGACCTGGTGCTACGCAACTACCGGCAGCCGGCGCAGGTCCTGCGCAACGTCGGTAGCGGCAATCACTGGATCGGGCTCGAGCTGGTCGGCGTGCGCTCGAACCG
>Ga0180076_1000050_pt1 | contig 10183 bp, 12 predicted proteins | sample EasRiv433_16_10D_FD_121772 | JGI IMG/M metagenome (GOLD analysis project Ga0180076, IMG submission 121772) | Soil microbial communities from meander-bound floodplain in the East River, Colorado, USA - East River metaG ERMLT433_16_10D | ecosystem: Environmental > Terrestrial > Soil > Floodplain ... | reverse complement strand
TGGGGCTTTCGGACCATGGCCATGGTCACGCTCACCACCGGCACGGCGTTCATCATGTGGTTGGGCGAGCAGATCACGGAGCGTGGCATCGGCAACGGGATCTCGCTCATCATCTTCGCGGGCATCGTGACGCAGTTGCCTTCGGCGGTCTTCACCACCCTCGAGATGGTGCGCGTGGGCGAAATGTCGATCTTCATCGCCGCACTGCTCGTGCTGCTGGCGGTGGTGGTGATCGCGGCCGTCATCTTCATGGAGCGGGGCCAGCGCCGGATTCCCATTCAGCACGCCAAGCGGCTGGTCGGCCGCCGGATGTACGCGGGGCAGAGCACGCACCTGCCGCTCAAGGTGAATACCGCGGGTGTCATCCCGCCGATCTTCGCTTCGTCGCTCCTCCTGTTCCCGGCCACCATCGTCCAGTTCTTCGGCGAGCGGGAGTGGGCGCAGAACGTGCAGCAGTGGATCAACCCCGGCGGCGCGCTCTACGACGTCTTCTACGTCGGTCTGATCATCTTCTTCTGCTACTTCTACACGGCGGTGCAGTTCAATCCGCAGGACGTTGCGGACAATTTGAAGAAGGTCGGGGCCTACATCCCGGGCATCCGGCCCGGGCAGCGCACGGCCGAGTACATCGACCGGGTGCTCGTGCGCATCACGCTCCCGGGAGCGTTGTACATCGCGGCGGTCTGCGTGCTGCCGACGATCCTCCTCGCCAACGTCCAGGGCGTGAGCTTCTACCTCGGCGGCACGGCGTTGCTCATCGTCGTCGGCGTGGCGCTCGACACCATTGCGGCCATCGAAACCCACCTCATTTCGCGAAGCTACGAAGGCTTCATGAAGAAGGGGCGCATCCGGGGACGCCGGTAGGGGGATCATGCGGATCGTCATGATCGGACCACCGGGCGCCGGCAAGGGAACGCAGGCGAAGTTGCTGCAACAACGGTTTCACGTCCCCCAGATTTCGACAGGGGACATGCTGCGAGAGGCGGAGCGCCGGGACACGCCGCTCGGGCGGATCGCGGGGCACTTCATGTCCGAGGGCCGGCTGGTGCCCGACGACGTGGTGATCGGCATCGTCGACGATCGGCTGCGCGCCCCGGACTGCGGGCGGGGCTTCATCCTCGACGGGTTTCCCCGCACGGTGGCGCAGGCGGAAGCCCTCGACCGTCTGCTCGCGGAGCAGGGGAGCGCCCTCGACGCCGTGTTGCTGATCGAGGTCCCGGACCGCGAGATCGTGCGCCGGCTCTCCGGCCGGCTCGTGTGCCGGAGCTGCGGCGCGCCGTTCCATCGCGAGTTCGATCCGCCGTCGCGCCCGGACCGGTGCGATCGCTGCGGCGGAGAGCTCTATCAGCGCGAGGACGACCAGGCGGATCGCATCGCCACGCGGCTCGCCGTGCTGGCGCGCGAGATCGCCCCGCTGACCGAGTACTATCGCTCGACGGGGCGACTGGCCGACATTGCGGGTCTCGGCTCCCAGGCCGAGGTGTTCTCGCGGGTCGAGGCGGCGCTCGCGTGATCAAGCTCAAGTCGCGCGACGAGATCGACCGCATGCGTGCAGCGAGCGCAGTGGTGGCCGAGGTATTGGCGACGCTGCGTGAGCGCGTGCGCCCGGGCGTGAGCACGGCGGAGCTCGATGCCGTGGCCGAGGAGCTGACCCGGCGGCGGGGGGCGGTGCCGGCGTTCAAGGGATATGAGGTCGGCGGGCGGGTATTCCCGGCGTCCGTGTGCATCTCCATCAACGACGAAGTGGTGCACGGCATCCCGTCCCAGGCCCGCGTGCTGCGCGACGGGGACATCGTCGGTCTCGACTTCGGCGTGAGTCTGGAGGGCTACTATGGGGACGCCGCGGCGACGATTGCCGTCGGGCGTGTGACCCCCGAGGCGGAGCGGCTGCTGGCCACGACGGAAGCCGCGCTCCAGGCCGGTATCGACGCGCTCCGTCCGGGAGCGCACGTGGCCGACGTGTCGGGGGCCATCCAGGACGTGGCGGAGGGGGCGGGATATTCGCTCGTGCGCGAGTTCGTGGGACACGGGATCGGGCGGCGGCTGCACGAGGAGCCCCAGGTGCCCAACTACCGGACGGGGGCGCGCGGGCCGAAACTGAAGGAGGGCCTGGTGCTCGCCATCGAGCCCATGGTCAACGCCGGGGGTCCGGAGGTCTACGTCAAGGAGGACGGCTGGACCGCCGCGACCCGTGACGGGAGCCTCTCCGCGCACTTCGAACACTCCGTTGCGGTGACTGCCGGCGGGCCGTATATCTTAACGTTGCCCTGAGAACCGGAGACGATCATGAAAGTACGAGCCTCGGTGAAGCAGATCTGTCGAAAGTGCAAGGTGCTCCGCCGCGCAGGGGTGCTGCGCGTCATGTGCGAGAACCCGCGGCACAAGCAACGTCAGGGGTGAGAGGAACGTATGGCACGCATCGCAGGCGTCGAATTACCGCGGAACAAGCGCATGGAGATCGCGCTCACCTACGTCTACGGGATCGGCCGCAAGAGCGCGCTCGACATCTGTCAGGCCGCGCAGATCGACCCCGGACGCCGCACCGACGAGGTGACGGATGAAGAAGTGGCGCGGCTGCGGCGCGAGATCGACACCGGCTACAAGGTCGAGGGCGATTTGCGCCGCGACGTGACGATGAACATCAAGCGGCTCGTCGATCTGGCGTGCTATCGGGGCATGCGGCATCGCCGCAATCTCCCCGTGCGGGGTCAGCGCACGCACACCAACGCCCGCACCCGCAAGGGGCCGCGCAAGACGATCGCGGGCAAGAAGATGGCGCCGCCGAAGGGGTGAGGTGAACACGCATGGCTAGACCAGTAGAAACCGGGCCCCGGCCGGTTCCCGAGACTGTCGGCGCACGCCGGAAGAAGGCGAAGCGCCTCGTCAGCGAGGGCGTGTTGCACATCCATTCGACGTTCAACAACACCATCGTCACGATCAGCGATCTGCAGGGCAACACGCTCGCCTGGGCCAGTGCCGGCCAGGCCGGATTCAAGGGCTCGCGGAAGGGCACGCCGTTCGCCGCGCAGGTGGCCGCGGAATCCGTGGCCCGTCGCGCCGCGGATCTGGGGATGCGCTCCGTGCAGGTGTACGTGAAGGGACCGGGCTCGGGTCGCGAATCGGCGCTCCGGAGTCTGCAGGCGGCGGGGTTCACCATCACCATCATCAAGGACGTGACCCCGATTCCGCACAACGGCTGCCGGCCGCCGAAGCGGCGGCGGGTATAAGGAGCGTACGTGGCGCGTTACACGGGAGCCGCCTGCCGACTGTGCCGGCGCGAGGGACTGAAGCTCTTCTTGAAGGGCGAGCGATGCTATACGGACAAGTGCGCGATCGAGCGGCGCAACTACCCGCCGGGCGAGCATGGGCAGGCGCGGCCGAAGTTTTCCGAGTACTCGATCCAGCTGCGCGAGAAGCAGAAGCTCCGCCGCATCTACGGGGTGTTCGAGGGCCAGTTCCGCCGGTATTTCCAGATGGCCGATCGCGCCAAGGACGTGACGGGCGAGGCGTTGCTGCAATTCCTCGAGCGGCGGCTCGACAACGTCGCCTTCCGGTTGGGGTTCGCCACGTCCCGCAGCGAGGCGCGGCAGCTCGTGCGGCACGGCCACTTCCAGGTGAACGGACGCAAGGTGAACATTCCCTCGTATCTCGTACGCGCCGGCGACACGGTGTCGGTGCGCGAGAAGAGCCGGCAAGTCGCCCGCATCCAGGAAGCCATGGAGCTGGCGCAGCGCCGCGGGGTGCCCGAGTGGCTCGAGGTGACCCCGGAAAGCTTCAGTGGGCGCATGAAGGCGTTGCCCACGCGGGCCGACCTCACGCTGCCGGTCAACGAGAAACTGGTCGTCGAGCTGTACTCGAAGTAACCACGCGCCACGGCGCGTGCCGTTCTCTCTTTTCTGGGGGTGAAAACCATGGAGTCGCAAGAAGTGGAGACGTCGCAACCCCTGATCGTGCGCAGCAACTGGCGCGAGCTGATGAAGCCGAAGCGCCTCGAGGTGGACGAGCGGAGTCTCACGCCCACCTACGGGAAATTCTTCGGCGAGCCGTTCGAGCGGGGATACGCCATCACGGTCGGCAACGCGATCCGACGCGTGCTGCTGTCCTCGCTGCAAGGGGCGAGCGTGGTGGGCGTGCGCATCAACGGGGTGCTGCACGAGTTCTCGACGGTGGCGGGCGTCACCGAGGACGTGACCGACATCGTGCTCAACCTGAAGGAAGTCCGGGTGAAGCTGCACGACGGGGCCACCGAAGAGATCGCGCATCTGCGCGTCAAGGGTCCCCGCGAGGTCACGGCCGCCGACATCCAGGCCGGCCCGGCCGTCGAGATCTTGAACCCGCATCACCGCATCGCCACCCTCGGCAAGGACGCCGAGTTGGACATGGAGCTCGTGATCCGGCTCGGCCGCGGCTACGTGCCGGCCGAGCGGAACAAGCGGGAGGACGATCCGGTCGGCACGATCCCGATCGACGCCATTTTTTCGCCTGTGACGAAGGTGAACTTCACCGTCACCAACGCGCGCGTCGGGCAGCGCACCGACTACGATCGGCTGGCCCTCGAGGTGCACACCGACGGCAGCGTGCGACCCGAGGACGCCGTGGCGTACGCGGCACGCATTCTCCAGGACCAGCTCAGCATCTTCGTCAACTTCGAGGAGGACGCCACGAGCGAGGCGGCCTCGGCGAGCGACGAGATCGAGCTGAACGAGAACCTGCTGCGGCCGGTCGACGAGCTCGAGCTGTCGGTGCGGTCGGCCAACTGTCTGCAGAACGCCGACATCCGGTACCTGGGCGAGCTCGTGCAGAAGTCGGAGCAGGAAATGCTCAAGACCAAGAACTTCGGCCGGAAGTCGCTGAACGAGATCAAGGAAGTGCTCCAGGAGATGGGCCTGCGGCTCGGGATGCGGGTGCCGAACCTCCCGGCGCGCGACGAGCTCGACCGCCGGCGGTTGCAGCGCGAGAAGGATGCGATCTAGATGCGGCATCGCGTCGCGGGAACGAGGCTCGGACGGTCTCCGGCCCATCGGCGGGCGCTCTTCCGCAATCTGGTGACGGAGCTCCTCGATCACGAGGTGGTGCGCACGACCACCCCCAAGGCAAAGGAGCTGCGCCGCTGGGGCGACCGCATGATCACGCTCGGCAAGCGGGGCACGCTGCACGCCCGGCGGCAGGCGGCCTCGGTCCTGCAGAGCGCCACGGTGGTGCAGAAGCTCTTCGGCGAGCTGGCGGGGCGCTACGGAAGCCGGGCCGGTGGCTACACCCGGGTCGTCAAGCTGGGCATCCGGCCCGGGGACGCCGCCGAAATGGCCGTCGTCGAACTGGTCGACCGACCGGGGAGCGAAGGCGGCAAGAAGGGCGGCAAGGGGAAGGGCGCGGAGCGGGGCAAGGCGAACAGGAAGGGACCGGCGGCGGGCGGTCGGTCCGCGGACACCCCCCGGCGCCGGGCGGCCGCCGGCGGTTGAGGCGGCTGCCGGTTTGACGGGGACGGGCGCGGGCGCTACACAGGCCGCCATGAGTTCGGCCGCTCCCCGTCTGGCGCCCCCCGGCGACTGTCTTTGGCGCGCCGCCGGGGATGAAGCCACTCCTTGAGGGTCTGCTCCGTGAGGCGCTGACCGCCGCGGTCGGTGCCGGCGAGCTCCGGATCGAAGTCCCGGAGCGCATCCAGCTCGAGCAGCCGAGCGAGGCGGCGTTCGGCGACCTGGCCTCCAACGTCGCCATGACGCTGGCGCGGCAGGCCGGCAAGCCGCCGCGCGCCATCGCGCAGACCATTCTCGACCACCTCCGGGATCCTGCGGGGTTGCTGGCGTCGGCGGAGATCGCCGGGCCGGGATTCATCAATCTGCGGGCCTCGCTCGCCTGTTGGCGGGGACTGCTCGCCGAAGTGCTCGCGGCCGGGGAGGCCTACGGGAGGTCTGCGACCGGTGCCGGGCAGCGCGTGCAGGTGGAGTTCGTGAGCGCCAATCCGACGGGGCCGCTCCACGTGGGGCACGGACGGGGGGCCGTGATTGGAGACGTGGCCGCGCGGCTGCTGGCCGCCGTCGGCTACGCGGTCGAGCGCGAGTACTACGTCAACGACTTCGGCCGCCAGATGGACGTGCTCGGACGCTCGACGTGGATCCGCTATCGCCAACTCGAGGGCGCCGACGTTCGGCTCGACGACGACGCCTATCCGGGCGAGTACGTGATCGACGTCGCGCGGCTGCTGCGCACGGAGCACGCCGCCACGCTGGCGGCGCTCGATGAGGCGTCCGCCATCGCGTTCTGCGGCCGCTTCGCGGAGCGGGTGCTGCTCGAGTGCATCAAGGACGACCTCGCCAGATTCGACGTGCGCTTCGATCGCTTCGTCAGCGAGCGGGACCTGCACGAGCGGGGCGTGCTCGCCTGCGCGCTGGCGACCATCCCGGAACGTCTGCTCTACGACGAGGGGGATGCGCTGATGTTCCGGACCACGGAGTTCGGCGACGAGAAGGATCGCGCCGTGCGCCGGGCTACGGGCGTGCCCACGTACTTCGGCGGTGACATCGCGCACTACCACGAAACCGTGGCGCGGCGGTTCGATCAGCTGATCAACGTGCTCGGGGCGGACCATCACGGCTACGTGACGCGGCTGCGGGCCGCGCTCGGCGCGCTGGGCGGCGATCCCGCGGCGCTGCGCGTGCTCTTGGTGCAGCTGGTGAACCTGACCCGGGCCGGGCAGCCCGTGCGCATGGGCAAGCGGGCGGGCGAGTTCGTCACGCTGCGCGAAGTGCTGGACGAGGTGGGCGCGGATGCGGCGCGCTTCTTCTTCTTGCTGCGGAAGGCGGACAGCCAGCTCGATTTCGACCTCGAGCTGGCGAAGAAAGAGGGCACCGACAATCCGGTCTTCTACGTGCAGTACGCCCACGCGCGCATCGCGAGCGTGTTCCGGCAGGCGGCGGCGGCCGGCGTCGACGGCGCGGCCGTGCCGGATCTGACCCCCATCGGCGAGGCGGAGCAGGAGGTCCTGCGGGCGCTCGCCCGCTATCCCGACGTGGTGGAAACCGCGGCTCGCCAGCTCGAACCGCATCGCCTGGTGTTCTACTTACAGGAGCTCGCGGGAGCGTTTCACCGGTACTACAACCAGCACCGGATCCTCGCCGACGACGCGCCGACGGCCGCGGCGCGCCTGGCACTGGTCCGCGCCGTGCGCCTCGTGCTGCGCAGCGCGCTCGACCTGGTGGGTGTGGGGACGCCGGAACGGATGTGAGGTGAACGATGGCGACGGAACGCGGAAGCTTGGGGCTCGGACAGCGTCTCGTGTTGCTCGGTGCGTGGCTCGTGTCCTGCGGGTTCGTCTATGTGCTCGGAGTGTACGTGGGGAAGGGCATGCGCGGCGGCGGGTCGATCAGCCCGCGCGTGGCGTTGCCCGTCGAGGCCACCGTGCCCCCCGCGCCGGCGCCCGAGGCGCAGGCCCCCCTCACGTTCTACGACGTGCTCGGGTCGCGGGAGGGTGGAACGCCGGCCGCGCCTGCGGGTCCACCGGTCGGCGCGCGGCCGCCGCAGCCGCCCGCCATGAACGAGCAGAAGCTCCCGCCGGCCGTTCCCCCGCCGGCTGCAGCACCGGTGGCCCCGCCGAGCGCTCCTCGCGCGGTCGCCAAGAGCCCGTCACCATCGCCGCCCGCCGCCGCGCAGCCCCCGCCCATTCCCGTCGCGGTGGCGCCGCCTCCGGCCGCTTCCCCCCCGGCTACCGGCGCCGTGCCGGCCAAGCCGGCCACGGCGGCGACACCTCCCCCGCCTCCCGCGCTGCCCCCGCAGGCAGCGAGCGGGCGGTGGACCGTCTACGCGAATCCGAGCCGCGACCAGTTGGCCGTCGAGCACGAGCGCGCGGCGCTGCGGGCCAAGGGCTATCCGGCCGAGGTCGTGACGCTGCGCCGGGACGGTGACACCTGGTACCGCATACGGATCGGACGCTACGCGACCGAGACACAGGCGGAGGAGGCGTCCCGTCGGCTGCGCAACGACGGGGTGGGGCACGCCTTCGTGCAGTCGGAGTGAGCCGTGGCGGCACCCTCCACCTCACGGCTCGGGCAGACGTGGCCCGAGCGGGACGCGTTCCGCCGCCTGGCGGCGACGGCGACGCTCGTGCCGGTCTGCCGGCAGATTCTGGCCGACTTGGAGACCCCGGTTTCGGCGTTCTTGAAGATGCACCGCGGCCGCTACGGGTTCCTGCTGGAGAGCGTGCAGGGTGGAGAGCGCTGGGGCCGCTACAGCTTCCTCGGGACCGAGCCCGCGACGGTGATGAGCGTGCATGGTGATCGCGTGCGGATGGAAACGCCGTCGAGCGGCGCCGTCGAGGAGCGACGCACGAGCGACCCCCTGGGCGAGCTGAAAGAATTGCTCGCGGCGCTGCGCTGCGCACCGGTCGACGGGTTGCCACGCTTCGCGGGCGGAGCGGTGGGCTATCTCGGCTACGACGTCGTGCGCACCTTCGAGCGCTTGCCGGCCGACAAGCCGGCGGATCTCCCCGTGCCCGAGGCGCGGCTCATGCTGGCGACCAGTCTGCTGGTGTTCGACAACGTGGCGCAGACGATCACCGCGGTGGTGCACGTGCCGGTGGGCGCGGGTGTCGCGCCGGACCGCGCCTACGACGACGCGGTCGCGCGGCTCGACGAGCTGCTCTCCCGCCTGGCGGTGCCCGCGGAGCCTCCGCGGGGCGGTGGCGCGGGGGCGCCGGCGGCCGTGCGCAGCAACGTCTCGCCCGAGAGCTACCAGGCGGCGGTACGGCGCGCCAAGGAGTACATCTACGCCGGTGACGTGATCCAGGTCGTGCTCTCGCAGCGCTTCGAGCTGCCGCTGCGGGCGGCGCCCGTGAACGTCTACCGGTGTCTACGCACCCTCGACCCGTCCCCGTACATGTTCTACCTCGATTGCGGGGACTTTCAGGCTGCCGGGGCCTCCCCAGAGGTGATGGCGCGCGTCGAGGACGGCGTGCTGACGGTGCGGCCGATCGCCGGGACGCGGCCGCGCGGAACGAGCGAGGTCGAGGATGCGGCGCTCGCGCGCGAGCTCGCCACCGACCCCAAGGAGATCGCGGAGCACGTCATGCTGCTCGATCTCGGCCGCAACGACGTCGGGCGGGTGTCTCGCATCGGCACGGTCGAGGTGACCGAGCGGATGGTCATCGAACGCTACCTTCACGTGATGCACCTGGTCTCGAACGTCGAGGGACGTCTCGCGGCGGACCGGGATTGCTTCGACGCCTTTCGGGCGACGTTTCCCGCGGGGACGCTCACCGGCGCGCCGAAGATCCGGGCGATGGAGATCATCGAGGAGCTCGAGCCCGTGCGGCGGGGGTTCTATGGCGGGGCGGTCGGCTATTTCGGCTTCGCGGGTACCATGGACACGTGCATCACGATTCGCAGCGTGCTGATGCACGGGGGCCGCGCCTACGTGCAGGCCGGCGCGGGGATCGTCGCCGATTCCGACCCGGAGTCCGAGCACCGGGAGTGCGTCAACAAGGCGCGCGCGATGCTGCAGGCCGTGCGCATGGCGGAGGCGCTGTGATGGCCGGCCCCCGTGTGCTGATGATCGACAACTACGATTCGTTCACCTACAACCTCGTGCAGTACCTGGGGGAGCTGGGGGCCGCCGTCGACGTGCGGCGCAACGACGCCATCACCCTCGACGAGGTCGAAGCCCTGGCGATCGACGGGGTGGTGATATCGCCGGGGCCGTGCACCCCGCGGGAGGCGGGCGTGTCGGTGCCGCTCATCCAGCGGTTCGCGGGACGCATCCCGTTGCTGGGCGTCTGCCTGGGACACCAGGCGATCGGAGCGGCGTTCGGCGGCGACATCGTGCGCGCCCCGCGCATCATGCACGGGAAGACGTCGCCCATCCACCACGACGGCGCCGGCGTGTTCGCGGGATTGCCCGATCCCTTCGAAGCGACGCGGTATCATTCCCTGGTGATCGAGCCCGCCACGCTTCCGGCCGTCCTCGTGCGCACGGCGTGGACGGACGAGGGCGAGATCATGGGCGTGCGCCACCGGGAGCTCCTGGTCGAGGGCGTGCAGTTCCATCCCGAGTCCATCCTGACGGCGCACGGGAAGACGCTGCTCGGCAACTTCCTCGCGCGTCTCGGCGGCCCGCGGAGCGGGGCCCGGCGGTGAGCGCGCGCGCGGCCCTGGACACGCTGCTCGCGGGGCGAGCCCTCGACACGGAGCGCACC
>Ga0180076_1000049_pt1 | contig 10209 bp, 8 predicted proteins | sample EasRiv433_16_10D_FD_121772 | JGI IMG/M metagenome (GOLD analysis project Ga0180076, IMG submission 121772) | Soil microbial communities from meander-bound floodplain in the East River, Colorado, USA - East River metaG ERMLT433_16_10D | ecosystem: Environmental > Terrestrial > Soil > Floodplain ... | reverse complement strand
TGCCAATTTGCAATTTGTTGCTGGCATTGGACAAGCTTCAGATTTCGCTGGCTTCACACCAGGAAATATTGCATTAATAGAAAGAGGTTCTATAACATTTGTACTTAAAACACAAAATGCTTATGCTGCCGGGGCTACCGGAGTAATTATATTTAATAATGTAGCTGGTCTTACTATTCTCGGGGGAGATGATCCAACAAACACTCTTCCAGTAATGGGTACAACTATGGCTGCTGGCAATTATCTTCAGTCACTTTTGGGTTCAGGCCTTGTTGCAGTCCATATGAAAACCGTCCCCGAACCCTCCACACTGCTCCTGCTGGGTAGTGGACTGGTGGTGTTAGTCGGCTATGGCAGGAAGCGAATGATGAAGGAGCATTACCGCACTTAGCGTGACAAGACCTTTCATAGGGGGAGAGATGATGAAAAGAACTCTTTTCGTCATTTGCATTCTGGCATCGGCGTGCCTGTTCATGCCATCGACAGAGGCGGCTTTGATCACCTATACCGCAAACCTCGAAGGGGTCAACGAGGTGCCTGCAAACACATCGCCGGGAACAGGCTTCGCTAAGGTCGATGTTGACACAATTGGGAAGACGATGGTCGTCGATGCAACGTTTAGCGACCTGTTAGGAAACACGGTCGCGTCACACATACACGCACCGATAGGGGGGTTAGGAACCGCCCCCGTCGCCACGCAAACGCCCACCTTCATTGGTTTCCCCCTAGGCGTCACGGCTGGAACTTATTATCATGTATTCGACCTGACACTTGCCTCGTCTTATAACCTCGCCTTCTTGAACAACAACGGGGGGACGCCAGCCCTTGCCGAGGCAGCCTTACTGTCGTACTTGGCAGACGGGACAGCCTATTTCAATATCCATACAAACATGTTCCCTGGGGGCGAGATCCGCGGTACTCTGACTACCGTCCCCGAGCCCTCCACGCTGCTTCTGCTCGGAAGCGGGCTGTTGGGGTTGCTTGGCTACGGTACGAGGCGGTTCAAGAAGTAGACATCCAACCCTTGGAGATCGGAATTGAAGACCTATACTGTTTATCGTTTCGATTACCTCCGCCAAGAGAGGGAGGTAGTCGGGAAACTGGTGGAACGCCGGATGAAGGAACGGAAGGATAACGCCGAGGCTCTCTTGAAACTGGCGCAAAGAATATATCTCATACCGATGGATTCGCACCTCATCATCTCCCCCGAATAAAGGCGGGGTTCTACGGAAAGGGCGGGGTCGGATGATCCCGCTCTTTCCTTTTGGAGCCTGCTTCCCTTCGCTCACTCCTTGGAATCCTTTATCCTCCGGTTCGATTCGGGGAACCGCCTCCACATCTCTCCGTGTATAAGAGATGGATTAAAGGAGTCGGCAGGTATATCATTCAAAATCTCCGAAATCTTCGGACCATGCCTTTTGGAGTATGGACTTCGGTTTGCTGGAGGAACGAGAAATGCCTGTCGCAATCAGGAGATCCCATGATCTCCGATCCGCCATCGGTTCCACTCCCGTCGTTGAGCTTCGCAAGCTGAACCCCAACCCGGCGGTCCGGCTTCTTGCCAAGCTGGAAGGGAACAACCCGGGCGGATCGGTTAAAGATCGTCCCGCGTTATTAATGATCGAGGGGGCGGAGAAACGCGGGGATCTGACTCCGAATAAGACAATCCTGGAGCCGACCTCCGGAAACACGGGGATCGCTTTCGCGATGCTGGGAGTAGCCGGCGGGTATCGGGTCAAACTCGTGATGCCCGCCTGTGTGAGCACGGAGCGCCGTGCGGTACTTTCGGCCTTCGGCGCGGAACTCGTCCTGTCGCCCTTCAACGAGGGTACCGATGGTGCGATCCGACTTGCGCACCGCATCCTCGAGGATTCACCGGATGAGTATTACATGCCGAACCAGTACGCCAACCCGGACAATGTCCGCGCCCATTACGAAACCACGGGTCCCGAGATTTTTAACCAGACGGATGGGGAGATTGACTACTTCGTGGCGGGGATGGGAACGGGGGGAACGCTCATGGGTACGGGTGCGTACCTGCGCAGCAGAAAGAGGGATATCCGGATCATCGGGGTAGAACCGAAACCGGGCCACAAGATCCAGGGACTCAAAAGCATGAAGGAAGCCATCGTCCCGGCGATCTACCGGGAGGAGAACCTCGACGAAAAATTGATCGTCGACGACGACCCCGCATTTGAAACCACCCGGCGACTTGCGGTTGAGGAAGGGCTTTTCGTCGGGATGTCTAGCGGAGCGGCTGTGGCTGGCGCCATCCAACTGGCGAGGTGTCTTTCGTCAGGAACAATCGTCGCGTTATTGCCGGACAGGGGGGACCGATACCTGAGCACTTCCCTATTCCGATCCACGTGCGGAGCCTGCCCTCCATAAAGTAGGAATGTCGCGTGACGAGAGGGGGGATCGGTCCCTTTAAGGGAGTACCAGACAAATGGTTTCTTCTTTGCAGCCGTCGCGGTACCCTCTGGCATAGGCATCGACACAGGAATCGCCGTGTTCCCCCGTGGCTTCTTCGATAAGGCGATAATGCTCGCGGATGGATTCTCCCATCCTTTGCCGAATCCGGATATTGACCCCCTCACCGTACCCTCGCCAGTATTCTGCCTCTCGTTTATCCAAATTCTCCCCCTTTGTCCCAAGGGAATAACGGACCTGCTACTTGTATATCGGCATATGCGGGTTGATTCTTCAGGAGGATGCCCTATACTCCACTATCTCCCCCGCCCTTATGCTCCATATCGGGGAGAATCCCCGCCTCCCGCAACTCCCGAGTGAACCGTCTTTCCGTTTTCCGAACAATCTACCCATCCAAGGGTATTGGCCTACGATAGACAGTGAACCCCTAATATATCGTCTGGAAATTTTACAGCTCCCTCAATTGTTTTAATGTCCTCTACTTTTCTGCAGGAACAGGAATATTCCTCTCCATACTCCTTCAGAGCCATAAAATGTGTCGGAAAACTTTACGGTTTCCAAACACAACAATCATTCCTTTCAACGATATTTCGTTTCATTACAGGTATTTACATTCTCCCCGTCCCTTGGTATAGATATTGCAGAAAATTTATTTAAGAAAATATCAGTGTGAAAAAAAATAAATTTTACTGGAGGTAAATTTAATGAGAAACCTTATTAAGGTTGCCGTCATTGTTACAATTTCCTTAACATTAAATACGCAAAATGCACTTTCTGAGATTGTAATAGATCCGGGAGGTATGTACTATAACGATACAAATACCGGTTTACACTGGTCGCCATATTTAGATTATTCACCACCAGATTACAATTTGATTTCCTATGGTGGTATAAGTACTTGGCATACCGCTAACAGTTATGAAATTGGCACGTTATTTAACAACTATTCTCCTGATGTATTATTTGATATTTATGAATATAATTATATAAATGGTGGGACTTCATATTCTAATGTTAGCACAATCCAAAGAACTGAGCACTCTCTTTATTATGTGGGAGGTGTAGCCGGAGACGGATTAGATTTTTATAGAATTAGCCAATATATTGATCAATCACAATCTAGAACATATGGTATAACTGGTTACCAATACATTGGCTCTCCACCATTCGGATTCGAAATCCCAACATATGGTTATACGGATTGGGAAAACGTTGGTGCTCCCTCCTCTTCGTTCAATTCTTCCATTTTATCATTATCGGAGACTACCGGCTATGGTCACTGGGTTGTTGCAGGAAATTCCGTAAGTACTGTTCCAGAGCCTAGCACATTTGTTCTGATTTCTTGTGCGTTGGTTGGACTGGTAAGCTACGGCAGGAGGCGGTTCAAGAAGTAATTCGGCATCAATCGAATCGTCGAAGGGCGGGGCCGCAAACCCCGCCCTTTCTCATTCTGCAGTCCTGAGCGATTTTTAAGGATCGATATTTATCTCGCTTCGCCGTCCACGTCCCGTACCTCGTCCCGTAGGAATCCCGCCCGTCTCGATTCATCCGCGAACCTTCGCGCTGTCTTCCGGAGAATCGCCTGTTCCGGCGGGGTGAAGGAGTGCCACGGTCTTTCGTTTTGGTATGTAGTGGAGTCTTCTAAATCGTCCGGAAATTTTACAGTTCCAATTAACAATAATGTTCCTCACGTTCCCGTAATTATTAGATTATTTCTCTCCATACCCCCTTCAGAACCACAATGAGTGTCGGAAAACTTTACACTTTCCGATGACAACAATCATTCGTAACAACAAAATTCTTTTTAATTTTAGGTAGTTAATATCGTCCCATCCATTGGAATGATCATTGCTAATTAATTCACTATAAAATTTCTCGTGGGGAAGGATTAGTTATGAAAAAAATTGGAAGTATGTTACAGCGAAGTATGGTGATTTCGTTTTTCCTGTTACTGTGTGCGGCGGTTCCCGCGTCTGCATCCATCATCAACTGGGTCAATTGGACGAGTGCAACCGCTGGTGATGCTGGCAACGCAAGTGGCACCATGACCTATAACGGGGCCCCAGTAGGTGTCACTTACACTGGCGAGATAGTTTTTGCACAAACAAGTGGTGGGACGAACTGGTGGACCGAAGGCACCCCTGCCCCCTACACCGGCAACTCGGTCGTAGGCAACGCACCGCCTCCTTCGGATATCATAGCGTTAGATACTGGTTTTATTAACAATGCGATAACATTTGGAACACCTGTCTTGGATCCCGTGATGGCTTTTGTCAGCATCGGCCGAAACGGTGGTGGGGTTAACTACAATTTTGATGCCCCGTTTACCCTGCTCAGCGAGGGAGCGGGTTGGTGGGGGAACGGTACCTGGTTTCAGAGCGGCAACACGCTTACGGGTTTTGAAGCCCATGGGGTAATTCAATTCAACGGATCAGTTTCGTCGATATCATGGACCAACAATCCCAGCGAATATTGGCACGGGTTCACGATAGGCACTGCGGTTGTCCCCGAACCCTCCACGCTGCTCCTGCTGGGGACCGGGCTGTTGGGGTTGGTTGGCTACGGCAGGAGGCGGCTGAAGAAGTAGCCGCCCTACAGATATCGTGACGAGAGGGCGGGGCAACCCGCCCTTTTCATTTGGAGTGTGAGTTCCTTCGCTCCAAGCTCGAAACAGCCAATCGTCGTGAGATTTTACAGTTCCAACAATATTTTAATGTCATGTAATTATTGGCTTATTTCTGTCCGTACCCCTTCCGAGCCATAAAAGGTGTCGGAATACTTTACGGTTTCCAAACACAAAAAACATTCCCAACAGTAATTTCTCGTTTCATATAAAGCATTTACCCTCAACGCACCCAATGGCTCGAATATTGCGCAAATCGTCCGTAAATAAATTGAAAGGAGATGGAAATGCGAAAATTTACTATTCTCTTTATCGGCTTGGCCTTACTTGCATTCGGAATGAAATCATCCGATGCGGCCACTGTTAACTTAACTCTGACCGAACTTACCGGTCTCACGGGAGGTTCCCCTGCTCTTACAGCTGTTTATTACGCTGACCTCTCAGGACTTGGCTTAACGCAAGTCCAATCCATCACGATCCAAGACGCGAGTTTTAACATCGGGGGCTCGCCTGGTCAGTTTAGTGGTTTCGATCTCGATGCTATCAAACTATCCGGGACTTTGGCAGCAGGTGCTGCAGGGGTTAATGCCTTAACAGGTCTTGGCGTTTTCGATTTTACTTCTACCGGCACATTCTTCACACCTGGATCTCAAAGGGTCCCGGTCGACCCGAAACTTTTCGGGACGGACGGAACCGGTAATCAAGTCAATAATTCCGTCGCGACATTGGGACAATACGACGGGGATGCCACGACCATTGGTGCCGATGGATTCATCAGCATGGGAGACGGCGGAATATTATCGTTTAACTTGACAGCCCTCGTTGATCTGACCAGCCCTGTTTATCTTTATCTTGGCGAGGTGGGCGATAATGGTGAAGCCGTCGCCGGTACAATCTCCGTATCCGATGCGCCTGTCGGCGTCCCCGAACCCTCCACTCTGCTCCTGCTGGGAAGCGGACTGGTGGGGTTGGTTGGTTACGGCAGGAGGCGGCTGAAGAAGTAGCCGCCCTACAGATAGCGTGACGAGAGGGCGGGGCAACCCGCCCTTTCCTTGTTTGTGGTTACGGACAGCCTAAGGACTCACATCCGCGAACGCCAGCCCCGCCACCCTACAAACATTTATATGCCCGCCACGCATCACGGTACCTCCCGCGCGGATCCGGGCTACCATCGCTTATGGGTAAATATTTCGTGGTAATTATTTTCACAATAAGACCCATCGATTACCAATCCTGAAAACCATATTGCTTATTTTATCAAGCAATTACGGCCGCCCCTTTCATTGGCGTGAACATTGCGATTATCCATCGTAGAAATTTAAGGTGAGACTCCACCACGCAGGAGGCCTTCGGTGAAACGGATCGTCGGTTTGTTCGTGCTCGGGGTGGTTGCCGTGTTTACGATCTTTGGTTGTGGAGGGGGTGGCAGCAGCGCCGCGAACGAACCATCCGTCACACCTCTGAGCGTCACTCCTCCGAGTCAAAGTTTACAGGGAAGGTATGCCTTTGTGGGTTTTGATCTGGAATATTCGAACGGGACAACCAGCGTAACGATTAACGAAAGCAGTCCCGTCCTTTCTTCCTGGTCCGGAACGATGGAATTCGGGGCAAACACCCTTTCTCAGTCGTTTGTCATTGATAACACAGCGACATTCCTTACCGGAACCGTAACGATCACCTGGACCACCGCAGGTGTGAGTGGGATCGCACACGTTACTGATAATTCAGGAACTCACGATCTCCCCTTTACAATATCAGGGAACACGTTAACAACGTATTCCGGAGTTGTTCCATATGGGTCTCCCGGATTAACTGTTCAGGAATTCGATTATTGGGTAAAAGTTTCCGATTCCGTTTCTCCTGTACCGAAAGGCAGCGTTACGGAAAGTTCAGACGTACCGGCTTATGCCGGGAAACGTTGGGTCGCAGAGTTGTTGGTGCCATAATAATTAACGGATATCGAATCAGGAAAAAGGGGCGGGGCCGCAATCCCCGCCCTTTCATCTTCCGCAATCCTGAAAATAATAAACCTTTCTCTCGATGTGAAAACTTTTCCTCTTAACTTCGGAAATCCCGGGAAAATAAGAGAAGATCTATCCCCGATTTTGACAGTCCCGCGTTTGCGTAATCCAACCCGTTGGAATCGCTTGAAATTTCCACATCACCCCTTTGGCATTCGCTTTGCAGTATCCCAAGGCATGAACTTTTACCCTGTATATCGGCTCTGCCGGACCAACGGGTCGTTCTCGCGGATCGGTTCCCTGCTGGAATCGCCGAATCCGTGCGACAACCGGTTCGCTCCTCACATCCTGAACCAGTTGCCGACACTCTTCGGGCAAAAGCCGGGGGAAACGATCCTTCTCGGCCCCAGGTGCGGGCCGGCCGGCAAAGATTCCTTGCCGGACGGGGGCCGATGAGATGAAGACCTTCACCGTCTATCGTTTCGACAAGGTCCGTGACAAGAAGGTGCAGGTGGGGACCCTCGTGGAGCGCAGGGGAAATGAACGTGGAAACAACCTCGCCGGATTATTGAAACTCGCTGCCAACCGATTCAAGCGATCCTCGGGCCATACGATCCAGATCGCGTTCGGAGGGATCCTCGTAGAGTTGTAATACCGGTGGCGTTTCCAGTCATGACGGTCAGGGTTCGGCGTCCGTCGCGAGCACCTCGAATCTCTCGACCTTCTCCGGAGGTTCGAAGCACACCACCATAAACGGCACGGAGGTCCCGGGGGGGACATTGCGGTTCTCGTTCCCCTCTTCATGTCGCGCGGCGGTCAAATACTTTTCGATCGCGGCCCGCTTCATATGGGGCAGAATGGATTTGTCGATCTCGTTTCCGGCGATGGACGTCTGCCGGAGCAGCACCTGGTTATCTTTCCCGAAGAGGGTCGCTTGGATGCGGATTCCGCGGCTTGGGCCCTTCCCCACGTTCCCGACCGTTCCGGTGATGACGAACAGATTGCCGGCGATCCTCTTTTCAGGGGTGTACGTTTCCAGGTTCCGGACATCGTAGGCCGGTTTCAGGAGGGCGGTTGCCCCGTTCGATGACCCGGGATTCGAATCCCGGAAGTGGTGCCCACCGATCGCGAGGAGGAGGGTTCCAGCGCCGGCGAAGAACGCGACCATTCCCATGATCCACACGCTTCTCTTAGGTTTCTTCGAGCGCGATCTACTTGCGAGACGCCTCATGGAGTTTGTGCCGGCGCGAAGGTCCCGTTCGATGCGCTCCTCCTGTTCGGGGGAATACGGGACCAGGTCTTCGAGGTGGATCGCTTCATGGTCGGCAGGGATCGGGGGAACAGGATTGCTCTCGACGGCCGGCATTTCCGGCTCGGGGGGCGGAAGCACCGAAGGGGCCGCGTCGATTTTCCGCATCCCCGGGTTCCGCACTACGATGTGTCCACCACACGCGCGGCAACGGAAACGGATCGCGGTGACATTCTCCAGAAGCGTCCTTTTCACGCGAAACCGCGAATGGCACGATTCGCATTCTGCAACGATGAGCATCGCGATCCGACCCCCCGCCGGATTCAACATTATAGTGGACAACGATCTTGTTTCAACGGGAGTTCGCTGGAACGTCCCTCTTCAAATGTCTGTCCCTGTTCTGTGGGAGTTCTGTGGTTTCCATGAACGTCCCGGTTCTGGGGTCTTTGTATTTAAGAGGATTGTTGGATAATTACGGAAAATAATTTACCTATAATTGATAAAATAATAGATAAAGAGTGGTTATCAATAGCAAACTGTAAAGGTAAAGCGATAAGTCATTAAATAAATAGACCTCACCGTTACTTTAAACTGCCGTTTGATTACAGCTCTCCGGCACACCGCTTGCAGAGTATACGCGGCAGTTCCCGTGAACGGTTCGGGAACAATTTTTAGAACCCACGGGTGGGGAGCCTCTTGACGAATCGGAATCTCGCGGCGCTTTCGAACGAGTCCTCGAGGTGAAGCACGTTCTCACCCAGATTCACCAGGCCTTGCGGCAAGGTGACGTCGAGAGTTCCCGCCACGTCCGTTCCACCAGGGAGTTCGCCTCGATCCTCAACAGGGAGCGCGACCGCACCGACCGGACGGGCCAGGAATTCTCCCTGGTGGTCTTCGAGACCGGCCACGGTTCCCGGGGATCCGCCGCCGCGCGGAACCTCGTGCCGATCCTGGCGAAGCGGACCCATTCCACCGACGACATCGGGTGGCTCGAGGATGGCCGCATCGCCGCCTCGCTCCCGCACACCCTCCCCGGCGGCGCATGGAAGTTCGTCGACAACGTCCGGCAAGCCCTCGGCGACGCTCCCGTGCCGGACTGCACGGTCTACGTCTACCCTTCCCAATGGATCACCCGGGCCGACGGGAACACGCCGGGGCCCCCCGAAACCCGAACGCCGCCCGAGCCAAGGTTCGAAGCCCAGGCATGCTCACGTTCCATGGAGGAGCTCGATTCGAATTTCCTGCGACCGCTCCCCGCCTGGAAACGCGCGATCGACGTCGTGGGATCGCTGGTCGCCATCATCCTCCTCTCCCCGCTGGCCCTCCTGGTCGCGCTGCTCATCAAGACCGCTTCGCCCGGCCCGCTCTTCTTCCGCCAGGAACGGGTCGGCTACCTCGGCAGGCGGTTCACCCTCTGGAAGTTCCGCACCATGCACGTGAACGCCGACACCGCCGTGCACCAGAAGCACCTGCAAGAACTGATGGCCAGCGGGAAAGAGATGACCAAGCTCGACAACGGCAAGGACCACCGGATCATCCCCTTCGGTTCCATCTTCCGCGCGACCGGCCTCGACGAACTCCCGCAACTGGTGAACGTCCTCCTGGGAGAGATGAGCCTCGTCGGGCCGCGTCCCTGCCTGCCCTACGAGGCCGATGCGTTCCTCCCCTGGCAGATGCGGCGGTTCGACGCGGTACCTGGCCTGACCGGCCTGTGGCAGGTGAGCGGGAAGAACCGGACGACGTTCCGGGAGATGATGGCGCTGGACGTCCGCTACGCGAGGAAGCCGGCGCTCCCGCTCGACGTGAAGATCTTCCTGAAGACCGTCCCCGCGATCGTCCGCCAGGTGGTCGACCGGCCCGTATTTGCCTACGCGCGGGCAAAGGATTTATCCATCGTCCTGGCGGGTGGGCACGGTGGTCCTCGCGATTCTCACGCTGAACTAGTT
>Ga0180076_1000048_pt1 | contig 10228 bp, 7 predicted proteins | sample EasRiv433_16_10D_FD_121772 | JGI IMG/M metagenome (GOLD analysis project Ga0180076, IMG submission 121772) | Soil microbial communities from meander-bound floodplain in the East River, Colorado, USA - East River metaG ERMLT433_16_10D | ecosystem: Environmental > Terrestrial > Soil > Floodplain ... | reverse complement strand
CCGACGTCTCCGTGCACGGTCTCGTTGCCCGGGACAATCGAACCAACCCCTTCTTCGTGGACGACGTCGCCGACAACGTGGAGTACGGCGGCGGGGGCGTGAGGGCGGGCGCGGGGGCCGTACTCGCGGTGCACTCTGGCGAGCTCACGCGCAACGAGAACTTCGGGCTGCTCGCCGACAACGGCGCCACGGCCACCTTCGAGCACGGGACGATCGATGGCACCAGCCAGGTCGCCGGCGCCCGGGGATTCAACACCCTCGCCATCCATGCGGCCTCGCTCGAGCTGATCGACTTCGTCTCCGAGAACGCAGAACTCGCCGGCATCGGTGTCGCGGATGCCGCAACGGACGCGCACGACGGCGAGGTCTCCGGCTGCCCGATCGGCGCCTACGTGAGCAGCGAGGGTTTCGACGTGGGGCGCCTCACGGACGGCGTGGTCTACCGGGACAACATCAGAAACCTCGACTCGAGCGTCTTGCCGCTGCCCGAGCCCGTCGGTGGCGTCTAGCCCAACTTCGACTCACTCCACCATCGCCACCTTGAAGTTGCCGAAGCTGCAGTTTCCACCCACGCCGTCCGTGGGCGCGGCGTTACAGAAGGAATGGAGGGTGAACGTCTTCGGCGTTCCCGTACAGATGGGACGGCTGCTGAGCTCGATCCTCGCGAAGCCCGTGACCGGGAGATTGCCGCTGCCATGCGATGCGCATTGCACGTCGCCCGTCTCGTCGAAGCATGGGACGATCGCGACCGTGAACTCCTTGATGCCGACGTCCCAGCAATCTCGAACCGCCTGACAGGCGCTCGTATGATTCCCTTCCGAGACGTTGATGGTCTCTCCCTCTTGCACGCTGGGCGGAGTCTCGGTCTGACCATTCAACCCGCAGATCGCGTTGATCCAGGGTACGATGTCGAAAGAGGCGTCCAGGGGCGCGGCCCAGCAGGCGTTGTCGACGTTGATCGTCTGCTCCGTCAGCTCCGGCAGCTCGGAGCAGTCCTCGGGCCCATCGAAGGCCTCGAACTGACAGTCCTGAACGGCCAGTGGTAGGGGAGCAGCGCGAGAGCCGCAGGTGAGCGTCGCCACCGCGTCCTTGCGCACGGTCGATTGTGCTGCACCGATCACCGAGGCGAAGAAGTTGTCGACGGTGGCCGTGGCGGTGGCGCGGACGGCGTTCGGCGTCTCGCCCCCGGGAACCGCCGTCGTGAACGGGCCGCCAGTGTCGAAATCATAGAAGCCGCGCTCGTAGCTCTCGATGTTGCTCGCGGTTGCCGTGGCCGCATCGATCCTGTTCCCGCCGACCACAGGCAGCGCTTCCGCTGCGCATGCGGTGTCGCCCGGGTCGCCTGCCGGGCTGGCCGCGCCCTTCAGCCACGCGTGCGCGTAGCCGGTGGCCGCCACCTCGGCGACGGTCTGGACCTCGGTGGCGGTGAAGGCGAGCCGCCCCAGGTCGACCCCGACGACGGTCAGGCCGATCAGCGTGAGGAGCGCCATTCCGGTGAAGGCGAGAATCGCGCCACGCTCGTGCGGACGCGTGTGTCGCCGATGGGTCAGGATCTTCATCTCGAGTCCTCCAACGTGTCGAAAAGGGCTCCGCTATCGGAGCCCCGCCCCCCGGCACTCCGACTCTAGCCCCATAAGGCTGGTGCGGACAAGGAGTTTTCTTTGAGGGGTGAGAGGCCGCTCGTCGCACGACGCGGCCCCTCGCACTTGCGATGTTCTCCGCGCGGCAGCGCTCGGGACGAGGGCGCTCGGGTTCGCGCTCTACCCTCGGGTGGCGAAGGGACTGTACGGTTGCAGCGCGCCGACCTCGGCCAGGCGGCGGGGCACCTCGTCGGCGAGCCACACGTAGCCGTCGCTCGTCGGATGGATCACGGGCGACACGTTGGGCTTCGGCGAGGACTGCTTCGGTACGTCGCGGGTCGCCATGGTCGAGTAGGTCGGTGTCCTTCCATTCCTCGAACTCAGTTGAGATCGAAGCCGTCGGCTTTCCAGCCGGTGGCGGTCCGCGTCCAGGCCTCGCTGTGGCTGTAAATACGCGTCGGATTGCCCAGGTAGAACTGGATCGTCATGTCGGGATCGGTCGCCGCGGAGAGGTCCCCGTACGCCACGACCTTGTAGCCGTACGAGGTGCCGCCACGGCTCAGCCGAATCTTCGCCTTGGCGAGTGATCCCGACATCTCGATCGGCACGAACGCGGGCGCCTCGATGAGGCAGGGGATCACGAGCCGGGCGCGCACGGAATGCGCGAAGGGGGGAGAGGCGCGCGCCTCTCCCCCCTTCCGCTCAGCGGTCTATATCGCGCTCAGATCACTAGAAACCGTCGGCCTTCCAGCCGGTCTTGGTCGGCGTCCACGGCTCGCTGTGGATGTACGCCTTGGGCGTGGTGCCGAGGTAGAACTGGATCGACATGTAGGGATCGGTGGCCGCCGACAGGTCGCCGTAGGCCAGGACCTTGAAGCCGTACGAGGTGCCGCCGCGGGTGATGCGGACCTTCGCCTTGTAGATGCCACCGGCGGTCTTTGCGGCGATGTCCTTGTATTTGAACGTCGTGCCCGTGGCGTTCGCGACGAAATCGGAGGGCGACAGCGTGCCGCTCCAGATCACCCCGCGCTGGTTGCTGAGCACCCAGCCGACGTCCGAGGTGCTCATGTCGATCGTTTCCCCTGGCTCGACGCGGCCGTGCGACTTGAAGATGTCGAGCGCCCCGTTCTGGCCGAAGCGAATCGTCGACGGGTCCTTCTGGATGTCCGGGCACGGCTGCGGGCAGCTGAGCAAGTCGTCGCAGTCGACCAGGCCGTCGCAGTCGTCGTCGAGCTGGTTGTTGCAGATCTCCAGCGACGGCACGCAGCACGTACAGATCTGACTGCAGGGCAGGAAGGCCCCGCCCGGCGAGCCGACGGGACAGGTGATGGATCCTGGCGGATCACACTGTTCGCTACCGTCGAGCACCCCGTTGCCGCACAAGGGGAGGGTGCTCGTCGTGCTGGATGAGCTCGTGCTGGACGAGGTCGAGGTGGACGTGCTCGTGGTGGTCACGCACGGAATGTGTGTCTGGTTGCACAATCCGTTGCCGTCGCATCCCGCGATGGTACAGGGGTCGCTGTCCACATCGGGGCACGGCGTGCTCGGCTGCGTGGGCGGCTCTTCGCAGAAACCGGTGCCCGGGTTGCACACCGGCGGGTCCGTGCACGGGTTGCCGTCCGGCGGGCAGACCGTCGGGATGTGTCCCTGGTTGCAGTTGCCAAGCCCGTCGCAACCTGCGGCCGTACACAAGTTCCCGTCCATGTCCGGGCACGGCGTGCTGGCCTGGGGATCGTTCTGCGGGTCGTGAACACACTGGCCCGTCTGCTGGTCGCACACGAACGCGGCGCAGGCGCTGTCGTCGCACGTCGGGCACAAGCTGAACGAGCCTGACTGCGAGGCGCCGGAGATCAGCCCGTTGTTGCACTGCGCATCGGTATTCGGCACCGAATAGCCACCGACCTGCTCGACCATCGTCGGCGTCGCGTCGTTGCTCGCGCCGAGCACCTTCACGTCGAACTCGATGGTGCAGCCCGCGTTGTTGGCGGGAAGCACGACGGCCGGGGTCGCGGTGAACACCACCTGATTGGGTACATCGCTCACGGCGTGGCCGCTGGTGAAGACCGTGGGACAGGTGGTGGTGATGGTTCCGTCCCCTTGATACTCGACCACCGCGCCGTCGTCGGTGCAGGGGATCCCGAGCGCGAAGTTGGAGTCGCAGTCGAGCTGGAAGCGCAGGCGGTTGATGGTCATGTTCGTGCCGCCCTGGATCGTTCCGGTGCTGAGCGTGAGTCCGACGCGCACGATGTCGCCGGGCAGCTGATAGGGCTGGGCGGTGATGTACGCGAAGGAGACGTTGCCGTTGCACGTGTTCTGCGCGCGCGCCATCCCCGGCAGCGCCCAGAGGCACGCCAATCCCAGCAGCGCAGTTACTATGTTCTTCCGGGCCCTATGTTCGCAGATCATCTCTTCTTCCCTCCGTGGGCTTTCGTTGCGTGGCCGGGTGGTGCTCGACGCCGGATGCTCCCCTGTTTGCAGACTCCTGCAAACGCCCTAGCGAAGTCAAGGGAAACTTTCTTGTGCGCTCAGCCGAGGCCGCCGCGAGGCGGATCCGGTGTGACGCACAGGTCATCCACAGCTCGATGGCCGCGTTGCCGCAGGACCAACCCGCTCGTCGTGGCAGCGTCACGGAGTCGGAGGCGTAGTCGACATGAAGGCCCGGAGTTGACGGAACGCTCCCTCTCCGACGCTCCGCCTGCCATTCACCACCACCACAACAACGGAGAATACAAGGGAATTCCCCTCACAGGCGCCGGCCGGCACCACCCCGGATCGCCACGCGGCGTTCGGCGCCGGTACCCAGTGGGGCACCGAGCGCCGTGCCGCGCCAAACGGACCTACGGCCGGTGGCTCAGCGGCTGCGGACGCGGGCGACGGCGTCTTGCCAGCCGCGATACACGGCGGCGCGCTCGCCGGCCGACATCCTCGGCCGGAACCGCTTGGCGATCCGCCGCGCGCGGGCGAGCTGGGCCGGTGAGTGCCAGAACCCGGTGGCGAGACCCGCCAGGAACGCCGCGCCCATGGCCGTGGTCTCGACCAGCGCCGGCCGCTCGACGGGAACGCCCAGCACGTCGGCCTGAAACTGCATGAGAAAGTCGTTGGCGGAGGCGCCGCCGTCGACTCGGAGCGTGCGCAGCGTGCCGCCGTCGGCCACCATGGCGTCGACCACGTCGCGCGTCTGGTACGCGAGCGCCTCGAGCGCGGCGCGCACGAGGTGCGCGCGCGTGACGCCTCGGGTGAGGCCCGTGATCGCACCGCGCGCCTCGGCGTCCCAGTACGGTGCCCCGAGTCCGACGAAGGCCGGCACGAGGTAGACTCCGAGGGTCGAGGGCACGCTGCGCGCGACGCGTTCCGAGTCGGCCGCACGATCGAGCAAGCCCAGGCCGTCGCGCAGCCACTGGATGGCGGCGCCGGCGATGAATACCGAGCCTTCGAGCGCATAGGCGGCGCCGCCTTCGGCATCGCACGCCACCGTGGTCAGTAGCCCGTGCCGGGATGCAACCGCCCGACGCCCGGTGTTCATCAGGAGAAAGCAGCCGGTGCCGTAGGTGTTCTTCGCCATCCCGGGCTCGACGCACCCTTGCCCGAACAGCGCAGCCTGTTGATCCCCAGCGATCCCCGCGATCGGAATCGGCGCGCCCAGCACGTCCGCGCTCGCCGTGCCGCACTCACCCCCCGACGGCACCACTTTGGGGAGCATGCTCATCGGCACGCCGAAGAGCCGGCACAGCTCGGGATCCCAGCGGTGGCGGCGAATGTCGTAGAGCAACGTCCGCGAGGCATTGGTGCGGTCGGTGGCGTGCACGGCGCCATCGGTGAGCCGCCAGAGCAGCCAGGAGTCGATCGTTCCGAAGCACACGCCGCCTCGTTCGGCGCGCTGCGCGAGCCCGCGAACGGTCCGCAAGAGCCACGAGACCTTCGTCGCCGAGAAGTACGGATCGAGGACCAGGCCGGTGAGCCGCCGCACCAGCGGCTCCTTGCCCTGCCGGCGCAGCCGCTCGCAGAGCGGAGCGGTGCGGCGGTCCTGCCAGACGATCGCGCGGTGGAGCGGGCGCCCGGTGCGCCGATCCCACACGACCGTCGTCTCGCGCTGATTGGTGATGCCGAGCGCCGCCACGTCGCGGCCGCGCGCGCCGGCGCGTTTGACCGCCTGCCGGAGCACGCGCAGCGTCACGCGCCAGATCTCTTCCGCATCGTGCTCGACCCACCCCGGCCGGGGGTAGTGCTGGGTGAACTCGCTGTAGGCCCGACCCGCGACCCGTCCCTGGCGATCGAACACGAGAGCGGTGGAGCCGGTCGTCCCCTGATCGATCGCCGCGACGTAGCGCATCGCTTCAGGCGAAGAAGAGCCCGCGCCGGCGGCCCACCGCTTCGCTCACGAGACCCTGCAGGCGTTCGCGGAGCTGCGTCGAGAGCTGCGCGATCTGGCGCGCGTCGCGCGCCCGCCCCGCCGCGGAGCGCCCACTCGTCTCCAGGGGAACGCCGACGTGGAGTCGCCACTTCGTCGGCAAGGGCACGAGCGTCGGTGTCACCGGAAAGGACGGGAGTCCGAACGCGCGGACGGGGCGCTCGAGCCGCCACACGGGCTGCGCCTCCTCGCTCCCGACCACCGCCACCGGCACGATCGAGGCGCCGGCTTCCACCGCGGCGCGGAGCAGTGGGGTATGCCCGAAACGCGCCAGACGGTAGCGGCGGTCGAACGGGCGGCCGACGGCCTCGCGCCCCTCCGGAAAGACGATCGCCGCCTCATCGGCGGCGAGCAGGCGGCGGAGCCGCGCCACCGTCGCCGGCTCGGCGCCGAGCGCGGAGAGTGCCGCGCCAGCGACCGGCAGGCGGAGCATCCAGCGCTCCACCAAGGGACGCGCCCGCCGCGCGGCGGGATGGTCGACGGCCAGCGCCACGGCCAACATGAACGCGTCGTAGGGGAGCGGCGTCCCGGCGCGGTTCGCGACCAGCACCACCGGACCGGAGCCGGGGATGCGCTCGAGCCCGGTCGCCTCGACACGCCACCAGAGCCGATAGAGCGCGAGCAGGGAGAGCGCGGAGAGCGGCTGGCCGTGCGGCACCAACGCCTCCCAGTCGAGCCAGCGCCGCACCTGCGCGTAGGCCTGCAGCATGCCGTCGAGGGAGTGCCACATCAGCAGCGCGGCTCGCGACTGGTCTTCCTGGCCGGCGAGCGCCTCTTCGACCTGCGTCTCGAGCGCCGCGAGCCGCTTCGTCAGTTCGTCCCTCCCCACCCCGGCCAGGTGCGCCATGCGCTGGATTGCGTCTCCCGCGGAGCGCTCGCCGTCGAGCATCGCTCTCTGCTACGAAACGGAAGTGCGGAAGTCAACGCAGCCTCCCGCGTCTTGTCCGCACCGACCGCCCTGCCCGGGCTGCCCGCGTTTCGGCGCCAGCGGCATTCCCCGCGCGGCGCTCGACGCGGTGACCGCCCTCGCCCGCGAGGCGGGCCTCGCGGCGCCGGTGCCGGTCGAGGGGGCACCGTTCGGGTACCGGCTGCGCGCGCGGCTCGCCGTCCGCGGCCGAGCGACGTCGCCCAAGATCGGCCTCTTCCAAGAGGGCAGCCATCGCATCGCGGACATCCCGCGCTGCCCGATCCACCACTCGCTGGTGAACGACGTCGCGACCGAGCTGCGGCGCACGATCCGCGCCACCGGCACGCCGCCCTACGCCGAGCAGGCGCATCGCGGCCTCGTCCGCTACCTGCAGGTCGTGGTCGAACGCCGAAGCGGACGCGCACAGGTCGTGGTCGTCGGCAACGGCGACGATCCGGAGCCGCTGCGGCCGCTGCTCGCGGCGCTCGCCGACGCGTTGGAAGACCGCCTTCACAGTCTCTGGTGGAACGGACAACCGGCGCGCACCAACGCGATCCTCGGCCCGCACTGGGAGAAGGTGCGTGGCGAGGACGCGGTGCGGGAATCGCTCGGCGGTGCCGACGTGTTCTTTCCGCCCGGCGCCTTCGGACAGGCCAACCTCGACCTCGCCGAGCGCATGGTGGCGGAAGTCGCGGCGTGGGTGCCCGACGAGGCGCGCGTCCTCGAGTTTCACGCCGGCTGCGGCGCCATCGGGCTCGGGCTCGCCCGGCGGGTCGCGCGCATCGTGATGAACGAGGTCTCCACGGCGGCGCTGCACGGGCTCGCGCTCGGCCGGGACGCGCTCGCCCCCGAGGCGCGCGCCCGCGCCGCCATCCTCCCGGGCGAGGCGGGCACGCACGCGGACGCGATCGCCGAGGCGGACGTCGTGATCGCGGATCCCCCGCGCAAGGGACTCGAGGAGCGGCTCCTGGCCGCACTCTCGGCGCGGCCGCCGCGCCGCGTGGCGCTGGTGAGCTGCAACCTGGCGGCCGGGCTCCGGGAGGCGCGACGGCTCCGCGCCGCGGGGCTCACGCTCGCGGCGCTCACGCCCTACGCGCTCTTCCCCCACACGGAGCACGTGGAAACCGTGGCCCTCTTCGAACGACCGGCTGCGGTGTAGGGCGCTCTCAGTAGAGCTTCGCCACCTCGCTAGGGGCAAGCGGCCGGCGTACCCGGACGGCAGACGAGCTTGGCGCCGGTCCCCGCCCCGAGCTCCGTGTAGGTGCAGGCCGAGAAGTGCGAGCAGTGCCGGTTCGTCTGCGCGCCGTTCGTCACCGTGAAGACGGTGCTGACGCCCAGCGGCCCGGGGTCGCCCTGCCCCGGCACGTCGAGCTCCACGTCCCCGAGGCTCTTGCCGACCAGCTTGAGCAACGTGCCGGGCTTGACGATGGCTATCTTGGCACCCGTCGGTCCCGCAGGCGCTGCCCGGTTCAGGAACTTGGCCACGCTCGGCTTGTTGGCGACCCAACCAGTCGTCCCGAAGCTCACTCCCGCCGGCACGGTGAACGTGCCGGCCGCGGCGCCGTTGCCGTAGCTGACATCGAACGTGGCGTTGATCTGGGCCGGATCGAGCCCGACGCCCTTGGTGATGCCCGCATCCTTGGCGACGAACACGACCTTGGCGGAATCGATGGGCGGCGCGTGGTAGACGACGACCAGCTTGACGGCCGTCACGCCGATCCCGTCGATCGTCGTACTGGTCGTGGAGGACGTCGAGGTCGACGTCCAGCTCGAGGTGCTGGTGGACGAGGACGTGCTCGGCGAGGAGGTACTCGTGCTGCTGGAGGTGCTGGTGGACGTACTCGTCGACGACGAGGTGCTGGTGGTCGAGCCGCCGCCGACCGACGTCGAGGTCGTGGTGGACGACGACGTGCTCGTGGTGCTCGAGCTGCTCGTGGACGACGAGCTGCTGGTCGAGGACGACGTGCTCGTCGTCGTGGTCGTGCCCACCACCTCGTCGCGGTCACGGATGCCGTCCAGATCGCGATCGATGCCCATGCGGATGCCGGAGCCGGGCGGCGTGCAGGTGTAGGTGAGCTCCTGGCCGGTCGTGTTGGCCAGCGCGCGCAGCGCGGCATCGGAGACGACGGGATCGGCCGCCTTGTCCGGGACGAAGTTGTTGGTCGCTGGATCGAACAGCCAGCCGCGCTGCTGCCCGCCGACGTTGCCCTTCACGATGAGATCGCACTCGGTTGCGCCCGGATGATTGAACAGCACGAATGGAAAGTCCGCGCGCGCGATCAGATCACCGATGCGCCCGTCGACCGTGGCGCCGTTGGTGCTGGTGCGCGTGATTTGTTGGCCGACGATCGGGGCGAGCGTCGTCGGAAACGCCAGCATCAACTCCTCGAGATTGCGCTTCTGGGCGTCGGTCACCGTATTGAACACGGTGGCGCCGAGGAAGCGGTGCACGGTCGGGATCGAGCCGTCGTGCAGGAAGCCGAAGCCGCGCACCTGCGGCCCTTGGTCCGTCGTGGGCTCGGTGGTGTTGATGAACGAGCTCGCGGGCATGCCGAACATGCCGATCTTCTGATACGCGTTGCGGAGGTGCGCGATCTTGAAGTGCTGGGTCTCGTTCTCGAAGGTGGCGGTGCGATCGGTGCCGAAGAAGCCCTGGCTCGCATCCAGCGCGTGGCAGCCGTTACAGTTGGTGAAGCCGTCCGTCGTGGCGCCGTTGTACAGGCTCAGCCCGGCCGATTGGCCCGCGGTGAGCTGCTGCTTCAAATCGCGGATCGGATTGGGCGGATACACGACGTCGAGGATGAAGTCCGTGAACTTCTGCATGTCGGTGACGGGGATCATGCCGTCGTTGCCGAGAAGCCCCGGGAAGGCGACGATGAAGTTGTTGAACGACAGCTCCTCGTCGAAGGCGTCGGAGCCGAAGAAACCGTTCGAGCGGTCGCCGCGCCAGTGCATGGCGCCGGCGTTGGCGAGGCCGCGAAGGCTCTGCGTCGTCATCGGGCCCTTCATCGGGAAGAAGTCGGGATCCGTGCCCGTGAAAGGGATCTTCTGCGGAATGGGGCTGGGCGCCTCGCTGTCGTCGGGGTTGCCGAGATCCCAGGCGAGGCTGTCGAAGTCGCCGAAGACGTGGCAGGACGAGCACGACGCCTCGCCGTTGCTCGAGGTCGTGGTGGCGTCGTAGAGCACGGGGCGCCCCGCGACGATGTTCGCCGGCTCGGGGTTGAAGAGCGTCACGTGCGCGATCTCGCTCTGGGATCCGGTGTCGATCGTCGAAATGCCGTTGTCGAAGCGCGTGAAGGCGTAGAGCCAGTTGCCGCGCAACACGAGCCCGCT
>Ga0180076_1000046_pt1 | contig 10573 bp, 7 predicted proteins | sample EasRiv433_16_10D_FD_121772 | JGI IMG/M metagenome (GOLD analysis project Ga0180076, IMG submission 121772) | Soil microbial communities from meander-bound floodplain in the East River, Colorado, USA - East River metaG ERMLT433_16_10D | ecosystem: Environmental > Terrestrial > Soil > Floodplain ... | reverse complement strand
CGACCTCTCTGCGGGCGAGAGTGACGGCCGCGGCGAGACACACGCGCGCCAACGCGGTCAGCTGCCGCTCGACGCTGGCCCCATCGAGCATGCCCTCGATGTCGTGGATGCCGACGCGCAGGAACTCCTCGTGCCGAAAGCGCCGGATGCCGTCGAGTTGCGCCTCCAGATCGGGCGCCGCGGCCAGGCGATCGGTGAGCTCCGCCGCCAGCTCCTCCGGCGTGCGCTCGACCCGGATCAGATCGATGCGCACCAGGCTGTCGAGCAGCTCGGGGTGGCGGAGAAAGTACCGGGACAGGAATTCGCTGGTGGCGAAGAGCCGCAAGAGGAGCCGGCGCACCCCGGGGTTCTCGAGCAGCAGGTGCAGGTAGCTCGAGCGTGCCCCGACGGTCGTGATGAACGTCACGATGTTGGCGAGCGCCCGATCCGGGGCGCCGGACTCGACGATCTCGCCGAGCAGCGCGGGGGCGAGCTGCGCGAGCGTCTTGCGGCGGCGCGGCGAGGCGGGGGCGTGCGGCGGGCCGTCGCGGAGCAGCACCAAGTTGGTGCGTGCCGTCTCCGGCTCCGCGAAACCGAGCCGGGCGAGCTCCGCGGTGGCAACCGCCACGTCGCCGGCCTGATCGAGGAGCCGCACGGCGTGCGGACTCGGCGTCTGCTCGGCACCATGGAAGAGCTGTGCGAAACAGTCGTGGACCGCGCTCGTGTGGCGAGCGAGCGCGGCCTCGAAGTCCGCGGCCGCCGCCGGCCCGCGGCAGCCCATCCGCCGCGCGAGCGCGAGTCGCGCGCTCGGCTCGATCGGCAGCCGCTGCGTCTGCCGCTGCTGCACGATCTGGATCTTGTGCTCGGCATCGCGAAGAAAGCGGTACGCGGCCGCCAGCCGCTCCGTCCGCTCCTCCTCCACGTACCCGGCTTGGGTCAGGGCCTGGAGCGTCCGCAGCGTCGATCGCTCGCGCAGCCGCGCGTCCTTGCCGGCGTGGATGAGCTGGTGCGCCTGCGCCCAGAACTCGATCTCCCGGATGCCGCCGCGACCGAGCTTCAAATCGCGGCCCTGGCGCTCCGCGTCGCCGAGCGAGGCGTCGACCTTGCGCTTCATCTCCTTCACGTCTTCGAGGGTGGCGAAGTCGAGGTAGCGGCGAAAGACGAACGGCTCCAGCTCGCGCACGAGGGCCCAGCCGAGCGGGCCGTCACCGCCGACGGGCCGCGCTTTCAACCACACCGCGCGTTCCCAGGTCTGCCCCCAGCTCTCGTAGTACGCGACGGTCGCGCCGAGCGATGCCGCGAGCGGTCCCTCACGTCCGCCCGGCCGCAGCCGCAGGTCCACGCGGAAGCACACGCCGTCGCCGGTGACCTCGGCGATGGCGCGCGTCACCTCCTCGGCCAGGCGTACGAAGCATTCGCGGTTGGTGCGCCCGCTCGGATGCTCACCGTCGTGCGCGTACACGTAGACGAGGTCGATGTCGGAGCTGTAGTTCAACTCCTCGCCGCCGAGCTTGCCCATGCCCAGCACGGCGAACGGTCCGTCCAGCGGCGCCTCCCATTCCCGCTCGAGCCGGGACCGCGTCTCGGCCACGGCCACGTCGACCACCGCCTCCGCGAGCACCGAGAGCTCGCGCACCGTGTCGTCGACGGTGGCGAGGCCGATCAGATCGCGCCCCCCGATGCGCACGAACTCCCGGCGACAATGACCCCGGAGCCGGCGCTGCAGCTCGGCGCGATCGCTCGGCTCGGCGGTCGCGAGCATCGCCACGTGCTCGGCGAGCGAGCGCGCGCCCCGGGCGAGCGTCGTGGCGAAGAGCGCAGGCCATCCGCTCCCTTCGCCCGCGAGCGCCGTCGCCAGCGCGGGGCTCCCGCCGAGCAGGCGCAGCAACGCCGCGATCTCCGCGACCGGCGGCGCCCGGTACGCCTCGAGCAGCCGCTCGAGCCCCGTCAACGCCGCCATCGGATCGGCGGCTTCCGCGAGACCCGCGGCGACCGCTTCGGGCGCCACGTCCCCGAGCCAGGCGGCCAGCGGTGTGGCCGCGGCGAGCACCGCGGCCGGATCGGGGACACCGTGCGCGGCCAACACCGCTTCGGTGAGCGCCGTCGCCATCACTCACGCGACCGAGGAATGCACTCCCGGCGCGGCGAGCTCCGCCTGCCAGCGCGCCAGATCGGCGAGCGCGCGCGTCGCCAGCGCGAGCTTCTTCTCGCGCCCGCGCAGCGGTTCCGCCAGCGGCGGGAAGAGGCCGTAGTTGGCGTTCATCGGCTGGAACTCCCGGCGCGTCGGATGCGTCACGTAGGCGAGCAGCGAACCGAGGGCGGTCGTCGGCGGCGGGACGAGCGGCACCAGCCCGCCCATGAGGCGCGCCGCGTTCATCCCCGCGAGGATGCCGGTCGCCGCGGACTCGACGTATCCCTCGACACCGACGATCTGCCCGGCCAGCAGCAGCGTGCGCTGGCGGCGCACCTGCAAGGACGGCATGAGCAGCTCCGGCGCGTTCACGTAGGTGTTGCGGTGGAGGCTGCCGAGCCGCACGAACGCGGCGCGCTCGAGGCCCGGGATCGACCGGAACACGCGGCGTTGCTCGGGGTAGGTCATCTTCGTCTGGAACCCCACCATGTTGTAGAGGGTCCCGGCCGCGTCGTCCTGGCGGAGCTGCACGCAGGCGTGGGGGCGCCGGCCGGTCCGCGGATCGACCAGGCCGACGGGCCGCATGGGCCCGAAGGCGAGCGTGTCGCGACCGCGCCGCGCCATCTCCTCGATCGGCATGCACCCTTCGAAGTAGACGCAGCGCTCGAAGTCGCGGGTGGGCACCTTCTCGGCCGCCAGCACCGCGGCGACGAACGCGTCGTAGCACGCGCGATCGAGCGGGCAGTTGACGTAGTCGTCACCGCCCTTGTCGTAGCGCGATGCCTTCCACGCCACGGTCATGTCGATCGAGTCGGCGGTCACGGTGGGCGCGATCGCATCGTAGAAGTAGAGGTGGCGACTCCCGAGCGCCGTCGCGAGCGCGTCGGAGAGCGCGGGCGAGGTGAGCGGCCCGCTGGCGACGATCACGAGCCCCTCCGGGATGCGCGTCACTTCCTCCCGTACCACCCGGATCCCGGGCGTGGCCTCGACCAGGGCCGTCAGCGCGGCGGCGAAGCCGACCCGATCGACGGCCAGACACGCGCCGGCCGGAACCCGGTGCTGGTCGGCGACTCGCATCACGACGGACCCCAACCGACGCATCTCCTCCTTCAGCACACCCACGGCCGTCTCGAGCGTTGCGTTGCGCAGCGAGTTCGAGCAAACCAGCTCGCCCAGCCGGTCAGTGTGGTGGGCCGCGGTGGCACGCACCGGCCGCATCTCGTAGAGATCGACTTCCACGCCGGCGCGCACGAGCTGGCAGGCGGCCTCGACTCCCGCGAGGCCGCCGCCAACGATCGTCGCCCGACTCACCGCGCGCGACCCTTCCTGGCGGTCGGCACGGCCCGCGCCCCCTTCGCCTTCGCCGCGGGCTTCGCCGCGGGCTTCGCCGCGGCCTTCGTCGTGGGCACCGCCTTGGCCTTCGCCGCGACCTTCCTGCCCCTCGCCGCGGCGGCCCGCGCCGCGCGGGTCGGCACCTCGACCGCGGTCATGGGGGAGGGCTTGGGCGCACGCGGGTGGCGCACGACCTTCGCGGCCGCCTTGTAGGGAGGCAGGATCGTCAGCTTCGTCGGGTCGTCGGGATCGACCTGCGCCTGCCAGCCGCACGTCTCGCGGATGCAGCGGCGGATCACCCCGAGGCGCTTGGTCGTCTTCTCGGTGACGAACGCCGCGCCACAGGCCGGGCATGGCTGCAGGAGTGGACGGTCCCAGGCGACCCCGGTGCAGTCGGGATAGCGGCTGCAGGAATAGAAGGTCTTCCCACGCCGCGAGCGGCGCTCGAGCAGCTCGCCCTCGCCGCAGACGGCGCACCGGACGCCCGTCGGTACCGGCTTGTGCAGCGACTGGATGTTCTTGCACTCCGGGTAGCCCGAGCAGCCGAGGAACTTGCCGAAGCGGCCGAAACGGACCTGCATCGGCCGGCCGCACTTCTCGCATTTCTCGTCGACGACCTCGGGCGTGTCGGGCACGATCGTCCCCTGCTCGTCGCGCGTGAAGTTCATGGTGTTGCGGCACTCGGGATAGCCGCTGCAGGCGACGAATTCGCCGCGTCGCCCCCACTTGATCACCATGGGCTTGCCGCACTTCTCGCACGTCAAATCGGTGGGACGCTCCTCGCGCTTGACGTCGCGCATCTCGACGTGGGCGCGCTCGAGATCCTTCGAGAACGGGCCCCAGAAGCGACGCATGGCTTGCGTCCACGGCTCCTTGCCTTCCTCGATGGCGTCGAGCTCGTCCTCCATGCTGGCGGTGAACTCGACGTTCAGCACGTCGGGGAACGACTCGACGAGGAGATCGGTCACGAGGAAGCCCAGCTCGGTCGGCTTGAGCCGCCGCTGCTCGTCCTCGACGACGTACTCCTTGTTGAGGATCGTCCCCATGATGCTGGCGTAGGTCGAGGGCCGCCCGATGTCGTCCTCCTCCAGCTCCTTGATGAGCGTGGCCTGGGTGAAGCGCGGCGGTGGCTGCGTGAAGTGCTGCTCGGGGACGAGCGCGAGCAGCCGCACGCGCTCGCCTTCGACGAGCGGCGGGAGCTGCCCTTCGGCATCCTCGTCGTCGGCCTGCGGCTGCTCGTCGTCGCGGCCTTCGGTGTAGAGGCGGATGAAGCCGTCGAACTTGAGGATCTGGCCGGTCGCTCGAAAGCGGCACGGGCCCGCTTCGAGGTCGATCGCGGTCGCGTCGTAGACCGCCGAGGCCATCTGGCTCGCCACGAAGCGGTTCCAGATGAGCGTGTAGAGCGCCAGCTCCTCGCGCTCGAGGAAGGGGGCCACCCGCTCGGGATCCCACTGCGTCGAGGTGGGACGGATCGCCTCGTGCGCGTCCTGGGCGTCTTTCTTCGATCGATAGACGTTCGGCTGCTCAGGGACGTACTCCGCGCCATAACGCGCCCCGATGTACTCGCGGGCGGCGGCGATGGCGTCGCCGGAGAGGCGCGTCGAGTCGGTGCGCATGTAGGTGATGAGGCCGACCGCGCCTTCGGCGCCGAGCTCCACGCCTTCGTAGAGCCGCTGCGCGATCCGCATGGTGCGGGACGGCTGGAAGCCCAGCTTGCGCGACGCCTCCTGCTGCAGCCGCGAGGTGATGAAGGGTGGCGTGGGGTGGCGGCGGCGTTCCTTGCGCTCGACCTTGGTGACGGTCCACGTCGCGGCATCGAGCCCATTCAACACGGCGTCGACCCGGGCCCTGGTGTCGAGCCGGAGCTGCTTGTGGTCGAGCTTCTGGCCGTCGATCTCCGCGAGCCGCGCCACGAAGGGGGGCGGCGTGCCGCCTTCGACGCGGGCCTCGACCGTCCAGTATTCCTCGGCGACGAAGGCGCGGATGGCCCGCTCGCGCTCGCAGATGATGCGCACCGCCACCGACTGGACCCGCCCGGCGGAGAGCCCGCGCCGCACCTTCTTCCAGAGCAGCGGCGAGAGTTGGTAGCCGACCAGCCGATCGAGCACGCGCCGCGCTTGCTGCGCATCGAAGAGATGCCGATCGAGGTCGCGCGGGTCGGCGATGGCCGCCTGCACGGCCTTCTTGGTGATCTCGTTGAAGAGCACCCGGCGCACGTTCTTCTTCTTCGGGTAGCCGAGTTTCTCGGCGATGTGCCAGGCGATGGCTTCGCCCTCGCGATCCGGGTCGGAGGCGAGGAAGACGTTCTCCTTGTCCTTCGCCGCCTTCTTGATGTCGGCGAGGATCGCCGTCTTGCCCTGGATCACGTGGTACTCGGCGGCGAAGTCGTTCTCGACGTCGACCCCGAGCTTGGATTTGGGCAGGTCCATCACGTGACCGATCGAGGCCTTCACCTGGTAGTCGCGGCCGAGATACTTGGACAGCGTCCTCGCCTTGGCGGGCGATTCGACGATCACGAGATGCTTCGCCACCTAGGCCGCCCTCCGCCTGAGGAAGCGCGCGCCCGGCCGCTGCTCGACCACGCCTCGTAGCTCGAGCGCGAGCAAGATCTCCAGGCTGGCCGCGGCCGTACGGCGCGCGCGGAGGCTGATCTCGTCGACGTGCGCGCCCTCGTCGCCGACGGCGTCGAGCACGCGTCGCTCGTCCTCGCTCAAGCACGCGAGCGCGGCGCGCGCGCGCCCGTCGGCGAGCCGCGCGAGCAGCGCGGGCGCCAGCACCTCCAGCACGTCCTCGACCCCGGTGACCAGCGTGGCTCCCTGCCGGAGCAGGCGATGCGAGCCGCGGTGGCGGCCGTCGCCGATCGGCCCCGGCACGGCCAGCACCTCGCGACCCTGCTCGAGGGCGTAGCGGGCCGTGATCAGCGAGCCGCTACCGTCGGCCGCTTCGATCACGACGACGCCCGCCGCGAGACCCGAGACGATGCGGTTGCGCTGCGGGAAATGCTGCGGCAGCGCGCGGGTGCCCACGGGGAACTCGGTGACGAGCGCGCCGTGGCCCGCGATCTCGCGCGCCAGGTCGTGGTGCCAGGCGGGATAGACCTCGTCGATGCCCGTCGCCATCACGGCGACGGTCCGCCCGCCGCCCTCGAGTGCGCCGCGATGCGCGGCGCCGTCGACCCCGGCCGCGAGCCCGCTCACCACCACGACGCCGGCCTGCGCCAGGCCGCTGGCGAGCGCGTGGGCGGCGCGCCGGCCGTACTCCCCCGCACGCCGCGCGCCCACGATGGCCACGGCCTCGTCCGGGTCGGTCAGCGCCCCGCGCACGAAGAGCGCCAGCGGCGGATCGACGATGGTGCGGAGCCGCGCCGGATACGCGGGCGAATCCCAGGTGACGATCTCGGCGTTCGCACGCGCTACCCGCGCACGCTCGCGCCTGGCGAGTGCGCTCGCCTCCCCGACGCGCTCGGCGACCCGCGTGCCGAGCCCGTGCGCGGCGAGCGTCTCGACGGACGCTCCGAGCACCGCCCCGGGGCCACCGAGCCGTCGGCACAGCTCGAACGCGGCCCGGGGCGTCAACCCCGGCACGATCCCGAGCGCGAGCCACGCATCGCCACCCATCATCGCGGCGCCGCGGGTACTATAGCGGGTCGTTCGATGCAAGGCGCGGCCCATGCTTGCATGCAGGCACGCTCCCGTCGACGGGCATCAATTCCAGCGAAAGACGGCCAGCGCGTTCCCGCGCAGATACTGCTCGAGCACCCCGTCGCGCAGCGGGAGCGCGGCGGCTTCGGCGAGGCACCGCTCGAACGACAGCACCGGGTGGTCGGACGCGAACAGGACCTTCGTCGGTCCGCGCGTGTTCATGAAGTGGATCAGCTCCGCCGGCAGATACTTGGGCGCGTACGCGGACGTCATGAGATAGAGGTTCGGATACTTGAGGAGAAGCCGGATGGCTTCGCCCCACCAGGGGTCGGCCCCGTGCGCCATGACGATGACCAGCTCCGGGAAGAAGAGGCAGACCTCGTCCAGGTGGAGCGGGCGCTGCGGTTCGGCCGGCATGGGCGGTCCCGGGATGCCGGTGTTCACCGAGATCGGCACGGCCAGCTCGATGCACTTGGCATAGAGCGGGTAGTAGACCTTGTCGTTGGGCGGGCGATTCACCAGGAAGGGCGTCACTCGGGCCAACCGGACGTCGTACTTGGTGACCACCTTCTCGAGGAGCCGCACCGTCTCCATCCCCCGGGTGGGGTCGAACATCGCGGAGAGGATGAAGCGGTCGGGAAAGGCACGCCGCACCTCGGCGTAGGGCTCGGGGTCGTTGGGGTCGATGGTGAGGATGGCGCGCTCGACCCCGGCGTCGTCCATCTGGCGGAGCAACGTCTCGAGCGGCGTCACCTCGAAGATCTCGCGCTCGCGGTGAAAATACTCGCGCGCCACGCGCACGAGGAACTCCGGCCGATACTCGCTCGCCCGAAACGACGGGTTGACCCAGCAGTCGATCGCGCGGGGGCGTGGCGCCGTCATGCCCGCTTCTCGCGGCGCGTGCGCCGGTGGAGCCGCAGCAACTCGAGGCCGGCGCGCGCCACCACGCCTGGCCGCGCCCCCGACGCGCGCCCGGCCCGCCGCGGACGGTGTACGATCGGCACCTCCGCCAGCCGATACCCGGCGCGCGCCGCACGCACGAGGATTTCGGCGGAGATGACCGCCCCCTCGGACACGAGCGCCTGGTCCTGCACGAGGCCCGTGGGCAGCAGCTTGAACGCGCAATTCAAGTCGCGCGTCTCGAGTGCGAAGAGCCAGCGGACCAAGCCGTTCCACGCCGCGGTGTTGAGACGCCGCGGCCAGGCGTCGGCGCGCCGGGCGCGATAGCCGACGACGCCGTCGTGCCCGTCGAGCGCGGCCACGACGTCGCCGAGCTGCCTCGGGTCGATCTGTCCGTCGCCGTCCATCACCAGCACCCAGGCATGGCGCGCGACCGCGAAGCCCGAGCGCAGCGCGGCTCCATAGCCGCGATTGCCGGAGTGCCGGACGACGCGGAGGCACGGCACGGACCGACGGAGCTCGTCGAGCACCGCGGCGGTGCGGTCCGTGCTCCCGTCGTCGACCACGATCAACTCGAAGCGGGCCGCGACGCGCGGAAGCTCATGCAGGAGGGCCTGCACGACACCGGCGATGGCGGCCTCTTCGTCGTGCACCGGCACGACGGCCGAAAGGCCCCCGATAGCCGGCGCGTGCCGCCGCAGAGGCTCGGCAGAAGCGCTGAGGGGCAACATCGAGAGCGCGTTATGCGGCGGGCGCGCCCCCCCTGCAAGGGACCCCCGCCCCGGGGTCATGCCTTGGGCGGGCCCTCGGTCGAGCGTCCCGGGATGGCCTGGAAGAAGTGCGCCATGTTGCGGTGACTCGGCACCCATCCCTGCGGACCGAGCACTTCGACACGCCGGTACCCGTCCGGATCGGTCACCAACCGACACCACACCCCGTCGCGCAGCGTCGGTCCGACGACGACCTTGGTCGCCGCCTCCCGGCGCTTCGGGGCGTCATCGGTCTTTCGGAGGGCCATCATGCCGATCCAGAGGGCGGCGGCCGCCACCCCACTCAGCAGAATGAGGATCAGCACGGTGGGCGCCGAATGCAAATCCGCGAGCGTCGCCGTCATGTGACCGGGGGACAGGCTAGTCCGATCTGTCGTGGAATGTCTATCCAATCGTAGATGGCGGGATACACGAGGGGCTTGCCACTGGTGAGTATGGCCGCCGCGACCTGACGCTTCGGGTCGGCCCACGTGACGATGTTGGTGAAGCCCAGGTGCCCGAAGGCGTGCTCCGTCCCTGGCCCGTAGAGGCTCAACCAGCGAGCCCCGAGCATGAACCCGAGGCTGTAGCGGATCGGCATCCCGAGCGAGCGATCGAACTCCATGTAGGTCTGCTCGGCGGTCGCGCGCGCCACCGTGCTCGGCGCGAAGATGCGCACCCCGTCGAGCGAGCCTCCCTCCAGCAGGAGCTGGTAGAAGCGCGACATCTCGCCGGCCGTCGCCACCAGGTTGGCCGACGGTATGATGCCTGTGAGGAACCGCGGGTCGTTCGAGAGAGCGGGTAGATCGTTGTACTCGATGCCGAGGACCCGGCGAAAGAGCGCGCGCGCGACGCCCGGAATCGGGGGACCGGTCAGGTAGTTGGCGGCCACCATGGCACGGTCCTCGGGGGCCACGCCGAAGTTCAGCCAGCGGAGCCCGAGCGGCCGGCAGATGGCGTCGGTCACGACCGAGCGGATGTCCGTGCCCACCACGCGCCGCACCAATTCAGACATGACGAAGCCGGACGACACCGCGTGGTAGGCGAGCACCCGCCCGGGGCGAAAGACCGGCCGAAAGTCGCAGATCGTCTCTAGGATCATGCTGGGATCGGCGAGCCGGTCGAGGTCGAGCGCTTCGGCCGGGACGAACGCCAGACCGGCACGGTGCAGGAGGAGGTGGCGGATGGTGATCGCCTCCTTGCCATGCCGGGCGAACTCCGGGAGGTAGTCGCACACCGGGTCGTCGAGATGGAGCAGCCCGCGTTCCGCGAGGAGATGCATCACCATGGCCGCGAGCGGCTTCGACGCCGACAACGTCGAGAACGGCGTGTCGGGTGTCGCCACGCGCTTGGGCGCCTCCGGCGGATCGTCCGGACCGTTGCCGGTAACGTACCCGATGGCGCGATCGAGGAGCACCTGGCCCCGGTAACGTACGCAGATCGTGATCGCGGGGTGGATGCCGCTGCGGTAGAGCCGCTCGACGGCACTCCACACCCGGGCGAGCGCGTCGGGCCGCACGCCCACCGAACGCGGATCGACTTCGCGCTCCACCGCGATGCGCGTCACCGCGGCGACCTCCCGCGGTACTCGCGAACGCCGTATCAGACTGCCCGGCATGTCTCACGCCATTCTATGGGTGGGTGCCATGAGAGACGAGTCCGCGCGCCCCCGCGGTCGGCGTTCGCGGAGCGGGTCGACCACGATCCGTCACGCGAATGACACTACCCTTTCGGGCGCGCGCCATGGCAGCAGTGCGCGACATGCAAACGCGCCATACTCGCGCTGGTGCGCGCGCGAGAACGGCGAGCGCTCACGCTGCGGCGTCCGCCGTAGCGCGCCT
>Ga0180076_1000045_pt1 | contig 10671 bp, 7 predicted proteins | sample EasRiv433_16_10D_FD_121772 | JGI IMG/M metagenome (GOLD analysis project Ga0180076, IMG submission 121772) | Soil microbial communities from meander-bound floodplain in the East River, Colorado, USA - East River metaG ERMLT433_16_10D | ecosystem: Environmental > Terrestrial > Soil > Floodplain ... | reverse complement strand
TGAAGAAGCCGAGGCGCGCGCGAAGGCGACCGAGGAAGCCGTGGGCAAGGCGCGCGCGATGGCCGAGGAGGCGGCGCGAGCCAAGGCAGCCGCCGAGACCAAGGCCGTCATCGAGGCGGTGGGCGGCGGCGGCGAAGCGGCCCGCGCGCATATGGAATCGGCGATGAAGGCGCTCGAAGAAGCAAAGGCCAACGCGCGGGCGGAAGCCAATGCGCGTGCCGATGCCGAGCGCCGGGCGCAGGTGGAGGCCGAAGCGCGAGTGCGCGAGGAGCAAGAGCGCAAGGTGCGCGAGGAAAAGGAGCGCAAGGAACGGGAAGAAGCGGATGCGCGCACCAAGGCGCAGCTGCGGGAGCTGCAGGAGCAGGCGCAACGCGCCAGGGAAGAAGCCGGGGCAAAAGCTGACATCGAGCGCAAGGCGCGCGAGGAGGCCGAAACCACGATCCAGGCCGAGCGCAAGGCGCGCGAGGAGGCCGAGCGCAAGGCCGCCGCCGAGGCCAAGGCGCGGGAAGAAGTGCTGGCCAAGGTACGGGTGGAAGCCGAGGCCAAGGCCCGTGCGGAGGTCGAGGCCATGATCCAGGCCGAGCGCAAGGCGCGCGAGGAAGCCGAGCGCAGGGCACAGCAGGAGATCGCCGCCAAGACCGAGTCGGAAAAGAGGGCCCGCGCGGAAGCCGAGCGCCAGGCTGATATCGCGCGCAGGGCGCGCGAGGACGCCGAGCGCAAGTCGCGCGAGCTGGAGCGCAGCGGCGACCACTCCCCGGAGGCGCGCAGGGCGCGCGCCGAGGTCGAGCTCATCGCACGCAAGGCTGAGGAGGCCGTGGCGCAGGCGCGCGCGCAAGCCGAGACGGAGCGCCAGGCCCGCGCCGCAGCCGAGGACCGCGCCAAGATGGAGGCGGTGGCGCGCGTCATGCAGGAGCAGGAGCTTCGCTCAGGGGCCGAAGACGAAATCAAGGCGCGCGTCCAGGCCGAGATCAAGTCTCGCGAGCATGCCGAAGTAGAGGCTGAAGCCCGCTACCGGCAGGAATCGGCGGCGCGCGCCAAGGCAGCGGCCGAGGAGCGCAAGAAGCGGGAGGCCGACGCCCAGCCGGGCAAGCCCGTTCCTCGCTTCACCCGGCCAGCCAATCGGGTGAGGACGATTGGAATCATCGCCGGGGTGGTGCTCGCGATCGCCATCGGGCTGCTGCACGTCGTGCCGCTCAACCACTACATTGGCGGCGCCCAGCAGGTCATGGCGCAGCGCCTCGGAGTCCCGGTGACGATTACCAATCTGCGCTATGCGCTGCTGCCCTTTCCGCGGCTGACCCTGGAGCGCGTAGGCATCGGCAAGCTGCAGGAGATCAAAATCGAAAGTATCGTCGTCAGCGCCTGGCCGATGACGCTGTTCGGCGACAGCCTGGATTTCGACAACGTCGAGATCAACTTATTGACCACGGACCAGGAAACGCTCTCCCTGATTCCGGGCTGGACGCGGCCGCCAGCCGGCACTCAGCGGCTCAGCGTGCGACGCGTCCAGTTGACGTCGGTCAGGCTGGCGGTGAAAGACCTCAACATCCCTATTTTCAACGGCGATATCACCCTGAGCCGCGAAGGGGCCCTGCAGCGCGCAGTCCTGTCCGATGGCAAGGCCAGGATCGAACTCGCGCCCAAGGACAACGGGCTGAGCGTCGGGCTGGAAGCGCACAGCTGGCGCCTGCCGATCGGGCCTGCCGTGGAATTCGATGATCTCGCTGTGGAAGCAGTGATAGACTCGCAGCAGGCGAGGATCACGGCCCTCGACGGCAAGATCGGGCGCGCCACGATCAAGGGCAGCGCCCGGGCGAATTGGGGCGGCGGCATACGGGTCGAAGGTAATTTCACCGTCACCAATGGCGAGCTCGCCCAGCTGCTGTCAAGTTTCACCCGCGATTTTTCGGCGACCGGGACGCTCCAGGCCAACGTGAGCTACGCACTGCAGGGCACGACGTTGCAGAATCTGTTCGCCGAGCCGAGAGTCGAGGCAACCTTCAATATCGAGAAAGGCGTAATTAACAACGTCGACATCGTGCGCGCGATCCAGATCCCGGCGCGGGACGGGGTGCGCGGCGGCAAGACCGGTTTCAACACGCTCGCCGGCTCGATGCGGCTCGCGAACCAGAGCTATTCCTATCACCAGCTCCAGCTCTCCTCAGGTCCCATGAATTCCTCCGGCAACGTCGACATCGCGCCCAACGGCAATCTCTCCGGCCGCATCGGCACCCAGCTCGGATCGAAGAACGTGGTAGTGGCCCGCGGCAATCTGAGCGTCACGGGCAGTCTCAAGACGCCAGTGCTCAAATAATGAAGCGTGACTCGTTGCTCGTGACTGGTAACCGCTAGCTCACGCGCAAAAAAGCCCGCACGCGCGGGCTTTTTAGTTGAAGCGGGTAAAGGTTACGCGCGGCCCGCATCGCGCAGCGCGGCGATGCGCTCGTCGAGCGGCGGGTGCGACATGAACAACCGCGTGAATCCGCCGCCGCCGGAGATTCCGAAGGCCGAGATCTGGGCCGGCAGCCGCGACTGCTCCTGGTTGAGCTTCAACCGCTCGAGCGCGGCGATCATCTTCCCGCGACCGGCGAGCGTCGCGCCGCCCGCGTCGGCCCGGAATTCACGCCAGCGCGAAAACCACATTACGACGATGCTCGCCAGGACGCCGAGCACGATTTGCGCGACGATGACGGTAATGTAGAACGCCGGGCCTTGCCCGCGCTCGACCTTGAACACGACGCGGTCGACGATGAAGCCGACCACGCGCGAAAGGAAGATCACGAAGGTGTTGAGCACGCCCTGGATGAGCGTCAGCGTCACCATGTCGCCATTGGCGACGTGAGTCACTTCGTGGCCCAGCACCGCCTCGGCCTCGTCCTGGGCCATGTTCTGCAGCAGCCCCGTGCTCACCGCAACCAGCGCGTCGTTGCGATTCCAGCCCGTGGCGAAAGCATTGATCTCGGGCGAATCGTAAACCGCAACTTCCGGCATGCCGATGCCGGCCTGCGCGGCCTGGCGCTTGATGGTGTCGACCAGCCAGCGCTCGGTCATGTTGGACGGCACCTCGATCACCTGGGCCCCGGTGGCCATTTTCGCCATCCATTTCGAGATCAGCAGCGAGATGAACGAGCCGCCGAAGCCGAAGATTCCCGCCACCAATAGAAGTCCATAGAGATTGAGCCCCGTCTCTTGCGCCAGCATGCGATCGACGCCAAGCAGCTGCATCGTAAAGCTCAACACGAGCAGCACGGCGAAGTTGGTCACCACGAGCAGGAAAATACGTTTCATAAGCGCTGGGTCCTCCGGTTGTCGCTGTGCGAGTTAGATGGGGGTGGAAAGTCCAAGTTCAACCACGGGCAGGTTGCCGGATGTGCATGAATTTCAATCGATATTTTCGGCGCCGCCGCTCGCGGATGCAACCCGCAGCCCTTTCATGACCACGTCCGTATCCAGGATGTGCGCGTTCACGCCGCGCGGGACGCCGGCTGCGCGGCTGTCAGTCCTCCTGCCGCGGCAACCAGTGGCTCGATGGCATTGGCGTAATAGGAGAGCAACGCAGCTTCCGCGGAACTGGCGCGATAGAGCCCGTCCTCCTCCACCACGATACGGCGCAGCAACAGCATGCGCAGCCCGACCCCGATGGCATAGTCGAGATCGCCGCGCGGGACGTAGATGTGCGCGCCGGCCTTCTCGAGCCGCAGGATGAGGTCGTAGGCCGCCGACTTGAGCTCGAGCTCGGACCAGCCCGCGTCGTGGTTGCGGAGGAACACGGTGGCGACCAGCGATACCGGCAGCACGGGGACGATGCGCGCGATCGCATCCATGACCTGGGCGCCGACCCGCTCGACCTCGCGGTGCCGCTCCTCGTCGTCGAGCCGGCGGAAGTCGATGCCGTGCCGCCTGACGTGATCGCGCATCGAGAGCGGCTTGCCGAAGTTCACGCAGGCGTAGCCGAAGCGGTGCCAGCGCCCGGTCAGCATCAGCCACAGGTTGCTGGCGACGAACGCGGCGGTCCGCGCGGTCGCGTAGAGCAGGCCGCGCCGCGGCGCCGCGGCGTCGAGCTTCAGCAGCAGCGTGCGGTCCTCGAGCACGCGGTCATAGTTGATGCCCACTGGTATGAACACGACGTCGCGCTCGCCGGCGGGGTCGAACGCCTTCAGCATGTAGTCGAGCAGCCCCAGCCGCGGCGGGCGCAGCCTTCCGTCCGCGGAGAGCCCGCCCTCGGGATATACCGCCTGCGGCACGCCCGCCTCCACCGCCATCTGCACGTAGCGCTGAAGAACCAGGCGGTAGAGGGGGTCGCCCGACTTGCGCCGCACGAAATAGGCGCCCATCGAGCGGATCAACTGCTGCAGGGGCCACACTCGCGCCCATTCGCCCACCGCGTAGGACAGCGCAACGCGCTCGGCGGCGAGAAACGCCACCAGTACGTAGTCCATGTTGCTGCGGTGGTTCATGACGAACACGACCGACGACTTGGGGTTGACCGCCGCGAGCGCCTGCGTGTCCGTATAGCCGAGCCGTACGCGGTAGAGCATCTTGGCGAGCGTCTTGCCCAGCCAGTAGCCCGCGCCAAAGTAAAGGTAGGCGTTGAACGCCGGCACGATCTCGCGCGCGTAGCGGTCGACGCGCGCCGCCACCATTTCGCGCGGCAGTCCCTTCTCGCGGCATTCGCGCGCGATGGCGTCCTGCACCTTCGAGTCGTGGAACAGCCGGTCGATCAGCGCCTGTCGCCGCGTCAGCTTGAACTGCGGCAGCTCCACGTTGAGCCGCGTATTGATCTGGCGGATGACCCGGTTCACCTTGCGGCGAAGATACCAGCGCACGCCCGGCACCAGCAGCCGCTCGAGCAGCGCCCACAGCGCGAGCACGAGCAGCACAACGAAGATCCAGGTCGGGAGCGTTACCGTTCCAGTCATGCAGTCGCCTTTTCGCTATCATAGGCAGCGATCCCTATGATGCGCAAACGACGCCGCCTGCTGCTCGCCGCCGGAGGGACCGCCGCGCTCGGCGCCTGCGGCTTCTCACTCGAACACGGTCTGCTCAATCCCTGTCGCACGCAGTTGCCGCCGGAGCTTGCACGCGACGAGCTGGTGCTGGAGGCGTGGGAGGGGATCGACGCCGCGCGCCTCTGGGACTGCCATGCGCACCTCGTCGGCAGCGGTGATTCCGGTGGCGGCATCTGGCTGAATCCCGACATGCTCGACGTCGCGAACCCGGTGCAGTACGCGCGGCGCCTGTTCTACCTCAATGCCGGCTGCGCGCACGACGCGCCGGGCGGTGTAGACCAGCGCTACATCGAGCGCATGCTGAACCTGCTCGACGGCTTGCGCCCGGGCGCGAAGCTCGTCCTGCTCGCCTTCGACCGGAATCATACCGCGGACGGAATACCAGTGCCGGCAGAGAGCCCTTTCCACGTGCCGGATGCATACGCGATGGCGACGGCGCGACGGTATCCGCAATATTTCGAATGGGCCGCCTCCATCCATCCCTACCGCCGCGACAGCCTGCACGCTCTGCGGGAGGCCAAAGCCAACGGCGCGCGCGCGGTCAAATGGCTTCCCGCCGCGATGGGCATGGATCCGGCTTCACCCCGCTGCGACGCGTTCTACACGGAGCTCGCGAAGCTTGGCCTGCCGCTCATCACCCACGGCGGGATGGAGCGCACATTGCGCGTGGGCGAGCGCCAGCACCTGGGCAATCCCCTGCTGCTGCGGCGGGCGCTGGAGCGCGGCGTGAGAGTGGTGGTCGCACACTGCGCCACCCTGGGCGAGGACCGCGATCTCGACCGCGGCGAGAACGGCCCCTATGTTCCGAGCTTCACGCTGTTCGCGCGGCTCATGGACGATCCCCGCTACCGCGCAACGCTCTACGGCGACATCTCGTCCATCGCGCAACTGAACCGCGTGGGGCCGGCGCTGATCGCGCTGCTCGAGCGCGATGACTGGCACCCGCGGCTGCTCAACGGCTCCGATTATCCCCTGCCCGGGATCGTGCCGCTCTACTCGGTGAGCCGGTTGGCGGAGCTCGGCGTCATCGAGCAGCGGCTGGCGCCGGTGCTCGCGGCGGTCCGCGAGCATAACCCTCTGTTGTTCGATTTCGTGCTCAAGCGCCACCTGCGCTCGGGCGGCAAGCGCTTCCCAAAGAGTGTGTTCGAAACACGGCAGTTCTTTGACCGGCGGGGGCCAACCGCCCGCACCCGGCCAACGTGAGCTTCGCTGACTCCACCTGCCGCGGGCAGGGCGTCAACTTCGGGGCATTGTTAAGGAACACGAGCCGCGCGTTTCGTGAGCGGGGCGCGGAGCAGATCCACGTGATGTTGTTATCAGTTGGATGACGATCGCCGATGATATGCTAGCGTCTTAGACTCAAGAACGCCCTAAACCCCGCCACATGCTCCTGACCCGCATCTTCGATCCGGCACTATCCGCGGTGGAACTGCGCGGTCTCACCCGAACCGTGGCGGAGATCGAGTGGCTGCTGCTGATTCTGGTGCTGCTCTACCAGGTGTCGCTCCCCCTCGACCAGGAAGTCTCGGCCGCGCTCGCCATGGCGGTGTTCTTCTTCGGGGCCTTCGTGCTGTCCTTTCATTACGCCAATTTCTACCGCGAGGAGACCCTTTGGAAGATCACCATTGAGACCGCGATGATGATCGTGTTCGTCACCTGGGTGCTGGCCTACACCGGGGGCGCCAACAGCCCGCTCCACGCCCTCTATATCCTCGTGATCATCGTCACCGCACTCACGCTGGGGAAGATCGTCACGCTGGCGGAACTGGTTTTGATTACGGGTTGCTACGTCTGGCTCGCGTACCCGCTGGAGGCGGGAAATCTCCTGACGTTGCCGTACGGAACCAAGCTGCTCACCCAGATCGCGCCCATGCTGCTGGTTGCCTACATCACTTCGATGCTGTCGGCGGATATTCGTCGCGCATACAGTCACGCCAAGCAGTTGTCCGAGACCGACGATCTGACCGGGGTGCTCAACATGCGGGCTTTCGCCACGTACGCGGAACGCGTGTCACATCAGGCGGGGCGCTACGCCCGCCCGTTCAGCGTGCTCATGATCGATTCCGACAGCCTCAAGCAGGTGAACGACTCGTTGGGACATGAGGCCGGCAACCGGCTGCTGCGGCAGACCGTCGAGTGCATCCAGGGCCGGTTGCGGCAGACCGATATCATCGCGCGCTACGGGGGCGATGAATTCGTGGCACTGCTGCCGGAGACACCGTGCAGCGGCGCGGCTGGCGTCGCGGAGCGCATCCGCAAGAGCGTCGAAATGACACCGCTCGTGACGCGCGAACAAAGTGTGTCCGCGACGGTCAGCATCGGCGTCGCCTGCTATCCAAGTCACGGCGTGGACTTCGAATCTGTTCTGGAGAAGGCGGACCAGGCCATGTACGCCAGCAAGGCCGGCGGGAAGAACCGCGTAACGGTGTCTGCCGCCTAACGGCTTGGAACGGTGAGTCGTGGGTTGTGGGTCGTGGATCGACCGGTGCCCACAGCAGTGGACGACCCGGCCGGGTAGCCTCGACCCACGATTCACGATCCACGCAACTCAGTCCGGCGGCCCGAGCGAAAATAGTCCGCGTTGTCGTAGAAGCCCTCCCGCTCGTTATCCCGGCACCATCCGGGCACGCCCAGAACCGGAAGCACCGCCAGCTCGCGCGGTGTCGTCAAATTGCCCGATTCCGAAATGTATGCTGCGACCCGCGAGTCAAGAACGGCGAGCTGCTCGCCGGGCGGCTGCACGAGCACCGCGGGCTCTGTTTTGAGCAGGATGCCACGGCCCGTGACGCCGAGGAAGGGCCGCAAGGCTTTCTCGTAGAGCGCATGGCCGAACAAGTAGAAGCGCATGCGCTCCCGTAGCCTTGTGCGGTTGCTCCAGAACAACTCCCTCCAGCGCCATCCCCGCAGCAGCCCGAGCAGTTCGTCGTCGCACGCAGCGACGATCACTCCTCCCTCGTCGAACAGCGTGAGCGCGTCCTGCGCGGGACCCCGGTTCGCTGCGTGGGCCACGTATTGCGCCCGGAGCGCCGCGTAATGCCGCTCGTTGAGCGCCGCCTTGGCACGCGGGAAGGTCAGCCAAGCCAGCACGTTCAGGAGATCGTGCCAGTTGCGTTTGCAAAATATCATCTCGCCCCTGAGATGAATGCGCGCCTCGTAGCGCTCCTCGAAGGACCTCCTCCGCCCTCCCACCGGCACGAGGCGTAATGGCAGGCCGCTGTAGGTTATCACCGGATTGCCGTCGCGCTCGAGCAGGCTCTGGAGCACCGAGCGCCCCGGCCAGTCCGGCCCTGCCAGCGCGCCGCCCAGCGCGCGCAGCGGCTCGAACATCGGGGAGCGCGCGAGGAAATCGGGGTCCCACTCTGTGAGGGATGAGGGATGAGGGATGAGGGAAGAGGGATGAGGCATGAGGGATAACGCATGAGGGATGAGGGAAGATAGGCGTGAGAGCGGGAGAGCGGGAGGGCGAAACAGGGGCCTTCCCTCTCCCGATTTCCCGATCTCACGATCTCTCGGTCTTCCGAACTCCCGATCTCACGGTCCATTGTAAACTGACGCCCTTTCCCGGAGCTCCTGGCGATGGCAGAGCGGGTTGAATGCGCGGTGATTGGCGCCGGCGTCGTTGGCCTTGCCATCGCGCGCCGGCTGGCCATGAGCGGCCGCGAGGTCGTGGTGCTGGAAGCCGAAGGCGCCTTCGGTACCCATACCAGCTCGCGCAATTCCGAGGTAATCCATGCCGGCATCTACTATCCCACGGGCTCGCACAAGGCCCGCCTGTGCCTGGAGGGACGAAAATCCCTCTACCGGTATTGCGCCGAGCGCGGCGTGCACCACAAGCGGATCGGCAAGGTGATCGTCGCCTGCGACGACAGCGAACTCGCCGGGCTGAGCCAGTACAGGGATCAGGCCGCGATCAACGGCGTGGACGACTTGAGGATACTCGGCCGCGAGGAGCTTGCCGCGCTCGAGCCCGCGGTACGCTGCGTCGCGGGCTTCCTCTCGCCGTCCACCGGCATCATCGACAGCCACGGCCTCATGCTCGCCTACCTCGGCGACGCCGAGAGCCGCGGCGCCACCCTCGCGCTCGGCAGCCCGGTCGTGTCCGGCCAGGTGACGAAAAGCGGCATCATCCTCGGGGTCGGCGGTGCGGAGCCCATGACGATCGAATGCGGCGCCGTCGTGAACAGCGCGGGGCTCAACGCACAGGCCGTCGCACGCTCGATCACAGGCATACCGCCGGGCACCATCCCGCCGACCTATTACGCGATCGGACACTACTACACCCTCTCCGGTACAGCGCCGTTCCAGCGGCTGATCTATCCAGTGGCGCGCCAGGACTGGCTCGGCGTGCACGTCACCATTGATCTCGGCGGGCAGGTCAAGTTCGGGCCGGACTTTGCCTGGATCGACCGGGTGGACTACCGCTTCGACGCGAGCCGCGAAGCGGCGTTCTATACCGCGATCCGCCGCTATTACCCGGGACTCAGGGATGGGACCTTGAAGCCTGGCTATACGGGTATACGGCCCAAGACCGCCGGGCCCGGCGAGCCCGCGCAGGACTTCGCGATACAGGGGTCGCGCGACCACGGCGTGGCGGGCCTCGTCAACCTCTACGGCATCGAGTCGCCGGGACTGACCGCCTCGCTCGTTATCGCGGATGACGTCGCGGAATTGCTCGACGCATGAGCGCCGGTGCCGTTCCGGGCGTGCTGCCGGTCAGCATGGCATAATTAGTTTTTATTCGGTACGCTCGGTGCCGGAATAGCTGCGCGAAATCGAACGGACGCCCGACCGCCGCTTATTTCGAGCCCGGTAGACGCTCGACGAACGATGGCAAACGAGATCGCATACGCAAAGACAGCCACGGGCAAAGCCGAAGTCGCGGCCCAACCAGGAAAGCTCCCGACCGGCCTCAAGACGCTGCTGGGCATGATCGAGAACTCCACCGTAGCCCAGTTGCTGGGTAAGCTCCCGCAAGTGCAGCCGGATAAACTGAATGCGGCGCTCGACCGCCTTTTTGTCGACGGCTACATCGAGATTGTCCCCGCCGCGGCGCCGGCAACGCCAGATGCCGGACTCGACTTCGCGAACTTCATCAACCGGCCGGTCAAGGTACCGACGATCCAGCAAATCCAGCAGGCGGAGACGACGCTGTCGGGGATAACGGCCTCGAGGAAGAAGGCCGGCTATTACGTTCACATCGTCAACCGGCCCGAAAAGCGCATCTCACCGCACGCCGGCGGTGACAAGTACACCGTGCTGATCATCGATGCCGACCAGGCCAATGTGCTTGTCGTGGCGCGGGCGCTGATGCTTGCAAAGTTCGAAACGCGCGCCGCCGCGAGACAGGAAGAGATCGTCGAGCAGCTCAACAAGCAGCCGCCGGCAGACGTGATCGCCATGGACATGGTGCTGCCCGATGTCATCGGTCTCGAGCTGCTCGGCCGCCTGCGCGATCATCCGGTCTACAAGTCGGTGCCGGTCATCGTCATGGCCGGGAAGGTCGAGCACGATGACGTGGTGGCGGCGCTGGCGTACGGCGCGAGCGGCTACATGACCAAACCGTTCAAGCCCGAGGCGCTGGTGGACAGCATCAGCGCCACGCTCGGCCTCTAGATGAAGCGTGATATGAAGTGGCGTGACATGGTGAAGCGTCGGTAATGCT
>Ga0180076_1000043_pt1 | contig 10950 bp, 13 predicted proteins | sample EasRiv433_16_10D_FD_121772 | JGI IMG/M metagenome (GOLD analysis project Ga0180076, IMG submission 121772) | Soil microbial communities from meander-bound floodplain in the East River, Colorado, USA - East River metaG ERMLT433_16_10D | ecosystem: Environmental > Terrestrial > Soil > Floodplain ... | reverse complement strand
GTCGCCTCAGCCGTTCGGCCGTGGCGTGGTGATGGCACCTTCCGTGGCCGAGGACACCAGCGCCGCGTACTTGGCGAGCACGCCGCTCGTGTAGGCGGGCGGACGCGGCCGCCAGCGCGCGCGGCGCTCTCGCAGCACCGACTCGCTCACCTCGAGATCGAGCCGGCGCGCGTCGACGTCGAAGCTGATCGTGTCGCCTTCCTCGACGAACGCGATGGGCCCGCCGACGAACGCCTCGGGCGCCACGTGCCCCGCCATGAGCCCGCGCGTGGCGCCGCTGAACCGGCCGTCGGTGAGCAGCGCCACGTCCGCGCCGAGGCCGGCTCCCATGATGGCGGCGGTGACGCCGAGCATCTCCCGCATGCCGGGTCCACCGCGCGGCCCCTCGTACCGGATGACGACCACGTCGCCCTTCCGGATTCGTCCGCCCTGCACGGCAGCCATGGCGTCTTCCTCCCGCTCGAAGACGCGCGCCGGACCGGAGTGCGTCTTGCGCTCGTGACCGGCGACCTTCACCACACAACCCTCGGGAGCGAGCGCGCCGTGCAGGATGACGAGACCCCCGGTCTTCTTGAGGGGGCGATCGAGAGGCAGGACGACTTCCTGGCCGGGAAGCTCGCGCGCCTCGGCCGCTTCCTCGCCGAAGGTGCGGCCGGTCACGGTGATCGCGCCCGCATCGACCAGCTTGGCGGCGACCAGCCGCTGGGCCACGATGCTGGTGCCACCCGCGTTCCCGAGATGCACGGCGGTGAAGCGCCCCCCGGGCTGCAGGTCCGCCCAAAGCGGCGTGCGCCGGCTCACCACGTCGAAGTCGTCGATCGCGAGCGGCACGCCGGCCTCTCGCGCGATGGCGAGCAGATGCAGCACGGCGTTGGTCGAGCCGCCCGTGGCGACGACGCCGGCGATGGCGTTCTCGAGCGCCGCGCGCGTGACGATCTGCCGCGGCGTCAGCCCGCGCCGCAGCACGTCCATGGCGAGCCGTCCGGCGGCGGCGCCGACGTCGTCCTTGTGCGGGTCGGTGGCGGCCACGCTCGCCGAGCCCATCGGCGAGAGGCCGAGGAACTCGAGCGCCATCGCCATGGTGTTGGCGGTGAACTGGCCGCCGCAGGCGCCCGGACCGGGGCACGCCGCGCCTTCGAGCTCGCGGACGTCGGCGTCGCTCATGCGGCCGGCGGCGCGCGCGCCCACGGCCTCGAAGAGGTTCAAGATCGTCACGTCCTCGCCGCGGAACCGTCCGGGCTGGATCGAGCCGCCGTAGAGCACGAGCCCGGGGACGTCGAGGCGGAGCAGCGCCAGGGCGGCAGCGGGAATGGTCTTGTCGCAGCCGACCAGTACGACCATGGCGTCGAACATGTGCCCGCGGCCCATGAGCTCGATCGAATCCGCGATCACCTCGCGCGACACCAGCGACGTCTTCATGCCCTCGGTGCCCATGGTGATGCCGTCCGAGATGGCCACCGTGTTGAATTCCATGGGCGTGCCGCCCGCCTCGCGGATGCCGCGCTTCACGTGGGCGGCGAGCGCCCGCAGCGTGAAGTTGCACGGCATGGTCTCCGTCCAGGTGTTGGCGATGCCGACGATCGGCTTGGCCAGGTCGGCGTCCGTGAGGCCGATGCCCTTGAGATAGGAGCGGGCGACCGCCCGGTCGGGACCGTCGTACAGCACGCGACTGCGGTGGCGAAGGTCCCGGGCCATGGCGCACATTGACGGGACCGGCCTGCACGGTCAAATGGAGGCAGGAGGATCCTCATGGGTATCAAAGTTGGCGACGCACTTCCCGACGTGAAGCTGAAGGAGATGGGCGAGGGCGGTCCGAAGGACGTTTCGATCGGCGAGCTGACCAAGGGCCGAAAGGTCGTGTTCTTCGCCGTGCCGGGTGCCTTCACTCCGACCTGCTCGATGAAGCATTTGCCTGGTTTCGTCGAACGCGCGAGCGCGCTGCGCGCGAAGGGCGTCGACGAGATCGTCTGCTTGTCCGTCAACGACCCGTTCGTCATGGGCGCTTGGGGCAAGGAACAGGGCGCGGCTGGCAAGGTGCGCATGCTCGCCGACGGCAACGGGGAGTTCACCCGTGCGGTCGGGCTCGAGATGGACGGCAGCGCCTTCGGTCTCGGCAAGCGCTCGCAGCGCTACGCCATGATCGTGAAGGACGGGAAGGTGAGCGAGCTGCTGGTCGAGCCGGGCCCGGGGCTCAACGCGTCCAGCGCCGAGTCGGTCCTCGGCAAGCTCTAGAGCGCGCCGGGCGGGCGGGCCTCAGTCCCGCTCGCCCGTGCCGTAGGTGCGTTCGAGGTAGGCGACGATCTCCGCCGACTCGAACATGGCGACGCCCGTGTTGGGGTCGACCAGGTAGGGCACCATCATCTTGCCGGAGAGGCGAACGAACGCCTCCCGTTTCGGGCTTCCCTTGGCGACGTTGTGCAGCAGATAGGGCAGCTCGAGCCGAGTCAGCGTCTCGCGTACCAGCCGGCAGAAGGGCGACGCCTCGAACGAGTAGACCTCGAGCAGGCGTTCCGGCTGCCGCGCGGGATGCGCGCGTACCCCGGCCCCGAGCCGCAGCGCGGACGCGAGCATCGAGCCGCCGTCCCCCAGGATGCCCAGGGAAAGCGCGAACGGAATGCGACCGTCGCCGTAGCGGTCGAACAGGTGACGGACGATGGCGTCGGACTCGTAGAACTCGACGCCGGCGTTCGGGTCGACGAGGTAGGGAAACTGCTGCTTGCCTCCGCGACGTTCGACGGCACGGCGATGGACGACGCCGCCCTTGGGACACGGGTAGACGATGGCGTCGAGGTCGAGGATGGACAGCGCCTCGCGCACCTTCCGGCAGTAGGGACAGCCCTCGAAATCGTAGAGCTCGAGGGTGCGGGCCGGGCGGGAGCCGAGCCGGCCGACCTCCATGCCGAGGCCGGCGCGCGCCGTGGACGCGGCGAGCGACGACAGCACGTCGAGCGCGCGCATCATGCCGAGCGCCGCTCCGCGCCCGGGGGCGTGCCGAAGCGGGCCGCCATCTGCTCCTGCCGGTAAGCGAAGATGTGGTCGAGCGTGCCGCGCACGAACAGCGCATGCGCGAGGTCGCCGAGCGGGCCGAACGGCAGCTCGTAGTCCACGGTGTCGACGACGAGCGTCCCGGTGCTGGTCGCGAAGAACTCGTGCAGATGATGCCAGCGGCGATACGGGCCGCGAAGCTGCACGTCGGAGAAGCGGACCAGGGGCTCGAAGGTCTCGATGCGCGTCTGCCAGTGAAACGGGACGCGAAGGAGCCGCAGCCGATAGTCGATGAGCGTGCCGGCCTGCAGCGGGATCGGCCGCGGGGTGAGGATCTCGAAGCCGAGTGCCGGAGGCGTCATCGCCTCCAGATTCGCCGCGTCTGCGAAGAACCCGAATACCTCCGCCAGCGGGCGGGCAACGAGCTGGGACCGCTCGAGCCGATGCGGGGTGGCCACGCGCGGATCCTAGGGCAGGGCGCCGGCACACGCCAGCCGCCCGGCGAGTCGCCCGGTCGCGGCGCGCGCCTCCCGTACGGATGGGGCGGTGGGTGACGGCGGCCTAATCGTCGTCCTTGCCGCTGGTCCCCACGAAGCGATCGGCGGGCTCCGTGAAGAACACGTTGAACGTCGTCAAGCTCCCGTAGGCCCGGGTGACGTAGTCCTGGAGCTGCAGCCGGTCCTCGCCGCTCAGCTTGGGATGGCTGTTGATGCGTTGCTCGAGCACCCGCAGGCGGTCGCGGACCGCGACGATCTTGCGGAAGAACGACTCGATCGGGACGGTCTTCTCCTGCGTACCGGCCTTGCCGGGACGCAACACCAGGTGCCCGCCCGACCAGCGGTCGGCGATCTCGCCCGTCACCGACTGCTCGGCGGCGAATACGGCGCGAACGGCCTGGACGATGCGGCGAATGTCCTCGTCTTCCAACATGCGTCAGCTCCCCGTGTCCGTGAGGCCCGTGCGCGGCGCGTTCACCAGGCAGGCCATGTTGCCGTGCGGGTGGCGATTGTCGTGCATCAGCTGGTGGACGTGGCCGATCTGGTCGAAGCCGAAGGTCTCCGACAGGCACGGATCGACCTTGCCGGCGAGCACGAGCGTGTTGAGCGCGCGCGCGTCGTCGTCGTTGGCGAAGTGCGAACCCTGGAAGCGCTTCTGCCGCATCCAGAGGTAGCGGAGATCGGCGACCGCGTTGTAGCCGGTCGTGCCCGCGCAGATCACCACCATGCCGCCGGTGTCGCAGACGAAGATGGAGGTCGGCACGGTGTCCTCGCCGGGATGCTCGAAGACGATGCGGGGGTTGCGTCGCTCGCCGAGCGCCTCCCAGAGCGCGGCGCCGAAGGCGCGGGCGCCCTTCGCCCAGGCGCCGTAGGCCGCGGTGTCCTTCCAGTGCGGCATCATGCCCCAGTGCGTGAACTGCTTGCGGTTGACGCACCCCTTCGCGCCGATCTGCCGGCAGAACTCGACCTTGTCGTCGCTCGACACGACGGCGATCGGGATGCCGCCGGCCGCCTTGGCGATCTGGATGGCCTGACAGCCGAGCCCGCCGGCGCCGCCCCAGACCAGCACCACGTCGCCGGGCCGGACCGTATGCGGGGGCCAGCTCATGAGCATCCGGTACGCGGTGGCGCCGACCAGCATGTAGGCGGCGGCAGCCTCCCAGGTGAGATGCTTCGGCTTCGGCAGGCACTGATGCGCCTGCACGCGCGTGAACTGGGCGAAGCTGCCGAAGTTGGTCTCGTAGCCCCAGATGCGGAAGCTCGGGCTGAACATGGGGTCGCCGCCGGCCTCGATGGTCGGGCAGTCGGCTTTCCACATCCCGCAGTGCACGACGACGTGGTCGCCTCGCTTCAACTCGGTGACCGCGCTGCCCGTCTTCCAGACGATGCCAGACGCGTCGCTGCCGCCGATGTGGAACGGCAGGTCGTCGCCGAAGTCCTTGTCCTTCTTGCGCGCCGCGATGACGTCGACCGGGCTGCCGAGCCCCGCCCACACGTTGTTGTAGTTGATGCCCGCCGCCATCACCCAGACCAGCACCTCGTCCGGTTTGAGCTCGGCGGGCACGTCGACCACTTCGGGTCGAAAGGCCTTGAGCGGCTCGCCGAAGCGGTCCTGGCGGATCAGCTGCGCGTGCATCTGCGTCGGCACGTGGCCGGGTGGCGGCATTTCTCCGAGGGCGTAGAGATCCTTCATCGTCGTCGCTCCGTCAGGTCGTGTGCTCAGCCGCGGGACACGCCCATCGCGCCGAGAAACCCCTCGAGCGATGGAAACCGCATCATGGGGTTGCGCCGCTTCTCGTCGCCGATGGTCGAACGCGGTCGGTCGGCGTAGTTGTGGCCCGGGTACAGGACGGTGCTCTCGGGCAGCTTGCCCAGCACCGCGGTGAGACTGCGATACATGTCTTCGGGATTCGAGCCGGGGAGGTCGATGCGCCCGCACGAGCCGATGAACAGCGTGTCCCCGGAGACGAGCGCGTCGTTCACCAGGAAGCATTGCGAGCCGGGCGTGTGGCCGGGGGTGTGCAGCATCTTCACGGTGAGCTTGCCGATGGGCACGTCGGTGCCGCCCTCGACGGGGATCAGGTCGGAGGCCGAGAGCCCCGTCAGCCGGTGTACGTAGGGCAGCTCGGCCTTGTGGATCACGACCTTGGCGGGGACCCGCGCCACCAGCTCGGCGGCGCCGGTGATCTGATGGCCCATCAGTGCGCCGCCCAGGTGATCGGGGTGGAAGTGCGTGACCAGATCGGTCGTGATGCGGTAGCCGTCGGCCTCGGCGAGGGCGACGATTCCGTCGACGTCCCACGCCGCGTCGACCACCGCCGCTTCGCGAGTCTCGGGGTCGCCGATCAGATAGACGTAGTTCTGCATCGGTCCCACTTCGAGCTGTTTGAAGTAGATGCGCTCCGTCATCGGCTGGCCTTGCGTCGGCCGCGTGCGACCGCGGTCCGCGCTTCGCGCTCGAGCGGCCGCTGCCACAAGACTTCGCGCTCGCCCGCGTGATGGCCGATCCAGCGCGAGAGCACGAAGAGGAGATCCGAGAGCCGGTTCAAGTACGCCAGCGGCCAGGGACCGAGGTCCTCCTGGCGCGCGAGCGCCACGACCTCGCGCTCGGCGCGGCGACAGACCGTCCGCGCCACGTGGAGCACCGCGCTCACGGGCCCGCCGCCGGGCAGCACGAACGAGCGCAGCGGGGCGAGATCGCGCTGGCACCGATCGAGCGCCGTCTCGAGGGCCTTCACTTCCGCGGCGCCGATCCGGAACATCCCGGAGGGAAAGGCGGCCGCCGGCGTGGCGAGCTCGGCGCCCAAGTCGAAGAGCTCGCTCTGCAGGCGAAGCAGGATCGCGTCGAGCTCGGCGCGTGTGCCCCGGCGCGCGCCGCGGGCGGCATTGGCGGCGCGTGCGAGGCCGACCGCGGCATTGAGCTCGTCCACCGCGCCGTACGCCGCGATCCGGGCGCTGTCCTTGGGGACGCGGCTGCCGCCGACCAGATCGGTGTCGCCCTGGTCGCCGCGTCGCGTGTACACGCGCGTGATGCGGATCGCCACGCGCCCCTACCTAGCTGCCGTCGGGCGGGGAGTCCACACCCGCGGCCGATGCGGGCGCGCCTGCTCGGACGGACGCTCAGGCCGCCGTGCCCGCGCGTCGCGCGTGGCGCTTGATGATCTCGCGCAGCCGCGGCGGGTCGATCGGCTTCTTGTAGATGACGTCGTCGAGGCCTGCCATCTTGCTGCGTTTGATGACGTGGTCCTTGTCGAAATGGAACGCGGTCATGAGCACGACCGGGATCTGGGGGTGGCGCTCCCGCACCGCGAGGAACAACGCGTGCCCGTCGAGGTCGGGCATCACGACGTCGCTCAGCACGAGGTCGACCGGCGTGTCGTCGAGACGGGCGAGCGCTTCCCGGCCGCCGGTCGCGACGGTGACGTCGCAGCCGGCCTGCGTGAGCAGGTCGCGCAGCGAGAGACAGACGCCGAGATCGTCGTCGACCACCAGGATGCGGAGGCCGTCGAGGTCCGGGTCGCGCTCCGCGCGCCGCGCGGTCCGCGCGTCGGCCGGGCGGAGATCGGTCATGCGGGTGCCGTGGAGGTACTCGCGCGTCGAGTACTCGCTGTCCTGGGCGCGCGCCAAGAGCTGCGCCACGATCTCCTGGATCCGCGCGACGGCGAGCCGTGTCGAGTCCACCCGCTCGCTCTCGACGACGTAGTCGTCGTCGCTGCTCACCCGTTCGACGTACTGCTCGAGGAGACTCAGATTGTTGACGATGACCTCGAGCGGATTGTTGATCTCGTGGGCGACGCTCACCGCGACCTCGCCGAGCGTGGTGAGACGGTCCCGCCGGCGGATGTCGTGCAGATCCTTGGCGAAGCCGATCGAGCCGAGCTCGGTGCCCTGATCGTCGCGGATGAGGGAGCCGGTGATGGCGACGGGGATGCGCGCGCCGGACTTGTCGAGGAACACGGTTTCGAAGTTCTTCACCGTCCCGCCACCGGCGCGCATCGCTTCCATGACCTTGCGTGCCTCGTCGAGATCGGGATAGAGGCGCGTCACGTGTTGGCCCAAGACCTCGTCCGCCGCGTAGCGGAGCATCTGGTGGGCCCCGTCGTTGTAGAAGGTGATCGTGCCGCGGCGATCGACTGCCACCACGATGTCAGGCGAATGCTCGACCAACTTCTCGAAATAGATCGTGGGCAGACGAGCGACAGTCACGCGGCACCAGAGGCGGTGCAGGCGACTGTAGGCTTGCGCGCCGGGACGGTCAAGGTGATCGCGGTCCTCGGCGCCGCGGCGCTGGTCGCCGGCTGCTTCTGGCGCTCCTACGGCCAGCGGATCGCGATGCACACGGACGTGCTCGTCGTCATGACTCGCAAGGGCACGGACCTGGTGAAGACCGCTCGCTTCACCCCAGAGAACCTCCCGGAGCTCTACTACCCGCTCGAGCGTGCCCGGGCCTTCGCGGCGCAGGCCGAGCGACGAAGCGGGCAAGATCCGCCGCTTTCGCTGCGGGCCTTCGAGACGTTGCTCGCCGCGTACGGCGAGTTCTGCCGCGTGGTCGACGAGGCGCGCCGCGCGCCGCGGGGGGCGCCGCGCCCGGCGCTGCGCGAGGCCGCGCGAGCCGTGCGGCAGAGCGCGCTCGCCGTGCGTCGCGCGCTGGTGGCGGAAGCGCGCGCGTGAGCCGGGTCCGCCGAAACGACTAGGAGCCCGGGCGGCGGACCGGCGAGGGTTCGGCCCAGAGACCTCGCCGGGCCTCGCGGGCCGCGCGCTCGAGCGGCGCGAAGCGATCCACGTAGCGGACGTTCGGCGGGATGGTGAGCAGACGGGCTTGGCCCGCCTCGAGCAGCGTCGCGTTGAACAGGCTGCCGTCGGGCAGCCAGACGTAGGCCAGCAGCCGCCCGAAACGGTCGCGGGGCTCGATGTCGAGCTCCAGCTCCACCCGCCGGCCGAGCAGGCGCTCGCGCGTGAACGCCCCCGCTCGGCGGCCGAGGGCCAGGATGGCTCCGCGATCCTGTCCGCGGGCCACCAGGCGATCGAGCTTGGGCGAGTCGTGGGCCTCCGGCGTGTCGATCCCGATCAAGCGCACGCGGTCGATGCGCCCTCCACGGTCGACCTCGATGGTGTCGCCGTCGAGCACGTTTCGCACCACGGCGCGCTCGCGGCCGCCCGGCGGCGCCGCGCAGGCGAACGCGGCGCAGATCGCGCCGGCCACCAGGAACACCGCCGCGGCGGGCCGACTACGCACGCGGGAGTAGCGTGACCCGCTTCGTGTCGGGAACGGTGGCGAGGAGAGCCGACACGGAGGTGCCGAGCTGGGGGTGGATCACGTGCGGCGCCAGCTCGGCGAGCGGCAGCAGCACGAAGCGCCGCTTGTGCATCTCGGGGTGGGGGATCTTCAAATTCCGCTTCTGGATGACCTCGTGGTTCCAGAAGAGCAGATCGAGATCGATGATGCGCGAGCCCCAGCGCTTGCCCTTCACGCGCTTGCGCCCCATAGCTTCCTCGATGGCTTTGGTCCGCTTGAGGAACGCATCGGAGGCGAGCTCGGTCTCGACTTCGATCACGCTGTTGACGAACCAGGTCTTGGCGTTGCCGAGGGGCTCGCTCTCGTAGAGCGACGAGGCCCGGACCACGCGCGTGCTCGGCAGCTCGCCGATGCGGTGGATCGCTTCGAGCGCGTTTGCCCGGCGGTCGCCGAGGTTCGAGCCGATACCGATGTAGGCGCGGTTCGGCAACCCCTACCCCCCCGCCAAGGAGTCCTGCCTAAGTGGCTGGATCGACTTGATTTTCCCAGTCCTCGGTACGCCGATGGGCGCGGTAGGTGCTTGATACCGAAAGGACCGGTCGTTTTCAAATGGCGGTTGGCGCGCGCCTCAGAGACCGAGGACGTCGCGCATGCCGTAGACACCGGCGGGGCGGGTGGCGACCCAGGCGGCGGCGCGCAGCGCGCCGCGCACGAGCGAGTCACGGCTCTGCGCGCGGTGCGTGAGCTCGAGCCGCTCGCCCAGGCCCGCGAGCACCACGGTGTGGTCGCCGACGACGTCGCCGCCGCGCAGCGCCACGATGCCGATCTCGTTCGCGCGCCGGGGCCCGACCTCACCGCTGCGCGCGGTCACCGCCGTGGCGGCGAAGTCCGAGCCGCGGGCCGCGGCAATGGCGCGTCCGAGTGCGAGCGCCGTGCCGCTCGGCGCGTCGCGCTTGTCGTGGTGATGCAGCTCCACGATCTCGGGTTCGAAGCTCGGATCGAGGAGCCGTGCGGCGGCGGCGACGAGCTCGGTCAGCACCGTCACGCCGACGCTGAAGTTGGCGGCAATGACGGCGCGGGTGCGCGCGGCGGTCTCACGCAACGTGCGCGTCTCGTCGGCGGAGAGCCCCGTCGTGCCGATCACCAGCCCCGCCCCCCGCTCCGCGGCGAGGCGCGCGTGCGCCAGCGTCGCGGACGGCACCGTGAAGTCGATGACGATCTGCTCCGGGGCGCAGAGCGCGGCGAGATCGTCCCCCACCGTGACCCCGATGCGGCCGATGCCCGCCAGCTCGCCGGCGTCGCTGCCCACGGCCGGATGGCCGGGGCTTTCCATGGCGCCGGTGACGCGCAGGCCGGGCGTGGCGCTGCCGAGCGCGATCAGGCGCCGGCCCATCCGCCCGGCGGCCCCGCAGACGACGAGCAAGACGCCGTCAGAGGAGGCCATGGGATTCGAGCACGGCGCGGAGCCGCTCGCGGGCGGCCGTCGCCATGGGCACGAGCGGGAGGCGGAACTCTTCCTCGCAGACGCCGCGCATGGCCAGCGCCGTCTTGATGGGAATCGGGTTCACGTCGAGGGTCATGAGCGCCTGAAAGAGCGGCAACAACGCCAGCGCCTGGGCCCGACCTTCTTCCAGCCGGCCGGCACGGAGCGCCGCGGCCATGCGCGCCATGCGCTCGGGAACGAGGTTCGAGGTGACGGCAATGACGCCGCTGCCGCCGGCCGTCATGATCGGCAAGGTCATGTTGTCGTCGCCGGAGAGCACGGCGAACTCCGCGCCGCAGGTGGCGACGATCTCCTGGACCTGCGCCAGCGAGCCGCTCGCCTCCTTCACGCCGACGATGTTCGGAATGCGGGCGAGGCGCGCGATGGTCTCGGGGAGCACGTTGGAGGCGGTGCGACCCGGGATGTTGTAGACGAGCAGCGGCAGCTTGGTCGCGGCGGCCACGGTCTCGTAGTGCCGAAAGATGCCTTCCTGGGGCGGGCGGTTGTAGTAGGGCGAGATGAGCAGCGCCCCGTCGGCGCCGGCGCGTTCCGCCTCCTGGGTGAGACGGATGGCCTCGGCGGTCGAGTTGGAGCCGGTGCCGGCGATGACCGGCAGACGCCGGCGCGCCATCTCGACCACGGCGCGCACCACCTGGGCGTGTTCCTCGTGGGTGAGCGTAGCCGCTTCCCCGGTCGAGCCGCACGGGACGAGGCCCTGGATGCCGCCGGCGACCTGCGCCTCGACGAGC
>Ga0180076_1000040_pt1 | contig 11124 bp, 9 predicted proteins | sample EasRiv433_16_10D_FD_121772 | JGI IMG/M metagenome (GOLD analysis project Ga0180076, IMG submission 121772) | Soil microbial communities from meander-bound floodplain in the East River, Colorado, USA - East River metaG ERMLT433_16_10D | ecosystem: Environmental > Terrestrial > Soil > Floodplain ... | reverse complement strand
TGCCTCGTTCATGATCCCGTTGAAAGTCTGGGTCATCATTCCTCCGCCCATCATGCCTCCACCCGTCCCCCCTCCCGGGCCGGGAAGGGTCGTCACACCCGTGGCGATGTTCATCGCCATCGTCATTGGCGCCGGTATCAGCGAGATCGCGCCTGCGCTCCCCACCATCTGGGAGAACGTGTTGGTCCCGCCGGAATCCACGAACGAGTGTCCGAAGGTCCAATCCCGGGAACCTGGATTGCCGGAGGAAACCGAATGCATCACCCAGCCGCCTGTCATGTCGGTCCCGGAGTAGGTGGTCCCCTGCGTGGTTCTCATCATGACCCACAAATCGGGTCGGCCACCGCTGGTATCCGTGGCCACGATCATGGACTTGTCCAGCGACATGACGCCGTAAAACGAGGGGTCTACCAGCGGCGGTCGGGTCATGATCCCGTTCGTGTCCATGGAGAAAGTGAAATTTCCGAGCGTGCCAGGGCCGTTATTCGTGGTAATGGAGGTGATGCTGGCGGCGCCGGATACGAACGTCATGGTGCCGTAGGCCCACCCGGAGGAAAGGATGTCGTTCCCTGCCGTAAGCCGCTGGAATCGCCATATTCCAGTCATGTCCGACCCGTCCGTGAGAAACGTCCCTCCGCGCTTCTGGCCGATCATCATGGCAGGGCCGCCGGCAGTATCCGTGAACGTTGCCACCATCACGCTCAAGTCCCTCGATACGACGCACTGGAAGGTGATATCACGGGGATTCAGGAGCATCCCGGACAGGGACATGGTGAAGGGAATGGTATTTCTGTCAGGCAACGGGTTTCCGTTCCGGACGATCCCGGTCATGCTCCCCACCCCGTTGCTGTCGAACGAGAGGGTCCCGTGTTCCCACCCCGTCGTCCCCGAAGTCATCATGGTGTGATAGACCCACGTCGTCCCCTTCACGTTGTCCATGGAAAAGGCGGTCCCCGCCAACGAAGGGGGGACCACGGCATTTGCACCCCGGCTCTTCATCAAGGGTGGGGTGAATTCGGGCGTGGCATTCCCCGTGCCCATATCCGGATTGACCCTCCCGAGGGAGATCGTCTGGCCATTGGCGGTGTTGTCCAGTTCGAACACGTTGCTCGTCCCCACGAACATGGGGTAGACCCTCGAATTGCCCGTTCCCTCGTTCTCCATAACGTAGAACCGGTACTGCATCCCTGTGGGTACGACCATCAGGAACGTCTTCGGGGTACCTGTCGCGGTCACCCTTCCCGCTTCGAGGTTCGTATTGTTGTCCACGGCGACGAATACCGTTCCGGGGACCGACCCCTGGATCGTTGCCGTCGCACCGGAAATAGGGGGCCCCTCATCGCCCCCGCCACCACAACCCGGGAGGGCCAACGACCCTAACACACCGAATATCAGGCCGAAATACAATCGGATGCCCCGCATGGCGACCCCCGTCCTTCAACGGTTGGAAGCAACGTGCAAACCTTTATCGAATACGATGTGATGCGGCGAAGACGAGTTTCCCGGGGATTTCTTCGTCACCTATTGTCTGGACGCTGGTCTAAAATTACAATTTTTGTTAACGAAAAGGGGACTCCGGCGTTGACCGGAATCCCCTTGGTTTATCATGCCGCAAAACGGAACTTCTCCTCCAGCCTCACGAGTTCTCCGTCTGCTCCTCCCACCAGACCTTGTCCTGCTTCTTGTCCGTACCCGCGATCCCGGGGCTGGTCATCTCGAACGGATCGAGGATCTTGTCCAGCTGCTCCGGCGTCAGCACCTTGTCCCGGAGGATCAGCTCCCGGACCGACTTCCCGGACAAGTTCGCCTCCCGGGCGATCCGGGCCGCCGTCTCGTACCCCACGTGCGGGTTGATCGCGGTGATGACGCCCGTGCTGTTGTCCACGTACGTCTTCATCCGGTCGACGTTCGCCACGAGCCCCTCGACGCAGAATTTCCGGAACACGATGAAGACGTTCTTCATGATGCTGACCGACTGGAGCAGGTTGAAGACCAGCACCGGCTCCATCACGTTCAGCTCGAACTGCCCCGCCTCGGACGCCAGGCAGATCGTGTGGTCGTTGCCGATGACCTGGAAGGCGACCTGGTTCACCACTTCCGCCATCACCGGGTTCACCTTCCCGGGCATGATGCTGCTCCCCGGCTGTCGGGCCGGAAGTTGCAGCTCGCCGAGGCCGCACCGCGGCCCGGAGGCCATCATCCGCAGGTCGTTGGCGATCTTCGACAGGTTCATCATGCAGACCTTGAGCATCGCCGACACCTCGGTGTAGCCGTCCGTGTTCTGGGTGGCGTCCACGAGGTGCTCGGCGCTTTTGATCGGCCACTTGCTGATCGCCCCGAGGTAGAGCACCACCTTCTCGATGTACGCCGGGTCGGCGTTGAGCCCCGTCCCCACGGCGGTGGCGCCCATGTTCACCTCGAACAGGTGCAGCCCGATGCCGGTGATCCGCTTGATGTCGCGGTCAAGGACCCGGCGATAGGCCCCGAACTCCTGGCCCAGGCGGATGGGCACCGCGTCCTGGAGGTGGGTCCGGCCCATCTTGATCATCCCCTCGTACTCCTTCTCCTTCGCGGCGAAGGCGTCCCGCAGGTTCCTCAGCTCGCCCAGCATCTCCTTCAGGAGGTCGAGGGTGGCGATGTGGACGCCGGTGGGGAAGGCGTCGTTGGTGGACTGCGCCATGTTCACGTGGCTGTTCGGGCTGATGGCCTTGTACGTCCCCTTCGGGGCGCCCAGGATCTCCAGCGCCCGGTTGGCCAGCACCTCGTTCGTGTTCATGTTGATCGACGTCCCCGCGCCCCCCTGGATCGGGTCCACCAGGAACTGGTCGTGGAGCTTCCCCGCGATCACCTCGTCGGCCGCCGCCGAGATGGCGTCGGCGATCTTGGCGTCCAGGTGCCCCGTGTCGCGGTTGGCCAGGGCGGCCGCCTTCTTGACGATCGCCATCGCGCGGATGAGCGCCGGGTGGATCCGGTACCCGGTGATGGGGAAGTTCTCGATGGCCCGCAGCGTCTGCACGCCGTAGTAGGCGTCGATGGGAACCTGCCGCTCCCCCAGGAAGTCCTTCTCGATCCGGAAACCGCTAGTTGCTGTGCTCATACGATTCTCCTTTCGATTCTGTCAGAGCAGGAATTTGGCGATCACGAAGCCGACGGCGACGGCGACCCCCGTCGCCACCAGTCCGGGCAGCATGAAGGAGTGGTTCAGGACGAACCGGCCGATCCGGGTCGTCCCGCTCCGGTCGAAGTTGATCGCGGCGATGATGGTCCCGTACGTGGGCAGGAAGAAGTAGCCGTTCACCGCGGGCCACGAGGCGATGAGCGTCGAGGAGGGAAGCCCCAGGCTGATCCCCAACGGCATGAGCGCGCGCGTGGTCGCCGCCTGGCTGAAGAGGAGGACCGAGGCGAAGAAGAGCCCCACGGCGAAGACGACCGGGTACGCCGCCGTGAGTTCGCCGATCTGGCCGATGATGAGCTTCTCGTTCGCCTTGATGAAGGTGTCCCCGAGCCACGCCAGCCCGAAGATCCCTATGACCGCCGTCACCCCCGCCTGCGAGGAGGCGGTCTTGGGGACGTTTCCGGCCGGGACCCGCGTCACCGCAAGGATGAGGGCCGCCATCGAGAGCATCACGATCTGGATGGTGGTCGCCATGTCGAGGGGGACCGACTTCCCCGCCTTGAGGAACGCCGGCCGCAGGACCGGGAACAGCCCGGCGGCGACGACGAGCGCCACCCCCAGCAGGAACATCAAGGCGCTGGTCCGGGCGGTCTTGGGAAGCTCCTTCTGTTCCGCCGTCCCCTTCCCCCCCCGGGGCGGCTCGATCTCTCCCGCCTTCAGGCGCCGCTGGTACTCCGGGTCGTCCTTGAGGTCCTTCCCGATCCGGGTCTGGACGAGGGCCGCGACGATCACGCCGATCAGCGTCGCCGGGATGGCGATGGCGATGATCGTGCCCAGCTTGATCCCGGCGGGCTCGAAGAGGGCGATCATCGCCGCCGTGGCCGCCGAGACGGGGGAGGCGGTGATCGCCTGCTGGGAGGCGATGGTGGAGACGGCGATGGGGCGCTCGGGCCGGATGCCGTTCTCGTGGGCCACCTCGTGGATGACGGGGAGGAGGGGGTAGAAGACGTGCCCCGTGCCCGCCCCCAGGGTGAAGAGCCACGACACCACCGGCGCCACGATCGTGATCTGTTTCGGGTTCCTCCGGATGAGCCCCTCGGCCACCCGGACGAGCCAGTCGATCCCCCCGGCGGCCTCCATCACCGAAGTGGCCATGATCACCGCGAGGATGATGAGCATCACGTCGATGGGGGGCGCCGTAGGGGGCAGGCCGAAGCCGTAAGAGAGGACGAGGACGCCGGCGCCGCCCCACAACCCCAGGCCGACCCCGCCGTAGCGGCTTCCCATGAGGATCGCCGCGATGACGACCGCGAATTCGAGAAGGAGTTTCACCGTCATGGCTTCCCTTCCTTTCCGACCGTGACGCCGAAATATTTCTCCCGGAGCCGGTCGTAGCTCCCGTCCTTCTTCATGGCCGAGAGCTTCTCATTGACCCACCGGAGGGTCGCGAGGTCCCCCTTGCGGACCGCGATGGCGTACGGGCGCGGGAGGATCGGCTTCCCCGCGGCCGAAAGGTCGCGGTTCTCCTTCGCCAGAGCGAGGACCAGCATGTCGTCCTGGCACAGCGCGTCCGCCTTCTTCGTCTTGAGCGCCTGGACCGCCTCACCCATGTTCTTGAAGGCGGCCCGCTTCGCCCCGGGGGCCACCAGCGCGAGGTCCTTCTCCTGGATCGACCCCTCGATGACGGCAACCGTCTTCCCGGCGAGGTCCTCGATCCCGCGGACGGGGCTGCCGGCGGGGACGAGGAGCAGGGAGGCGGAGACGAAGTACGGGTCCGAGAATTCGAGCACCTGCCTCCGCTCCTCCGTGACGGTCATGGTCGCGACGATCATGTCGATCCAGTCGCTGTAGAGGAACGGGATGCGGCTTCCGGTGGTGACCGGGACCGTTTCCAGCCGCCCCTCGTCCTCGAACAGGGCCTTCGCGAGGTACCGGGCGATGTCGACGTCGAATCCCGCCGGCTTCCCGAACGGGTCCAGGGTGCCGAACGGAGGGAAGTCGGTCTTCACGCCCACCAGCAGCTTCCCCCGGCTCCGGGCGTCGTCCAGCCCGCCGGCCGACGCCGCCCCGGCGACGGCCAGGGCCGAAGCCAGGAACACGACGAGCCATACCGTTCCCCTTCCCGTGCTTTTCCTTCGGAACATCGGCTCCCCCCTTCGGCGCCCCGTTCCGGCGGGGGGCGCATCCCCGTGTCGGTTGACCCGATTCCTGCCGCCATCTGTTGCATACTGCATACTTTATAGTCTAATAATTAAAATGTTCGGGCAATCAGTTCATTTCCTGGGGGAATGAGCCGGATGTTCGCGAGGAATCTTCATCCGGGCACGGCCCCGGCATCCTGCCGGCGGGGTCTCCCGCTCGCGCTGCTGGCCTTCCTGCTGGCGTCGGCATGCGGGGGACCGGCGAAAGGTCCGGAGAACGTATCTCCACCGGGCGAGTGGCGTTCCTTCGAAGGGACGGGGTCCGCCACGGGCCAACGGCAATCCCTTCCCATGGGTCCGGACCGTAAGGTCTCGACCTTCAATCTCTCCGGATCGCTCCTGCTCACCGGGGAGCGACGGTTGGGCGAGGGGTTCCGGATCGAGGTGATCGGGTCCTCCGACAGCCTGAAGGGCGGGACGGGCTGGAGCGTCTGGACCGACACCCGCGGCGACCAGGTCTTCAGCGAGATTCGTGGGGAACGCATCATCACCGGAGCCCGAATTACGGGGACCCTGCTGGGAGGGACGGGGCGTTGGGCGGGCGTGACCGGGGAGTACGAGTTCGAGTGGCAGTTCGTCATTGAAACCGAAGAAGGAGACATCCAGGGGCGGATCACAGGACTCCGGGGCCGGGTCCGGCAGTACCTGCCACCCGGTTCCCCGGAGCGGAAGAATTCCCGGGGAAAGGACGGATCGGTCCATGAACCCGCCTGATCCGGCCCCCGGCAAGTACCTCGTCCGGGGGATCGTCCTGGCCGTCGCGCTCGGGATCTGGTTCGCCCCCGTCCCGGAAGGGCTGACGCCCAAGGCGTGGCACCTCTTCGCCATCTTCGGGGCCGCGATCCTCTCCGTGATCCTGGCCGCCTTCCCGCTCCTGACGGCCGCAATGATCGCCCTGGCGGCCGCGGTCCTCTCCGGGACCGTGGCGCCCGCGAAGGCGTTCGGGGGGTTCGCCAACGGGTCCGTCCTCCTGGTGGTGGTCGCGTTCCTGGTGGCCCGGGGCGTCGTGAAATCCGGCCTGGGGCGCCGCCTGAGCTACATGGTCGTGAGCATTTTCGGCCGTTCCACCCTGGGGCTGGCCTACAGCGTCTTCTTCACGGACGCCGTCATCGCCCCCGCCTTCCCGAGCAACACCGCGAGAGGGGGCGTCCTCTTCCCCATCGTCCTCTCCCTCGCGGAGTCGGGGGGGTCGAGGCCGGAGGACGGGACGAGGCGGCGGATGGGCGCGTACCTCATGTTCTGCGGCATGGCGAGCCTGAGCGTCTCTTCCGCCCTCTGGCTCACGGCCACCTCCGCCAACCCGATCGGGGTGGAGATCGGCCGCACCTTCGGCCTGCGCGTCGATTTCGGTTCCTGGCTGATCGCGGCGTCGGTCCCCGCGCTGACGGCGATCCTCCTCCTCCCTCTCATGCTCTACAAGATCTACCCGCCGGAAGTGAAGGAGACCCGCGGGGCCCCGGCCGCCGCCCGCGAGGCGCTCCGGACCATGGGTCCCCTGAGCCGGGACGAAAAAGTCGTCGCCGTGGCCTTCGCGCTCATGGTCTCGGGGTGGGTCTTCGCGGGGACCCTGAAGGTTGACCTGACCGCGGTGGCGTTCGCCGGCCTCGGCGCGCTGCTCGCCACCAGCGTCCTCACCCTGGAGGATTTCAAGCACGAGGGGGACACGCTGGCCACGTTCCTCTGGCTGGCCGTCCTCTTCGCGCTGAGCGGACAGCTCAACGAGATGGGGTTCATGGGGGACGTGGGGGAGCGGCTGGCCACGAGGCTCGAAGGGGTCTCCTGGCCGGTGGCCTACGTGGCGCTGGTCGTCCTCTACGTGCTGATCCACTACCTGTTCGTGAGCCAGTCGTCCCAGGTGCTGGCCCTCTTCGGCGTGTTCCTGGACGTGGGCATCCGGACGGGCGTGCCGAAGGAGATCCTCGCCTTCGCCCTCCTCTTCGCGAGCAGCTACTTCTCCACGATCACCCCGCAGGGGGGGAGCCAGAACGTGATCTTCGTCGGCGCCGGCTACATGACCCAGGGAGAACTGTACCGGCTGGGGGCGATCACGACCGTCTTCAACCTCCTGGTCTTCCTCGTCGTGGGCACTCCATGGATCCTGTTCGTCACCCGGTAATATAATATCCGTCTGACCCCTGACCGCGGGGATGCGGTCAAACAACGGAAAAGGAGGCCACCCATGGTTCGATCCAGGCCGGTGATCGTGATCGCAGGTGCTGTGGCATTGCTGGCCGTTTCAATCTCCGCCGGGGCGGCGGATCCGATCTCGTACCGGCCCCGCCAGGACCGGTACGAGTTCACTCTCCAGCCGCGCTACCTTGCTTCCAAGACCATCGACTTTGACGGAGGAACGAGCATCGATACCGACGCGGATCTGGGGTTCGGTTTCGGCTTCGGCTACAACTTCACCAACAAGATCGCGATGCACCTCGACTGGTCCTGGGCCAGCGCGAACTACAAGGCGAGGATCGGCACCACCGACAGCGGCGGGATTTCCACCACACGACAACGGCCAGCGGAACGCTCGACTCTTCCACGTTCGCCCTCAACCTGAGCTACTACTTCCTGGAGGGCCCGTTGACCCCCTTCGTCCTGGGCGGGATCGGCTGGACGTGGGTGGACTCGAACGTCCCGTCCGGGCTGCCGCAAACCGGCTGCTGGTGGGACCCGTGGTACGGCTACATCTGCACGTCCTACCAGGACACCTACGCGAAGGATTATTTCTCGTACAACCTGGGACTCGGCGGGCGCTGGGACGTGACGCCCGGCTTCTTCCTGCGCGGCAGCGTCGTCTGGCAGTGGTTGGATATCGGCGAAGCGGGAACCACGGACTTCCCGGGCGGGCGGCTGGACATCGGTTTCATGTTCTGATCGGCCCGCAGGACGGCGGCGGCAGGTCCGCCGCCGTCCTGCGGCGAGGCACGGCGATCCGGCGTCGCGGCCGGGAGGGGGAGAGCCGCTACAACTGCGACTCGATCGGCAGGATGCCGAGGAATCCGATGCCGAGCCGCTTCCAGAATCCCGTGTAAGGATCCACATCGAAGGTCTGCGGCGTGCCGTCGACGATGCCGTGCCACCGGAGGCTCTCCGACCCGTTTTCGTCCAGTTTCAGCTCCACACGGAACGCCACCTTCCCGATGTGTTCGTCGAACCAGTCCACCATTCCCTGCGCGATCTCCCGGGACGCCAGTACGACGCCGATTTCGGTGTTGTGGATCAAGGCCCGGGGGTCGAGGTTCAGGGAGCCGATGAAGACCTGCTCGCGGTCGAACACGAACGATTTGGCGTGCAGGCTGGCCTTGGACGATCCCCCCGCCCCCTTTTTCTCCTTCTTTTGTTCCCGGGTCAGCTTCTTGTTCATCTCGTACAGCTCGACCCCTCCCCGCAGGAGCGGCTTGCGGTATTTGGCGTACCCGGCGTGCACGACGCCCACGTCGTTCGAGGCCAGCGAGTTCGTCAGGATCCGCACCCGCACGCCCCGTGCGACGAGATCGGTCAGGAACGTCGTTCCCGCATCCCCGGGGACGAAATAGGGGGAGAAGATGATCAGCTCTTTCTGAACCCCCTCCACGTACGGCTTCAACCGGGGGGCCAGTTGATACTCCTTTTGGCCGGTGTCGTGGAGCAGTTTTTCCGGCCGGTCGTACACGACGACGCCGTTTCCCCAGGAGGTTCGCACCTGGCGTTCCCGGATCCGGTCCGCAAGATCGGAGTTCCGCAGGGCCTCCAGGTAGACCGAATCCGCCTGCGCGGCGACGAAATCTTCCAGCTGCTGCCGCTTTCGCGCGATCTCTTCCGGGGTCGGGGACTCGCCGATCAGGACCGATGCGGGATAGGCCAGTTCGCTGTTCCAGTACCGGTCGAAGGCGGTCGAAACGTCCCGGGCGACCGGCCCGAAGGCGACGACGTCCAGGTCCGCGAACGCGAGGTCCGGGTCCGCCTCGAAGTATTCGTTGCCGATGTTGCGGCCGCCCAGGATGGTCGCCTGGCTGTCGACCGTGAACGACTTGTTGTGCATCCGGCGGGTCACCGATCCCATGCGGGTCAGGAATTGCGATGTCCTTCCCCTCTTGCGGCTGAACGGATTGAAGATGCGGACTTCCACCTTGGGGTGGCTGTCCAGGGCGAGTACGCCGGGATCCCTCCCGGCGAGGTCCATGTCGTCGACCAGGAGGCGAACCCGGACTCCCTGGTCCGCCGCCTGAAGGAGCTGCCAGGTCAATAACCGGCCGACGAGATCGTCGTGGTAGAGGTAATACTGTACGTCGATGCTGCGCTCGGCGATGTGCGCCAGGACGGCGCGCGCGACGAACGCGTCCAGGCCGTTTCCCAGCAGGTGGAAAGCGGACTCTCCGGGATGCGCGGCTTCTTCTCTGGAATACTCCCGGCCAAGAAGGGTGTCCCTGGTATCGGGATAGGCAAAGGTCTCCTTGCGCCCGACATTCTCCGGAAGGGTGGCGCAGGCGGTGACGAGCGACAGTGTCGCCAGAACCGCAAGGAGTGTTGCGACGGATCTGTTTTTCATACCTGCGAAGGGGAGTTCTTCCGCTTCCCGTAGGCGCTGACGACGATGGCGACCACGGAAACGAGATAGAGTTGCCCGATGACGGCCTCGGTGACCGCGATCATCTGCCCCGGCCCGAATGCCGGGGAGATGTCGCCGTATCCGGTGGTGGTGAGCGTGATGAAGCTGAAATAAAGGTAATTCAACTTGCTGTCCGCCCCGGGTTGGGCGAAGAAAGGGCTCTTCGAGAGGGTTGCCATGACGTCGTAGAGGAAGGCGAAATAGGCGCCGATGTACAGATAGGCGCACAGGGCGCCCAGGACGACTTCCAGGTCCACGCCCTCTTCCTTGAACTCCTTTCCGATCTTTCGAAGGATCGCCACGGGGACCAGCAACATCGTTGCACTCCACGCGACCAGGACGAGGATCTCCAACCCGCCGTGGTACATCCGGGCCGGAACGGATGCCCCGGCCAGGATCAGGGCCAGCGATACCGCCGCGAGGAAGAATTTCCGGCCCACGTCGGAAACATGGAGCGCCAGTACGAAGATGGCGATCTTCAGACAGATTCCGGCGGCCCACATCAGCGGATGGCGGTCTTCGAATCCCGATATGATCAGGAAGCACAGGATCATGCAAAGGAGCCATGCAGAATCCGGCCGAACCCGGCGCCTCTTCGGACCCGTTTTCCCCGGTGGCGGGCGCACAGCCTCCTTCGTTCCGCTCATGCCCCTTCCCTTGGAAAATCATCTGGATCCATGCGGATGGTTCCAAGCATATCGGAAGGATCGGCTGTCGGCAAAAAGATATTTCCCGATTTGTGGCAAAATCAGTAGCAGGAACGAATCATCCCCCGGAGGTCCTCATGGGAAGCCGTCCGCCTGCGGTCGACGCGTTGAAGACGTGCGCACTCCTGGTACTGGTCGCAGGTTCCCTCTCCTTTGCGGGATGCGCACCCCAGAGGATCGCCTTCACCCAGGGGATCCGGACCCATTACGGCCTGGGGAGCGAGGACCTCAAGAACCTGCAGTATTACGTTTCAAGCGATATCACCCTGCAGAGGGACTTCCGCCGCGAGGAGGGGGAGATCTCGAAGAGCCACAAGTTCGTGACGAAGGAGGGGGGGCTCCTGGAGGAGGTCGTGATCCCCTCCGGCACGCCCGGGATCGCGACGGAGGTCGGCGAAACGTCCCTTTCCGTGAGTTTCGAGCCGGGATCGTCGCTGATCTTCGGATCTCCCCCCACGGACCTGGACCCGGAACGGAGGTACAAGCTGTCCGCCAAGGGGTGGACCGACTATTACG
>Ga0180076_1000039_pt1 | contig 11145 bp, 5 predicted proteins | sample EasRiv433_16_10D_FD_121772 | JGI IMG/M metagenome (GOLD analysis project Ga0180076, IMG submission 121772) | Soil microbial communities from meander-bound floodplain in the East River, Colorado, USA - East River metaG ERMLT433_16_10D | ecosystem: Environmental > Terrestrial > Soil > Floodplain ... | reverse complement strand
GAACGATCTCCGCGAACCCCCCGGATTCCTTGCGCGCATCGGCGTAGAAGAACGCGTTCGCCCCGGTACGCAACCCCTGTCCGACGTGCACGCCGAGTCCTTCCAACGAGATGATCGAAGACCCCCCTGACCCCGATCCGACCCAGGCGGCCAGTTCCTGGGGCATCAGCGGCGTGGTCGGGATCGCCTCGTGCCCTTCCTCCTTCATATCTGCGAACCATTTCTGCCTGACGCATGCTCCCTTCAGGTTCGCTGCAACTCGCGCGAGGGGGACGTGCGCGGCTTCCAGCAGTTCGCCTTTATGGGTCGAACCCGAGGTAAGCCAGGTGCGTGCCTGTTCGGCGAAGCGCTTTTCCTTGTCGACGCCATCGGGATAGAGGCGGTCGATCACGCCGTCGGCGCCGATGGCCCGACCCGAGAGCCGCACCTTCAGGAAGGTCTCGTCCGGCGCGTAATCGAAGGCGCTATCCTTACGGGGTATTCGTCGAGCGACGAGCAGCGTGGTCTTCACCTGGGTGTCGATGAACCATGCCGCATGCTCGTCCTCCACGATGAACTCGATCCTGAACCAACGGAGAAGGAGGTAGTGCACGACCGTCGCGTAGTCGCGGCTCATCCACGCTTCAGGCACCACCAGTGCAAGGGACCCTCCCGGGGCGACCAGCGCGGCGCATAGAATCCATGACGGAACCGCGAGATCGGCCAGGCCGGAGTATCCGGAGGCCATCTTCGTGAACAAGGCTCGGTCTTCGTCGTCCAGGGCGGGAAGACCGGCGAGAACCTTCAAGAGCCCGTTGCGGACTTCGAGGGCGCTCGGCAGCTTGAACCCCCGGCCCGCGCTACGCGCCATGCTCTGGTACCGAACGTAGGGAGGATTCGTGATGACGAGGTCCCACTGGAGCCTCGGTAAAAGGGAGAGGATATTGGGATCGAAGGCGCTGCCCAATATGCAGGTGGTTTTCGGAACGCGTTCGGAACATGTTTTCAGGGCGATCGGGTCGATGTCCACAGCGCCCAGCGTCGTCGGCTTCGCGCCCAGTTCCATGCATGCGGCGAGCATGTCGCCGCTCCCGACCATCGGGTCGACGATCGAAGCTGCCTTCTCGGCCCCGGCCAAGGCGGCCAGCAGGCGAGCCAGGCTGATCCCGGTGAAGTACTGCCCCAGGCGCTTGCGGCGCTCGGATTCTCCGTTGAACCCTTCCCCGGCGGCGAGTATTTGGGCGGGAGTCACCGCGGCTTCCTTGGGGGTTCCGCGGCCCGGCCGTAGAACTCGCGGGCGTTCATCGGCACGTCCATTCCGAGTTCGAGGCAGCGGGAGATGAAGCGGGAGTACATTCTCTGGGGATCCCGTTCGGCTTTCTGCCCCACAGCCGCCTTCGCGAAGACCTCCTGCAGGACGACTTCGGCGTCGACGGTGTTTTCCCCGGGGGCTCGGCCCTTGGACAGCAGCAACAGGGGATCCCCCTTGACGGATACATCTGAGACGACCTGCTTGAAGCTCGCCTGCAGCTTGTCGAGTACGCTGGTGGCCCGTACGACCAGTCCTGCCTGACTGTACGCCTTCACGAGGACGCGCCACACGTCCGAGCTGGCCGAATGGAACACCACTGTTGCGAGCCCGCCCAGCTTGAGCACCCGTGCGATCTCCCCGAAGGCCGCGCCCATCATGCGCCCGTAGTCGTCAACGCTCTTTCCCTGTGCATCGCTGACGATGATCTCCCTTGAGCGATCGGTGACCGAGCCGAGCCAGAGCTCGTTGATCTGATTGACCTCCGCGTAGGGGATGTATCCGCCGAACGGAGGATCCGTGAAGACGTAATCCGCGCCGCCGTCCGGCAGATTCATCTTCTCGCTGCTGGAGTTGTGGACGACGACCTTGCTTGAGCTTCCGCGTACCAGGGCGAAGGCTTTCTTGAAGGCCGACGCCTTCCTGACGACTCCGTCGAAGACGCTCTTCTCCACGGGCAATCCGCTGACGTAGAGGACGCCGCTTTGCGCTCCGGTGAGGATGAAATCGCGCTGTCCCTGCTTGACGACGACGCGCGTCATGAGGGTCGAGTGGGTGGCGTTGTAGCTTAGGATGAGAAGACGGAGGGCGTTGCGAAACTCGTCCCGGAAACCGGCAGTCAGTTCCCAGAGTATCGTCACGGCAAGGAAGTTGCGCCGGGTGTAGAAGTGGTGAAGGTGCGTGATGCCCTTGTGGTAGCCGGCGCGGTACAAATCCCCCCAGACGATTCTCTCGTTAGGAGCCGACGCAGGCAAGGGTGCCGACTCCACCCGCGAGACCACCGCGCGATCTTCGTCGGTCGGAGGCCGTTGCCATTTAGCGGTCCCGGTTCGGCCGAATACCCGCACGAGGACGCGCTTCTTGCGCTCGATCCTTGTTCCAGTCATGTCATCTTCCACCGACTCGGTTGCACGCTCGCAGGCGTCCACGTCGCAACGATTCCGGCACGAGGGGCATGTGAAGGCATCGGCCAGGCTCAGTGGATCTCGCCGGACAACGGCGTCCCAGTAAGTGACTTCGACCCCGCAACCGGGGCAGACAAGGACGTCCGACCAGATGGCATGGCGCAGAAGGCCGTCATGACCGTCGGCATCCTTGGCCTGATAGATCCATCCGACGCGGGACGTGGCTTGAGAGACCAGTTGCACTACGGCGTCTGCAAACATCTCGGGGTCGGGCGGGTGACACATGGTCTCCGCGATGAACGAGCCCAATGCCCCGATCTCGAACAGATGCGCCTGCCGCGGCCCCCATTCCGGCTTCACGCCCAGCGTGGCCGCCATCTCCTTCATGACGTCCGTCGGCTGGTCGCACAGCAGGGCCGCAAGGCCGGTGGTCCCGCTTCCTCCGAAGGCGTCCAACACCACCTCGCCCGGCTTCGTGTGAGAGCCGATGAAGACGGCGATCGCTTCCGGCGAGATCTTCGTCGGGTAGGAGAACGCGTTGTAGAGGGGGCCCGTACGAGTTGAAGGAAGCACCTTGCCGTAGAGGGTTCTTATACCGTGGGAGACCGAAGGCGCATTTCTCATGTCATTTCCATAACATATTGCTTTTTCACCAATTTCTTCGTGAGGGACGGATTCACTATAGTCTAATTCGATTCCCCCGGTATCAACGTCTTTTCGGACAGGGGTAACCGGAGTCATCTCTCCTTCCTCTGTTTGAGCGACGGCGATTCTCGTGCCAGGTATTCCTTTACGGCCCGTCGGACGACGCAAGCGGTCGAGAGGTCCTCGCGTTCTGCCATCTCGTTCATGCGCCTGTAGTGCTCGGCCGGGAACGTGACCGAAACACGAGTGGACTCGCTGAGCCGTCGTCCGGGTGTACGCACGTTGTTCGACAAGCCTTCCTCCATGTGCACCACCTTACATCAAAGTGGTGCAGAATAAAAGACAAGATTTCCGGGTTCACTCGACGTGAGCCGGAATTGAATTGGGCCGATCGGCGGATTTGTTAGCTCAGAACGCTAGAAACCAAGGTATCAGTGCTTACCGGCGTTCTATGATTTCTATGACGTTGCCCTCTGGATCGACACAGTGAAAGACCCGCTCTCCCCACGGCATCAACGTAATGCCCTGCACGGTGTGAGTGCTCGACTCCTGGATCCGTCGGTGGATTCCGTCCAGGTCCGGGACGTGAATCTCGACGCGATGATTTCCGGTTTTTATCGCGTGTCCGATCATTCCTGATGACAGTTCGTTGGCATAGCTGGAATCAACTAGCGACAACGAGCCGTAGGAAACGTAGCGGGATTTCTTCTTGATGGGTGTCAGTCCGATAACGCTTTCATAAAACGTAGCGACTGCTTTCATGTCCTTGACACTCAGCTTTACGCCTGCTGCGGTTACCTTCGCACGCTCCAAAGACGTCATAACCAATTGCTCGGGCGGTCGTCTCTTAACCGAAATCGTTACGGTTTCATCTTTCGGTTTTCGGCTGAACTTCGTGGTGTAAAGAGTCTGACCGTCGGATACTCGAAGTTTCCAAGCATGGACAGCAGTGGATTTCGAGAGACTGTTCTGGGCGGGTGAGTCAATCACGTCGATATGACGTACGCCATCCAAATCCAGTCTCCCTTGGTTACCATCGACGATAGCCTTTCGGATATTCTCAATGTCCTTATGGCTGATATACCGCAAGTGAGCAGGCCTTTCTTCCGTGCCGCCCAGACCCAAGGCAAGCTTGGTCGCCAGATTTCGCAAGTACGTACAATCTTGCACCTTGAACCATTCGCGAGGTATCCAATCAATCCCCGCGAGACATCCCATCAGTCCTCCGGTCATCGCAGCCAAGGTATCCGTATCACTGCCTGTGGCAAAAGCAGCCCTGAGCACACCATGCACTGGTTGCGCAGCGTATCGAGCGCAGAGATAGAGTGTCGCAGCCGTGCTGACAGTGCCTGCACCTTTTGTTTCTCCAAAGCAACCAATGATCCGTAGGATTTCGTTGTCGTCCGCGATCGCCCCGGCCTCCAGCCCTTGCCGTGCCCGGTCAAGCAATTCCGTCATTTCCGCAACGACTTGGGACCAAAGCTTCTGATATTCCCCCCGCGAGCTTCGGTTAGCTGCTTCTAGCCAACCATTATTCGGATCGGCAGAACTCGGAAAGCTACCCCAGTGAGATACGCCTGCAAGTAGAATATTCACAACCTCTGCGAATCGAACCGTGCCGAGTGCACGGGTCAACCACCACGCAGCATAAGCGTAGGCAGTTGCTCCTACGAGAGCGCGCGGATGGCCATGAGTGGCTACACCGTCCAACACGACATCGCGAATCATCGCGCTCGGATCGTCTTGTGCGGCATAGAACAACGCGTGAGGAAGGATGCGCATTGCGACGCCGTTTCCACCCGCGTCGAAGTATTTTATCACTGCAATTTCGTCCTTGTTCTTCCAGGGAGCTGCCCCCTTGGTCCAAGCCTCTACTGCACGCTTCGTAGCTCCACCTCCACCCCTTTCGTAGAGGGTCCACAAAGGAAACTCAGTCCGAGTCAGGACAGTCCACCAACTTGAACCAGCTAAAGTGCGGCAACGCGCGACAGCCAAGGTAAGCTGCGTGTCATCGCTGTACTCGCCGGCTTGGATCACTTCTTCGTAAGCATAAAATCGACCGCCCCCCCGTCGGATCCAGGTACGGAATTCGGCCGATGCTTTGTTTGGGTCGCGTCGTCCTCGAACTTTGGCTGGAATCTCCTGCGGCCAACCCAATGCGTCTCCCGCAGCCAGCGCGATGAGTGCGCCTTCCGCCTTGGCTTGCAAGCCGCCGTGGATGTGCGCAGTGTTCGATTTCACGGACTCACTCATTGTCGTCTCCAGAGTAAAACTCGCGCTCCGGCGGAACAACGCCGTCGCGAAGAGCGCTGCTTAGCATTCCAGGATAAAAAAACAGGGGCGCGACGACTATCCGTGGCACACGCTTACGCAGTTGCTTCATTCGAGCGATTTCCCGCTTTGCCTGGGAGTCGTCGATAACGGCGACTCCGATCACGTCCTCACGGACAACCCGATCCGGAATCAGCACCTCGGCTTGATCGTCCGTAGGAAACCATATTGGATGCGATGCCATTCGACGAAAGGTCATCCCATATGCGCCGCGGACAGCAGGAGCAAACAACGATTCAAAGGTGTCGAGGCCCTCGCAAACGTCACTGCCACTGTTTGCGGCTGCGTTTCGGGGACAAAATTTTGTTCCCTTCATCCATAGGTAGCGAGGTTTGAACAGCAAGACCACCCAGTCCCGGAATATTAGGTCCTTCGCTCGCGCTTTGCGGAAGTACCATGCGTTCGGATATTGGACCGAGCAGCAAACGTGATCCCGGTAGCCATCGTGACGCGCTTCGTCCGTGGGATTGAATACGCTCCTATCGTCTTCAGTCAGATGGGTCGATGCGAGCACGCCTCTCGGGTCGGTGGCGATGTGTACCAAGTTCCGAGAAGGTGTGAAATGGCACAGCCTAGTGATTCCTCTCTCCGTTGCACTCTTCCGAATCGTCGCAATCATCGACTAATCCTGGTGTACAGGTCTTTACCATCCGGCAGCAGCGTTGTCCGCTCTCCGGTGTAGGTTAACACAAGGGTAGCTTTCGCTCTCGTCACGGCCACGTAGATTAGGTGCGAATCGCGTGCCGCAGCATCCTCATCCCCGTACGCGGCGATATCGGGGGGGTGAGGAATTCGGGTGGCGGACAAGTACGGCAGAAAAACCGCGTCGAATTCCAGTCCTTTAGCAGCATGATACGTACCAATGTGGAGGCAGGGGCCGCTCGGCCATTTTTCCAAATCGCGGTGAAGCCTAGTTGCTGGCACTCGAATAAACTGCCTCAGCGTTTGCTCTTGTTCCCGGGTCCGGAATAGGACCGCCACGGTTTCGGTCTGTGCACGTTGAACCGCCTGTTCAGCCACAAATCGAATTTCGCTTGTTTCGTCCCCAAAGGATACCACCGCCGGCGGAGGGCCATCTGCTGTCGGAGCTTTGGGTTCGACAAGATCCGGGTCATCTGGAAAGTGAGGCATACTCGCAATTGCGAGCGCAAGTTTCGCAATTTGCGCGGTATTCCTGTAGTTTTCCTCAAATTCCCACACTTCGCGGACGGCCAGCCCCGCGCTGCGCCAAGACATCCTATGGCCGTAGATCTGTTGTGCCATGTCTCCGAAAAACGTAAGACTCCCATCGCTTGGGATCGCCGCGGCAAGGGAACGAAGCATCACCGGCGAAAAATCTTGCCCCTCGTCGATAACAACATGGCGGTAGCGCCGTGGGCTATTGTCTGCTACGAACTCCTGCAAGACGGCTTGGGCGAGATCATCCCAGTCGTAGTCCTTGCCAGCCGCAGCGCGGAATTCTTTATAACGTTCATAGACATTGAAAATTATCCGTCGATCTGCTCTCGTAATCCGAGCTCCAAAACGCCCTACACGCTCGGCGGCGACATAAACTTCCTCGGTAGCGATCCCGTGTTGGGCCAACCATCGGAATTCTTCGACGAGGAACTCGACTTGGCGAGTCAGAACGCCGCTGGTTATTCCTTGCTCTTGTATTGCCGTAACGGCCCTACGGCAAAATTCTCTCTGGAGGTCGGGGCTGCAAATGGAGTGTCGTCCCATACGTCCCCGGGCGTTGAGATAACCACGAGCGAATTTGTGGTAGTTCACCACGTCGACGCCCTCGGGCATCACGCCTGCAAGACACCGCAAATAGGCAACGAGGCAACGATTAAAAGTCAGGAGAATCGTTGGACCGTAATGGTCCGTTCCCCGATTGGCAAGGAAGAATGTCCGGTGAATCGCCAGCGTGGTTTTCCCACTGCCGGCAGTACCCAGTACGACCGTATGCCCGGTCGCGGGGAGACAAAGGACCTCTCTCTGCCTCCCGATTGGCTGGGGGAGGTCGCCGTTCATCTCCGCTGGTCGTCGGCCAAGGGCATCACATCAAGCATTCTGATCATGCGCGCAATGCCTTTTCTCCTCGATCATGGAAAATTCCGCTTGGGGTGGCCCAACCGTTTGTCATATTCTTTTTGCTACTTGTAGGTTTAATCACGAACCAAAAGCGTGTCCGTTTTCATTTTATGTGCCTCCCGTTTTCACGTTATGCGACGTGGTTTTCATGTTATGCGAGAACCGACAAAGGGTGTCAGGTTGCGCATAAGGTGACAATTCGCACTACGAACAATCAATAGGTTACACAATTTTTTCGCGCATAACCTGACAAACTAGTTGCGCATAAGGTGACAAATTCCGGAAAGATTCGCGCATATCGTGACAAAAACCGGAATCCCCATTAAACAGTTAAAAATAAAGGGGTTTAACTACAGATCCTTTGCCATTCATACCTGCCGATCTCATCGATATAGACCAAGATGCGACGATTTAGAAGTCAAGCCTCTTTAGGCGGCCAATCTTGGCCAGATCCGAGATCGGGATGACGCGGTTCATCCGTCGGCCTGCCATGTTCCAGTCGCCATTCCTCGATTTGACCAAGAAGCATCAAAGCAGATTTCCGTCGCTTCTTGTCCTCAAGCGCCATCCTGAAGAGACGAACGCGCAGTTCGTTTGACGCGCGTGCGTGTTCCGTGAAGACGTTGGAACTTTGCCCATAGGGTCTTCGCTCGACGAAAGCGGTTTTGAGTTGGTCCCAAATGCCTTGCGGAACCATCGAGGGCTTGTCGTCATCAATTAGGCTCAGATTTGCAGCGAGGGCTTCGGACGTTCCGATCAACGCCATAACTTTTGAGAGGATGTGCCGATTCGGTTCTGGCAGATCACGTTCGCACAATTTCCGCAGCCGCGCGGCCTCCTCCGGACTGCGTTGGGCCAGCTCTGTAAGCCGCGCAACCAGTAAGTCCTCACGGTGAGGACGACGAGATAGCACAATGCCGCGAATGTCCGTATCAACAAAACCTATGAGCAGCTCGTGTGCGCGCGGCGTATCGAGTACAGCGAAACCGTTTATGAAGTTGTCCTCGCATTGCTCGAACGTATTTGCATCGTGAGCAAGCTCGTATAGAAGATCGACGGCGGCATCCGATCGGCTCTCGCCGAGAGCGGTGACGAGTTCTCGCAGTTCGTACCCCCTGAGCCGCCGCTTGCCAAGCACCTCGCGCATCTTGGTGATCCCTGCTGCAGGATCGTCGACGTAGGGACAGAGCGCGAGGATGCATCTCAGAAGGTACCTGTCTGAATCCTGCATCCATTCCCCTGTCCGCTCGAGGATTGAATCGACCAGAGCGAACGCGGTGGTCGCGGGCAAAGCGATACCCGCCATCAACAAACGCTCAGCAGTTTCGAGACATGTGTATTGGTCCCACTGTCCAGGTGCGGCAATCAGGTCGAGGACAGCAGCAGCGGAACCACGACTGTCAATAACGGCAAGCGCCCTTGCAAGCTCTTTAAGTCCGGCAGCGGGTTTCCTATCTTGGTTCTGCTCTTGCAGGCGCTTGATTTCGGCATTAAGAGCGGCGGAGAACCTTCTGCGCTTTTGGTCGTCGCCGGGAGGCGGAGTGCGGCCTTCGCGTGCGGCCCAAATCAAGTCGTAGCGGAACGTTCGATCAAAGGAACGCTCCGTCTTTGGCACGAAATCGCGCGCCATCGCAGCGGCGGCCTTGGAGCGGTATTCCGGCTCAGGAAGCAGGTCAATGAGCACCTGCTCTGCACCCACCGTGTCAAGGAGCATGATGGCGGCGATGTGCCAGTTGGCGTAGCTCATGAAGCCACCATTACCCAAAGGTCCGCGGTCGCCAGCTGCACGCGCGGCCTGGCCGCGGCGTACCCGCTCGATGTCGGCACGGACAAGCCTTACCAAGTCAGCCATGTCTTCGGGCTTTCCGACTTGCGCGATCGATGAGGCCAAGTTGGCTTTCTCCTCGCCGTTGAAGTCATCTTGGCGCAGAACGGCATCGACGCTGTTTTTCAGGTAGGTGCGAAGGCGCGCCTTCAGGTCGCCGTCCGTGATGCGCAGCGGTTCCATATCCGATCTGGCGACCCTGCTCAGAAGGTCGGTCGCGACTTTGATGTCGAATGGATCGTCACTAGTAACGGTTGAGATAATACCAGCCGCGGCGATGTCGTCGGGAATGCGGCGGAACATATCTTCTAGTTGGCGTATCACCTGCCACTCGAGTTCGTGCCGCACGCCGGGTTCCGCATTCACTTTGCGCCGCAGCTCGCGCAGCTTCATAAACACGTGTACCGCAAGATTGGCATCTGCACGCGCGGCAATGACGGCAATCATGCCGCGGGAGTGCCTGTTCTTGAGGTCTTCGGTCGCGAAGCGTTGCAGGTATTTCTCGACGAGGGCATCAGGAATAGCGGTTGCAAACGGCAACCAGTACTCGTGCTCGTAGAGAACGCCTTCGGCGACCTGGGTAGCCACCCATTCGCTCACCCAGGCAGGGGCGATTCTACGCAGATACTCGAGCGCCGGCTGGATATAGTACATACTCATTTTTTGCTTGTCGTCGCCAGGCAGCGCCGTCAACGCATCCATGATGACCTCGTCCAGGCTTGGCTCCCCGAGCGCGATCAGATCGAGCGCGGTTCGCAGTCGGCCGAGATGATCGGTCGTGGTCTCGATAAATCTCCGCATCGCCGCGATGGTCTTGGATCTGAGGGCCGCGGGCATACGGTCGGCATTTTGGCGCGCGACCTCCTCGAATGTCTGCGCATCCATCGAAGCAAGGACGCGGGTCAGCGCGTCATCAAAACCGTTCCACATGAGGCTGGAGACCACCGCCTTCTTCACCGCGACACTTTTATCCTCGGTAGCAAAGGCGGCGATCTTGTCATCGAGACGATGATGAAGCAATTCGGAAACGAAATCTGCGCGTGCCTCGTCGCTCCAGCCACGCACCTGTTCTTGCCAGTTCGCTCCCAAGGACGAAACATGGATGTCCGGCCAAAGCCGGTACGTGCTAAGCCGCGTCTGCTGGTCTTGTCCCGAAAGAAGCGGCACGATGATATCACTGAAGTCGACCGCGCCAGTGGCGAGCATGGCGGCAAGGGCATACTGCCGAAAGTTACCATCGTGGATCGTGTAGAGGGCACGGAGCCGCTCGCCGACGGCCGCGCGATTTTCATTCCAGACGGCCGCACCGCCAAGCTGCGCAAGCTCGCCGGCGAATACGGGATCGACGGCAAGCGCCATCGCCACTAGCTTCCCGCCGGCGCGTGTATTACTCCTGTCGGTTTCGCTATCGCCGGTCTGCTCGGCAAACGTCTCGACTAACATACGCAACGGTTCTGCCCATGCAGGATCGTTCACGTAGTCGGCTGTAAAGCCGCTGGTCGTATCGTGCTCATCGTCCCGCAGGTCTAAAAGGCGTGTTCGCAAATCGACCGCAGAGTAGTACTCCTGAAGCTGCTGATGCTCGAATTGAAACGCAGATTGCGGGTAGTCGACGCGCTCGAGAACGTGGTGCGCCGTGAGCGCTGCAAGTACTGTCGGCGCTCCCACCGGCTCGATCTGCCCTCCGTCCACAAGCTCTCGTGCCACGGCGGAAACCACAGCGCGGGCTTCAGCCTCAGGCAATGCCACTGCACCGCGGGATGTCATCTCAATTGCGAGGGCCTTCAAGAAGTCTTTTTGTCGGCCGTGTATCGGTGCTGCCGCCAGCGCATTCCTGTGTTCGTCGCGTCGTTCTT
>Ga0180076_1000038_pt1 | contig 11166 bp, 9 predicted proteins | sample EasRiv433_16_10D_FD_121772 | JGI IMG/M metagenome (GOLD analysis project Ga0180076, IMG submission 121772) | Soil microbial communities from meander-bound floodplain in the East River, Colorado, USA - East River metaG ERMLT433_16_10D | ecosystem: Environmental > Terrestrial > Soil > Floodplain ... | reverse complement strand
CGACTTGGTGATGTTCAGCAGGCCGCTGTTGGTGATCCCGCTTCCGAACATGTAGGGATCCGGCTCCTTGCCCGCGCCGCCGATCAGGTTGACGATCCGCCCCCAGCGCCGCGCTTTCATCTGGGGATAGACCAGCCGGATCGCACGCAGAAATCCGAACAGCTTAGTCTCGAGCTGCTCCTTCAGGCCCGCGTCCGTCATCACGTCGAACCGGCCCGAGTACATCTGGCCGGCATTGTTAACCAGTATGTCCACGCTGCCGAATTTCTCTTTTGCGGTTACGACCAGTCGTTCGATGTCGCCAGGTGTGGTCATGTCAGCCACGATCGCGTGAATTTCTCCGCCGGTTGCCTGCGCCAGCTCCGCGCGCGTGCGCTCCAGCGTTTCCGCGTTGCGGCCACAGATCAGCACCCGCGCCCCTTCTTCGAGGAACTGCCGCGCCGTTTCCCGGCCGATGCCGCGGCTGCCGCCGGTCACGATCGCCGACCTTCCCTTGATGCCAAGATCCATCCGGTTTTCCTCGCCTTTCAGCAGGGACTTGAAGATACCCGATTCCGGGCCATTGTAAATCAAGAAATCCGTGGGCGTTGGCGTTGCGGCCCCGCGTTGACGCTCGCCCATGGGTGTGGTTGACTCGCCGGTCCGACAGAGTGGCGGGGCTGAACGGGAGGAGAGATGATTGACAAGGCGAGGAAGCCCGCGGCGACGCGAGCCATGCGTGCGCGCAATATGACCTTCTGCACGCTGGCGGGTCGCGACAGCGGCACCCTGGGGCTCAAGACGGAGCGCGGCATCCTGGATGTCGCCCGGGCATCCAGGCTGTTCCGGATCAAGGCGCCGACGGATATTCACGCCGTGATCGAAGGGGCCGACTGCGCGCCGCTCAGGAAGCTCTCCGAGAAGGCGCTCAGCGACAAGCGCGGCAAAAGCGTGCTGGTACCGGAATCGCGTGCACGATTCGCTCCGGCCGTTCCGCGTCCCGGCAAGATCATCTGCGTCGGGCTCAACTATCGCCAGCACGCGCAGGAGACCGGCAATCCGATTCCGCCGGTGCCGATCCTGTTCAACAAGTACAACAACACACTCGTCGGCCATCGAGGCAAGATCCCGTTGCCGACGAAGGTGTCTTCGCAGTTCGACTACGAGGTGGAGCTGGTGGTCGTGATGGGCCGGACGGCGCGCGACGTGCCCGAGGAGCAGGCGCTGTCAACCGTCTTCGGCTACGCCAACGGCAACGATTTCTCGGCGCGCGACCTGATGCGGGCCACCAGCCAGCTCATGCTCGGCAAGACCTGCGACGGTTTCGCGCCGCTCGGTCCCTACGTCGTCACCGCGGACCAGATCGCGGACCCGCAGAACCTGAAAATCGCCACCTACGTGAACGGCGAGCAGCGCCAGAACTCGAATACTGCCGACATGATCTACAGCTGCGCGCAAATCGTAAGCTACTGTTCGCGCCACATGACGCTTCTGCCCGGCGACATCATCTATACCGGGACGCCGCAGGGCGTGATTCTGGGCTATCCGCCCGAGAAGCGGGTGTGGCTCAAAGCCGGGGACAGGGTGGTGACCGAAGTCGAGAAATGCGGAGTGCTTGAGGTGACGCTGGTCTGACACTTGCGGGACCGGCGATGTCGGGAACCGGGTGGCAGGATACTCAAGAGCACGCGGTTTTCCCGATGTGGGGTGACTTAACCTTGTGCGGGTCCGACCTGGTTCCAGTCTCGTACCAGCTGGAACGGCACTACTCCGCCGTCATGCCGGATTCTCTTATCACCTTCCCCCATTTCGCGATTTCACTGCGGACGAACGCCCCCAATTGTTCCGGCGTGGAGCCGGCCGGCTCGAGGTCGGTGGTGGCGAAGCGTTTCTTCACCTCGGGATGCCCGAGAGCGTTCGCCGCTGCCGCGTGCAGCCGGGCGATGATCTCGTTCGGCGTGCGGGCCGGGACCATCAGGCCGTACCACGTGGTCACTTCGTAGCCGGGTACGCCGGACTCGGCGACAGTGGGAACGTCGGGCGCCATGGAGGAGCGGTGGCCGCCGGTGACCGCGAGCGCGCGCAATTTCCCGGTCCTGGCGTGCGGGATCGCCGCGCTGGTGGCGGGGAAACCGAGGGATGCCTCGCCGCTGATCACCGCGGTTACGGCCTGTGGCGTGCTCTTGTAAGTGACCTCCGTCGTCCTGATGCCCGCCATGCTGTCGAGCATCTTCGCCGACAGCCGCAGGGCCGCGCCCGCCGTCGCGACATTGATCTCGCCCGGCCGCTGTTTCGCGAACGCGATCAGCTCCTTCACCGACTTTGCCGGAAGCGAGGGGTGAGCCGCCAGCGTGAACGAGCCGGATGCGAGCGACGTAACCGGCTCGAAGTCCTTGATCAGGTCGAAGCCGGGCCTGCTGTAGAGCGTCATGCTGATCGAGTGGGAGATGTTGCCCATCAGCACCGTGTAGCCGTCGGCGGGTGCCTTGGCGGCGACCTCCGCTCCGAGGTTGCCTGCTGCGCCGGCGCGATTGTCGATGACCACCTGCTGCCCGAGCGCCACCGACATCTGCGGCTGGATGAAGCGCGCGACCGTGTCGGTGCCGCTGCCCGCCGCAAACGGCACGATGAGGCGTACCGGCCTGGTTGGGTATTGAGCCTGGGCCGGCGCGATTCCCGCGAGCGCTACCGCGAGTGCGATCAAGCGGCGCAAATTCATCGTTTCCACGGTTTCCTCCCCGACAACACCGCCGATCAATCCACGATGCCGGCGTGCACACAGTATGCCACGGCGTTAAACCTGAGACCGAGGGACAGAAGGCGGAAGGAAGAGGGCCCGACTCGGTGACGACTGACCGATGATGGCTGATCCCTTAACCCTGACAGCCGATTGCTGACCGTTCGCGGGCATTGCCATAGAATGTCGACGTCAGGAGGAGACGACGATGGCCGGGACCCTGAATCGGTTGGCGACTGGGAAGACGAACTTGGTATTGACGGCGCTGATCGCACTGGCGGCAGTGCTCGGCGCCAGCGGCGCGCAGGCGCAATCGGCGTGGAAGCCGGACCGGCCGGTCGAATTCATCGCCATGAACGCGCCCGGAGGGGGGTCCGACCGGACCTTGCGCATCATGGCGAAAATCCTTCAGGAAGGCCGCCATGTCGGGGTGGCGCTGAACGTGGTGAACAAGCCCGGCGGCGGTGGCAGCGTCGCTTACGCCTATCTCAACCAGCACCCGGGCGACGGCCACTATCTCCAGCTCGCTTCCAAGTCGCTCCTGACCAACAACATTGCCGGGCGCGGGCCGAGCTACACGGAGTTCACTCCGATCGCGTTCCTGTTCGGCGAGTACATCTCGGTCACGGTACGGCCGGATTCGCCGCTCAAGAGCGGCCGCGACATGGTCGAGCGCCTGAAGAAGGACCCCGGCGAGCTCACCTTCGGTATTGCGACCAGTCTCGGCAACCCGAACCACCAGGCGGTGGCCACCGCACTGAAGGTGGCCGGCGTCGACATCAAGAAACTGCGCACCGTCATCTTTCCCTCGGGCGGGGCCGCCAGCACGGCGATGCTCGGCGGCCACGTCGACGTCGTTCCGATCACGGCGGCGTTCGCGGCCTCGATGGTGCGGCAAGGACAGGTGCGCGTGCTTGCGGTGACCGCGCCCGCGCGCCTGCCCGACGTGCTCGCCGACGTGCCGACATGGCGCGAACAGGGCTACGACGTCCTCGTCTCGAACTGGCGCAGCCTGTTCGGCCCGAGGGGCATGACGGAAGCGCAGATCGCCTACTGGGAGCAGACGCTTGCCCGCTTTGTTGAGTCGGACGAGTGGAAGAAGGAGCTCGAGACCAATTTCTGGACGAGCGAGTACCTGCGCAGCGCCGAGGCGCGCAAGTATATCGAGCAGGACAACGCGCAGGTGAGGGCGTTTCTGGCCGAGCTCGGACTCGCCAAGTAAACGCGTGACGACTGACGGATGAGTTGGCAGTTGGCAGCCGTCAGTTGGCAGTTACTGCAAACTGCCCACTGCAAACTGCAAACTTTCATCCCTCATCCCTCGATCTCGAGTATGTCAAACCCGCAGTTGCGGTCGACGATGTAGACGAGGCCGCGGGCGTCGACTTCCACGTCGTTGGTCTGCGGGCTCGGGTATCCGCCGCACGGCTCCGGGATGTACCAGGCGACCTCCTGCGGAGAAAACGGGTCGCGGATGTCGATGACCCGCAGCCCGCCGGAAAACCACGCGCAGTAGACGAGGGTGCCTTCGACGTGCTCCTGGAACTGGTGCGCGCCGAAGCGGCCGCCTTTGCGCGCCCACGGCGTATCCAGCTCGCTCATCTGGAAATGGCCGAGCGGCTGGATGCGCGCGAGATCGCCCACGTCGAACAACCACATGCCGGCGGGGATGCTGCCGTGATGGCGCCCGTGCGCCTCGTCCATCGCGATCGCTACGTCGCGCCCGGCGATCTTGTGCGGCACGCGCAGCACGGTGTGCGTGGGATCTCCGATCGGCGGGTGGTAGTTATACGCGCCGGCCGTGCGCGGGCGCGTGATGTCGGAAACATCGATGACGCGCAGCCCGGCGTTGAAGCAGCCAGCCCAGAGCTCGTTGCCGCAGCGCATCGCGTGATGCAAGTGCCAGACATCGGACGGACCCTCCGGCGTCTCGCCGCCCGCGAGATGCTGGCCGGGCAGCCACCAGCGCGAGACTTCGCGGGGGCGTGCCGGGTCTCTCACGTCGTAGTTGACCAGGATGTTGCCGCCGTAGCCGTCCATGCCGGTGGAGATGTAGGCATGGCGCTCGTCGACGTCGAAGCGATGCACGCCCACGCCGCCGGTCTTCACGTGTGCGATGAGCCGCGGCTTCGTGATGTCCGACAGGTCCCAGACCCGGAACCCGCAGCGTGGAAAACCGGTGCGGCTCCACTCTTCGAGCTGGGGCAGCTCCGTTTCCTTGACCTTGAGCTTGTCCGCGATCTCGGCGCCGGTCGGCGCGCGCCCGAGGGCCTGCTCCAGTCCGGCGCGCGTTTGCGCGAGGCGGGTGGCCTTGGCCGCGAAGCGCCGGCCCGGCCGCTCCAGGTTGGTGTACATGATGTCGCCCACGACGCGCACCTTGTGGCTGTGCTCGTGCGGCTGATCGAGCGGGATCCCGGCGGCGACGCGCGGGCGCTTCGGGTCCGACACGTCGACAATCGTGGTTCCGTGCGGGGGCTCCATATGCCCCAGGAACGCGTAACGGCCTTGCACGACGACCTGCCCGCTGCCCGGCAGATCGAGATGCCCGAGCCGCTTCACGCGATGGGCCAGCGGGGACGCAGACGCGGGAACGGAGTCCATGCTGAGTCCTTTCGTTGCGGACGCTCAGTCGAAGGGGCAACCGAGGAATGAGCGCGGAGGGACAAGAGCGACGGCAACCGGCGCTCAGCCGTGCTGTGCGCGCAGCAAGCGCGCGGCTTCGGCTTCGGCGCGAAGTTTGAGGTAGACCTCGTCGATATCGACCTTGGCCGCCGAGCCGGGAGCGAAGCCGCAATCGGGATTCAACGTGATGCGCTTCGCGTCGATGCGCGCGAGCGCCCGCTCGACGCGCGCGACGATGCCCTGCACCTGTTCCTGCGCGCCGGGCGTCACGTCAACGACGCCGAGGCCAAGCTCGAAATCGCCGCGCAGCCGGCCAAGGCTTTCCAGATCGTCGGCCCCGGCGGCGGTAAACTCCAGGGTCAGGTGTTGGACGTTCAGGCGGTTCAGTTGGGGCAGGATCGGCCCGTAAGTCCCGGCATGGTGCTTCTCGCCGCGCACCCGCGCGCCGGCCCGCCGGCAGAGATGCACCGCGAACTTGATCCCGGTGAATCCGTCGACCAGCCCGTTGATCATGTCGACGGCGAAATCGGCCGCGCGATCGGGGTTCTCGTAGCTGCGGCGTACGTCGGGATCGACGAACAAGCAGAGATGCGGGTCGTCGATCTGGACGATGTCGATGCCGATATCGCGGATCAGCTCGATCTCGCGGCGCAGCGGGGCCACGCAGTCGCGCACGAAGTCTTCGCGCCGCGGATAGACTTTCTTCGAGCGCTCGGGGTGCCACAAGCGCTCGCCAAGCAGCGCGGGCGCGGGCAGCGTGATCTTAGTGCCGGCGCGCGCCACGTTTTTCAGGAACTTTGCTTCGGCCGCTATGAATCCTGCCGGCTTGGGCGTGAGCTTGCCGGTGACGACGGTCCACGGCCGGCCGTCGGCCGGATTCGTTTCCAGCGTGAAGCCGTGCGCCAGCTCGGCGATCACGCCGATATAGGAACGCCGGCGCCACTCGCCGTCGGTCACGACATCGAGCCCCGCCATCTCCTGCATCGATACGGCGTAGCGGACGGCGGCGTCCATGGCGCGCTCATCGGCCGCGTCCCACACCGGCTTCTCAATCAGCTCGCGCACGTGCTGCGGGCGGGGCATCGAGCCGACTACCGAGGCGGGGAACAGCGGCAGCGCGGTCATAACGCCCATTCCCTTTGTGCGATGTCGAGATCCTCCTGGGTGTCGATCTCACGGTACTGGCCGTGCGTGTCCTCGTGGCCGAACACGACACCCTGCTCGATCATGTCCTGGAACAGGTGGATCAGGTATGCCTTCTGGAACTGCGCGGCCTCGCGATAAGGCTTGTCCCAGTGCTCGCGCCGGCGCAGGTGGTAGTGGCTGCGCAGCAGATCGGCTCCGCGCAAGCTGAACTTGGCGACTCCCATGAACTCCCCGTTCGCATCTTCATAAGAGATGCGGCGATGCACGCGCCGGACGCGCCCGTTGCGGGTGATGGTCTTCTCGGCGTCCGGCGGCGGATGCTGGGTGCGCGGCTGGTAATGCGTGCGCCAGTCCGTGTCGATGCCGAGCGCGATATCGGCGCGCGAGGCGACGAGCTTCGCCACGATGTCGCCGGTGTAGAGTATGTCGGCATAAGTCGTCACGAACGGCCGGTCCATCAGGTCCTCGGCGCACATCAGCGAGACGAGGATATTATTGTCTTCCCATTCACGATTGTGACGAAAGGTGAAATGCGGATACTCGCGCTGGACCGCCTCGATGAGGTAGCCGCCGATGAAACAGATATCGGTGACGCCGCCAGCGGCGAGCGCGTCCACGGTCCAGTCGAGGATGCGCTTACCGCGGATCTCGGCAAAGCATTTCGGCGCGTTCTCCGTGGTCGGCATGAGCCGGCGTCCGCGCCCGGCCCCGATGATGATCGCACGCATGATCTGATGCTCCCCGCCGGATCGGCAATGACTCGATTGCTGATTTCGCCGACGCTTGGCTTGCCCGCGCCGCAACCTGGATACAGCGGTACATGCGCAGGGATCGACGGTAGCAATGATCGGGCAAGGCGACCACAAAATCAATCGTCTTCTTGCCGCCGCAGTCTGTTCTTGACAGCCCTCGCGCACTTCGGCCAACATCAATCCACAGGGGGAGCGCTCGGTCCGAGCGGCGGATCGTACTATAAGAAGAATCGACATGACGGTCGCGGGGTCCGCATACGAGCCGCACGCTCGCGGTCGCGAGCGGCGCCATGAGTTCATCCGATCCTGAAACTGGCCTGCGAGGCGGATTGAGGACTTGATGCTGAAAGTCGAGCGGTTGACAAAAACGTTTGGATCGCTGGTTGCGGTCGACAACCTGTCTTTCGTGGTGCCGAAAGGGCAGATGGTGGGCATCATCGGGCGCTCGGGCGCCGGGAAATCCACGCTGCTGCGCATGATCAACCGGCTGACGGATGCCACGTCAGGGCGCATTCTCTGCGATGAGGTATTTGGCAAGGAGATCGACGTCTGCACGTTGCAAGGGCGCCGGCTCCGGGAATGGCGCGCCCGCTGCGCCATGGTATTCCAGCAATTCAACCTGGTGCCGCGGCTTGCGGTCATGACCAACGTCCTGGTGGGCCGCATCAGCTATCACCCGACCCTGTCTACGCTGCTGATGCTGTTCTCGGACCAGGACCGCACGCTTGCCATCCGCGCCCTGCAGCGGCTCGATATGGTGTCGCACGGGCTGCACCGCGCCGACGAGCTCTCCGGAGGCCAGCAGCAGCGCGTCGCTATCGCACGGGCGCTGGTCCAGGAGCCGCGGATGCTTCTCGCCGATGAGCCGATCGCCTCGCTCGATTTGCGCAATGCAACCATCGTGATGGATTCATTGCGCCGCATCAACCAGGAGGACGGGATTACCGTCATATGCAATCTTCACCTGTTGCAGACGGCGAAAGACTACTGCGACCGCATAATTGGCATGCGCAAAGGCAAGATTGTCTACGACGGATTGCCGTCGAAGCTGTCGGAAACCGATGCACGGGAGATTTACAGCAGCGGCGAGCCCGGGGATGAGGAGGTCGAGCTCGCGCTCAGCGCCACGTCGGCGCCCGCCGCGAAGGGCATGCCGGCGTCACGCACCGGGACGGACAACCGAAATCGAAGCGCCTAACCGAAGGAGGAAGACGACCATGTTCAGGACCAGACTGCATCACGTAGCGGCCGCGCTCGCGCTTGCCATGCTGCTGCCCGCCGGGACCGTTCTGGCCCAGCAGAGCAGCGGATGGCAGAAGAAGTATCCGGTGGTCAAGTACGGCGTAATCCCGGTTGAAACGCAATCGTCGACTACCCAGTCCATGGACAATTTCCTGAAGCATGCCCAGAAGGAAACGGGAGTGAAGTGGGAGCTCTATACGGCGACTGACTATTCCGGCGTGATGAACGCGCTCATCGCCGGGCAGATTCACCTCGCCTGGCTTTCGGGCTTCAGCTATTGCCAGACCTACATGGACAGCAAGGGCGGAGTCGAGCCGCTGGTGGCCGCAGCGGAGCCCGACGGCTCGATGGGTTACAACGCCGTAATCGTGGTGCGGACCGACAGCCCCTATAAAACGATCGAAGACCTCAAGGGCAAGATCGTCGCGCGCACCGATCCCCTGTCCGGGTCCGGCTACCTGATTCCGACGGCGGCGTTCCGCGCGATGGGCAAGCCGGTCGACGAGTATTTCAAGAGCCCGCTCTCCGGCGGCCATCCGCAAAGCGTGCTCGGCGTGCTGAGGGGTACCTACGACGCCGCGTTCACCTGGACATCCAAGAACGACAATATCGGCAACCTGCGCGCGATGATGAACCGGGGGCTCTTGAAGCGCGAGGACATTCGCATCATCTGGACGTCGGACCCGTTGCCCTCGCCGCCGGTGGTCATCCGCAAGGACGTGCCGCCGGAGATGCGCGCACAATTGGAGCGGCTGTTCGTCACGCTGAAGGATGTCGACATGAAGCTCGCGGAGGCGGTCGCTCAGGGCCGCACCAGCGGCATGGTTCCGGTGGCGCACAAGGACTACGGCTTGATGTGCCAGGCCGCCTCGGATGAACGGGAGGCGCGTCGGCGCAAGGCCAAGTGACAGCGGACGCCTGCCACGCTTGCCTCCGCCTTGCCATCGCCTTGGCGCAACGGCCGAGGCCGGGCCCTGATCGGCAATGACGACCAGCGGGCCTGAGACCGCTTCAGAGTCGAAGCCGCGCGGCCCGGCCGCCCGGTTCGAGACCCAGTACGCCGCTTATCGGCGCGAGAAGAGGACCTACGCGTTTCTCTTCATCGCGGCGTTTCTTTTCTGCCTGGGCGCGGCGGCCATCACCGCGAAATTCGACGTCATAACGCTGATCCAGGGACTGCCGCGGACCACGGAATTTCTCGTCAAGCTGGTGCCGCCGATCGGGCTGGCGACCTTCGCGCACGACGTCGGCGAGTGGTACTGGGGCATCAGCAAGTGGCTCGACAGCCTGCTCAACACGCTGCTGATGGCGTTTCTCGCCACCGTGCTCGGCACGGCGATGGGCGGCTTTCTCAGCTTCTTCGCGGCCCGCAATCTGGCGCGGCATTACCTGACTTACTGGGTGATGCGCCGCGTGCTGGAGATCGCGCGCACGGTGCCCGACATCGTCTGGGCGCTGATGTTCGTGATCGCCGTCGGCATTGGCCCGCTGGCAGGCATCCTCGCCAGCACGGTCCACACCATTGGCGCTCAGGGGAAGCTGTTTGCCGAGGTGAACGAGAACATCAGCCTGCTGCCGGTCGAAGGCGTCCGTGCCGCGGGCGGCACCTGGTTCCAGGAAATCCGCTTGGCTGTGCTGCCGCAGGTCATCCCCAACTACATGTCCTATACATTCTGGCGCCTCGAATTGAACGTACGCAGCGCTACCATCGTCGGATTCGTCGGCGCCGGTGGCATCGGGCACGATCTCTTCACCTCCGTGCAGCTGCTCTATTTTTCAGACGTCGGGGCCATTCTTCTCATCGTCGTCGCGACGATCATGCTGATCGACGTGCTGAGCGAGATGTTCCGGCACAGCGCCATCGGCAAAGCGAGCTTCGCCCAGTGAGCGGGACATCATGAGCGTGCGCCTGGCCGACATTACCGCCGCCGACATTGCCACGGAGCGCGCGCGCTTTCCCCGCGCGTACGCGCCGTCGATCCGGGAGCGCGTGGAATTCTGGCTGATCTGGGGCAGCGGGACGGCGCTGACGCTCTACTGCCTGTACCGGTTCGGCTTCTTCTCGGCGGACTTCCTGCACGGCGTGTCGAAGTTCGCCGCGGTGGTCGTCGCTCAGCTGTTTCCGCCTACTGGTTTCTCGAACCTGCCGATGTTCATGATAGTGATGGGCGAAACCGTGGCGATGGCATTCATGGGCACGCTGCTCGGGGCCGTGTTCGCGTTTCCCCTGAGCTTTCTCGCATCCAGGAACATGACGCGGTTGCGCCCGCTGCAGTTCGGCACCCGGCGCTTCGCCGACCTGCTGCGATCGTTCGACTACCTGATCTGGGCCCTGATCTTCGTGCGCGCCATCGGTCTCGGGCCGCTCGCCGGCATCATGGCAATCGCGATCGTCGAGACCGGCACCTTCGTGAAGCTCTATTCGGAGGCGATCGAGAACCTCGATCGCAAGCAGATCGACGGCGTGACCGCGGCGGGCGGCGACGGTCTGCAGCGGATACGCTTCGGCGTGCTGCCGCAAGTCCTGCCCATGATGCTGTCCAATACGCTCTACATGTTCGAGCACAACGTGCGCTCGGCCTCGATCCTAGGGATCGTCGGCGCGGGCGGCATTGGGTTCCTGCTGGCCGACCGCCTGCGTGCTTACGAATTGCAGGAAGCCTGCCTGATCATCATCCTCATCATTCT
>Ga0180076_1000037_pt1 | contig 11212 bp, 13 predicted proteins | sample EasRiv433_16_10D_FD_121772 | JGI IMG/M metagenome (GOLD analysis project Ga0180076, IMG submission 121772) | Soil microbial communities from meander-bound floodplain in the East River, Colorado, USA - East River metaG ERMLT433_16_10D | ecosystem: Environmental > Terrestrial > Soil > Floodplain ... | reverse complement strand
TCCCTCATCCCTCATCCCTCATCCCTCATCCCTCATCCCTCAGGAGGCGCGGAGCGGCTCTTCCTCCATCGCCGCAATCTGCTCGCGCAGCTCGAGAATGCGGTCCTGCCAGTAGCGCTGCGTGCCGAACCAGGGAAACGCCGCGGGAAACGCAGGGTCGTCCCAGCGCCGCGCGATCCACGCTGAGTAGTGGATGAGGCGCAGCGTGCGCAGCGCCTCGATCAGCAGCAGCTCGCGCGGATCGAACTCCCGGAAGTCCTCGTAGCCCGCGAGCACGTTCGCGAGCTGACGCGCCATGGATTCCCGGTCACCCGAGAGCAGCATCCACAGGTCCTGAACCGCGGGCCCCGAGCGGCTGTCGTCGAAGTCCACGAAGTGCGGGCCCGCGTCGGTCCATAACACGTTGCCGCCATGGCAGTCGCCGTGCAGGCGGATTTGCTTCACGTCGCCCGCGCGCTCAAAGCAGCGGCGCGCGCCGGCGAGCGCGAGCGCCGTCGCGCTTTTCCACGCCTCGAGCAGGTCGGCGGGAACGAGGCCGCTCGCGAGCAGCCATTCGCGCGGCTCGACGCCATGGCTCTCGGCATCGAGCGCGGGCCGCTCGCGGAAGCCCTGCATCGCGCCCACGGCGTGGATGCGGCCGACGAAGCGCCCGATCCACTCGCGCGTCTTCGCGTCCTCCAGCTCGGGCGCGCGGCCGCCGCGCCGCGGAAAGACCGCGAAGCGAAAGCCTTCGAACGCATGCAGCGTGGCGCCCTCGAGGGCGAGCGGCGCGACCACCGGGATCTCGCTATCCGCAAGCTCCCGGGTAAAGGCATGCTCTTCCAGGATCTGCGCGTCGCTCCAGCGCACCGGGCGGTAGAACTTCGCCACCAGCGGCGGCCCCTCCTCCATCCACGCCTGATAGACGCGGTTCTCGTAGCTCCCGAGCGCCAGCAGCCGTCCGTCGGGTTGCCGCCCGACGCTGGCAAGCGCGTCGAGCGCGCGGTCGGGCGTCAGGCCGGAGTACGGGGTGAGTTTCACCGGATGATTGTAACTGCCGGTGACCTGTAACTCACCAGGGGATGAGGGAGGAACCCGAGGGATGAGGGATGAGGGATGAAGGAAAAAAACGTTTAGGAAGTGTCCCTTCCGCCTTTTGCCTTTTGCCTTTTGCCTTTTTCCTTGACAGGTCGTCCCCCCGGCGCAACCATCATGAGCAGCATGCTTTCCCGCAAGGTGCGTTCTCTCCTCGCTTGCCTCGCCCTGGTGGCGGCCGCTGCGGCGTTTGCCGAGGAGGTGGCCGAATTTGCCGAAATGCGGCGCGCGCTTGCCGATGCAATCGAGCAGACCGTCAACCGCGTGCGCCAGCGCAGCGGCGGGCCGGCGATAGACCCGCGCGTGATCGCGGCCATGGCCAAGGTGCCGCGCCACGAGTTTGCGCCGCCTCAGCTTCGCCCGTACGCCTACCTCGACCGCCCGCTCCCGGTCGGCCCGGATGCCACGATCTCGCAGCCGTCGCTGGTCGCGGTGATGACCGATCTCTTGAAGATCGAGCGCGGCCAGAAGGTGCTCGAGGTCGGTGTCGGCGGCGGCTACCACACGGCGATCCTCGCGGAGATGACGCCCGATGTGTCAAGCGTCGAGTTCCACGCGAAGGTCGCCGAGGCCGCGAAAAAAAACCTCGATCGGCTCGGCTACGGAGCCGTCAAGGTCAACGTTGCCGACGGCTACTACGGCTGGCGCCCGGGCGCGCCGTACGACGCGATCCTCGTGCGCATGGCGATACCCGACGTGACGCCGGCGCTGCTGGATCAGCTGAAGCCCGGTGGGCGCCTCATCGCCCCGATCGGTCCCGCGAGCAGTCTCCAGCAGCTGGTGCTTTTCCAGAAAGGCGAGGACGGGCGCGTCACGGAAACCACGATCATGGAAGTGCTCTTCCGCGCGCTGCCGGGCGGGACAAGACTGTGACCTAAGATAACGCCAAGGGTGGCATCAGGATCACAGTCTGAAATCGACCCAATGCGGACGATTGACGATTGACATGAGTGGCCTGCGCCGGCGTGCCGCTGCAGGACCGCTCGATGGAAGGGTCAGGCACGTTCTTTGACGCTGGATGGAAGGGGCATGAAGTCACTAGTTTGCGGCAGCAACTGGAGTGCAGCCAACAAGCCCTCTGGTGGGGCTACGAGCTTTCGAACGGCCAGATCTAACCAGCCGCCCGCACTTGTGACCTTGGCGCAGAGCTTTCCGTCACGATGAAATATCTCATTGCGAAAGAGGAAGCGGCTCCCGTCTTTGGAGAGACCGGCAAGGGCGAGTGTGACCTCGATTTCCTGAAGTAGTCCCACCTCCTTCTGGTATTCGACTTCATCCTTCATCACGACCGGCCCCAACTTGAGTCGCGAGAACTCTTGCATGGGGAAGCCGTTCTCGGCAAAGAACATCATGCGTACGTCGGCCGACTTATCCAGAAAGGCCGTGTTTTTCATGTGAGAGTTGAAATCCATATCGCCCCAACCGGCGAACAGTGTCTTTGAGTACATGCGAAGTCTCCAAGATGCGCGGGAAGGTGTTTAACGTGTCTAACGGGAAGTAGTTGGCCTAACAGCCGGTCTGCAAATCGGCATCGTGCACTTGGCCATCTTGTCCTTCAGGCCAATCGAAATGTCAGCGCACGATGCAATCCTTGTTCACTGCCCGCTGGTAATGCCGGCCGCTTTGACGGTCTTCGCCCACTTCTCCAGCTCGGCGCGGATGAATTTGCGCGCTTCGTCCGGGCTGCTACCGACGATGTCCGATCCCATCCGCGCGAGCCGCTCCTTGACGTCCGGGAACGCCAGCGCGCGCACGGTCTCCTTGTGCAGCCGGTCGACGACGGCGGCCGGAAGCTTCGCCGGCCCCATGATCAGCACCCACGACGTGGATTCATAGCCCGGCACGGTCTCTGCGATCGGCGGTGCGTCGGGCAGCTCCGCGGAACGATTCTTCGAGGTGACGCCCAGCGCGCGCACCCGCCCCGCCTTGATGTGAGGCAGGATCGCGGCGATGGGGTCGAACATCATGCTCACCCGCCCTCCGAGGAGATCGGGGTGCGCCGCCGTGCTGCCCTTGTACGGAACATGCAGGATGCGCACGCCCGCGAGGAGCTTGAACAGCTCCGCCGACAGGTGCGGCGAGGTGCCCGTGCCGCTGGAGGCGAAGGACAGCCCATCCGGCTTCGCCCGGGCGAGATCGACCAGCTCCTTCACCGATTTCGCGGGCACATTGGGATTGACGACCAGCGCCAGCGGGTTGGAGGCGACGATCGTGACGAATGTGAAGTCCTTGTTCGCATCGTACGGCAGCTTGTGGATGCTCGGGTTGATCGCGAAGGAGAGCGCCACGAAGCCCAGGGTGTAGCCGTCGGCCGCTGCTTTCGCCACGATGTCGGTGCCGATGATGCCGGACGCGCCGGTGCGGTTGTCCACCACGACGTTCGCGCCCCAGGACGACGCGAACTTGTCGGCAAGCATCCGTGCCGTCACGTCCGACGCTCCCCCCGGCGGAAAAGGCACGACGATGCGGATCGGCCGCGCCGGATAGGCTTGGGCCAGCGTCATGCTCGCCGCCAGCAGCAGCGCGGCTCCCGAAATCCAGCCGATACAGATTTTCTTCATGCTCTTCTCCCGTTCCGATATTCGCGATTCGTGATGACTCACTTCTGGAACTGCGCCGCCAGCGCCGGATCGAAGCGGCCGTCCATCAACACGTACAGCATCTTGACCGGCTTGCCCGAGCGGTTGCTCCACGCGTGATTGGTGCCGCGCTGGATGACGACGTCGCCGGTGCTCAACTTGATGTCGACATCATCGAGCAGGAGGTAGATTTCGCCTTCGAGCACCACCGCATAATCGACGGTCTCGGTGCGGTGCATCAGCGGATGGCGGCCGCCGCGACCGAAAGTCGAGGCCGCCTCGTTTCCCACCGCCCGGAACGCCTCCCGCGACTTTTCCGGCGTCATGTTGCGGATCGTATCGCTTTCGGGCGGAACCTCTGAAATCCGGAAAATCGTGCCCCGCAAGGGCGGGTGGATCTGGCGCGCTCCGGTCATGGGATCGGGCTCGTCCCTGAAGATGGGTATGGGCATGGCCTTGGTCTTCCAGATTTCATGGGCCATCTGCCCCGGGCGCAGCGGATTGGTGTGGACCGGCGCAGGGCCGTCCGAAATGACGATCGCCTTGCCGTTCTTGTCGTGGCCCGTGACCAGGCGTCTTACCGTCGTTGCCATGTTTTCTCCTAATTGTGTTTGACCAGGATGAGGAGTTCTTCCCTCATCGCTCATCCCTCATCCCTCATCCCTCGCCGCTCATCCCTGATCTTCAAGGACATCGACGAGCAGCTTGATGCCGGCTGCCGCGAAGGCGTACATGTTAGCAATGCGGTCGCCGCTGCCAGTCTTCAGCGTGACGGTGCGCTCGGTGCGCCCCGCCACGGCAAGGCAGGTGTGCCCCGGTGGGTCGCCGTAGCGGTTGCCGGTGGGGCCGGCCGCGCCGCTCTCTCCCACGCCCCAGGTCGCCGCGCAGCGGCTGCGCTGGGTGCGCGCGATGAGCAGCGCCCACTGCTCGGTCGCCCCGCGCAGCCCGGCGAACATCGCCTCTTCCATGCCGCCCAGCGCGAGTATGGATTGGCGCGTGTACAGCACGCCGCCTCCGATGAAATAGGCGGATGCACCCGGCACCGCAAGCAACGCAGCCGAGATGAGGCCGGCGGAGGACGACTCGGCGACCGCGACCGTCTCCTTCCGCCGCTTTAGCAGCACCGCCGCCCGCTCGGCGAGCGGCATCAAATCACGCGTGAATGCATCCATAAGATCTGCACTTGAGAGGCGTTAATCGAACGTCCTGACCCAGTTAGAACTCTGCGCGCGTTGAGCGGCGGAGGTTCTGTCCGCTCCAACGCGCGCAAATAAGGCGGCGCCCCAGGCGTCCGCTCTTATTCGGTCTTGATGCCCATGGTCTTGATAACTTTGGCCCACTTCTCCGTCTCCGACTTCATGTAGGTCCCGAAAGCGTCCGGCGTGCTGCCGACCGCGTTCAGGCCGAGGGAAGTCAGGCGCTCCTTCATGTCCGGCGCGCGCAGGGAACGGGTGATTTCCTGGTGCAGCCGCTCGATGACCGGGCGCGGCGTGCCCGCCGGCACCAGCATGCCGAACCACTGCACGGACTCGTAGCCCGGAACGCCCGCTTCCGCGATGGTGGGAACATCCGGCAGCGCTTCGATACGGGTCGTGGTGGTGAGCCCCAGCGGACGCAGCCTGCCTGCCTTGAGGTACGGCATCGCGGTCGGGGGCGTGGTGAACATGACGGAGACTTCTCCCGAGAGCAGGCTGACGATCGCCATGCCGGCGCCCTTGAACTGCACGTGGTCCAGCTTGATCCCCGTCATCCCCTTGAACAATTCCGCCGACAGGTGAGGGCTGGTCCCCTGTCCGGGCGAGCCGTTCAGGAGCAGCCCCGGCTTGCTCTTCGCAAGCGCGATGAACTCCTTCACGCTCGTTGCAGGCACCGACGGATGGACCACCAGCAGATTCGGAGCCGCGACGAGCTGCGTGATCGGCGCGAAATCGCGCAACGCGTTGTACGGCAGCTTCGCGAACATACTCGGATTGATCGCGATCGAGGTCTGCGTGATAAGCATCGTATAGCCGTCCGGCGCGGCTTTCGCGGCGACCTCGGCGCCAATGATGCCGCTCGCGCCCGCCCGGTTCTCGACCACCACTTGCTGGCCGAGCGCCTCGGTCAGCTTCTGCGCGACGAGGCGCCCGAGGATGTCGCTGGTGCCGCCGGGCGAGGAGTGAGCAATCAATCTGATCGTGCGCGCCGGGTAGGACTGCGCCACGGCCGAGCCGAGGCACACGAATCCGATGATCAGGCCGGCGCACCACACATGCCTATTCATGGAACCTCCTCTAACGCAAACCAGAACGAAGTGACGACAGATGACTTATGCCCGGCCTGGAAACCGATCGACCCACGATCCACGAATCACGCCTCTTACAACTTGCTGGCGGTGACCCGCTCGAAATGCTCGGCAACCGGCGGCTGGGCGAAGAAACCCCCGACCAGCCCCCGGAACTCCTGGAACTTCGGCGACTGCCGGAAGTTGACCGTGTGCGACTCGATGGTCTCCCAGCGGATCAGGAAGTGGTAGCGCCCCTTGGTCTCCACGCAGCGCTGCAGCTCGTGCGAGATGTAGCCCTTCACACTGCGGAAAATGGGCTCGACCTTCGGAAACACGGTCTCGAACTTCGCGATTTCTTCCGGCTTGATGTGCAGGATGGCGACCTCGAGAATCATGCTTTCTCCTTTCGTTTCTTTTTCGCCTTCGCGGCGTCCTCTTTCAGGACCTCCTCGAACTGGATGATCGCGTGCGCGATCGCAGGCCACCCGGCGTAGTGCCCGACGTGGATGATGGTCTCCATGATCTCCTCCTTGGTGAAGCCGAGGTGCATGGCGCTGCGGTAGTGCGAGTGCGTGCCGGCCGGCCGGGCCAGCGCGATGTTGGACGCGAGCGTAATCAGCTCCCGGTCGCGGATGTTGAGGTGCGGGCGCGTCCAGATCTCGCCGAACAGGTAGCCCACCGAAAGGTCGTAGAGGTCGGGATAGAGCTCTTTCTGGTTCATCATGGTTCCGAGGCGCCCCATCTTCCTGAGGACCTCGAAGCCCTTCTTCATGCGCTTGCCGTGTTCCATCGTTCCCTCCTCCCGCGGATCAGCGCTTCTTCTTCGGCGCCGCCGCCTTCACCGGTGGCCACAGCCGGGTCGCCACGTTGGGCGAGCCTGGTGCATGGATCAGCTTCCGCACCAGCGTGTCGGTCCAAGCCGCCATCTCGGGACGCGCGTTCTCGTGAAACGGAAAATGCTCGTCGCGGGCCGCCAGCGAATCGAATTCGTAGAGCACGGCGTGCTTGGCCCAGCCCGAGACCGAGTTCAGTTTCCGGATGCCGAGGCAGCCGGGAAGCTTCGCCATCGAGGGCAGGCGCCAGTTGGCGTACCAGTCGAGGATCTCGTCCTCGTGCGCGGAGCCGGCGTTGAAGCTGCCGAGCTGAATGCACGGGGCGAGCGTGTACTTGCCTTCACGCCGCTTCGCCGCCGGACCGGCCGCGCGGTCCTCCTCGGTCACAATGTTGACGCGCTCGCCGACGCGCAGCGCCAGCATCCTGCGGTCTTCCGGCATCAGCTCCCGCTCGAGTTTGCGTGGCGTGAGATTGGCGAACGCGTGCGCACTCTTGCCGCCGAAGATCAGGATGTAGCCGTTGCCGGTGGGCACCGAGGGGTCGTCGGTATGGCGCAGGCGGGGTATGCCGCCGGAGTGAACCGGTTGCGCCTGGGCGGCGTAATGCGCCGCCCATAGCACGCCCGGCTTCCTGAGGATCCGCGGTATGAATTTACCGTGCAGCCACGAAAGGTAGGCATCGCGCCCGTTTTCGGGCAGTCCATACCAGGTTATCCAGAGTCCTCGCTCCAGCACGGCGTCCCCCAATTCTCGTTTCTCGTCTCTCGACTTCAGGGTTTGCCGACCTGCGCGTACTTGCCGGTCAACTGCGGGGTCTGCCCTTCCAGCTTCTTCTGCTGGCGATCGAGGCGTGTCTCCCTTGCCCAGGTGCGCTTGAGATCGTCGCGCACCTTGATGTGCAGCCGCCCCAGGCCTTCGGTCTCGAGCTCGATCTTGTCGCCGTCCTGGAACGCGGACAGCCCGCGGTGATTGGTCCCGGTGGCGATGACGTCGCCCGGCTCCAGCGTGTGGATGGAGCTGATCCACTCGATGCAGCGCGGGATCTTGTGGGCCATGTCGCTGGTGTTGAAATTCTGCTTGAGCTGCCCGTTCACCCACAGCCGGATCTGGAGGTTGTGAGGGTCTTTGATCTCGTCGGCAGTGACGATGTAGGGACCCATCGGCGCGAAGGTATCGCGCGATTTCATCTGGTAGAAGGTGTTGCCGGTCGGCGGCAGCCCGCGGGCGGAACCGTCGACGAAGTTCAGGTAACCGAAGATGTGCTTCATGGCGTCCGCCGCCTTGACGCGCGTGGCGCGCTTGCCGATGACGAGAGCCATTTCCGCCTCGCCCTCAAAGATGGTGGCGGGCGCGTCGGGCAGCACCATGGTATCGCCGTCGCCGATGACGCCGCCGGGCGACTTGTGGAACGCATTGATCGGCGCGGGCTCCGGGCGTGTCCCGTCTTCCATGTAATTTACCGCCATGCAGTCGATGTTGTACGGCTTCGGGAGCGGCGGCCGGATCCTGACCTTGCCGACCGGCACGCCCTTTCCGGCAGCGGCCGCCTTTTCCAGTTTGGACCGGACCTTCGCAAATCGCTCGATCAAGCCGCTGATGAGATCGTGCGGCCCGGTGTGTGGGATATCCGCGACCACTTTCGACACGTCCACCACGGCGTCGCCTCTGAGCACGCCCAGCTTGAAATCATTAAAGAACAGAATCTTCATCGCTCCCCCTGACATGGCCTTGCATCCGTGGAGCAGCCAGTTTACTAGAAGCCGCCTGAAAAAGCCTGAGGCAGCCGTGGCCGCGCATGGATGGACAAGGACAATTCAGCCCCAAGAAAACTATGCGAGAATCTCCGCCAGATCAACAAGCGGAAGGCGCCATGTCTCGCAGGGAAGATTTTCGCCTCGTTGCCGGAGAAGGCCGTTATACCTCCGATTGGAACCTCGAGGGCCAGCTGCACGCGGCGTTCCTGAGGGCCGACCGGGCGCATGCAGAAATCGTCCGGCTCAACGCCATCCGGGCGCTCACCCATCCCGGCGTGAGAGCGGTGCTCACCGGAGAAGACGCGCGCGAAGCGGGATTCAAGTCGCTGCCCAATGTCGTCACCTACCCGGGAAAGGGCGGGCAGCAACTGAAGAAGCCGCATCACCCCGTGCTCGCCATGGAGCGCGTGCGCTTCGTCGGCGAGCCGGTGGCGATGGTCGTCGCCGATACCGCGGCGCTTGCCGAGGATGCCCGGGAGTTGATCGACATCGAATACCGGGATCTTCCCGCTGTGGCGAACTTCGACGCCGCGGTAAACGCGGGCGCACCGCAGCTGCACCACGACGTCCCGGGCAATCTCGCTTTCGAATACGAGTCCGGCGACGAACAGGCGGTCGCAGCCGCGTTCGCACGGGCGAAGCACGTGAGCAGGATCACCATGGAGAGCCAGCGCCTCGTCGGCAACATGCTCGAGCCGCGCGCCTGCCTGGTCGCGTTCGACCCCGCCGGCGGGCGCTATACCATCCACGCGCCGATGCAGGGCGTCGGCAGCATGCGCGGTCAGGTGATGCAGGTCACCGGCCTCGACAAGGACCGGATCGCGCTCGTCGCCCAGGACGTCGGCGGGAGCTTCGGCGTGCACGGCGCGGCCTATCCGGAGTACTTCGCGGCGATGATCGCCGCGCGCAAGCTCGGGCGCCCGGTGAAATGGGTCGGCACGCGCAGCGAAGTCTTCATGAGCGATTTTCACGGGCGCGCGATCTCGCTCACCGGCGAGCTCGCGCTCGACGCGGACGGGAAATTCCTCGCCATCCGCTTCGACGACCGTGCCGACCTGGGTGCCTACGGCGGGACGTTCGGGTCTTTCATCGCCACGCGCAACCTGACTATCACCATGGGAGGCGTCTATCGCGTTCCGGCCCTCTACGCACGCACACGCCTCGCCTATACCAACACCGTTCCGGTGTCCGCGTACCGCGGCGCCGGGCGCCCCGACATCGCCTATGCCATCGAGCGGCTGGTGGACTACGCGGCGAGCGAGCACGGCTTCGACCCGGTCGCGCTGCGGCGGAAGAACCTGATTCCGAAGACGGCGATGCCCTACAAGACGCCGAATGCCGGCACCTACGATTCCGGCGATTTCGAAGGCGTGATGGACGATGCGCTCGAGCGCGCCGGTTGGGCAGGATTCCCGGCGCGACGCGCGGCGGCAAAGCGAGCCGGCAAGCTTCGCGGTATCGGCATCGCGACCTATCTCGAAGCGGGCGGCGGCGGCGCGGTACCAAAGGACCAGGTTGCGGTGGAGTTCGACCGCAACGGCGGCATGACATTGTTCGCCCTTACCCAATCGTCGGGCCAAGGGCACGAAACCGTCTTTCCGCAGATCGTCGCCGGGGCGCTCGGCATCAACCCGAAGCACGTCCGCTTTCACCCGCGCCCTCCGGCCGCCGACCTCATCGGCAATGCCACCGGCGGCTCACGCGGGGTGCTCGGCACCGGCAGTGCGTTCCGCGTGCTCGGCGAGAAACTGATCGAATTGGCGCGTCCCCATGCCGCCGCGAGACTCAAGGCGCCGCAGAGCGGGCTCACCTATTCCAAGGGGAAATTCCACGCCGGCCGCCGCTCGCTCGGCTTCATCGAGCTCGCGCGCGCTCTGGCCGGGCCGCGCCCGCATCCGCTCGACACCATCGCCGAAGGCACCTTCGGCGCCACCTACCCGAACGGCTGCCACATCGCCGAGGTCGAGATCGACCCCGACACTGGTGCCGCGACCATCGCGCGCTATACAGCGGTAGACGATCTCGGCAATGTCATCAACCATACCCTCGTCGAGGGCCAGGTTCACGGCGGCGTGGTGCAGGGGGCGGGACAGGTCTTCGGCGAGCACGCGGTGTACGACACCGCCACGGCGCAGCTGCTGACTGGCAGCTTCATGGACTATTTCATGCCGCGCGCAGGCTGGATGCGCGACATCGGCGTGCACGACCACTCGGTGCCCTCCCCCAATAACGCGCTCGGAGCGAAGGGCGTGGGCGAAGCCGGCTGCACCGGCTCGCTACCCGCGCTCGTCAACGCCACCTTGGACGCGCTGCGCCCGCTCGGGATCACGCATCTCGACATGCCCCTGACGCCCGCCCGGTTGTGGGCGGCCATACGCCGGGCGCGAGCGCAGGGATGAGGGGTCACGGCAAAAGGCACAAGGAAGAAGGCACGAGGGGTTTGGAATCCCCTTATGCCTTCTGACTTATGCCTTGTGCCTGGTCTGGATCAGGCCGACTTCAGGTTGTCGGCCGAGGTCTTGCCGTCCTTGCCGCGAGCGAGATCGAACTGGACTTTCTGACCTTCCGTAAGCGTGCCGAGGCCGGCGCGCTCCACGGCCGAGATGTGCACGAAGACGTCCTTCGAGCCGTCATCCGGCTGGATGAAACCGAAACCCTTCATCTTGTTGAACCACTTTACTGTTCCGACAGGCATAGCGATCTCCG
>Ga0180076_1000035_pt1 | contig 11470 bp, 6 predicted proteins | sample EasRiv433_16_10D_FD_121772 | JGI IMG/M metagenome (GOLD analysis project Ga0180076, IMG submission 121772) | Soil microbial communities from meander-bound floodplain in the East River, Colorado, USA - East River metaG ERMLT433_16_10D | ecosystem: Environmental > Terrestrial > Soil > Floodplain ... | reverse complement strand
GAGGAGGAACTCGAGCACGAGCGGAACGCTCGCCGAGGCGACCGGCGCGTCGATCGTGACGAGCCGATCGAGCAGTCCGAGCCCCTCGGGCGCGGCGCTCGTGGGTGACGTTTCGAGCATGGTGATCGATCCGGCGACGGGCGAGGTCACCGTCGTCTCGATCGGATCCGCCGCCGTGGCGCCATCGGCTTCCCCGTCCGACGTCACGCCGCCTCCGCCGGAAACGACCGCCGACACCTCCTCTTCGTCCTGGCACGCGGCGTCGCACCCGTCCGTGGGCATCGCATTCCCGTCGTCGCACTGCTCGCCCTCCTCGACTGCACCGTTGCCGCACGCGTGACAGAAGCAACGGCCGTCGCAGAGCAGGCCCGCCCCGCACGCCGTCCCGGGGGCGTCACACGATTCGCCCACCGTCGCGGCGCCATCCCCACACCGTGGTGGCAGTGCGCCCTGGCAGGTCGGGTCCCCGATGCCGTTCTTGCAGACGAGCTTCGCTCCCGTTCCGCCCGCGATCGAGGTGTGCGCGCAGCTCGGGAACTGCGTGCAATGCCGGATCGTTTCGGATCCATTTCCCACCGTGTAGGCGGCGAACACGGTGCCGCTCGGCGCCGCCGACACGTCGAGTGCCACCTCGCCGAGACCCTTGCCCACCACCTTCACCAGCGACCCGGGCTTGACGACGTTCACCTTCACCGCCCCGCCGGCAGGCGCGTCCGTATTCACGTACTTGGCGACGTTGCTCGAGTTGGTGACCCATCCGGCGCCGCGCGGCATGGCGAAGCGCCCCTCGACGCCGTCGTAGACGACGTCGAGCGTCGCCCCGATGTCCGCGGGATTCGTCGCGCTCCCCTTCACGATCGCCGCATCCCGCGCCACGAACGTCGCCTTGGCGGTGCCGGCGCTCGCGCGCTTGTCCACCACGACGAGCTTTCTCGCCGCCACCGGCACGTCGGCGGCGCGGCTCGCGGACGCGGACAGGACGACCACGACGAGGACCGGGAGTGGGTTCCGTGTGAACGACATGCATTTCTCCAAAGCGAGCAGGATTGGAGTCCCCTAGCACTCCGCTGGACGAGCGGGCAACCCTCATGGTCGAGCTGCGCGGCAGTCAGCGAGCGCGTGCGACCACGGTGATCGTGCCGCAGAGGAACCACGGCACACGCCGCATGAGCGCCCCGACGATTCGCGCCATGAGCGGCGGGAGCACGAACAGCGTCGCCGGAGGCGTCGGCTTGAAGGGGTCGAAGACGAGATTGTGGTAGTCGACCCACACGCCCACGTTCTTCGGTGGCCGGCGATCGTTCGGATGGGCCGAGAGCGGCTGGAAGCCCGTTTGCTCGAGAAAGCCCACGATCTCGCGGTAGGTGAAGCGGTACTCCGAGAAGCCGAGCGTCCAGCCGGCGCGGCGGCGCCGCCACGTCACCCAGGTGTGCAGGTGGTTCATCAGCAGCCGTCGCAGCCAATTGTCGTACGGGACGTCGAGGACGAGGGTGCCCCCCGGTTTGAGCACCCGATGCAGCTCGCGCAGCGACGCGATCGGGCCCTCCTCTTCGTGCTCGACGACGCCCTCGGACAGCACGGCGTCGAGTACCTGGCTGCGCACGGGCATGCGGCGCGAGTCGGCCGCGACCAGCGGCACCGTGGGATCGCGCTCGCGCGCCAGCGTGAGCGCGGTTCGACTCACGTCGAGGCCGACGGCGCGGTGCCCACGCCGGCGGAGCGCGCTCGGCCACTTCGCCATGCCGCAGCCGGCGTCAACGACGCGGCCGTCCGGTGACAGGCTGGCCAGTACGACGTCGTGGACGAGCTCCGCGTCGACGTCGTCGACGAGCGCCTGCGACTCGACGCGCCAGGTCACCTGACTCCACGCGATGGGGTCGAGGGCCGCGGGAAGTTGGACCTTGTAGCTCAGCGCCGCGGAAGCTAGCGGCGCGGCGGAAAGCGTGTCAAACGAACCGCAGATGCGTCGCGTGGTCCTGCTCGTGCTCCTTCTCGCCGTGGCCGGGTGTGCCTCCGCGACGACTCCGGCGGGGCGGCCGAACGTGCTGCTCATCGTGATTGACACGCTGCGCGCGGACCGCCTCGGCGTCTACGGCAACAGGCGCGGGCTGACGCCCTTTCTCGACGAGCTGGCGGCGCGTGGCCACGTCGTGCGCCGGGCGCGGGCTCAGGCGCCGTGGACGAACCCGTCGGTCGCCTCGATCCTCACCTCGCGCTATCAGTCGCAGCACGGGGTCGTCGACTATCGATCGGTCCTCCCCGCCGCCGAGCTGACGCTCGCGGAGGTGCTGAAGGCCGATGGCTACGCGACGGGTGCCTTCTCCGCCAACGGCTTGATCGGCGAGTCGCTGGGATTCGCGCAGGGCTTCGACCGCTTCGAGGCGCATCTCTTGGTGAAGGGAGACGATCCGGCCTACCTCCGGATTCCCGTCCGTGCCGACCGCATGGGGGTCGACGCGCTCGCCTGGCTCGACGGCGTGCGGCGCGACGGCCCGCCCGGGGCGCCCGTCTTCCTCTATCTCCACTTGATGGAGCCGCACTCGCCGTATGCCCCGCCTCCCGCGCTCCTCGAGCGCGTGCGCGGGACGCGGCCGCCGGTCGATCTCCGGCGGGCCAGCGAGACGATGTACATCGACACCATGACCCCGGTCGGGGGGGCCGAGCTCGAAGCGATCCAGGATGCGTACGATGCGTCCGTGCTGGCGGTCGACGAGGCGCTCCGCGGCTTCTTCGCGGCGCTCGAGACGCGCGGGTTCTTCGAGAACGCCATCGTCGTGGTGACGGCCGACCATGGCGAGGAGTTCCAGGAGCACGGCGCGCGCGGCCATGGGAAGACGCTCTTCGACGAGACGATCCACGTGCCGCTCATCGTGCTCGGGTCGGATCGGCCGCACCCCGGGGTCGTCGAGCACCTGGTGTCGTCGGTGGACATCGCGCCGACCATCCTCGAGCTGGCCGGTGTGCCGGTCCCGAGCCGCTTCGCGGGTGCATCGTTCGCCGCCGACCTCGATTCCAGCATGTGGGGCCGGCTCCGCCGCGCCGTGGGCCGTCTGGTCGACAGCGGGCCGGCGCCCGCCTCGTTGAGCGAGCTGCTCGTGCCGCCGGGCGAGGAACCGAGACCGGGCACGTCGCACGAGCGGGCGGTGGTCGTGGGCGACGTGAAGCTCATCCGCTGGCGGGACGGCGAGCGGCGCTTCTATGCCCTGGACCTCGACCCGGGCGAGCAGGAGCCCAACATCGTCGAGGACCCCGACCGCGCGCGCCTGGAGGCGCGGCTCGCCGAGATGCAGGCGCAGGCCGAACGTGATCGCTCGCCCGCGGAGACGAAGATGCCCGACGCGCGCACGCGCGAGGCGCTCGAGGCGTTGGGATACGTGCAGTGACGGAGCCGCGCCCCCGCGTCGGCCGCATCCAGGGCGTCGTGCTGCAAGTCGGCGCCGCGCTCCTCGTGACGACGGTGCTGCTCGGCGTCGCCGAAGGGGTGGCGCGCCTCGTGGTGGGCCCACCTCCGGCCCGCCCCGCCTCGGTCGCGGCCGCGCACAACGAAGACTACGTGGCGACGACGCTCACCGGGCTCGACCTGGCCCCCGAGCTGAATCCCTCGCCGCTCGTGCAGGATCCCTTCGTGCTGTGGCGCAACATGCCGCTCGCGCGGAAGACCCAGCCCGTCAATCCCGCCGTCTTCGGCCGCGCGGCCACCTGGACGATCGAGAACGACTCGGAAGGTCTGCGTGGGCCCGAGCGAGCGTACCGCGACGCGGCGGACGACGACGTGTATCGCATTCTCTGCGTCGGCGACTCGGTCACCTTCGGCTTCAACGTCGACCAGCCGGACGCCTACCCGCGCCAGCTCGAAGCGCTGCTGCGCCAGCGCCATCCCGGTCGCGCGATCGAGGTCTTGAACGCCGGCGTGCCCGGCTGGTCGTGGGTGCAGGGGCTCCGCTACCTCGAGGCCTACGGCTTACGGCTGCGTCCCGATCTCGTGATCGCGGCGCACGGCACCAACGACCAGTTCTGGCGCGCGCTGGTCACCGACCGCGAGCGTCTGCCCGCCGGCGGCGTGCCGGCGCCCGAGATGCGCCCGCCGTCGCTGCTCGAGCGCACGAGCATCTACCGCCTGCTCGCGCGCCTCGGGCCCGATGCGCCCGAGGCGAGTCCGGTCTGCCGCGCCGCCGTCGCACGCGGCGAGACGTGCCGTCGGGTCTCGGTCGACGAGATCGAGACGACGGTCGGCGAGATGCACGAGCGCGTGCGGGCGGCGGGCGGCGAGTTCGTGGTGGCGAATCTGGACTTCATGGAAACCGCGGCGGTGGAAGGCGTGCGCCGCGCCGCGGCGGCGCGCGCCCTCCCTTTCGCCGACGTGGTCGCTCAGTTTCGCGATCTGCAGCAAGCGGACGACGTCGCGCTCGCCGCGCGTCTCGGGCTCCGTCCCGGGGGCGTGATCCGCCCCGCGGGACCCGGCGAACCGCGCCGCGTCGTCTTTCGCGTGCTGGTGCCGGCGTCTGCGACCGGGGCCGTGTCGGTGCGGGGCACCGGGTATTTCCGTGACGACGTCCACTTCGAGCTGCCGCTGCACGACGACGGGGCGGGTGGTGACGAGGTGGCCGGGGATCGGGTCTTCTCCGGTGTCCTGGAGGTGGGGCCGGACGTGGCGGCATTCGAGTACACGTTCTGGCTCGGCAGTACGGCCGAGTTCACGCCGCTCCCGCCGCTGCGCTCGACCTCGGGCACGCGGCTCGTGCGGCTCGCAGGTGAAACCCTCACCCCGGTGGTCGGTTTCGCCGAGCGCCCGCGCATGGCCGAGCGGACGCACCCGAACGCCGAGGGCCAGGCGCTCGTCGCCGAGCGCCTGGCCGAGGTCGTCGAGGCCGAGCCCTCGTTTCGCGCTTGGCTCGGCCGCTTGTAACGGAACGCCGCGCAGGTCAATCTCCGGCGCCATGGGACGCAAGGTATTCGTCGTCGGAGTCGGCATGACCAAGTTCGAGAAGCCCGGTTCGCGCCAGGGGTGGGACTATCCCGACATGGCGAAGGAAGCGGGCGAGAAGGCGCTCGAGGATGCGGGCATCCCGTATTCGGCGGTCGAGCAGGCCGTCGTCGGCTACTGCTACGGCGATTCCACCTGCGGGCAGCGGGCCGTCTACCAGCTCGGCATGACGGGCGTGCCCGTCTACAACGTGAACAACAACTGCTCGACGGGCTCGACCGCGCTCTTCATGGCGAAGCAATTCATCGAGGGCGGCCTCGCCGACTGCGTGCTGGCGCTGGGCTTCGAGAAGATGGAGAAGGGCTCGCTCGGCATCAAGTACACCGACCGCACCAACCCGATGGACAAGCAGGCGACGCTCATGGTCGAGCTGCGCGGCATCGCCAAGGCGCCGTTCACGCCGCAGTTCTTCGGCAACGCCGGCCGCGAGCACATGGAGAAGTACGGCACCAAGCCCGAGCACTTCGCCAAGATCGGCCACAAGAACCACAAGCATTCGGTGAACAACCCGTACTCGCAGTTCCAGGACGAGTACTCGCTCCAGGACATCCTGAACGCGCCCATGGTCTACGAGCCGCTCACCAAGCTGCAGTGCTGTCCCACCTCCGACGGGTCCGGCGCGGCGATCCTCGCGAGCGAGGACTTCGTGAAGAAGCACGACCTCCAGGAGCAGGCGGTCGAGATCGTCGGCCAGGCAATGACGAGCGACTTCGAGAGCACGCTCTCCGAGCGGAGCTGCATCAAGCTGATCGGCGCCGACATGACGCGGAAGGCCGCCGAGAAGGTCTACGAGCAGTCCGGTCTCGGCCCCGAGGACGTCGACGTGATCGAGCTGCACGACTGCTTCTCGACCAACGAGCTGATCACCTACGAGGGGCTCGGGCTTTGCGCCCCGGGGAAGGGCGGGGAGCTGATCGACTCGGGTGCGGTGACGTACGGCGGCAAGTGGGTGGTGAACCCGTCGGGCGGCTTGATTTCGAAGGGCCATCCGCTCGGCGCCACGGGGCTGGCACAGTGCGCGGAGCTGAACTGGCAGCTCCGCGGGCAGGCCGAGAAGCGGCAGGTGCCGGGCGCCAAGGTAGGACTGCAGCACAATCTCGGGCTGGGCGGCGCCGCGGTGGTGACGATGTACCGCAAGGCCGACGTGCGCTGAGCGATCCGCTCACGGACGCGCGCAACGGCCGACCCCGGGCATGCCGCGGTTCGTCGAGCAGGAGCTGCGCCGGTTTATCGGTGCGGGGTGCTGGCGCATGGCTTCGCGCGGGTGCGCGATCCAGCCGTGGGGTGGCCCCACGCCGGTCGCGCTGCGCCCCCCGCTCCTGGCGTCGTCGGCTTGGTGGTGACCGCCCCGTTCGTCAGGTAGACCTTGGGTGCGCGGAGGGTCGGGCCCTTTTGTCCGCACCGTCCTTACGGTTTTGAGTAAAGGTTCGGGGCAGTGACTTACGCTCATCCACAGCCCGTCGTCTCCCACACGACGCTTCTCGATACGGCCCTCGTGGGAGCTGCGGTGATCGCAGCCTTCATCGCCCAGCGTTCCGTTGTCGGGAACTTCTTCTCGCATGACGACTTTCTGTATCTCTACCAGCTAGAGAACGAGGGGTTCGCTGCCTTCGTCTTCGAAGCGCAGGGCGGGCATTTCTACTTGCTGCGCAACGTCGGGTTCTGGCTGTGCAGGCGGTTGTTCGATCTGAATCCTGCGCCGTATTTCTGGCTGGCGCTCGCGGCCCACCTCCTGAACACCGGTCTGCTGTATTTCGCACTGTTGCGGTCGACTCGCGACCGGGCCATTGCCTTCGCCAGCGCCCTGCTTTGGGGCACCTGCCTCACGCATCGCGGCTCGATCGGCTGGATCTCCGCACACGGACATGTCCTGGCCGCAACGGCATTTCTTGCAGCGCTGCTGATGCTTCCCTCCAGTGAGGGTGCGGCCACGCCAGCTCGCCGCTTCCTCTCGATCGCGGTGGTCCTCTTCGCCGGTGCCACCTGCTTCGGCAGTGGAATGGCGGTCGCACTCGTCTTCTGGGCGTTCGCATGGCTGATGTTGGATGGGTGGCCCGCGCGCCGGCGCGCACTGTTGTGGTTCGGCGCTCTCGCGGCCATTCTGCCGCCGGCGTATTCCGCGTACCTCCGCACCTGCTCATTGGTGACCGACACTTGCGCTGACCCTGCGCCGGCCTTGAGTGTGGAGGCCCTCGGGGAGATCGTTCGGGATAACCTCTCCGCGTGGCTGCGGTTCGCGATGCACCTGGCACGTGTGGGCACGACCACACTCCTTACGGGCGAGGTGGGTGAGGCGATGGAGCTGCTCCGTGCCGCGCCAGACATGTTGATCGTGTTCACGATGACGGTGGCCCTGCTGGCGATCGGGGTCGGCTCGGCTCGGGTACGTCGGCACCTCACCGCATGGCTGCTGATCGCGCTCGCGGGCTATGGAGTGGTCGCGGTCGGACGAGCCGCCTTGTTCTCGCAGTGGGGTATGGATTTCAGCATGATGGCGCGGCAGCAACTGCGCTACCAGTATCTTCCGCAGTTGGGACTGGTCGGCGCGGTGGCAGTAGCGACAAGCAGCATCGTACGGCTCCCTGTCCGGATGAGACACATCGTCCGGGCAATTCTCGTCTTCTGGTGCGTCGGCATCGGAGTCGCCAACGCCTCACAGGGCTGGGTGGTTCCCGCGGCCCGCGAGTTCGCGCCGCAGATCGCAGCCGACGTCGAGCGGATGCACAGCATGATCCGCGCGCTGCCTGGCCATTCGGTATGTCTCTGGAACAGGCCGGTTCCGTTGGGCTACTTGCTCGAAGCGCACCCCGAAACCTTCCCCCGGCTCGCCGCACTGTTCGTGCTCACCTTCCCGGACAACGTCGTCGACGGGAAGCGTGTCTACTTCGTCGAACCCGATCCCAACGTGGTCGCTCTTGCCACCCAGCGGAGGGGCACTCGCATCGAGTCCCTGCTCGTCGCCCCCGGACACTGTCCGCATGGCTGACAGCACCGGCTCGCCGGGGTATGGGGGTGGGGGGCCTTCATGCCGAGCCATCGCGTGCGGCCTGCCAGAAGGGCGCTTGGTTCGAAGAATCCTTTCGGTTTTCCCTTGATGCTGCGATTGGCGGCGCGCTATTGAAGGAGCGTGTCTCGGGTTTGGCTCGCGGCAGCGTTCTCACTCGTCGTCGCTTGGCCTTGTCTAGCGGGCCCGGTTGGCTCGCTCTTCGCGGTGAACGCGTACACGACGGGCACGCAGGATGCGCCGGTCGCCATCGCGGATGCCGCCGGCAACGTGACCGTCGCCTGGGTGAGCGAGGGCGACGGGGCACAGGATGGCGACGGGGCCGGAATCTTTGGCCGACGGTTCGACTCGACCGGAGGGCCCCTCACCTCCGAGGTACCAGTCAACACGTACACCCTGGGAGCCCAGACCGCACCCGCAATCGCCGGGACGGCGGCCGGGGAATTCGTCGTCGTGTGGGAGAGCGACGGGCAGGACGGGGATGCCCGCGGTGTCTTCGGCCAGCGCTTTGATGCGAGCGGGACCCCGTTGGGCTCGGAGTTCCAGGTGAATGGATACACGGCGGGCGATCAGCGTGATCCTGCCGTCGCCGTCGACGCCGGAGGCGGTTTCGTCGTCTCCTGGACCAGCGACGGCCAGGATGGCGACGGAGCCGGAGTGTTCGCGCGGCGATACGACGCGTCGGGCACGCCGCTCGCCGGCGAGTTCCAGGTCAATACGTACACCACCAGCCTTCAGGACCAGTCCTCCGTCGCGGTGCTCCCGAGCGGGGAAATCCTCGTCGCCTGGTCGAGTGTCGACCAGGGACAAATCTTCGCTGCCATGCGCGGCGTGTACGGACAGCTCTACGATGCGGCCGGCCTCCCGATCGGGGGTGAGCTGACGATCAGCGAATGGCCCTTCGATCAAACCGATCCCCTCGTGCTTCCGGGATCGGGCGGCCTGTTTACGATCGTGAACCGTGACACGACAACCGGGCGGCTAGCCGTGGTTGATACGACCGGGACGAAACTTCTCGAGCAAGACGGCGTCACCTGGGGTGAGGCGGCCGCTCTCGACGCAGCCGGGAACGTCCTCATAGCCAGCGCCGGCACGGCGACGGCCCGCTGGCTCACCAATCCAGTGGCCCTCTATTCCGCCGGAACGCTCGAGGGTCCCACGGGGATCCCGACCTCCTCGGGCCTCGGTGGCGCCCTCCTCGGGGCGGTCGGGGCGTTCGGAGACCAGGAATTCATCGCGATCGGCTCGTCGAACGGGGATTTGGTCGGACGACGCTTCACCAACTGCACGGATCCGGGATTCGGCCCTCCCTGCTCGGATCATCCGATTGCGGCTCGGAAGGTGACGATCAGCAAGAATTTTCCCGGAGAGCTGAAGTTCGTCACGAAGGATCCGACGTTCCCGTTCCCATCCATCGGAGGACCGGACGATCCGCGGCAAGTCGGAATGAGCGTGAGCCTCGTGACGCCGGCGGGCGTTCACACGACGGGCATCGCCGCGGCACCATTCCTGTGGGTGGCCACGGACGCTGTGGCTGACAGGTACGTGTACACCAGTGGAGGGCTGTTCTTGGGTTATCGCATCGCGATCAAGGTCAAGGAAGGCTTCGGCATCACCATTCGCCTTCCCGATCCGCTCGCGCTCGAGCCACCGATTGGGACGCTCGGAGTACGTATCCAATTCGGAGACACCCGCATGTGCGCGTTCTTCGGCCCGTTGACGGTGAGGGCAGACACGACCACGAAGTTCACTGCCGTGGATGCGCCCGTAGGCAGCCTCACCGACTGCAGCGATCAGAGTCTGGGCTTGCCGTGAGAATCGGCGTCTGCGCCGTGCCGGGGCCGTGCTGCGGCGGTGGTTACGATTGCGCCTCCGGGTCGGTCGGTACCTTCGACGGCAACTGCACCTGCTCGCCGCCGTAACCACGGGTCGACGCCCGACGGGAGCAGCCCGTCCTCCCCCATCGCGGGGATCTTCCTGGAAAGCGCGCGGCCGTGGTAAGAGGGCCTCGATGGCACGGAGCGGCATGCTCCTCATCGCGGCCGTCGCGCTGGTCGTCTCGGCGGCAGGCGTCCCCTCGGTCGCGCGTGCGCACGACGCGCGGCTCGGCATGGCCACGCAGAAGGTGGTGCTGAAGCTCGCGAGCCCACGCCGGCGGCTCTCGTTTCAAGGGTTCGGCGGCGGCCTCGTGCCGACGTTTCAGGAGGACCCCCGGATCGTGGGCGCGTCGGTGCTCGTCATGGCTCACGGCGAGGGTGAGGGGCGATCCCCCGCCGTCAGGCTCGATGACTCCTTGTGGTCGTCGCGTCCGAAGGGCGGATTCGTCTATCGCGACGAGAAGGGAACGCGCGGTGGCATCAAGCGGGTCGTCTACAAGGAGGGCTCGCTCGTCATCAAGGCGGGCGGCTCGCAGCTCGCCTGGATCGGCGATGCGGCGCCGCACACCGTCGACGTCCTCTTCCGCGTGGGCGAGGAATGGCACTGCGCCAGCGCGCCGGGTGCGGCCGGCCCGAAAGGCTTCAAGGCGAAGGATGCGCCCGCGCCGCTCGGGTGCGCGCCGACCCTGTGCGGCAACGGTGAGCGCGAGCTCGGCGAGTTCTGCGACGACGGCAACTTCGACGATGGGGACACGTGCACGATGGCCTGTGCGCTCACCCACTGCGAGGGTCCCGTCTACGCGAGTACGTGGGCGGCCATCCAGGATCTGGTGTTCGCCCGGCACGGCTGCACGTCCCCGATTTGTCACGGGGCTTCGCCCGGCGCCGGCGATCTCGACCTCACCCCTGTGAATGCCTACGCCCAGCTCGTCGACATCCCGTCGAGCGGAAGCGCATATCCACGCGTCGTGCCCGGCGGTCCGCGACGCAGCTCGCTCTTTCTCAAGCTCGCGGCCGCCCGCGATCCCGAGGGCGTCGACATTCCCGGCGCGCCGATGCCGAACGGACTCCCGCCACTCGGCGAGGCCGAGCTGGAGGCGGTGCGCTCGTGGATCCATCAGGGCGCACCGGAGACCGGCGTCGTGGAGGGCACCCGCGAGCTGCTCGACGCCTGCACGCCTCCGCCCACACCCATCGAGATCGAGCCGCTCGAGCCCCCGCCCGCGTCGGAGGGCGTGCAGCTCCGCATGCCGCCCTTCCGCCTCCCCGCCGAGTCCGAGACCGAGGTGTGTTTCGCCTCGTACTACGACTTCACGGGTCGGATTCCGCCCGAGTTCGTCGATCCCTCGGGCGAGTCCTTCTACGTCCGCGGCAACGAGCTGCGGCAGGATCCGCACAGCCATCATCTGCAGATCATCTATTCCGGGGTGCCGACCTCGCTGCTCGGCGATTTCGCCTTCGGAGCCTGGACCTGCAAGGGAGGCGAGCGCGACGGTGAGCCGTGCGAGCCGGCCGACCTCGCGTCCTGCGGCGACGGCCTGTGCGGAAGCGCGCCGACTCACAGCGTCGCCTGCATCGGCTACGGCCCGGCGGGCTACGAGGTGG
>Ga0180076_1000034_pt1 | contig 11479 bp, 12 predicted proteins | sample EasRiv433_16_10D_FD_121772 | JGI IMG/M metagenome (GOLD analysis project Ga0180076, IMG submission 121772) | Soil microbial communities from meander-bound floodplain in the East River, Colorado, USA - East River metaG ERMLT433_16_10D | ecosystem: Environmental > Terrestrial > Soil > Floodplain ... | reverse complement strand
TCCCGGGCTTGGAGAGGTCGAACCCGCTCCCGAGGGCGTCGATCAGCTGCAGGCGAACCTCTTCGAGGAGCCCGTCCCTGGTGGTGTATTCGCGCGCCTTTTTGCCGGTGCGCGGCGCGGGGTTGTCCCAATTCGAGACGATGATCGAGAGCATCCCCCGCACGGTACCGTCCCCGTAGAGCTGCTCGAGTCTGCCGGCCGGGTTCTGATTCCAGAACTGCGCTTGCGACACCGACGTGAGGGCCCACGGCGATTGCGGATAGAAGACGTGGCCGTCCACCATGGGCACGTCGGTGCCGAGCGCGAACTGCGCACCGACCATCCACCCCTCGTTCGCGGGCGCACCGGTGGCGACGAGCTTGGCCAGCTGCGGATCGTCGGCCGCCAGCGCAGGAACGTTCTGTACTTGCCGCCGGACGTCGCCGACCGGCAGCGCCACGAGATAATGATCGGCCGTCTTGGTCTGGGTCGTGGCCCCGACTCGCACCGAGGCGCCGGTCACGTGCAGAGCGCCCGCCGAGTACTTGAGCTGCTCGAGCGCGTGCCCGGGAAAGAAGACGACGCCTTGCCCAGCCAGCCACGTCCGCCAGGGCTGGATCCATCGAGGGGTGGACGGGCCGCGGAGCAGGCGATCCTCGTCGTTGTTCATCCGTCCATAGCCCAGCATGAACTGCATCGTGATGTCGCCGATCACCTTGGCGCTGCTCGTGCGCGCCACCATGGCCGACATCGTGCGGGGAATGGACTCTTCGAACAGCTTGAACTGCGGCGAGTAGTGCGGGCTGTCGCCGTCGATGAACTGCCACCAGGACTTGTCGTCGTAGGTCTCGCGGCGCGCCGGAGAGCTCGTCAGGTACTTCAGCCGGAACCACGCCATGCGGCCGAGATCCGTGTAGGTGAAGCCGAGCCCCTGGAAGAGCCTTCTCACGCGGCCGAAGACGTCCCAGCTCGGCGGAAGGCCGCGGCGCGTGAAGGTATAGAGCGTCGACACGCCGCTGCCACTTCGCCAGGCGACGCCCGCGTTGCGGCTCGCCACCAGGTCCTGTCGCACGCTCTCCCCCGCGACCGGGCCGGGACTCTCGTCCAGCGTCGCGATGACGTTGCGATAGAATCCCGGGAAGAACCGGAACCCGTGCTCGCCGAGAAGCGGCTGGCGCGAGCCGGTTGGTGCCGGAAACGCGCCGGACGTCTGGCTCGCCGCCTTCCCGCCGAGTTCGTGCGGCTCGTACACGTCCACGGCGAAGCCGCGGCTCACGAGCTCGTGAGCGGCCGACAGACCGGCGACGCCCCCTCCGAAGATCGCGACTTTCGCCATGACCACAGACCCGCGCGCGGCGAACGCTACGTCACCGGGGCTTGACGCGTCAACGCCATCTCGGTGAAGCTCGCATGGGGTTCGGTGACCTTGGCATTGTCTAGAGACATGGGGAGGGCCGTCACGTCATGCCACCGCCCAGCCTAATCGCGATCTTGAACGACATCTTCCTTGGCTCGCTCGTGAACAGGCCGGTGCAGCCGGTCACGCTCCCTGCGGACGAGCTCATGCACGGCGTGGCGGTGGAGTGGTGGTACTTCGTGGGGCATCTCAAGGAGACGGCGATACCCGCCAACCGCTTCGCCTTCGAGATGACCGCGCTGCGGCTCACCTCGCGCATCTCCGTTCCTTTCGACACCTGTTACGTCGCCGTGATCGATCTCGCCCAGCAGCAATACGTGTCGGCGGATCGACAGAGCACCTCGGCCTACCGCCAAGGGACGGATTGGTTCGCGCTCGCGTTCGAGCCGCCGCTCGGGCAGCCCGGCATCTGGACGATCAAGGGTACGACCGTGCCGAATCTGCGCTACGAGCTGGACGCCGCGTTTCAGGTACCGTCCACCCGGCAGCAGCGAGCGCTCCGCCTGACCTTCACCGATACGGCCGCCAAGCCCGTCCTGCTGCACGGCAACAAGGGGGTCGTCCCGATCTTCGGATTGGAAGTGGGGTACTACTCGCGCACCCGCCTCGCCGTGAGCGGAGGTCTCACGCTCGACGCGCGCCACCTCCTCGTCGACGGCGACGGGTGGATGGACCACGAGTACGGGATCGCGGACCTCGCCAACAGCCGATGGATCTTCATCGCCGCGCAGCTCGTCACGGGCGAGGAGCTGTGTGTGGTCAGGCTGACGAACCGCAACGACGGCACGCTGGGTCTTTCATACGCGTGGCTGGTGCCGACCGTGGGGAACCCGAACGAGCGGGCGGTCCCGGTCATCACGCCGTACGGTGGGGTGTACGATCCGGGCGGCTACCTGTTGCGCAACCGGATCCAGGTGACCTTCCCCACCAACGGCGCCACCTTCGACCTGCGCGTCGAGCCCGAGTTCGATCAGCAGCGCCGCGTCCCGACCGGAGAGACGGCGCTGCCGTTCGTCACCTTCTGGGAGGGAGCCGCCAAGGTCCTCGACTACAATACGGGCGCGTCTCTGGGCCGGGCCTTCCTCGAGCTCGCCGGCTACGAGTAGCCGGCGGCCTCAGAGACAATGGAGCCCGCCCAACGGACACGCCGGCCGCGTGCCGTCGATCTCGCCCTGCCGCCGTTCCCAGGTTTCGCGCACGTCTTTCAGCCAGCGCCGGTACTCGGCGGTCGGACGGACCCGGGGCCAGACCGTGCAGCCCGCCAGCCCGCTCGAGGTCACCTCGACGCAGGCCTGATCGATGTCGCGCATGCGCGCCACGAAGGCGAGCGCGTCCCCGTCGTCGGCGAAGCGCAGCCGCGCCTCGATGCGCGGCATGAGGCAACGTATCTCGTAGCGCCGCGCCGAGCGCTCGCAGGCGTCCCCGCGCGTCGTCACCGGCGCCAGCGCGCCCGCCCGGCTCGTCTCCGCGAGCACGAGCACGCCCAGCATCATCGCGACCACGATCCCCCGCGTCCGCATCCCCATCCGCCCCGCCCCCGCGGGTGCAAGTTCGGTACCGCCCGCCGCCGAGGGGCCGAACGCCAAATGGAACGGCTTCGGGCGCCGGCGCGGGTCAACATCGTGACGTCGCGGTCGGAACGCCGACACGCGGCACGACCACCAGGGCGCGGCATCGCGTCACGGTTGACCTGCGCGCCCGCGAGCGGATACGCGGGCGGCCATGCGCCGGCTCGTCGAGTTCGCCCGCGAGGTGATCGCCAAATGGCGGCGCGACGACGCGCTCGCCCAGGGTGCGGCGCTGGCGTTCTACATGCTCTTCTCGCTCGCGCCGCTGCTCGTGCTCGTGATCGCGGTCGCCGGATTCGCGCTCGGCAACGACGCCGTGCACGGCCGTGTGCTGGCGCAGGTGAGCGATGCGGTCGGCGCCGAGGCGGCGGGCACCGTCGAGAGCATGATCGCGCGCATGAACTCGCCTCGCGCCGGCATCATCGCTTCGCTCTTGAGCATCGTCACCATGCTGCTCGGCGCGTCGGGGGTGTTCGGGCATCTACAAGCCGTGCTGAACCGCATCTTCGAAGCGCCTCCGCCCGCCAGAGGCGGACTCCGTCATCTCGCGCGCCGGCGGCTCTCGTCGTTCGGCATGGTGCTCGGCATCGGCGCGCTGCTCGGCGCGTCCATGGTGCTGACGGCGCTCGTCGACGCCTTTCGCGGCGCACTCGCCGGCTCCGCCCCGGCGCTGGCGCTGCCGTGGCTCGACGTCGGGCTCTCGGTCGGACTCTCGGCCACGCTCTTCGCGCTGGTCTTCCGCGTCCTACCCGACGTGCGTCTCGCCTGGCGCGAGGTGGCGCTGGGCGGCGTGCTGACGGCGCTGCTGTTCGCCCTCGGCAAGAGCCTGATCGGTCTCTATCTGGCGCGCTCGGGCGGGACCTCCGTGTTCGGCGCCGCCGCCTCGCTGGTCCTGCTGCTGCTCTGGGTCTACTGGTCGGCGCAGATCCTGTTCGTCGGGGCCGAGGTGACGGCCGTCCTCGCGCGCCGCGGCCGGGGCTGATACGGGGCGCGCATGGGGTTCAGCGACGGCATCTGGCTGCTCTTTCTCCTGCTGGCCCTCCAGCCGCTCTTCCGGCAGCGGCTCCTGGTCGCGGGCCGCCGCCGCCTGATCGCCAGCATCGAGCGCCGCCGCCAGAGCCGGGTGATCGCGCTCGTCCATCGCCAGGAGATGATGAGCCTCCTCGGCTTTCCGCTCGCACGCTTCATCAACATCGAGGATTCCGAGGAAGTGCTGCGGGCCATCCAGCTCACCGATCCGCAGGTGCCGATCGATCTGATTCTCCACACCCCGGGCGGCCTCGTGCTGGCCGCCGAGCAGGTCGCCAATGCGCTGATCGCGCACCAGGCGAAGGTCACGGTGTTCGTACCGCACTACGCGATGTCGGGCGGCACGCTGCTGGCGCTCGCCGCCGACGAAGTGGTGATGGCGCCGCACGCCGTCCTCGGGCCGCTCGATCCGCAGGTGGGGAACCTCCCCGCCGCCTCGATCCTCGAGGCCGTCACCCGCAAGGAGGTGAAGGACATCGAGGACCAGACGCTCATCCTCGCCGATGTCGCCAAGAAGGCGCAGCGGCAAGTGCGGGGGCTCGTCCAACGCATTCTCGCCGGCAACGGGTGGGACGCCGAGCGCGCGATGGCGTTGGCGGAGACCCTCACCGACGGACGGTGGACGCACGACTATCCCATCACGGTCGACGAGGCGCGCCAGCTGGGCCTGCCCGTGTCGACGGAGATGCCGCCCGAGGTCTATCAGTTCATGCACCTCTTCCCGCAGCCCGGCGCCAGGCGGCCGGGCGTCGAGTACGTCCCGGCCCCCTACCCGGCGCCCCAGCGTGCCCAGCCGCCGCGCGCCTGACGGATCGCCGAAACCATCACGCGCCGGGGCACGACGCCCGCCCTCCATGCGGGTCGAACACGGCCCCCCCGGACCGAGCCCGCGGGCGCCGTCCCCCGGCGCGCGATCGTCTCAGCAGGCCTCCGCCTCGGTTTGCTCCGCTTCGGCTTGCACCCAGCGCCGTGCGCGGATGGCCGACTCGAGGGCCCGCACGCCGCGCGACACGCGCTGGCGAAACGCCGGCTCGCTCACGCAGCCCTCCTCGCTCGAGAGCCGCTGGGCCAGATCGCCGTAGTGGAGCCGCTCGTCGGCATGGAGCGCCAGCTGGAGCGCCCGCTTCACCTTGGGCGGCATCACCCAGACGTTGGCGTTCACCTGCTGGATCAGGCGGTCGACGTGGGCTTCGTGAGTCAGATCCCCCCCGGACTCGACGAACGCACGAAAGAGCCTGCGTTGCACGCTGTTCATCCGCTTGACCTCCTCTGGCTCGGAACGATCGATACTTCTCCGATGCAACTCGCTTGCCAAGCCGCGACGGCGAGAAACGCCAGGTGACTCGGGGCGACGGAGGACGACGGCGTCCACTGTCGTGGACGGGCGTCCGCTCCCATGGACACCCGGCGCAGGCTTGCGTTCGGCCCCGGCGCAGGCGGAAAAGGAGCGGGGGGAGGCCGAAAGGAGCGGGCAAGAACGGCGATGGGGCGACGAGGGGAAGTGCTCGAGCGGCTCCGGCATCCGACGGAAGCCGTCCCGCACGATCTCGGCACCATGCTGCGAACGGTCGTCGGCGTGGGGGTGCTGGTCCCCGCGCTCCTTCTCCTGAGCGCCTTGGTGGTCGTGCTGGCGGCGCTCAAAATGCCCCGGCGCTTCATCGACCGCTGCTACACGGGGTTTGCAGACCTCGGGATCTTGATCGGAGCCACCCGCGTCGAGACGCGCGGCCTCGAGCACGTGCGACCCGGGATGAGCTACGTGGTCGTGGCCAACCACGAGAGCGACTGGGACCCGGTCGTGCTGTTCTCCGCGCTCCGCATGTTGTCCATGCGCGCCGTCGTCAAGGACGAGATGATGCGCGTCCCGCTGCTCGGCCGGGCACTGGCGCTCACCGGCAACGTGCACGTGACGCGCACGCAGTCGGTCACCGACGTGGAGCGGCTGCGGGCCATCATGCGGGAGCGCCCCCCGGACGTCTCCATCCTCTTCTACGCCGAGGGGACCCGCTCGCGTGACGGGTCGCTCAGGGCCTTCAAGAAGGGCCCGTTCGTGGCCGCGCTCGCCAGCGGGCTCCCGATCCTGCCCGTCGCGACGGCGGGCACGTACCGCATCTGGCCACCGGTGACGGTGCAGCTCCGGCGCGGCCCGGTCGCCGTCCACGTGGGCGAGCCGATCGAGGTGCGGGGACTCGGGCTCGACGACCGGGACGCGCTGCGCGAGCGGTGCTTCGCCACGGTCCGGCAGCTGCGCGCCGACGCGCGGCAGCATCTGCGCGCCCAGGGCGTGGAGCCCGGCGGCATCGACTAGACGACACTATGCCGAGGAGAGGCAGCCCCTTGACTCGGGAAGCGCCGCGGCGGCCCTATGGCCGGCCATGATCGATCTCTATACCGCGTCCACTCCGAACGGCTGGAAGGCGTCCATCGTTCTCGAGGAGCTCGGCCTGCCCTACGAAGTGCACCCGATCAATCTTCTCGCCGGCGAGCAGAAGCGTCCAGAGTATCTGGCGCTCAATCCGAACGGACGCATCCCCACCATCGTCGACCGCGAGGCCGGGAACTTCACGGTCTTCGAGTCCGGCGCGATCCTGATCTACCTCGCCGAGAAGACCGGGCGGCTCCTGCCCGGCGACGCGAAGGGCCGCTCGCTGGTGATCCAATGGCTCATGTTCCAGATGGGCGGCGTGGGTCCGATGATGGGACAGGCCAACGTCTTCTTCCGCTACTTCCCGGAGAAGATTCAGCCGGCCATCGACCGCTACCAGCACGAGTGCCGGCGGCTCTTCGAGGTCTTGAATACGCGCCTCGCCGACCACGAATGGCTCGCCGGCGACTACTCGATCGCCGACATCGCCAACTGGTCGTGGGTGCGCACGTACAAGTGGTCTGGCGTCGAGGTCGACGGCCTCGACCATCTCCAGCGCTGGCTCGGGCAATTGGCGGCCCGCCCGGCGTGCCAGCGAGGCGTCGAGGTGCCGATGCGAATCCCCAACTTGGTCGACGAGCCGAACTCCGACGCCGCCAAGGCCTTCGCGCAGGGCGCGCAGACGCTGCTGCAGCGCTGATACCGTCATCCCTTGTCCTCGATTCGCGCCCGGGCCCGGAGCACGTAACGGCCCTCGATGTGCTCGATGGGCCGCCACTTCGGGCTGATCTTCTCGAGCTTGTCGTTGGTGACGCACACGAGCTTGCGGACCGCACGGTACGCCAGATCGATCTCCTCGCGGGTGGCCAGGGTTCCGCTCGCCCCGTCCACGCTCATGCCCTTGGGCATCAGGTAGAGCTTCTCGACGAGGTTCTCCAGCGGCACCCCCTCGGGGCACTCGATCAGGCGATGCAGCAAGGTGAGGCGGAGCGCGGAGAGCTGCACCGAGCGATTGCCGCCGATCACCTTGCCGCCCGCGCGGTTCCGGGAGGGATGCAGCACCAGCTCCACCGGGCCGCTCCGGAAGAACACGGCGGCGCCGCCGGTCACCACTTCGACCTCGAACTCGAAGCGCCGCTCGTTGGCGAAGTTCTGCAGATCCTTCTTCTCGACGTCGAAGCGCACGCAGATCTCGAACGCCTCGTCGAAACGCGCCGGGCATCCTTCCGGTAACAATGCCCGTACCTGCTCGACGAGCGAGTCGAGCTCGTCCGGATCGGTGAGCACGTGGGTCAGGGCGAGCGTGGCGAGCGCGCTCAACCCGGCCACCGACGCCAAGCAGACTTCCTCGTCGCCATCGAGGAGACGCCGGAACATCAGGACCGCGTAGTCCCGCTTGATCTGGCGGGGTCCCTCGTCGAGCTCGTCCTGGAAGAAGCGCTGCTCGCCGTACGTGAGCCCGGCCGCGGTACGACTCTTGGGGCGCTCCTCGAAGCGCCCGTGGGCGAGCGCGGCAAGCGGCTGCACGAAGGGGGTGGCTTCCGAGCCCACGTACAAGTGCGGGCGGCCGATCACGAAATAGTCCCGCTGGGGCGGCTTGCACGCGGGCTCCGACGCCCACGCCGTATAGTAGTGCTCCTCCAGATCGGTGCGTTGGTCGAGCCAGCGATGGACGAGCACGCAGGGGAGCCCGTCGCGCAAGTCGAAGGTGGTGTCCCGCTCCGTGAGCGCGCAGATGCGCCAGGTGCGCCCGTCGGCCTGGCGGACCACCACCTTCCAGAAGTCCCGGAGCCAGGGGCAGTCGGCGCCCCAGGGAGGCCGGCCGCCGCCGTGCCCGCCGGTCGTTACCGATGCCATGGTGTTACCGGAATAGTTATCATGCAATCCTCTTGACCTTGCCCGCCCGCTCGTTCCATGCTGGGCGGTATCGGCAGGCCCATGCAGATCCAGCTTCGATTCCGTCCGTGTCATCGTCACGCCCCTCTCGACGACTCCCCTCGAGCCATCGCTCGAGCGAAGTCGCCGGTCCCCCTCACGTCGCCGCGCGACCGTCGCACATCCGTCGCGGCGCCGTCGAGCAGAAACTTTATCGGGTTCGACCCGCCCGCGCACCAAAAAAATGGCGAGCCTCTTCAGTAACTCCTTGGGTAATCATGCGCGGCGGTTGGAGATTCCCACCGACCGCCCGCTGCGGCTCGACGCCCGCGCCAACGTCGTGCGCGACGGGTGGGCGCTCGCGTTCGTCCCGTTCGGCGCCGAGCGCGGCACGCCGCGCTGGTGTCTCGTCGCGGCGCCCGGCGTGCGCGCGACGCTCGGCGCCACGCCGCTCCCGGGCGGCGTGGCCGAGCTGTGCCACCGCGATCACGTGCTCCTCGGCGACCTCGAGCTGATCTTCAGCAGCGATGCCGTTCCGAGCCCGCTCGCCGCCGATGCCGGAACGCCGTGCGCGGCCTGCTGCGAGACGCCGGGCACGGACAATCGCACGGGATTGTACCGCTGTCCGCGCTGCGGGCTCGCCGCCTGCAACGTGTGCTGGGAGCTGGCCCCGCGGGGACGCTGTCTCACGCCGGGCTGCGGGCAGCCTGCGGCGCTCGACCGCGCACTCTGGGCGCCCGCAGCGTCGGATTTCCTGCTCGCCGACGCGGGCGAGGGGAATCCCGCGTGACCGGTAACGGCCTGTCCAAGGTCGCGCTCGCCGCCGACCACGTGCGCCGGGTGAATCCGTGGTCCGACATCGCCCGGCTCGAGACCGATCTCGCCGACGTGACGGCGGGAGATCTCGCCGGAATCGACGTGGCGCTGGTCGCCGTCGACAACGATGCGGCACGTCTCGCCGCGACCAGAGCGCTCATGTCGGCCCGGGTTCCCCACGTCGATGCCGGGGTCCGGGCCGACCTCTGTACGGCCCGCGCCACCGTCTGCCGCCCGGCTCCCGATGGCGCATGCCTCCTCGACAGTTGGTCGGAGCAGCGACTCGCCCGGGCCGGAGAGGACGTGGGCATGCCGTGTGCCGCCGTCGGCGAGATCCCGCCGTACGGCAGCTCGCTCTCGATGGCGCAGGCGGCCGCCTCGGTCGCGGTTCATCAGGCGCTGGCGCTTGCCGGGGTGACGACGGCGGAGCCCGCGGTGGGCAACGAGCTGCGCCTCGACCTCGCCGCCGTGCGCTTCGAGCGCTTCACCCTGCCGCGCAACCCCACCTGCGCCGCCTCCCACGCGCTCGCCACCGCAGATCGCCTCCTCCTTCGCCACGAGCCGTCGCAGACCAGTCTCGCCGCGCTCCTCGCCGCCTCGGGCATCCAGCCGGCGTCGGAGATCGTCTCCGCCGGCCACGAGATCGTGACCTCCGCACTCTGCCCCCGCTGCCACGCGGCGAGCCGCCCCTATCGCCCGCGGCAGACGATGTTGCCGTGCCCGGCGTGTGGCGGGGCGATCGCGCCGCTGCGGCGCGCGCGCCAGGTGGCCTGGGGGGACGCCGCCACCACCTTGGACGGATTCCCGGCCAGCGTCTGGTTCCGTCCGGGCGACGCGTTCGCGCTCCGCGATCCGGACGGCACGGCGCGCGTGCTCGCCTTCCCGCCCACCGGTATCGCATGGGAGCGCGGCCGTGCTTACGAGCCGGCTCGCGACGGCGAGCGGATGAGCCGCGTGCCGGCCACCATCGACCTCGAGCGGGTGCGCCATACCCGGCTCGCGCTCTTTGGCCTCGGGCACCTCGGCGCCGCGATGCTCGAGGCGCTGGCGCCGCTGCCCTGGGCCGGGCTCCTGCTCCTCGACCGCGACCATCTGGAGGCCGCCAACGTCCAGTCACACGCGCTCGCCGCGGCGCATCCGGGAGGCACCACCCGATGACGCCGCGCCTCGTCATCGAAGAAGCCGCCGTGCGCACGGTCCTCGAGCGCACCACCAGGGCGCGCCTCGTGCGCCTCTCCCTCGGCGGCACGGCCTACGAGATCAGCTACGACGTCCATACGCTGGTGCGCGACGACGCCGGCATCGTGCGCGAGGAGCTGCGCACGGTTCCCGTCCTCTTCGATCTCGCCCTCGACCACCCGCGCGTCGCACCCGTAGTCGTGGCTGGGCAGGGGGACCTCTTCAATCCGCACATCCACGATCCACGCCAGCCCTCGCCGCTTCCCCCGATTCCGCTCGTGTGTCTCGGGCGCTTCCGTCCGGAGCGACGCGTCGCCGACTGGGTGGCCGCCACCTATTACTTGCTCGGTTGGGCGCGGATCGCCGTCTCGGAATGGCTCAATCCCGAGGCGGCGGCCTGGGGGCGCAAGCACATGCACTCCGGCCGGCTCCCGATCGAGCGCCGACCCTTCGTCGATGTCGAGCCGCCGGGGGGAGCGACCCGATGACGAGCGACTGGACGCGTCTCCGGCACGCCCTCGGGCGCACCGTGCGCGACGGCTCGGCCGACGATCTCCTGGCGTTGCTCGCGCGTCCCTTGCCGTACACGCTGCGCCCGGTGCTCGTCGGCTCGGCGCTCGAGCTGCAGAGCTGGGTCGGCACCGATCTCGCGCTCGCGGCCGATCGGCTCGCCTGGTTGCAGGAAATCGGCTTCTCGTTCGAGGCTGGCATTCCGCCCGCCGCGCTCGCGGCCGCCGCTCCCGCGGAGGACCTGGATCTCGTCCGCTCGCTGGCCGCGGCGCGCGGCTGGACCATCACGCGCGACGGCGAGGATGGGCTCCGCCTCGGAGTCGCTGGCGAGCTGGACGAACCCCCGCTCGCCGTCCGAGCGTACGGCGGCGGCCTCGTGATCGAGCGGCCGCTCACGCTGCTCCCGCTGCCCGGGCCGAGCCAGGCGGTGCGTTGGGCCACGGCGCACGCTGCGCTCAGCTTGAACGGCGCGCTGCGCGCCGCCCGCGTGAGCGTGCGCGACCCGAGCGCCCTCACGCTCAGCGTCGAGGCGCGGCTCCCCCCCACGAACCTCGATGAGGACGAAGCCGCGTTGCTGCTCGACGGCGTGCGGCACGCGGCCCGTCACGGCGCGGGAATCTTCGACTGTCTCCGACATCCGGCGGTCGCCGCCGAGTACGGCGCCGCCCACAACCTCCCCACCGCGGCGGTGGGGCAGCATCCCGGAAGGAGCGAACGATGAGTACGGCAACCGCAACCATG
>Ga0180076_1000033_pt1 | contig 11653 bp, 8 predicted proteins | sample EasRiv433_16_10D_FD_121772 | JGI IMG/M metagenome (GOLD analysis project Ga0180076, IMG submission 121772) | Soil microbial communities from meander-bound floodplain in the East River, Colorado, USA - East River metaG ERMLT433_16_10D | ecosystem: Environmental > Terrestrial > Soil > Floodplain ... | reverse complement strand
GTATTACCTGCAATACGCGAAAGGTAATATGCGCCTGCACCTGATTGGTAATGCCGGGTTTGGGGTACTGTTAATCCCAGCCATCATCTTGGCTGCGAGCCATTATGGGGGTATCGGTGCCGGATATGTCTGGCTGGCAATAAATGCGATGTATTTCGTGGCCTGGATTCCTTTGGTGCATAAAAACTTAGAACCGGGGTTGAACTTATCGTGGTTTTTGCGGGATGTCCTTGCAATCGGTTTGGTCGCTTCCGTGGTTGGCTATGTTCTGTATGTGATTTTTCCCCATAGCAATAACCGCTGGTGGCAGTTGGGCGAAGTGGTGATGTTTGGTGTGCTTGTATTGATGTCCGGGGCATTGGCTTCGTCCCACGTATGGGCGAAAGTAAAAGCGCAGTTTCGTAATCAGCCTCTTAAAGAGAAAAGAGCAGTTTGATCCAACAAGGAACAATAATCAAGGTATCGGTATGTGTAGTCACTTATAACCAGGAAAAATATATTCGACAATGTTTGCAAAGTATCGTCGATCAAGAGACGGATTTTGTTTTTGAAGTAATTGTTGGGGATGACTGTTCAACAGATAGAACACGTGCGATAGTGCAGGAGTTTGCAGAGCGGTATCCCAGGATAATTCGGCTGATTTTTCATGAGAAAAATGTTGGGCCTTTTAAAAATTATTGCGCAGTGCATTTACTGGCGAGAGGGGAGTATGTCGCCCATTGCGATGGTGATGATTATTATCTTCCATTGAAGTTGAGCACGCAGGCTTCATTTTTAGATAATAATCCTACCTGTGTAATGGCAGCGCATAGAGTGAAAATATTGGACGGAAATTATTTTTGTTCCGTATCGCAGCGGAATCCAGTCCTTATCGGTGTAGACTATCTGCTTTTAAATCATCCATGTTTCGTTCATTCGTCTATTATGTACAGGAGAAACGCTTCTAGTTTTATAAAATATATTGATTACGATATGGTAGATTTTTTTATATATATTAACTTTATTAAAATAGGAAATATAGGTTTTATTAATAATTTATTGGGGGTTTACAGAAAGAGTATTGGGATATCAGCAAATTTAAATCTTGTTCGTTTAGTAAATGAGGCATTATGTTTCGCGGAAACAATTTTTGATCCAAACAAAAAATTAATTATAGATGTAGCTCGTTCAAGGCAATTTCGTTCTTACGGATTGAATTTCCTACTGCAGAAAGATATTGCAAGATTTAAATATTATGCTAATCAAGCATATCTATATGATCCGGATAAATTTATAAATAAATTCATATACGCTATTCAAGGTTATCCTTGGGTTCTTTTTTTCTGTTTTCTGTTATATAAAAAATTTAAAACTTTCTTTGATAGAATTCGTATATATTTATAATGTTAGGTCTGCTTATTATATATACATTTTTTATTATTTTTGGTATGAAAATCGGCTACCTGGATTTGTCAGTGTTTGTTCCGTTAGTTATCCTTCCATTTTTAATGCTAAATAATAAAATATATATTCCAGTTTGGGTAATATATGTAATGATTGGGATTATATTATTAAATATAATATTATTGTTTTCACAAATATCCAATAATAATTTTAATTTTGATGACAACCTCAGGCTATTAAGAGCTGTTTTGGTAGTTCCAATTATTATATTTGTTTTTAATAACATTTCAACGAATAATATTTTAAATATAGTCTTTTATTCTATTTTGTTACATTGTTTATTAATCATTATTGCAGCAAATCATGATGGAATCAATGCGATTTTCTCTGTGGTTTCTGGAAATGACAAAGTTGCACTTGGACGTTCATCTGGTTTGCTTGCTGGTTTTGATATTGCTGGGTTTCTATCATTAATTGCAATTTCAATGCTGATATTTGATTTAGTCAGTTTTCCGCCTATTTTAAGAATCATATTTTTTATTTTTATTTTTATTAGTATATCTTACACTAGTCGTGTAAGTATGATTGTTGCTTTATTGCTTTCATTTGTATTTGGCATACGATTGATTTTTTATAATAGATATGGTATTTTACTGAAAATATTATTATCATTGCTTGCATTATGTTTTGTCACTTATTATTCTGTTAATTACATAAAAATATTAGATGTAACATTTAATGTTGGACTATTTGATATAAGCCAAGAAGAGTTAACTGACATTGCTAGAATACATGCAGTGCAGCAAGAAGGTTCTTTTCTTTGGGCTGATATGTTTATTTTACCAGATACTTTAGGGGAGATAATATTTGGAAATGGTGCTGATCAAATATTGTCTGATGTTGGTTATGTGAAAGAAATTTTCAGATATGGAGTTGTTGGATTATTTACATCTATACTTGTCCATTATTACATAATAATATCAGTTGTACGTTCGTCAAGATATAGATCTGGCGGAGGAAAATATTTTAACTTTTCAGTTATTTTATTAATTTTAATATTATTATTAAATTTTAAAAATAATTATTTCTTTACAAGGGGTGTTTGGCCTTTTTACATAATTTATGCACTAGCGGCTTCTCGCTGGCAGAAATTACCTCCTCCACGTGAGAAAAATCATATTCCACTTGCGGACGCCACGGAGTTACTACTCTAAACATAATACATATATGATGATATAGTGAAGAAATGTCGAAGGTTAACAAAAAATAAGGCTTTTAGCGTGCAAATAATATTAAAATAATACTTAATTATTATTATAAATATTGATTTAATGGGTTTTGTATTATATTATTTATATAATTATTTCAATAGAATACATTGTGTAATAATATATTTATATAATATAATGAGAGCCATTGTATTGTCAAAATATTGCAACAAAGGTGCCAGCAGTCGAATACGTATGTATCAATATTTAGATTATTTTAGAAAGAACGGAATTAATATAACTATATCTCCACTACTGGATATCAATTACATAAATATGTTGTATAAACACAATAAAATTAATTACATAGCGATAATCAAGGGAATGATCCGCCGAGTTATTGATCTGCTATCTTCAGAAAAACATGATCTGCTCTGGATAGAAAAAGAGCTTTTTCCCTGGGTCCCGTTTTTCGTAGAAAAAGTGTTTGAGGCGAGGATCCCGTACCTCGCCGACTACGACGATGCAATCTTCCACAATTACGATATTCACCCCCGACGTATTGTCACTTGCCTGCTAGGTAGGAAGATCGACGAGATCATGGCGAATGCGGCCGTCGTCACCGCGGGAAACGGATACTTGGCTGAACGCGCACGGAGCGCCGGGGCCCCTCGAGTAGAGATCTTGCCATCCGTGATCAACCTGGAAAGTTACCCTCTGGTCGAGGTGCCGGTGAATGATATTTTCACCATCGGCTGGATCGGTTCCCCCAGCACGGCAAAGCACCTGCTGGACGCGGAAATCGCCCTGAAACAGGTTTGCAAGAATCGCGGGGGGAAGGTCGTCCTCATCGGCGCGGGGGAAAATCCCTTCAGCGGATTGATGGCCACAATGCGGGATTGGAACGAGGCCACGCAATCCATGGAGATCGGGAACTTCGACGTGGGAATCATGCCCCTACCCGACAATCCGTGGGAACGGGGTAAGTGCGGATTCAAACTGATCCAGTGCATGGCTTGCGGAAAGCCGGTTGTGGCGTCGCCGGTCGGTGTGAACCGGGAAATCGTCGTCGAAGGGGTCAACGGGTTCCTTGCTTCAACGTCGAAGGAATGGGTCGATGCGTTGTTGCGTCTCAGAGCGGATCCGGAACTACGGAGAGCGATGGGGGAAAAGGGCCGGCGCATGGTGGAAGAGAAATATTGCCTCCAGGTGACCGCCCCCCGCCTGCATCGGTTACTTCTCGAGGCAGCCGGACGAGCCTGATCCCATGTGCGGGATAGCCGGATTCTGGAGTACGCAGGGACCGATCCTCCGTGATCCGGCCGCCAGCGCTGTGCGCATGGCGGAGGCGATTCGGCTACGCGGGCCTGACGACAATGGCGTCTGGCTTTCGGACGATCGCCGCGTGGTCCTTTCCCACCGGAGATTGTCCATCCTGGACACCTCTTCCCGCGGTCATCAACCGATGTGTTCCACCGATAGCAGGCAGGTGATCGTTTATAATGGAGAGGTTTACAACTTCCTCGAACTGCGGACTGACCTTGAACGGGAAGGGGATCGGTTCGTCACAGGGACCGACACCGAGGTCGTCCTCGCGGCATACCGGCGGTACGGGGTCGATTGCCTGCGCCGCTTCAACGGAATGTTCGCCTTCGCGATCTGGGACGAGAAGGATAGAAGTCTCTTCCTCGGCCGCGACCGGTTCGGGGTCAAACCACTTCTTTACCATTGGCAGGGGGGGTTATTCCTGTTCGCGTCGGAAATGAAGGCGATCATGGCCTTCGACGGACTGCCGAAGTTGACCCTCAATGTTGCCGCCATCCGGCGTTATTTCTACCTCACCTACCTGATGTCGCCGGACACGGTGTACAACGAGATACGCCAACTGGATCCGGGACACTTCCTCGTCGCAAAAAATGGGGACCTCCGCTGCGAGCGCTGGTACGATCTTGCCCCTCGCTACTCGGGAAAAATCCATACCGAGGACAAGGGGATACAGGCGCTCCGGCGAACGCTCGAAGGAGCAGTGCGGGACCGGCTCGTCTCGGACGTCCCTTTGGGGGCATTCTTGAGCGGGGGGGTCGATTCGAGCATTGTCGTCGGGTTGATGGCGAAAAATAGCCGTAAGCCCGTCAAGACGTTCACCGTGGGGTACAACGATGCCCCGATCTACGACGAATCCGGCTTTGCCCGAGAGGTGGCCCGCCATTTCGGTACGGAGCATTCGGAAATCCGCCTCTCTCTGAAGGATGGACTTAAAGTCATCCCCGATGCGCTCGATTACCTCGATCAGCCATTCGGGGATTCCTCGTGCATCCCGACGTTCCTCATCTCCCGCGAAACCCGGAATGAAGTTACAGTGGCATTATCGGGAGACGGCGGCGACGAGATTTTCGCCGGGTATTCGAAATACCAGGCGGAGGCGTTCGTCCCGTATTTCAAGATGGTCCCTGGCGCAGTATGGTCCGCCGTCCGCAAGCTTCTTGCGAACGTCCCGGAAGGAAGGCAATCGAGTTTCCACGAATATATTCGGATCCTGAAAAAGTTTCTCCGCGCCGCCAGTGCGGACCAAGTGTCTCGACATTGTTCCCTGATGTTCCCCATGGATGAACGGGAGATCGCGCAACTGGCTGGGGAGGAAGCCGCCGGAGATATCCGCGGAACCGTAGCTTCCCTCATGGACCGGATCGGGACCGGCAACATCGACCGCGCCCTCTACACGGACATCAACCTTTGCCTCTGTGATGATATGCTCAGGAAAGTGGACCTGATGGGAATGGCGAATTCCCTCGAAATCCGGAACCCATACTTGGATTACCGAGTCGTGGAACTGGCCGCCCGCATGCCGGGGGAATGGAAGTTGAAGGGGACGGAACGAAAACACATCCTGAAATCCGCATTCAGGGATTTCCTCCCTTCAAAAGTGCTCACGAGGCGGAAGTATGGGTTCGGCATCCCTGTGGGGGAATGGTTTCGTCACGACCTCAAAGGGTTGTTCGAGGACGTGGTGTCCCGGAAGAACGTGGAGCGGGTCGGCCTGCTACATTACGACACCGTTCGTGATGTGTACCAAAAACATCTGTCGGGACGCCGGGATGCGACCCCGTTGCTTTGGAGTGTCTTTGCCTTCCAATGGTGGGCGAACCGGAACATCTGATTGAGTAATAATCCATCCCCGCGCATTCTCTTCGTCGTAAACGTCGACTGGTTTTTTCTGTCCCATCGACTGCCGATCGCCCGAGCGGCAAGAGATAGGGGCGCCGAAATCTGGGTCGCTGCCGCCCCCACAGGAAAAGAAGACCTGATCGCCCAGGAAGGTTTTCATTTCGTTCCCATCCCATTCCGTCGGAGCAATAAAGATATTGGCCATGAATTCCGCACATTCCGAGCCGTCTCCAAGATTCTTGCGGATGTAAACCCTGACCTTGTTCATAACGTCACAATTAAGCCAGTTCTTTACGCCTCTTTGGTGGCCAGGTTCTTTAGGAAACTCGCAATTGTGAATGCAATCTCGGGACTTGGGTTTGTCTTCATTTCCACGGGTGTAAAGGCGTGGATATTGCGCTGGGTATTATGGCTGCCATACAAAGTTTCCCTATCGGGGGAACGGGTTCGTGTTATTTTTCAGAACCCGGATGATATCGAGGAATTCATCCGAAGGGGATGGGTGCAGAGGCCTCGGATCGCACTGATCCGGGGATCCGGTGTCGATGTCGAGTTATTCAGGTATACCCCTGAACCACCCGGTGTTCCTGTGATCATGCTCGCTTCGAGAATGCTTAGGGACAAGGGTGTGGTCGAATTAGTGGATGCTGCCAGACTCTTGCGTATATGGAAGGTGAACTGCCGTGTGGTTCTCGTGGGGGAACCGGACCCCGGGAATCCCGCAACGGTTACAACTGAGGAACTATCTTCCTGGGTAAACGAAGGAATAGTGGAGTGGTGGGGCCAGAGGGTGGAGATGGAAAAGGTACTACCCCTCGCATCGATCGTAGTGCTTCCTTCGTACAGGGAGGGATTGCCCAAGGTTCTCCTGGAGGCGGCTTCTATTGGGCGTCCTATTGTTGCCACGGATGTGCCGGGATGCCGGGAGGCAGTTCACGAGGGCGAAAACGGTTATCTGGTTCCACCGCGAGATCATATCCGGCTTGCGGAGGCCCTACGGCGCCTTGCAGAGGATCCGGAGTTACGGGCTCGAATGGGCGCAGATAGCCGGAGGATGGCGATCAATGAGTTCCGGATCGAGAAAGTCGTCGAAAGCACTCTCTCGCTTTATGACGAACTTCTCGGCGGAAAATTTCCCGGCCTGTTCGCTCCTGTGCCCGTATGAAAGTCGCGGTAACGGGCAGTACCGGGTTCATCGGGTCCCATCTCCTCCCCTTGCTTTCTTCCCGTGGATATTCATGCGTGGCCCTGACGGAACCTGGTTTGCGGTATGGGGGAGACGGAGTGCAACGTTTTTTCGTGGACGTTACTTCAGGAGAGGGATTGGTTGAGGGCCTGGAAGGTTCTGATGGAGTGGTCCACCTCGCGGCCCGCAATCATGTCCTCAAAGAAACGGAGAAGGATCCTCTGTCTGCGTATCGCCGCGTGAACGTTGAGGGGACCCGGAATGTTATTCGGGCGGCGGTCCAGGCAGGGGCGCGATGGTTCATCCATTTCAGTTCGGTGAAAGCCACGGGAGAAAGTGGCGAAGCCGTCTTGGATGAGTTTTCGCCATGCTGCCCTGCGACGCCCTATGGGATCAGTAAGCTGGAGTCGGAAGAGGTGGTCCGCCATGAGGCAGTGGAAAACGGTATCAAGGCCATCATCTTCCGCCTGCCGATGACGTATGGCCCTGGGAATATTGGAAACCTACCTCGCATGATCCGCTGGGCGGACAAAGGGCTGCCATTTCCCCTGTTCCACCCCGAGAATCTCCGGAGTATGGTCTACGTGGGAAATGTGGTGCACGCCGTACTGCTTGCCATCCAGAAAGACCTACAGGGGGTGCCCACCTACATCCTGAAGGACGTGGAGGACTATTCCACCAGAATTGTATACAGCGCGATCTGTAATGCGCTTGGAAAGAAACCGCGTTTTTTGCCGGTTCCCTCCCCGGTAGTCCGCCTGGGTGGATTGATCTCGGAAGACTTCCGTAAAATCACCGGTTCATTCCGGGTAAGCTCCGCGAAATTTGTGAGGGACACTAACTTTACTCCTCCTTTTACGCTGGAAGAGGGGATATCAAGGACAGTGGAATGGTACAAGCGTTCGGTCCTGTAACCATAGGGTTCACCGCCCTCTCCCTCGTGATTTCTGCTACGGGGGTGTGGGTTTCCATCCGAATTGCGCACCGCGTCGGGGTGATAGACGTCCCTAATGAGCGCAGTTCCCATTCCCTCCCCACACCGAGGATGGGGGGCGTGCCGATGGTCGCGGCGGCGGCGCTGGCATTCGGTGGGTGGGTGTTCCTTGCGGCGGGAGGAGCGAACGTTCAAATGGGACTTCCGGACACATTCCTGTTCGCCCTTGCCATGTTCCTCCTTGGTTTCTACGACGACCTGCGGGATCTCTCCCCCCTGTTCCGGTTCCTGGTACAGTTTGTTTCTGCATTGATGTTATTGGTTTTCCTTGCGCCCCTTCTTCCGGAAGTTTCCTTGTGGAAATGGGTGTTGGCAGGGTGGGGATGGGTCGTTACGGCAGCGTTCTGGGTCGTCTGGATGCTCAACCTGTACAACTTCATGGACGGGATCGACGGGCTTGCGGGGGGGGAGGCGGCCGTCGCGTCTTCCTTCTTTTTCCTGGTCTTCGCCTATTACGGCCAGTGCGGTTGGGCGGTTGCGAATCTGGTCGTTGCCGCGGCTTCGATGGGGTTTCTCGTTCACAACTGGCCCCCGGCGAGGATCTTCATGGGGGACGCGGGTAGCGCGTTCCTCGGGGCTTTCTACGGGATGCAATCCGTGGTGGCCGCGCTGTCAACGCCGGTCCCGTTTCCTGTTCTCGTGTTGCCGTTCGCCAATTTCATCCTGGATACGACATTCACGCTGTTCCGACGCTTGATTCGTCGGGAGAAGTGGTACCAGGCCCACCGCAGTCATATTTATCAGAGAATGACCGACATCGGGATGACCCACAGGAAAGTCACCTCCATCGAACTGCTTTTGGTGGTCGCTTCCTGTGCCGCCGCCGCAGCCTGCATCCCGTCCGGTCCTGGGGTGCGGATCGCATTGGTGGTTTCCGTGGTCGCCGCAATCACCTGCATCGGGATATGGATTTGGGTCAAGGAGCAAGCGCTGAAGGTCAGGACCGGCTAAATATTATCCCTTGCTCTTCCGATAACCCTCGAACAGGATGTACCCTGAACAATGCCACTCGATGCCGGCCTTGCACAGGTCACGAGCGGGATGGCATGGTGGTACCGGAAATATTCCCACGAGCAATCACCCGAGGATCGGGGACGCCACGAATTTGCTGAGCAGGGAGCGAAGGCAAAGAGGGCGGGGCTATGGCAGGTCACGGGCACCGTTCTTCACGGTAGCTTTCATGTTCGCCAGAACCGTCTTCAAGAACGAATTTCCAATGAACGTGATGTTCTTGATTGCATCAGGAAATGCCGGATTGAAGTTTACACAGGCACCATTCGTCGTGCCATCACCGCAATCCGTAAATATATTATTATTCAAGGTGAGGTTCGTTATACCGTCAATAATCACCGAGTATCCATTGTTCGTCCCTATACGGGTGAGTTTGTTGCCAGAGAAATCCACATCGAATGATCTTCTTTTGTAGGATGAATCCCCGAGCGTTAATGTTCCTGTGGTGTTATCGAAGGAGTTATTTTTTATGGACGCTCCCTTTACTCCATAAACAAGAAATGGCTTGCCGCAATTTTTTACGGAGTTTCCCTGTATCAATATCACGTGTGAAGAACTGGATTGAGTCAAGGGAGTGGTTCCGTTGCTTTGTGCATATACGATTCCCCATCTGGCACAGTTATCAACGTAGTTGTTGGCTATGACGAATCCATAAGCGGGGATGGTGAATGACTCTGGGAGATATACGCTTATCCCATCCTGCCCCGAATTGGTGATGTAATTGTTCTGTATGACGATATTCCTGATTCTTGCGAACAAGTTGGCATCTGGCTCGATGTCTATCGCTCCCGGCATCCCGGCCTTTGTGGTGTTTTTGAAATAGTTCCCTTCGATGACCACACCCGATCCGTCAATAACGGAGATTCCATTTCGGTTGTCGTTGTTCACGCCATCGAACACATTGTTGCGTATAAAAACGCTCTGGTTGTGCCGTTCTGTGGCCGCAGAGTTGGATGAGCCGATATAGATTCCATCGCCCCGGAAGGCTTTGAAGGTGCATCCCTCCACCAGGAGATTCGTCACGGCGTTGGCATTTAATTGGTGGATGTGTTCGGAGAATCCTCCCGTATGCAGGAAGGTAATGCCGCGAATCGTTACGTTCTTGATGTTGGCGGAAGGGTCCGCTGTCCCTCCCTTTCCACGGTGGATGCTCATAATGTAGTTAGTGCCGGTAAGGGTGGGGTTGCCGATGCCGATAATCGTCGTATTGTCCTTTAGGTCTATGCCGGGTGAGTCTATGGAGTATGTTCCGGGAGGAACGACTATGGTGACATTCCCCGTACCTATCGCGGTATTGAACGCCGCCAAGTTCGCGGCTGCGCTTGCTGTGGTTGCCGCTCCATACGCCCTCACGTCTACCCATCCCAATTCCAATGTCGTGGCGTTCAACTTGGTGGAAACCACTCCACCGGCAGACGTAGCCGTATTGTACCCAATCTCTCTATCCTCGCCCCCGAGCTTGCGGAACTCACCAGCCATCAATGGGGATCCCATTATCAAAGCAAGAAAAAAGCAACTCCATTTCTTCATGTAGGTTTCTTCTCCTTGATGTATCCCGGTCCAGGTAGATCCATTAATACACCACGGGTACTTTCATCCGTCCATGCTCCACGCATACAAGGTTCCGTCCATTCCCCTCTGATCACCACATCCTCGTATCATAGGTCGAAAGTCTCCGCTACGCTCCGCATACACGGAGGGGTGGCAGAAATGGAAAGGGCGGGTTGCCCCGCCCTTCTCACAAATCTTCGCCTGGACGTCTTTATCGACTCGTTTTACTTAAGCTTAAGGGGCACGTCGCCGGGGTTGCCCCACTGGTACTCCGTGAAATTGGTGAACCCACTGGTGAACTGCAAGATGTACCAGAAACCCGTCGAGGGCCGCCAGACCGCGATGTCGGTACTGCCGTCCCCGTCATAGTCTCCAGGGACGGGGATATCGTTGGGGTTGCCCCACCGGTACTCCTTGTAATTGGTGTACCCGCTGGAAGACTGCAGGATGTACCAGAAACCCGTCGAGGGCCGCCAGACCGCGACGTCGGTACTGCCGTCCCCATCATAGTCTCCAGGAACGGTGTTATCGTTGGGGTTGCCCCACTGGTACTCCTTGTAATTGGCGAACCCGGTGGTGGACTGTTCGATATACCAGAAACCCGTCGAGGGCCGCCAAACCGCGATGTCCGTCTTGGCATCCCCGTCAAAGTCCAAAACCGGATAGACGCGCAGCGCAATGGAGCGCATCATGTCGTTCTCTTCATGGCTGAGGATGTGGCAATGCCACACGTACTCGTGACCGAAGTTGAAAAACTGATTGGTCATCGGTGGTACCAGGGGATCTCCACTCACCGGGTCGAGTTGCGAGAATCCCTCCATGCTGCCAATCTGCATCGACGGGTTCAGTGGACGATTGCTGTTGGGAACCGCGAAGGGCACGCTGGGCTTGATCGACCGCAACGCGACGATCGTGTCCTGCAACGGGTTGATCCGGACGGTGTCCTTAAAGCCCAGCTCGTTGGGGTCGACGGGTCGGTTGATCCCGTCCCAGGCGACCCGGTTGAGCACCTGCACATCGAACAGGTGGAAGTGGATGGGGTGCGCGTCCACGCCGTTGTGACTGATCTTCCAGATCTGGACCGCCCCGGGCTTCACGATCTCGGTGGGCGGATCGACGTAGTTTTGAAGGATGAAGTTCGCGGTCGCGGCGCTG
>Ga0180076_1000032_pt1 | contig 11749 bp, 7 predicted proteins | sample EasRiv433_16_10D_FD_121772 | JGI IMG/M metagenome (GOLD analysis project Ga0180076, IMG submission 121772) | Soil microbial communities from meander-bound floodplain in the East River, Colorado, USA - East River metaG ERMLT433_16_10D | ecosystem: Environmental > Terrestrial > Soil > Floodplain ... | reverse complement strand
TACCGCGTCGTCCTCGAGACCCACGGCTGGGGCGAGGTGTCGGCGCGGCTCGGCGAGACGGCGGCCAAGGGGGATCGGGGCGGCATGGCCGCGCTCGTCACCGAGGAGATGGTTGCCGCGTACGCGATCACCGGCACCTACGACGAGGTGCCCGCGCTCGTGAAGGAGAAGTATGCGGGCCGCATCGATCGGCTGAGCTTCTACACGCTGCCCGGCGCCGGCGGATCCGAGGCCGACGCCTGGGCAAAGCTGCTCACGGCCGTGCGTCGGTGAGGCGCGGCACCAGCGCCGGGACGCGGGCCGCGTAGGCGCGCCAGCGTTCGCCGAAGCGGCGCTCGAGCGCCCGGTCCTCGGCGCGCCGTTTGAGCGCGATCCCCACGGCGAAGCCCACCATCGCCGAGAGGGTCGCTCGCGAAGGGTGAGCGGCGCACGTGCCGGCCGCGACGAGCAGGATCGCGGCGTAGAGGGGGTGGCGGAGATGCGCGTACGGGCCGGCCTCGACGAGCGGCGCCTCGGCCGGCGGCGAGATGGTGGGCGACCAGCCGCGGGCAAGCGTCGATCGCGCCCAGGCGTGGAGTGCGAGGCCGAGCCAGGCCACGACGACGCCGAGGGCGGCGGCCACGGGGTGCCACGTGAGGCGTCCGCCGGTGGTACCCTCCAGGATCCACCCCGCCACCAGCATGATCGCCAGCAGCAGCATGCCGGCCAGGCGGCGCGCCGCCGACACGTGCACCCGCTTGGCCGAACGCAGCAGATCGCCGACCAGCAGCATCCAGGTGGCGCCCAGCAGGAGATCGACGAGCGCGGGACCGCTCACGTCGTGCCTTATCCTCCGGCGCCGCCTGGCTTGCCAGTGGGGGGGCGATCTGCGACATCGATCACCATGGCGATTCTCAAGGTGGCGCACCTCGGGCATCCCGTGCTGCGCAAAGTGGCCGAGCCGGTGTCGCCGGAGGCCATCACCTCGCCGGAGATCCAGCACTTGATCGAGGACATGTTCGAGACCATGGCCGAGTATGACGGCGCCGGTCTCGCCGCGCCGCAGGTGCACGTCTCGCGGCGGGTGGTCATCTACGGCGTCGAGCACAACCCCCGCTACCCCGACGCCGAGGACGTGCCGCTCACGGTGCTGATCAATCCGCGCGTCACGGCGCTGACGGAGCAGGAGGAGGAGGACTGGGAAGGCTGTCTCAGCCTTCCGGGGCTGCGCGGGCTCGTGCCGCGGGTGACGCGCGTGCGGGTCGAGGCGTACGGCCGCGACGGCGGCCGGCTGCGCTTCGACGCCGAGGGGTTCCACGCGCGGGTCGTGCAGCACGAGTGCGATCATCTCGACGCGACGCTCTACGTCGATCGGATGCGCTCGATGGCGAGTCTCACCTTCCTCGACGAGTTCCAGCGCCATCAGCCCGATCGTTCGTGACGCGCCGAGCCGCCGACGTCCTCGTCGTGGGGGGCGGGTTGGTCGGCTGCGCGCTGGCGCGCGCGCTCGCCCGCCGGGGCGCGTCCGTCACCGTCGCCGAACGAGGGCGCACCGGCGAGGAGGCGAGCGGGGCGGCGGCGGGATTCTTGTCGCCCCAGGCCGACTTCGCGGTCGATGGGCCGCTCGCGCGACTCGGCGTCGCCAGTCGCGCGCTCTATCCGACGTGGGTGCGGGCGGTTGCCCGCGAGAGCGGCGTCGATCCGCACTGGCGGCGTCGCGGGATGCTCTACGTGGCGGTCTCCGCGGCCGAGGAGCGCGCGCTCGCGGCACGCGTCGGCTGGCAGCGCGGTCTCGGGTGGCGCGTCGAGCGCGTCTCTGCGCGCCGCGCCCGCGCGCTCGTCCCGGGCCTGGGGCCGGCCGTACGCGGGGGCGTCTTCTTTCCCGACGACGCCAGCGTCGACAACGAGCGGCTCGTGGTGGCGGCGGCGCTCGCAGCGCGGCGCGCGGGCGTCACGATCCTCGAAGGATGCACCGTCGGCCGGGTGCTGGCGCGCGGCGGCCGCGTGAGCGGGGTCGAGAGCACCCACGGTCCGCTCGCGGCCCCCGCCGTCGTGCTCGCCGCCGGCGCCTGGGCGGCGGGCGTGGCGCTGGCGCGCGGTGTGCCGAGGCCGGCGGTCGTGCCGGTGCGAGGGCAGATGGTGGTGCTGCGCGGGCTCGCGGGCCTGGTCGACCGCCCGCTGCACGGCCGCGACGGCTACTTTGCCCCGCGAGGCGACGGGCGCGTGCTCGTGGGCAGCACCTATGAGCACGTGGGCTTCGACAAACGCGTCACGGCCGGCGCCGTCGGCGCTCTCCTGGCCATGGCCGAACGGCTCGTGCCCGCCACCGCGGGCGCGCACGTCGAGGGCGTGTACGCCGGACTGCGGCCGGCGACCCGCGACGGGCTCCCCGTGGTCGGCGCGGCGCCGGGGGCGGCCGGGCTCTGGTACGCCTGCGGACTCTACCGCAACGGCATCCTGCTGGCGCCGGCGATCGCCGACGCCGTGGCCGACCTCGTCACGAGCGGGACGACCCGCTGGCCGATCGAGGCCTTCTCGCCGGCGCGCGCCGCCGCGCGGCTCATTCGTCGAACGCGACCAGGTGCTGGTCGCGCGCGCAGTCGGGATCCGCGGCGATCGTGACCCTGCAGCCGAGGAACTCCTCGGCGGCGGCGAGGGCGGGGCGGCCGGCGTTCAAGAGGAACGCCGCCACGTCGGGATGCATGCGCAGCGTGACGGGGGCGGGCCCGTGCAGTGCGACTTCACGCTGCAGCGATCGCAACGCCGCGTAGGCGAGGGTTTCGCAGGAGCGCATCCGCCCGATGCCGTGACAGTGGGCGCACGGAGTGGTGAGCGTCTGCTCGAGGCTCTCGCGCGTCCGCTTGCGCGTCATCTGCACGAGCCCGAGCTCCGAGATGCGGTGTACGGTGGCGCGGGCGCGGTCACGGCGCACCGCGTTCTGCAGCACGTCCACCACGCGGGTCCGGTCGGCGGGATCGTCCATGTCGATGAAGTCGATCACGATGATGCCGCCGATGTTGCGGAGCCGCAGTTGTTGCACGACCTGCTCGGCCGCCTCGAGGTTCGTGCGGACCATGGTCTCCCGCTGATCGGTCTTGCCGACGTAGCGCCCCGTGTTGACGTCGACGGTGGTGAGCGACTCGGTCTGATCGAAGATGAGATAGCCGCCCGACTTGAGCCACACGCGCCGTTCGAGCGCCCGGCTGATCTTGGTTTCGATGCCGTGCTGGTCGAAGAGCGGCGTGGCCCCCTGGTAGAGATGCACGCGCCCGGCGAGGCGGGGCATGAACTCGCGGACGAACTCGAGCACGCGCGCGTGATCCTGCGCGCGGTCGATGGTGAGGCGTTCGACGTCCGCCGTGAACGAATCGCGGACGATGCGGAGCGCGAGATCGAGGTCGGCGTGCACCAGGGCGGGCGCCGCCGTCTCGTCCGCGATGCGCTGAATGCGGGTCCACAGCCGCGAGAGGAAGCGCACGTCCTGATGGATCTCGCGTTTGGTCGCGCCCTCGCAGGCGGTGCGCACGATCAACCCGCCGTCGGCCGGCCGCGCGTCCGTGCAGATCGCGTGGAGCCGCTCGCGTTCCGCCGGATCCTCGATGCGGCGCGAGATCCCGACGTGATGCGCGCCGGGAGTGAAGACCAAATAGCGGCCGGGCAGCGAGGCGTGCGTCGTCACGCGCGCGCCCTTCGTGCCGATCGGCTCCTTCGCCACCTGCACGAGGAGCTGGTCGCCCTTGCTGAGCCGCTCCTGGATCGGCACGACCTCGGCGCGTACCGGCGCCGGAACCTCGGGCGCCGCGCCGTCTCCCGCGGCGCCGTTCTCCTCCGCGACGAGCGCGGCCACGACGGCGTCGGCCCCGCCCAGATCGGAGACGTGGAGGAAGGCCGCCTTCTCGAGGCCGATGTCGACGAACGCTGCCTGCATGCCGGGCAGCACGCGCGTCACGCGTCCCTTGTAGAGATTGCCGGCGATGCCGCGCTCTCCGCGCCGCTCGATGTGGAGCTCCACCAAGCTGGTGCGCTCCAGCAGCGCCGCGCGCACTTCCCAGGGAGCGACGGTGATGAGGATCTGCTTGGACACGCTACGCCGCGTGGATCGTGGCGGACGCGTCCGCGGGGTGGAACCGCGTCGCCGTCTTGTGCACGCGCAGGAGGGGCCGTTGCGCTTCCGGCAGGCCGAGTAGCTCGCCGACGACGGTACTCGGCTTGACGGATCCCGCGGGACCGGCCGCGATCTCGACCTCGAACGTCCCGTCACCGACGACGGCGAGGCGCCGCACGAGCGGCCGGGCGTCGATCGTGCGCTCCGTGCCCTTGACGGTCTTCCGCACGTGGAGCGCCGTTGCCGCGGTGAAGGCGGCGACGGCGCAGGCGAGGGCCTCGGCGGGCGGCGGCTCGTCGAGTGTCGAGGTGTCCACGCGCCAGACGGCGCCGGCGACGCTGGCGTCGATGCTCGTGGTGCCCGGCGCGACCACTTCGCCGCTCAGCAGCCCGAACCCATCGGGCAGCTCCGCCCCGAGGGCCGCGACCAGCTCCGCAGGCGCCCAGGGTGTCGTGAGGTCGACGTCGAGATACTCGTCGTCGCTGGAACAGCCGACGGGGAGGGCGGGGCCGAAGGCCATCCGCGGCAGCGGGTGGTGTCCGTTGCTGAAGGCGACCGGGAGGCGCGCGCGGCGCGCCGCCCGCGCGAACACGCTCGTAAGCTCGCGCGTGCCGATGAAGCGCGCGGGTCCGAGCTTGCGGTAGCGGACGCGGTGCCGCTCGACGGCCCGCTGCGGCTCGACGGCGGGGGTGAGCGACGAGGGCACGGCCCCGAGCCACTCCTCCGCGTTGCCCTCGCCCGCGGCGGCGCTCGGGGCTTCCGCGGGCCGTCCGAGCGGCAACGGCAGCGGCGCGTCCGTCGCCGCGGCGGAGCCCGGATGGTGGCTCTTCACGCGCCGGACGCGCTCGCGCACGCGGCGCCAGGTGCGGGTCTCCCATTCCGGAAACTCCGACGCGTCCGGATTCGGGACCAGGAGCTCCGCCCAGCGCGAGATGCGCGCGCCGTGATGCAGCCCGCCCTTGGCGCCTTCGGGGTGATAGTCCACGTTGCGCACGCCCTTGAAGTCGCAGGCGCCGCAGTAGGTGCAGCGCTCGATCGAGCAGTCGGGGGTGAGCACGCTGCTCACGGCGCGCGCCAGCTCCGCCGAGAGGAACTTCTTGCTGACGCCCGCGTCCAGGTGCTCCCAGGGCAACACTTCGCCGAGCGGGCGGCGGCGGAGATAGAAGGCGGCGTCGAGCCCGTGTGCGGCCAGCGCCTGCTCCCAGATCTCGATGCGGCAGCGATCGGACCAGCCGTCGTAGCGGGCGCCGAGACGCTGCGCCGTCTCGAGCACGTCGGCGAGTCGCCGGTCGCCGCGCGCGAACACGCCTTCCAGCCACGAGAGCCGGCTGTCGTGCCAGCGAAACTCGATGCCGCGGCGGCCGAGCTCGTGACGGAGCAGCGCTTGCCGCGCCACCGTGTCCTCCCGGTCGAGCTGCGCCGCCCACTGAAAGGGCGTGTGCGGCTTCGGCGAGAACGTGGACACGCTGGCCGTCACCTTGAGGCGCCCCTTGGCGGCGCGGCGCACGCGCGCGGCCAGCTCGACGATGCCGCGCACGTCCTCTTCGGTCTCGCTCGGGAGCCCGATCATGAAGTAGAGCTTCAAGCTGCGCCAGCCGAGCTCGCTGAACGATCTGGCGGCGGCGAGCAGCTCGTCTTCCTGGTACTCCTTCTGGATCACGTCGCGGAGCCGCTGCGTGCCGGCTTCGGGGGCGAGCGTGAAGCCGGTCTTCCGGACCCGGCGGATCTCTTCCAGGATGCGGGGCGAGAGCGCGTCGACGCGCGTCGAGGGCAGCGACACCGCCACGCGCTCCGGCGCCAGCCGGTCCATGAGCGCCTTCAGCACCGGGTTGACGCCGCTGTAGTCGCCGGTCGACAGCGAGAGCAGCGAGACTTCCTCGTAGCCCGTCCGCGCCATGAGTTCGGTGGTCTGGGCGACCACGCGCTCCGGGTCACGTTCCCGCAGCGGGCGATAGATGTAGCCGGCCTGGCAGAAGCGGCAGCCCTTCACGCAGCCGCGCATCACCTCGACGGCGGCACGGTCGTGGACGATCTTCAAATTGGGCACGATCGGATCGGCCGGTGGCGCAAAGCTGTCGAGATCGGGAAGGATGCGCTTGCGGACGCTGGCGGGGGCGCCCGGCCGCGCCTCGACCGCGGCGAGCGTGCCGTCGGCATTGTAGCGGGGCGTGAAGAAGGAAGGGACGTACACCCCGGCGACGGCGGCCAGCGCCGCGAGCAGGTCGCCCCGATCCCGGCGGTCCCACGCCCGCACCGTGTCCACCACGTCCAGCACGGCCTGCTCGCCGTCGCCGAGCACCACGGCGTCCAGGAAGGGAGCCAGCGGCTCGGGGTTGAACGCGCACGGACCGCCCGCGATCACGAGCGGATGTGCCGGCGTGCGGTCGGCGGCGCGCAGCGGAATGCCGCCCAGCTCCAGCATGGTGAGCAGGTTCGTGTAGGTGAGCTCGTACTGCAGGCTGAAGCCGACCACGTGGAAGTCGGCGAGCGGGAGATGGCTCTCGAGCGACACGAGCGGGAGTGACCGCGCGCGCAGCAGCGCTTCCAGATCCGGCCAGGGCGCGTATGCCCGCTCCGCGGCCACGTCGGCGCGGGCGTTCAGGATGTCGTAGAGGATCTGGAGCCCCAGGTGCGACTGCGCGATCTCGTAGACCTCCGGGAAGGCGAGCGCCACGCGCACGGCGACCGCGTCGAGATTCTTGTGCACGGCGCCCCGCTCGTTGCCGAGATACCGGGTCGGCTTCTCCACGAGCGGGAGGAGCCGTTCGTAGGCTTCCCGGTAGGTTTGCAGCATGAGGCCGCGCGAGTATAGGGAGCCCCCCCCCGGGAGGCAACGCCGCCGCACCAGCCGGCACCCGGCTAGATGATGATGTCGTCGTCGCCCACGGCCGCCGGGCAGCGGACCGCGCGACGCAGCATTGGTACGACGAGCGGCACGACGCCCGCGAGAAGGGCGCCGGCGACCAGGTCGAGGACGTAGTGATAGGAGAGGTAGACGGTCGAGAAGACGATCCCCCCCGTCACGAGAACGAGCGGGAAGCGCCAGCGCGGAAAGTCCCGCCAGCCGTACGCGAGGAAGACGAGCGCCAGTGCCACGTGTCCGCTCGGGAAGGCATCGAGCTGATTCCCTTCGAGGTGACGGAGCGCGTCCCGAACCGCCGCGCTCACGGCGCCGCCCCCGAGGACCGTCGTCTCGAGCTCCTGGGGCACGCGCGGTCCCGAGGTCGGCAGGAGAAAGTAGCACGCGTAGGAGGCGAAGAAGGTGGCCACCGCCGTGAACACGAAGCGCTCGAACCGGGCCTGGCGACCCTCGACGTAGAGGGCCACGGCCAGCACGACCGGGACGAAGTAGTAGCTCGCGTAGACGATGGACGCGACGTCGGTGAGCCAGCGGGGCCGGCCGAGCGCCCCGAACCAGAGCGTCGGGAGCTGGCCGAAGATCCGGGGATCGAGGGTGGCAAGGGTGGGATCCCCGCGCCTCGGGTTGGTGACGGCGATCACCGGACCGATGAACGTGAAGATCGCAATCACGCTCACGACCGGGAAGAAATCGTGCAGGATGCGCGCGGCGCGCGCGACGGTCCCCCATCGCGCCGCGACGAGAATGCCCGCACCGAGCGTCGCGAACGCCCCCAGGAGCGGCAGCGGCGTCGGATGGCGGACGGCGGTGAGGAGCGCGAGCGCGGAGAGAAACCCGAGCGTGAGCCGATCGATCGGCGTCAGCTCGGTCACAACCACCGATACCCGTGCCGGAAGGCCTCGTGGCCGCCGTGCTCCAGCACGTCCCCGTGGGCGACCACGACGCGATCGAAATCCCAGGCGAGGATGCGCTCGAGGCTCGCCCGCGCGGCGCTGCGGTCGCGGATGAGCCACGGATCGAGCGTCGAGGGACCGAAGCGCCCGTAGCTGCGCAAGAGCCGCATGAGCCAGCGGGTGGGTCGCGCGGCGCGCGGGCCGAAGTTGAAGGCGAGATCGCAGAGAATGAGCGTGCGGCTCGGGCGGTGGAAGAAGACGACTTCGCTCTCGTACGGCCGCCCGCGGAAGAACACCTGATCGACCTGGCCCGCCCATTCGCGCGGGGCGTCGTCGCCGAGCACGGCCGCGTAGACGAGGTCGGGACGCTTGCGCTCGAGGCCGGGCGCCACCCAGAGCCGAGCGTCCGGATACGCGTCCACGACGCGGCCGGCGTAGAGGTGATGGACGCGATTCGGGGCGACGACGAAGCGCACCCGGCCGATCGCGTCGAGCTCCGCGCAGAGACGCGGCTCGAGCCTCACCGGCGAGTGCAGGAGGAGGCTGCCGTCGACGAGCCGCATCACGGTCATGCGGGTCCCGACCTCGAGGCCGTAGAAGCGCTGAGGTCGCTCCACGACCCAGAGATCGGCGGCGAGTGCCCGCAAGGCCGACGAACCCGTGGATTCCATGGCGGGCCGCGCGGTGCGCTATGCCTCCCGGCGCGGCCAGGCGACGCGGCCCCGCACCTTGCGAACGAACGGGCTGAACGCGTTGTCGTAGAGCGTGATCACGACGAAGCAGGTCGTAGCCCAGTCGCCGAGACGCGTCTACTCGGCGCGCCGCGTTGCAGCCCCACCGGAGCTGGGATACAACTCGACGCGTGCCGCCTGAAGCGCTGGCGTCGGCGGCCCAGATTCGTAAGCCCACCTTCAGACTGCGGCGCCGCAGCACGGTGTCGGATTCCGATCGCGAGCCCATTCGAGGGGAGCTGCTCAGCGGCAATCGCCTCGAGCAGCACGCCGAACGGCTCGCCTACGAGCCCGTAGCCGCGCGGAGGTCGAAGGGCCCCGCCCTCTCGCTGCGCCTTCGCGACAACGGGCGCATCCTGCTCCAGTGTTACCGGGCGATCGCAGAGGTCGTCCGCAGCGAAGGCACCATCACGCCGGCCGCGGAATGGTTCCTCGACAATTTCCACGTCATCGACGAGGGCCTGCGGGACGTCCGCAACGATCTGCCCGAGGCCTTCTATCGGGAGCTTCCGAAGTTGGCCGGGGGCGACTTCGCCGGCCATCCCCGCGTGTTCGCGCTCGCGTGGGCGTTCGTCGAGCACACCGACAGCCGCTTCGACCCCGAGGCGCTCCGCGGATTCGTCGCCGCCTTCCAGCGGGTGCGACCGCTCACCATCGGCGAGCTCTGGGCCGTGCCGATCGCGCTCCGCATGGTGCTGCTCGAGAACCTGCGACGCCTGGCCGAGCTGATCGTGTGGGATCGCGCGGCCCGGGAGCGCGCCGACACGTTGGCGGACGAGTTGCTCGGCAGCGGCGAGCACGAACCGGATCCGTTCGCCTTTCGGTCCATCGCGAATCGCCGGCAGGCGACCGCGTTCACGGTCCAGCTCGTGCTCCGGCTGCGGGACCAGGATCCCGAGTCGACGCCGGCGCTCGCCTGGCTGAACGCCCGACTCTCGGACGAGGGTGTCTCGGCCGACGAGATCGTTCACACCGAACACCAGCGGCAGGGCGGGTCGAACGTCACCGTACGCAACGTCATCACCAGCATGCGGACGATGTCGAAGTTCGACTGGGCCGAGTTCTTCGAGCAGGTGAGTCTGGTCGACGAGGTGCTGCGCTCGGGCAGCGCCTTCGCGACCATGGACTTCGCGACCCGGGACGCCTACCGGCATGCGATCGAGGACCTCGCGCGCGGCTCGGGCCGAGCCGAGCTGGACGTCGCCCGGGCGGCGCTCGCGGCGGCCGCCCGGCATGCGCGCGAGGCCGCCGATCAGGGCTGGGCCCCGGGGGATCGGCGGGAAGAGCCGGGCTTCCATCTGATCGGGAAGGGCCGGCGGCATCTCGAGCAGGAGGTCGGCTATCGTCCCTCGCTCGGACAGCGGGTGGTGCGAGCCTATGTGGCCACGGCGACGGCGAGCTACCTCGGCACGATCGCCGTCTTGACGGCGTTGGTGTTGGTACTCCCGCTCCTCTACGCGCACGGCTCCGGCGTCGCCCTCGCATGGCTCGGGCTGCTCGTGGTCCTGGCGCTGGTGCCGGCGTCCGATCTCGCCATCGCACTCGTCAATCGAGCCGTGACCGAGCTGATCGGTCCGCGGCAGCTGCCGCGGCTCGCCTTGCTCGACGGCGTACCGGCCCACCTGCGCACGATGGTGGTCGTGCCGACACTGCTGACGAACGAAGCCGTCATCGACGAGCAGACGAGCCGTCTCGAGATCCACTATCTCGCCAACCCGGACGGAGATCTGCGCTTCGCGCTCCTCTCGGATTGGTGCGACGCCGCCACCGAGACGATGCCGGACGACGACCGACTGCTCGCGACGGCGCTCGAGGGCATTCGACGTCTCAACCTCCAGTACCCGTTGACCCCTGGCGAGGGAGCCCGCTTCTTCCTGCTGCATCGCCGTCGGGTCTGGAATGCGGCAGAGGGCGCGTGGATGGGGTGGGAGCGCAAGCGGGGCAAGTTGCACGAGTTGAATCTCCTCTTGCGCGGCGGCGGTGACACGACCTTCCTCCTGCGGGACGGGCAGCCGCCCGCGGTCCCATCCGGCGTTCGCTACGTCATCACGCTCGATGCCGACACGCAGCTGCCGCGTGCCGCGGCGTATCGCCTCGTCGGTACGCTCGCCCATCCGCTGAACCGTGCCACCGTCGACGCTCGCCTCGGCCGCGTCGTGGAGGGCTACGGCATTCTGCAGCCGCGCGTGACGCCCACGCTGCCGACCGAGCGAGAGGGCTCGCGGTTCCAGCGCCTGTTTTCGGGCTCGGCCGGCGTCGATCCGTACGTGACGGCGGTCTCCGACGTCTACCAGGATCTGTTCGGCGAGGGCTCCTACATCGGCAAGGGCATCTACGACGTCGATGCGTTCGAGGCGGCGCTGGCGGACCGCACGCCCGAGAACGCGCTGTTGAGTCACGACCTCTTCGAAGGCCTCTTCGCGCGTGCCGGTCTGGTGACGGACATCGAGTTCTTCGAGGAGTTCCCGTCGTCCTACGAGGTCGCGGCCGCGCGCCAGCACCGCTGGGCGCGGGGGGACTGGCAACTGCTGCCCTGGATCCTGCGGGGCCGCGCCGCGGGCGCCGTGCCGACGTCGATCCCTCCGATCGCGCGCTGGAAGATGGTCGACAACCTCCGCCGCACCCTCTCCGCGCCGGCCGCCCTGCTCACCCTGATCGCGGGCTGGACCATCCCCGGCAGCTCGCCGGCCGCATGGACGGTCTTCGTGCTCGTCGCGATGGGTCTGCCGGTTCTCCTGCCCGCGTTCTCCGAGCTGATGTCGCCACGCCCGGGCATGTCGAAGCGGACGTACGCTCGGGCCGTCGGGCACGCCTTCGCGCTGGGCGCGTCACAGCTCGCCTTCCACGTGACGTTTCTCGCGCATCAGGCCTGGCTCATGGGCGACGCGATTCTGCGCACGCTCGTCCGCCTCGTGGTGACCCGGAGAACGATGCTCCAGTGGGTCACCGCCGCCCGGGCCAAAGCGCGCCTCGGGCGCGCGCTGGGTGGCGAGTACCGCCGGATGTTCGGTGCGGTCGTGTCGCCGCTCGCGGCGGGCATCTTCGTGGGGGCCGTGGCCCCGCACCGCTTGCCGTACGCGGCGCCGTTCGTCCTCCTGTGGCTCCTCTCGCCCGTCGCCGCTCGCTGGGTGGGGCGTCCCGCCCGGACCCCCCCGGTCGATCGGCTGGTCGCGGGCGACGC
>Ga0180076_1000031_pt1 | contig 11780 bp, 11 predicted proteins | sample EasRiv433_16_10D_FD_121772 | JGI IMG/M metagenome (GOLD analysis project Ga0180076, IMG submission 121772) | Soil microbial communities from meander-bound floodplain in the East River, Colorado, USA - East River metaG ERMLT433_16_10D | ecosystem: Environmental > Terrestrial > Soil > Floodplain ... | reverse complement strand
TGTCTTTTCCCTTGGCATGGCTGGGGCGATTGCTCAGCCATACCCCGACCGCCCCATCCGTTTCCTGGTGGGGTTCGTGGCCGGCGGTGCGGTGGACCTGACGGCGCGCACACTCGGCCAGAAGCTCTCGGAGCGCTGGGGCCAGCAGGTGATCGTGGACAACCGCACAGGGGCAGGGGGCGTGATCGTCATGCAGATCGCAGCGAAGGCGCCGCGGGACGGCTATACCATCCTGATGGGATCCTCGACCCAGTTCACTATCGTTCCCGCGATGCAGGCCGGGCCTTCTTCGTACGAGCCGCTCGACCGCTTTACGCCGATTTCGCGAGTCGTGGTTTCTCCCATCGTGCTGACCGTGCATCCATCGGTTCCGGCGCGGTCGATCCAGGAGTTGATCCAGTATGCGAAAACCAGGCCGGGCCAGCTCTCCTTTGCCTCGACCGGCTCTGGAACGGGGCCGCACATTGCCGGGTTATTCTTCGGGCGCTCCATTGGCGTCGACATCGCCCACGTGCCCTACAAGGGCGGCGGCGACGCCATCGTTGCGCTGATCGGCGGGCACATTCCGATGTCTTTCGGCGCCATCTCCACCGCGCTGCCGCACATGAGGTCAGGCAAGCTGCGCGCGCTCGGCGTGACCGAGGCGAAGCGCCTGTCCATCGCCCCGGAGGTGCCGACCATCGCGGAGTCGGGGCTGCCCGGTTTCGAAGTCTCGCAGTGGTACGGCGTGTTCGCGCCCGCCGGGATACCCGGTGGGATTGCGAAAAAGATCAACGGCGAATTGGCCGGTATCCTGGCCTTGCCGGAAACCCGGGACCGCTTGTCGAGCCAGGGACTTGAGATTGCCTACGCTCCGCCGGAAGTGTTCGGCTCCTACATCCGGTCTGAACTCGTGAAGTGGACGAAACTGCTCAAGGAGATTGGCATACAAGGACAATGAACAGTGACGAGATACGGGTGACGAGGAATTGGTGACGAGATACAGGTGACGGGAACCGGGGCTTGGAAACGCCGGCTCAAGATAACGGGTGGTATGTCACACTTAATCGTCACCATTACCTCGTCACCGATATTCGTCACTTTCGCCATTCAGACTCATCAAGGCACAATTTAGTCCCAGTCGGCCTGCCTTAGCCACAATCTGGGATCTGCTCGTAGGAATGTCCGCTTGCGGCCAAGAGCTGCCGGTCGAAGATTCCAACTGAATTGGGCGAAATCGCGCATCGGTTTCCGATAGTTTGATCCAGAGCAAACCGCTGCTCTCCAAGCGGCTGTACGGTGTTCGAACTTGCCGTGGCACATTGAAGCGTAGAAGGCCATGCCGTCCGAACAGAAAACGATTACCAATGCCCAGCGGGTGGCCACGCTCGCTCAACCTGCTGTCAAGCTGGCGCAGTTGCCGGCAGGCATGAAGCACCGGTTCCATGCGATGGTCAAGCCGGTCGGCTCGTTGTGCAATCTCGACTGCACGTACTGCTACTACCTGCACAAGGAGCAATTGCTTCGGCAGCCGCGCCAGCCGCGCATGTCCGACGAAATGCTCGAACGACACATCCGGCAATACATAGAGGCGCAGACCGGCGAGGAGGTGACGTTCAGCTGGCAGGGCGGTGAGCCGACGATCCTCGGGCTGGAGTTCTTCCGCAAAGTCGTCACCCTGCAGGCGCGCTACAGGAAACCCGGCCAGCGCATCGAAAACGATCTGCAGACCAACGGCACACTGCTCGATGTGGAGTGGGCTGCGTTCCTCAAGCAGCACAAGTTTCTCGTCGGGCTGAGTTGCGACGGCCCGAAACGGCTGCACGACCGTTACCGGTTTACCAAGGGCGGCGCGCCCACGCACGACAAGGTGGTGGCCGCCGCGCGCCTGTTGCGGCAGTACGGCGTGCCATTCAATGCGTTGTGCGTGGTGAACCGCGAGAACGCCAAGTACCCGCTCGACGTGTACCGGTTCCTGACCCGCGAAATGGGCGCGCGGCGGGTGCAGTTCATATCATGCGTCGAGCCGAAGGTCTTCCGCAACGTCGCCCCACAACACTGGGACGCTGCCATCCTTCCCGCCGTCGGCACGCCACGGGCCAAGCCGGGCATGCCGGACTCTGTGGTGACCGACTGGTCGGTCGACCCGGATGACTGGGGAAAGTTTCTCTGCAAGGTCTGGGACGACTGGTACAGGCGCGATTACGGCAAAGTGCATGTGGATTTGTTCGAGACCGCGGTAGCGCAATCGATGGGCATGCCCTCGCAGCGCTGCATTACGGCGCAATTCTGCGGCAAGGCCATGGCCGTCGAGCACGACGGCGACGTGTTCTCGTGCGACCACTACGTCTATCCCGAGTACCGGGTCGGCAATCTCGCCGAAACCCATTGGGGCGACATGGCTTACTCCGAGCGCCAGCAGAAGTTTGGATTCGCCAAGCGCGACACGCTACCCGACTACTGCCGGCAATGTCCGTACCTCAAGCTGTGCTGGGGAGAGTGTCCCAAGAACCGACTGGTGCGCACGCCATCGGGTGAGGCCGGGCTGAACTACCTGTGTCCCGGCCTGAAACTCTTCTATGCGCATATCCAGCGCGACATGCCGCAAGTCCTGCGACAGGTCTCGAAGAAGCTGGGGCGATCACCAGGGGAGAATACCGCTTGCTGAGTGCCACTCCGTCGACGCAAGTGCGTTGCATTCGTCATCGCCGTTTGCGCAACCGGATGGCCGACGGCGCACTGCCGGCCGTCCACGGCCTTCAAAGCGCAATGTAGCAGGGTGGCAAGGTTGAAGGAACGGCTTCCACGCGACACGCGCGATTGCTCAAGGCCGCACCTCACTTCGCTTTTGCCGCAACGTATCCGACGGCAACTCGCCGAAACAGAGCCTGTAGGCGCGCGAGAATTCTCCGAAGTGCCAAAACCCCCAGTTGAGCGCTTCGGCCGAGACTGTAGTGGATGCCCCGGTTGCCGTCAGCAGCGCTTTGCGTACACGATGCAGTCTGACCCGGATCAGATAGGCCACCGGCGTGATTCCCATGACCTCCCTGAACGCATTTTCCAGGGTGCGCTCGCTCACTGCCGCGGCTTTGCACAAATCGGTCACATAGACATGATCGGCAACGTGCGACAGGGCGTAGTCCTCGGCAGTCTTGACGATAAGACTTTGGGCCTGCTGCGTCCGGTTGCTGCGGGTGGTATCGACATAATGGGCCCCACGGAGGGTCTCTAGAAGCGTCTCGAACAACTCGACCTGGGCGGCCATCCTGGATTCCCGTCGCTCATTGAACACAGCGGGTTGGCGTGCGGCGGTATCCACTAGCCGCTTTCCCCAGTCGAAAAGCCCGCGAACCCTCTCGACGTTCGCTTCCAGTGACTCCACGCCGCACGGCGAGTGGAACTCACCTTCACGTTGGCGGGTGACCAAATGCGCCCTCAGGTCCTGCGGCCGTAGCATGAGGGTGATGCTCTGGTAATCGGGTTCGGTAACGAAACTCGCTTCCGATCCCGGCTCTGCCGCCAGCAGCGACGCCGGGCGGACTGGCAGTCCGTTCACGGTTCCTCGCGTCTGCGGGCCGAATGCGACATAGGCGATGAGACCCTCGCGCGCGCTCGTGCGTGACCTGACACGTTGGGTGACCGAATGAAACACGACCGCCGCGGCCTCCAGCCGAACGATCACGCGCCGCACTCGCAGCGGCTTCGAATTGAGCTGCACCGCGTCCTGGTCGATCAGTTCGATCCCTGCGTTGGAGATCGTGGGGTCCGTAAACTCGACCACCTCGACGGCTGGGCGGGCAATGACGCCTGGTGCTTCCACGATTGACGATCCTCGTTTCTTGCGGAAATCCGATAGACGGCCCTGAAGCCCTGCCGGAAACTAAGTGCAACTTGCATCAGGCGGCCACAAAGTCAATCCGGACGTGCCGGCAGCTTGGGCAGTATACCAACCGAGCGCAACAACGGCTCCGCCCGGGCACTGGGGTGCATGCGCGTATTCAAGGCGACACTTGGATTGGCGTCGAACGGTTTTCGAGGGACTTCCCGAATTGCCAACCGGGGACATGAAGATGAAGCTCCAGCAAGTTAGCGACAACTGCTTTGCGGTTCTGAACGAAAAGAACCGGGTGTGCGATGCAAATTCGGGCCTGGTCAACCGGGGCGGCGGCGTGGTGATCGACACGCAGTCGGATCTGTATCACGCGCGCCGGATGATCGAACTGTTCGGGAAGGTGTGGCGAGGCATGCCGAGCCGGGTCATAAATACGCACGAGGACGGCGACCACGTGTGGGGGAACCAGCTCTTCGAGGGTGCCGAGATCATCGCGCACCGGAAGGTCAGGGAACTCATGCCCAAAGTCGCCGATCCGAAGGAGACCCAGCAACTGATCAAGGGTGCCGATCGTTTCCTCACGCGAATGCTGCTCAAGGTTCTGCACCCGGGTGCGTTAGCCGTCGCCCAGCAATTGCAGCAGGACTACGACTTCGACGGCATCAGGCTGGTGCTGCCGACGACCGTGTTCGAGGAGCGGCATGTGCTGAATCTCGACGGTACGGAAGTCCACCTTATCTACGTGGGGCCGTGCCACCAGATCGGCGACACGATCATCCATGTGCCCAAGGAAGGCGTCGTCTTCGCCGGCGACGTGATCTTCCGCGAGTGCACCCCCATGGGCTGGAACGGCACTTACGAGAAATGGCTCAAGGTACTCGATCTCGTCATCTCGCTCGACCCGGACGTCATCGTCCCCGGACACGGACCGGTGTGCGGGATCGAGGGCGCGATGGAGATGAAGGCCTACCTCGAATACGTGCGCGAAGAATCGAGGCGTTGCTTCGGGCAAGGGCTGAGCGCCCTGGAGGCGTCGAAGAAGATCGACTTCGGACCGTACGGCGGGTGGCGCGGTCCGGCGCGCCTGTACATGAACGTCGAGCGGGCCTACCGCGAGTTCCGCAACGAGTCCGCGGACGCACCCTGGGACCACGCGAAAGTCTTCGATGCGGTTCTCGCCGTGGCGAAGGCCAGGGGCATCGAGGTCGAGTTCTGACCCAGCCGACCAACAAGAGAAACACCAGCATGAAGCTGATCCGTTTTTCCTGCGGCGACTCAACGCTCCGCTTCGGAGTCGTCATCGGCAACCACGCCGTCGCGTTCGCGACCCTGCAGCAGCGCAGCGGGATCACCCGGCCCGGCCTGGGCGACAGCCGAGCCTACCTGGCCGGCCTGCCGGAGACCGAGCGCGCGGCGCGCGAACTGGCAGCCTGGGGCGAGGCGCAACTGGGCGAATGTCCCGAGGGCGAAAGGCCGCGCCTGCAGGACGTGCGCCTGCACGAGCCAATCGAGGTCGTGGCGCTGTTCGACTTCGGGCTGACGCCGCGGCATCTCAAGAACTCTGCGGAAACCATGATGAAGTACGAGAAGGACAATCCGCAGACCGCCCCGATCCTGCAGGCCTTCGCCAAAGCCCTGCTGGCCAAACCCGCCGCGCCGCCGCAAGGCGTGCCGGAGCGCTTGTCCTACTACAAGTGCAACATGAACTCGATCGTCGGCGACGGGGAGACCGTGCCCTGGCCACTCTATACCTCGCGCCTGGACATCGAGCCCGAACTGGCCGTCGTCTACGGCAACCCGCAGCAGCCCGTGGCGGGCTTCTGCATCTTCAACGACGTCTCGGCCCGCGACGTCCAGGCGCAGGAGTTCATCGGCGGCTTTTGCCTCACGAAGGACATGGACAAGGGCAATCAGCTCGGCCCGTACCTGGTCACCGCGGACGAGGTCGGCGATCCGTACGCCCTCGAGGTCGTCGTCAAGGTCAACGGGCGGGTCCGGTACCAGGGGTCCACGGCCGAGATCGATCACAAGGCCGAGGATGTCTTCGCCTGGCTCGGATTCATCAGCGCCATCCACCCTGGAACGGTGATGGGGTTCGGCACCATTCCGGACTGCACCGGCCTCGACCATGACGACTTCATCGATCCGGGCGCCGAGATCGAGATCCGCTTCGAACGGCTGGGCAGCTTGCGCTGCCGCTTCGCCGAACCGGCGCGCAAGCTGCTGCCCAGCCGTTGGCCGCTGCGGCTGGCGCTGCAGAAGTTTCACGGCCTGTAGGCACCGCGTCGGCAGACGCCTGGCAGATCAGTTCTCGACTTGGAGACATCGATGAAGAGACGACACGAATGGATGCTTTCTCTGGCGATTAGTGCCTTGGCGCTGGCCGCTCCGGCCCGGGCACAGGACGATCAGGCGGCGGAGCTGGCCAAGAAATTGGCGAACCCGGTTGCTTCGCTGATCAGCGTACCGTTGCAGTACAACTATGACGAGTACGGCGGGGCGAACGACGGCGCCGCGGTCAGCAGGCTAACCGTGCAACCGGTTATCCCGTTTTCGCTGAACGAAGACTGGAACCTGATCACACGAACCATCATCCCGCTCGTCGATCAACAGGATTTCCCGGTTTCCGCGATGAACGAATCGGGTCTCGGCGACATCACAACCAGCCTGTTCTTTTCGCCGAAGTCGCCGACCGCCGGCGGCTGGATCTGGGGGGCGGGGCCGGTCCTGTTGCTTCCGACGGCCACCGAGAGCGTGCTCGGCACCGAAAAGTGGGGAATCGGGCCGACGGGAGTGGCCCTGAAGCAAACCGGGCCGTGGACGGTCGGCTTGCTGGCCAACCATATCTGGTCCGTTGCCGGTGACGACAACCGCGGGGATATCAGTGCCACCTTCCTGCAGCCCTTTTTCAGCTATACCACCCAAACGCATACGACCATTGGTGCGTACACGGAATCCACCTACGATTGGAAAGGCAAACAGTGGCAGGTTCCTTTGATTGTTCAGGCGGCGCAACTGTTCAAGATCGGATCACAGATACTCCAATTCGCGGTGGCAGCAAAGTATTGGGCCGAGGCGCCCGACAACGGCCCCGAGGGTTGGGGCTTGAGGTTGCAGTTGACACTCCTGTTCCCCAAGTGAGATGGATACGCAGACCTCGTGGGCGGTCCGTGCGGAAAAGTAATGAAGACCGGCCTGCGGGCGCCGCGCCGGCGGACGCCTGGCATAACAATTTTCTGCCACCTCAGGAGCAAAGTCAGCCATGAAGTTCCCGCGTATCTACGCCGACGAACAGGGCGAGACGCACATCGGCGTGCGTGACGTTCCGGAGCACGAGGCCCGCGTCGGCCCGCCGCCGAACCCGGTGGGGCAGATGACCGAGACCGAGGCGGTCAGCACCTTTGTCGTTTTTTCGCCCCCGGCCGGGATCGAGGTGCCGTCACTGCCCATGCCGCTTCCATGCCTTGGGGCTGCATATGCCCGCGACAGTCACGCTTTCAGCGTCAGTGACGCGATTTGCGGCGCTTGATCTGGATCAAAGTGGCCACGGCCAGGAAACCTAAGATCACACAGGAAAATGAGGTAGAGTCCCGATGAATCAATCGTTAAGGGAGCAGGCATTGGAGACCGAGCGGCAAATTTCGACGCGTGCGAAAGTCAAGAAACCGGGCAACCTGAGGGCACTGTGGAGAGCAATGGCGGCCGCTGGCATGGTCGCGACGCTCGCCGTACCGGTTGTAGCCTCGGCTGCAGATACACCCCGCCGGCCGAATATTGTCATCATCCTCGGCGATGACATGGGGTTTGCCGACATGGGATCGTTCGGCAGCGAAATCAAGACGCCGAACCTCGATTCCCTGGCGAACGACGGCGTGCGCTTCACGAACTTCTACACGCACGCGAGCTGCTCCCCCACGCGATCGATGCTGCTCACCGGCGTCGATACGCACCTGAACGGCCTGGGCAACATGGACGAATGGACCGCGCCCAACCAGCGTGGGGTGGCCGGTTACGAAGGTTACCTGAATAAGAGGGTGGTCACGTTGCCTCAGTTGCTCCGGGATTCCGGCTACCACACCTACATGGTCGGCAAATGGCACCTGGGCAAACAGCCTGATCAAATCCCAGCCGCGCGCGGATTCCAGCGCGACTTCTCGTTGCTCGACGGGGCTGGCAGCTACTGGGACATGACGAACTTTACCGGCGCATCGCCATTGTCGGTGTTCACCGAGGATGGGCGCTATCTGAAGCAACTGCCCAAAGACTATTACGCGACGAAGACCTACACCGACAAGCTGATCGAGTTCATCGACGCCAATCGCGGCGACGGCAAGCCCTTCTTCGCCTACGTCGCCCACCAGGCGCCGCACGATCCGTATCACCTGCCGCGGGAATGGCGCAATCGCCACGTTGGCAAGTACGACACGGGCTGGGACGTGGTGCGGCAGGAGCGGCTGAAGCGACAGATCGAGCTTGGCGTCATGCCGGCAGGCACGCAGCTTGCCGAACGCATGTGGTTTCTGCCCGATCCGGTCGTGCTGGCCCCGGCGACCCGGGCCATTCTCGGCAAGAAGATGGAACTCTATGCGGGCATGATGGAAAACCTCGACTTCCACGTTGGCCGGCTCATCGACCACCTCAAGAAAATCGGCGAGTACGAAAACACCGTCTTTCTCGTGTTCGGTGACAACGGCGCGGAGGGGACCGACCTTTTCGCGTCGATTGCGGGCACGCCCGGCACGCGCGACTTCCTCTACGCGGCGATCAAGTGGTCGCAGACTCATCCTAATGCGTGGGGCGATCCGGGCTCCTACGTCGGCTACGGTCCAATGTGGGCGCAGGTGTCGATGACGCCGTTCAGTCAGTACAAGGGCTGGCTCGCGGAAGGCGGAATCCGCAATGCGCTCATCGTGAGCGGGCCAGCCGTCAGACGCCCCAAGGGGAGCATTAACGGCGGCCTTATGCACGTGGCCGACATCGTGCCGACGCTGCTCGAAGTTGCAGGCGCCAGTTATCCGAAGACCCAGGAAGGGCGCCAGCTGCCGGCGCTCATCGGCAAGTCCTGGAATCGCGTGCTGGCGGGCCAGGCGGAGTCGCCGCGGGCGGCACAGGACTACCTCGCTTGGGAAATCTTCGGCAACCGCGCAGTGCGGCAGGGGGAATGGAAGCTCCGCTGGCAATGGAAGGCGTTCGGCAAGGGCGACTGGGAGTTGTTCGACCTAGCCACTGATCCGGCCGAGCGAAATGACCTTGCCGCGAAGCGCCCCGACAAAGTCAAGGCGCTGTTGGCGCTCTGGGAGAACTACGTGCACGCCAACAACGTGATTCTGCCTGACCGCTCACCGTTCGAGGGGCTCGCTGAAAAAATGCCTGAGCGTTTCCCGGATGACGCGGGGTACCCGCCCCTTGTTTACAAGCGCCAGTTCGTGCCTCCCAAGGACATGGTAGTTGATCCCAAGCCCTGAGCGTTGTTGACCAGAAGATTGATCCAGAAGGATGGAAATCTCGTGAAAAATAACATGAACTCGATGAGACCGGTTGCCTGGTTGCGGTTAGCCGTCGCAACAATCCTCACCATAGGCGCTCTTTATCCGCTGCAGACCCTGGCCCAGGTACCGGCGCGCTTCTACTGGAAATCTCTGACGGATGCGAATGCGGTGCCGCTCATCTACAACTCGCTGAGCGGCAACACGAACCCGTTCGACCCTTCTCATACAGTGATGCCAGGAGGGAAAGTCGACGCCACGTTGGCAATAGCGGGCTATGCGCACACTTTTGCACTTGGCGATCGTCCGGCCATGGCGGCGATCCTCCTTCCCATGGGGCGAGTTTCGGGCGAGGTCACGGCGGCCGGCAAATCGTTCAACCAAATGTCCAGCGGATTCGGCGACCCGATGGTCGAGTTCAACATGAATGTCATCGGCCCGAAGGCGCAGAGGAATATTCCCGACGCCTTGCGCTATGAGCCGGGGTTCTCGGTCGACTTGCTCGCAGACCTGGCTATTCCGATCGGCGAGTACGACAGCAGCCAACCCCTGAATCTCGGGCAGAACCGCTGGTACGGGCGCCTAGGCGCACCCATCATCGCGCAACTCGGCCCGTGGGTGCCGGGCCGGCGCACGACCCTGGAATTCCTGCCAGCAGTGTGGATGTTCGGAACCAACGACAATTTCGTCGGACAGACGTTGAAGACCGACCCGATGTTCCAGCTGGATGCGCATTTGACTCGGGACTTGACTGAGACCTTTTGGGGGTCAATCGACGCCGCCTACTACAGCGGTGGCAAATCGACCATCAACGGCATCGAGGGGAAGAAGCTCAGCAACGTCGGCTTCGGACTCACGTTCGGATACCAGATCAACGACAACCTGAACCTCACTGTTGGCTACAAGTCGACCGTTAACGACACTGCTCCCACGGACCTTCGCATGGATAGTTTCATGATTACCCTTGTGTTCGGATGGCATCCGCTCCTAGAAGGCTCGCGACGACTGAAAGGGGGGATGTAGGGTAACGACACAATTGCGGCATAGACCGTAAATGAATAAAGGCCCGCGTAACGCGAGCCCTTGATGAATTTGGCGCGCCCGGAGGGATTCGAACCCCCTACCCCTTGGTTCGTAGCCAAGTACTCTATCCAGATGAGCTACGGGCGCAAAAAGGGAGGCGAATTATAACATTACGGTGCCGAGTCAACTCGGGAGCCCGATCGGGCACTTTCCGAACCGGATGTTAAGCGGCAAAATTGTCCCCTGCCTGCTGTCAGACCGGATAACGGAGGTTCCATTGGTGAAGAGTGAAGGAAAAGACGCCAGGGAAATCGACCTCGAGGAAGTGGCGAGACTGATCGAGGCCATCGAACGGGATCTGGCGGGCATCCCGAGCGGCTCCCAGGACGTGCAGCGCCTGCGCGACGAGGTGGAAACCTTGAAGAACGTGCTGAACTCACCGATCCGCCGGCATCATTGGGTAAGCGACGGGTTGCATGGGGTTCGAACGGTACTCGAGGAGGCATTCGACACCGCCGTTGCCAAGGGACTCAAGGCGGGCCAGTACCTTTCCGAGATCGGGCGGATATTGGGAATGTGATTGCCGCGTGATGCCGCGAACGAAAAGCTGACCGAGGCGGGGTCCTTCTTCAGGCGCGCGGCCAGTTCCTTCGTCGAGGAGACAGGGGAGCCGGCCTTGACCACGATCATCGGGTATTCGCGGATCAGGATGCTGAGCGGCGTGAAGTCCCGGAAGCCCGGCTTGCTTGCGCCCAGCGCGTGGTTGGTAAGCATGGTCGAGGAGAAGGTGGCAATGTAATGTGTCTCGGATTTTTGCGCTTTTTTTCCGTCACGACGCACCTGTTTTCCCTCCGGAAACGCCGGCAGTCAACGTAAAGCGCATCGCATCCTCGACTGACATTTCCAGCGGCTCGAGCAGCGATTTCGGGAGGTAAACGGTGTAGCCGCCGATCTGGTAGCTCATCGGTAGATAGACGCCGACCGTTGTCTTGTCGGAGTTATTGGGAGCATGCGGCAATCCGGCAAAATCCTCCAGGGTCACGAAGCCGATCAGCCGTATCTGTTCGGTCACGCGCACCGCTACGACCTGTTTGAATCCCGACTTCGAGTCTTTCGACAGGAGGCGGGCGACGTCGCGCATGCTGCCGTAGACGCTCTTCACCAGCGGGATGCGTTCGAGCAGGGCGTCGAGGCCGGCCACCAGCCGTCTCGTGACCCATAAGTTCATCAGGATGCCGGCGACGAAGATGAGGACGATTGCGATCAATACGCCCAGGCCGGTCCAGTACTGCCAATGTGGGAATAGATACTGGATGAGTCCGCCCAGAAAATCCTCGGCGATGTCCGCAAGCCAGTAGAGGAGGGCGATGGTCAAGGTGAGGGGAAGCGTGATGGCGAGCCCCTGGAGAAATATTCCGGACAGCGTTCTGCCGGTCTTCCTGATAACGGTTTTCAATGTT
>Ga0180076_1000030_pt1 | contig 11870 bp, 10 predicted proteins | sample EasRiv433_16_10D_FD_121772 | JGI IMG/M metagenome (GOLD analysis project Ga0180076, IMG submission 121772) | Soil microbial communities from meander-bound floodplain in the East River, Colorado, USA - East River metaG ERMLT433_16_10D | ecosystem: Environmental > Terrestrial > Soil > Floodplain ... | reverse complement strand
TCATGGTTCCTCCTTGTCGGCCGCGCGCCGGCGTCGCACCCGCGTGCCTCCGCGTGTGATCGTCAACCGTAAATCACGATCCGAGGTCCGTCAAAAGGCTCCGCTCGGCGACGCACAGGCGGTGACGGCACAGCTCGCCGGCGCTGTGTCGTTCACGACCTTGAAGGTCTTGTCGTCGTTCGGATTGGGCGTGGCGGTGCCGGTGCCCGCGCAGTAGGAATCCCCGCCGCCGAGCGCGAAGTTCGTCCCATACGTGGCCGTCGGGTTGCCCGGGAGGACGGTTATCGTCTCAGTACCGCTGCCCTTGAGGACGGCCTTGATGAGAAACACGCCCGCCGGCGTCTTCTTGATCGAGGCGACCTTCACGGCACCGTTGGCGAGCGACGGGTCCTTGTACTTGAAGCCGAGCGTGCTGATGGGACTCCAGCCGGACGTCGGCATCGTAAAGCACTGGTCGCCCCCCGGCGTGAGGACGACATGGAGCGTCGCACCCGTGGCCGTCGGATCGCCGACCACGGTGGCGCCGCTTCCATTCTCCTTCACCTTGAAGACGATCTTCCGTTTGGTGGCGTCCGGGTTGTTCTTGACGAGCAGGATCTTGGCCGGCAAGAGCTGGTCGGCGGCAAAAGCGACGCCGCCCAGGAGAACCGCGACGAGCGCGGCTCGGGTTGCATACTTGATCATGAGAACACCTCCCTATGGTCGTTGTGTCTGTTCCTGTCCGGGGCGTTGATGAGTCCGAAGACGTGGTGCAACGTAGGCCTAGGACGCTAGCGTCGAAAGACCTATATGTTACGCGCGTGGTTCTACCCGGACCCACCAATCCGACCCACATCGAATGGCGCGCCGGTCGCATACCGGCATGGGACGTCTCTCTGAAGGCAGCGCCATCCGAACGCGCTGCTCTCCCATCGGAGCCGGCGATGTCCCGGATCCTGTCGAACGGCTGACCTGCGTACAACCGCCCGCGTAGTACTGCGAGATTACGGCGTCGCCGTGCCTCTTGTAGGTTCGACGACACCCAGGTCGGCGGCATCGGGGGAGACTGGGTGATCGCACAACCAAACCCGTCTTGAGCACGTCTCGAGACCCAAACTTCAGCAGGAGGTAGGTATGAAACGGTTTACGTCCACTCTCTCACTCGCATTGGCGTTCGGTCTGCTCGGGAGCGCGTCGCGCGGCTTGGCCGCCGACACGGCGGTCACTACGACCGAGAAGACGACCACGTACACGGGCGTGGTCTCCGAGATCAACCCGGGCGCCTCGACGATCATTCTCAAGTCCGAAACGGCCCCCGCCCCGGTGACCTACAACTTCACCAAGGAGACCGTTTTCGTCGATGCGCAGGGCAAGGTCGTCTCGTCCGAGACGATTCGAAATGCCCCGGTAACCGTCGAGTACTTGAAGGAAGGCGATCGCACCATCGTCAAGCGTGTCGTCGTGACGCAGCAGCCCGGCTCGGTGACCCGCACGGAGGAGACGCACACGGAAACGCGCTAAAGGCACACTACTGCCCGGCATCCGAGCGCACACGGTTAACGGCGACCGGAGGCAGCGGCAATCTAATCCCGCTGCCCCCGGTGCGGCCGCGGCCTCGGCACGATCATGGATACGAATCACGACTCCCTGAAGGAGAGGTCTATTATGTGGCATATCAAAGCTTCGTGCGGGATCATCATCGCATTCGCAGTGATCGCGGCGGGGTGCGCCACCCGTGAGACGACCACGATCCGTCGTGAAACGACGGTGCGGACGGTGCCGGCGGCTCCGCAGATGGTCGACATCTCGATCATCAACCTGCACGGCGAGCCGGCCGCCGATCCATCGATGGAAAGGGTGGTCGGGACGATCATCAACGAGGGTGACAGGGTGGTGAGTAGGCTCTCGATCCGCGTCGACGCGCTGGACAGCGCGGGCAACGTGGTGAACAGCGTCACGACGCCCCCGCTTACCGCAACCATCGATTCGCGCGGCGGTCGGGCAACGTTTGAGGCGTCCATGCCGCGCAACCAGGCGGTGACGGCGTACCACGCCGTGGCGATCGCGCGGTAGGGCGGTAGCGCCCGGTCTCCCGTTCGGCCGCCCGGCCCAGGCTCCCAGGGCAGCCTCACGACACGGGATGCACTGGCGGATGACGCCGAGGAGACGACGCCCATGACCTGGCTGACATGGCTCGCGCTCGCGATGGTTCTCGCGGTACTTGCCGCCGTCACCGGCATCAAACCGCGAGGTACCCGGCCCGTGGCGCGCACGGAGCTGATGACTGTGGCGCGCGTCGTGCTCGCGGTCATGGTCCTGCTGCTTCTGTACATCGCCTACCGCACGCCCGGCGGGAGCTAAAGCCGCGCTGGTTCCGCGCCCTCGAGGGTCGCGCCCCTGGCGTCGCGACGGCAGATTCTCCTCACCGATCGGAGATCGGAAGGTCCCGGGCCCCGCCCCGACTGACAGAGTCGCTGCAATCGTTGCGTACGATCTTGCGATTCGCTCACAGCGTGAGGATTCGCTTCTGGCCCCGACACTTCCTCTGCGGCGGCGCGGATGACTGCTTTCCGGATGTGGGCCGCTCCTGATGACAGCTCGCCGCCCTGAGGTCTGCTCCCGACGGTCCCCCCAGACACATGGCCACCTGATTTGGGAAGGCCTGCCGCACTGGTCTGCGGCGATCCCAAACCCCCTCGCGACGGGCACACTCTGGGCACAGTCGGGGGTCTTCGAGATACCCGGACGCCCCCAAATGCCCGTCCCGCGTAGGCGCGCGGGGTGACACCCGACCTGCAGGTTCGAAGGCTCGGACGGATTACTCCAGGAACGCGGCGGACGGCGAGCCGTCTGCGGGCGGGCACGGCCAATCTGCGCCACCGTTGCCTCGAAGCTGGAGGCACAACAGCTCGTCTACGACCGACGCCGCCGTCGTGTCGATGCATCCGACGGCATCGTCGAGGCTCACCAGCAGTGTTCCCGGGCAGGTGGCGCTCTCCGGGCAGTTCCCCCACCACGTGAACTGATTTCCCGGAACCACGTCGCAGGTGCCCCCGACGCCACACTCCTTGCCTTCTTGCACCTGTCCGCTCAAATTCGCGGTGCAGTCGGTGCGGTCCGTGGCGGCGACGCAGTTGTTCCCGGTGGTCTTGCAGCAGAACGGCGTGCTCGGGACCGGATCGCGGTTGCCGCACTTGTTCTGGATGACCGTACCTCGCTTGGTCTGCGCAGCGAGGAGCTTGGCTTGGACGTCGGTATCGGCGAGACACTGCGCGCTCGTCATGCCGAGTAAGGCGCAGTTCCCGAGCGTCTTGGCCCGCGTCACCAGATACTTGACCCCCGCCTTGCCGATCCCCTTCTGGCAGGTCCCTTCGGCCGTGTCGCCGAGGTTCCGTTGATCGGGCAACGGCGAGGGGCAGTCGAGATCGGAGCAGGTGGGCGAGGACTCGCCGAGGTCGCCATCGCACACCTCCAGCGCTTGCGACGCATAGAGGACGGCGAGGTACTCGGACAGCTCGGCTCCCTTCCAACAGCGCAGACAGCTGGTGAACTCACCGACCGTCGTCACCGGAAGCGCGGCGCAGTTTCCTTCGATACCCTCAGTCGCGGCCTCGAAGGCGCAATTGCTCGGGAACCCGAGCGCGGCTAGGTCGGCCAACGAGCAGTTCGTGGCGATCTTACCATCCACCGCCGCAACGACGTTGGCGATCTTGGTCGACGCCGTGGCATCGGGACAGCTGCTCGGCACGCCGACCTTGTTTTTGACATCGAGACACTTGGCGTTCGCCTTCAGGTAGACCTTCTCGAACTTGAGCAGCTGCTTGATGATCAGCTTCTGGCAGAGGGCGGAATCTGCTTGCGCCGCGCTGGCCCCCGACAGGAGCCCCACGGTCATGAATACCAATGCGAGGGCCTTCATGGGATGATCCTTGATCCCGATTCCAGCCTCGGTCAAGACTATTTTTTCGAGGGTTCCGCCGCTCCGCGTCGATCACGCCACATGGTCTGCGGAGGCTACCGGAAGCCCACCCGGAGCGTCATGGCACCTTACGGAGCGGGTGGCGGACAGGCCTCGCACACGCTACCACCGTCTACCACCGTGCCGCCGTCGGCCGTACAGGTGTCCCCGTCACGCACCAGGTGCGCTTGCGACTTGGTGCAGTCGGCATCGGTGTCGCACACGAGCGCGACGTCATTACTGCAGATCCCAGCCGCTACCAAGTCACCGGGTGTCGGGTCGCTGCAGGTTCCCAACTCGTAGGTGCAGCAGCGGAGCGAGGTGGTCTTTCCGCACGTCGAGCGGGCAGCGCAGCGAGCGAGAGTGCGCCGGATCGAGTCGTCCGTGAAGCAATCAGCTTTGCGCAACGCGTTTCGATAGTGCACCACGCAGCTCACGTACTTTCCGTGGTTCCGCCAGGGCTGGACGGAGAGGTCGGGTAGGAGCGTCCCGTCGCAGGGACAGGTCTCCGCCATCGACGCCACGACGTCGGCGGGACATGTGATGGGCTCTGGCCGCTTCGCCCACGAGCTGCTGGCTAGGACGATGCAATTCACGAGGACGACCAATGATAGGGACCTTCGCATGGGGGACCTCCCGCCGTGTCGGATCGTGACCACGGTAGCGACGAGCGTGCCAACCTCGGCCAGCCGTACGTTCACCAGAAGACCGGCCGCCGGGCGTGGCGAAGGTGGCGGGGCGTCAGCGCCTTGACACCGCGCGCGGTGTCGCCCCGAGCCCTGGCGGCACTTGCAGACGAGCCTCTTGCCCTTGCTCGCGATCTTGCGGACCCGCCCAAGCGGCAAGTCTCTATTCTTGCCCTACCGTCGATTTCGGGGGAGACGTCAAGCTGGTCCGCGGGGGTCCACACGGCGACGGGCACACGCTGGACATAGAGGATCAGCGATACCCGGACGGCCCGGAAATGCCTGTCAGGAGCAGTTGGCGCAGCAGGTGGTCGCGCCTAGAACCGGAGTCCCCCCAGCGTTCTCGCACGCCTCGGTAGAGGACTTGATCTTGCAGCGCGTCGTTGAACACTCCGTGTCCGTCGCGCAGATGCGGCCCGCGTCCCCGACACATGTACCGGTGGTCAGATCGCAGGCCCCGAAGACCGGGATGTTGCACACGAGAAAGCCCGGCTTCCCACACACGGAGCGCGCCGCGCAGCGCTTGATCTTGCCCTTGCAGTTCGTCGGCATGTCGCCACGGTCCGCGACCCGCTTGACCGCGTGCGCCACGCAGCTGACGTACTGCCCGTGATTCGAGGAGCCGTCCTGGGTGCATGCGCAGCTGCTGTTGACCTCTGCCTGAAACGCACACCGGTACGGCTCGCACTCGGGCAATTGCGGCCGGCTGACGACCGGCGAAAGTAGGACAGCCCCAAGCACGATCAACAGGCAAATCATCTGATGCCTCCGTTGGCTCCAGTATGGAGCGCGACTGCAGTGTATGACTCGCCCTCCTGCAGCGTCAACAGGAATCCCGCTAGCTGAGGCCGAGCAGACCTGCGGCGCCGTGAATGTCGCCGGCCCACTCAGGTCGTCCGAAGCGTAGCGGGTCGCCAGCCATGGCTCGTCGCGAAAGCGATCCTTGGTCGGGCACAGTCTGGGCACAGTCGGGGGTTCCGGAGGTAGCCTCACCACCCGCAAATGCCCGTCCCGCTTAGCGCGCCCGGGGTGAATCGAACACCCGACCTGCAGGTTCGATCCGAAATGTACTCGCTTAGCCTGCTCCACCCATTCAGCCGCGTGATGATGGCAGCCCGAGCGAGGCCACCGTAGCCCTAGCCGACTCAGGTGCGCTCCAGGAATCGCGCGACCGCCTCGCTCACGACGTCGGGATGCGTGACCGGGCCCATGTGGCCGAGGTGCTCGAACTCGAGGAATTCGACGCGCGGCAGCGCGGTCGCGAGCCGCCGCGCCACGGCGCGAGCCGACGGCTGTCAGAGGACGGGGTACTGCGCGCGTAAGAGGACACGAACTTTTGCGCACCTCCCAGTGAGGTGCTCCGGTCGGCTCTCCACGGGGGAGGGCCGGGATGGGGCGCCGCTTACGACGGGAGGAAGTGATGACGATCGAGGTGTTACACGAGCGCGGGCTGAGTAACCGGGCGATCGCGCGGCAGCTGGGCGTGCACGAGCACGCGGTGCGGTATCGGCTGGCGCGCCAGGCGGCCGGCGCCCCGGACGGGCGCGCGCATAAGCCGTTTGCCGCCGCGCCATGGGCGGTGGCGATTGCGGCGTGGATGCGGGCGGCCGAGGGCGGGCGCGGGATGAACGGCCGCGCGCTCTACGAGTGGCTGGTGGCCGAGCAGGGCTACGGGGGCAGCTACAAGGCGGTGCAGCGGTATGTGCGGGCGCACTACGCGCCGCCGCGGCTGCGGGTCCGGCGGCGGGTCGAGACCCCGCCCGGGGCGCAGGCGCAAGCCGACTGGGGCGTCTTTCCCGATCTCGTGGTCGGGGACACGCCGGTGACGCTGCACGCCTTCCATCTGGTGCTGTCGTACTCGCGGATGGAGGCGATCGTGTGGGCGACGCGGCAGGACGAGCTGGCGTGGCTGACCGTGCACAACGGGGCGCTCACACGGCTCGGCGGCGTGCCCGCCGTGATCCGGGTCGACAACACGAAGACGGCGATCGCGCAGGGCGCCGGGCCGTGGGGCACGGTGAACGAACGGTACGCGGTGTATGCGCGGACGCTACGCTTCCACGTGGATGCGACGCGGCCGCGGGCGCCCGAGGAAAAGGGGAAAGTCGAGCGGCGGATCCTGGCCCACAAGACGGGCTTCGATCCGCGGCGGCGGGTCTGGCGCGACATGGCCGAGCTGCAGGCGGCCACCGACACGGCGGTGCGGCAGAGTGCGGAGCGCCGCCCGTGCCCCGTGACGGGCGAGACGGTGTGGGCGAGTTTCCTGGCGGAGCAGGCGCAGCTCCAGGCGCTTCCCACGTGCTTGCCCGAGCCCTTCGATCTCGTCGCCCAACGCCGCGTCGGCCGCGATGCGACGGTGAGCTTCGAGGGCCGGACCTACAGTGTGCCCTTTCGCTTCGCCGAGCAGGTGGTGGAGCTGCGCGGCTGTGCCGACACGGTGGAGGTGTGGGCGGAGGGCCAGCTCGTCGCGGCGCATCCCCGCCGGACCCGGCAGCGGCTGCTGATCGATCCGACGCACTACGACGGGCCGAGCACGGACCGGGTCCAGGCCCCAACCCCGCTCGGGCGCATGGGCCGCAAGCTCCAAGAGCTGTGGGCGCTCACCCCGCAGCGCCGCCCGATCGATCTCTACGCCGCGCTGGCCGAGGTGGCGCGATGACGGGCGAGGCGCCAGCGGCGAGCGTGCTGCCCAAGAAGGCGCCGCAGGTCGATCTCGATCGCACGAAGGAGCGGCTCACGCGGCTGGGCCTCCTGCATGCGGCCGAGCGGCTCGGCGAGCACGTCGCCACCGCGGCCAAGGAGACGCATCCCCCGCACCGCTTTCTCGACACGCTGCTCGAGGCCGAGCTCGCCGCCCGCGATGAGCGCCGGGTGCGCACCTCGCTGAAGCTCTCGGGGCTGCCCACCGGGCAGACCCTCGGGAACTTCGACTTTGCCTTCCAGCCCAGCGTCGAGCGGAGCCGCATCGAGACGCTGGCCACGTGTGCCTGGATCCGCGAGCGGGAGAGTCTCTTACTTCAAGGGCCGCCGGGCGTCGGGAAGACCCACCTGGCCGTGGCGCTCGCCGTGCGGGCCGTCGAGAACGGCTTCTCGGTCGCCTTCCATCGGCTCGAGGATCTCCTGGCGGCGCTCAAACGCGATGCCGACATCCGGCCGGCCCGGCTCCGGCAGCGCAAGCATATGAACGTGGCGCTCCTGATCATCGACGAGGTCGGCTTCGAGCCGATGACCCGCCAGGAGGCGAGCCTCTTCTTCCGCCTCGTCTCCTACCGCTACGGGCGCGGCTCCATCCTGATCACCACGAACAAGGGCGTGGCCGAGTGGCCGGGGGTGCTCGCCGGCGACGAGGTGCTGGCCACGGCGATCCTCGATCGGCTGCTGCACCGCTGCCAGGTCCTCAACATCAGCGGGCGGAGCTACCGCCTCCGCGAGCTCGAGCGGGTGGCGGCGGGCAATCCCGCCCGCGCCTAACCCAGGAACGGACGATCAACCATGAACCCGGAGGTGCGCAAAACTAGCCGTCCTCTTAACGCGCAAAAGATCCCGTCCATTGACATGCGGCCCGGTAGAGCTCCCGGAGCACGCGCGGCGGGTCGCGCGATGGAACGTGGAAGAGCGATGCGCTCGCGAACACGCCGTCGAAGCGTGCGGCGGGCAGGTCGAGGGCGAGGAAGTCCTGCTGCAGCGGGTGATCGATTCACCCCGGGCGCGCTGAAGGCACGGGCAAAGTTTCACTTGACCGCGAGTCTGTCTCGGCACAACACTAACGACCATGCGACGAGCCAACCTCGTGGTCATGGTCCTTTCCAGCCTCCTCCTGAGCAACGTACCCGTTCGGGGGGAGGACGTCGGCACCAAGAGGCTTCTCATCAAGGACAACGCGGACCCGAGCAAGCGGTTGGTCCAGGTGGGGTCGGGCGACGCCGGCCTGCAGGTCTCGGAAGCCGACGATCCCGCCACGAACGGCGCGTCCGTGCACGTCTACAGCACGACCGACGACCTCTGTGTGCTTTTCGAACCCGGAGCGAACTGGCAGAACACGGGGACCAAGTGGAAGTACAAGAATACGGTTACCAAGAACCGCGTGCTGATTGGCGACGGCAAGCTGAAGGTCAAGCTCAAGTCCGACGTCACGTACACCCTCGCTGACGATGGCAGCCAGGGAACCGTGAATGCGCAGGTCCAGTTCGGCGCCGGCACCCGCTACTGCCTGCAGTGCACCGGCAACAGTAGAGACGATGCAAGCAAGTTTCTCGGTAAGGAATGTCCGGTGACTGCCTGCGATTCCGAGCCCTCGGCTTGCAATCCCAGTAACACGACGACCAGCACGAGCAGTACGACCTCGACGACGGTTCCCTCGACTTGCGGCAACGGCACCATCGAGGGAAGCGAGGAGTGCGACGACGGGGGCACCTCACCCGGCGACGGCTGCGACGCGACCTGCCAGCTCGAGAGTATGAATCCCGCGGTCTGCGCGGGGGTGCCCACGGTTGCGGGCACGAACCTGGATGCAGTGCCCATCGCCTCGGGCCTCGAAGCCCCCGTGCACATCGCCGCGGCGAGGCTCGATCCGAGCCGCGTCTTCATCGTCGAGCAGCCCGGCCGCATCCAGATCGTCAGGAACGGCGTCCAGCTCGGCACGCCGTTCCTCGCGATCGAGGGGATTGTCCTGTACGGCGGCGAGCAAGGTCTCCTCAGCGTCGCCTTCGATCCGGACTACGAGACGAACCGATTCTTCTACGTCTACTACGTGAACAATGCCGGGAACCTCGTGATCTCACGCTTCGAGGCGAATCCAGGCAACCCGGACGACGCGCTCGAAGCGAGCGAGCACATCATCACGACCATCGCACATCCGGGTCAAACCAACCACAACGGCGGCAACCTGAACTTCGGTCCCGATGGTTTCCTCTATGCCGCCACGGGTGACGGCGGCGGCGGTGGCGACCCGAGCGACAATGCGCAGAACGACGCGAGCCGTCTCGGCAAGCTGCTGCAAATCGACGTCGACACGGACACCGTCACGAACTGGGCGAAGGGACTTCGCAACCCGTTCCGCTTCAGCTTCGACCGCGCCAGCGGCGACCTCTACATCGGCGACGTCGGCCAGGGCTCGTGGGAGGAGATCGACTACGACCCGGCACCCGTCACCGCCGGCACCAACTACGGCTGGGACGACATGGAAGGCCGTCACTGCTTCGAACCGGCGGTGGGCTGCCTGACGGCGGGACGGACGCTCCCGGTGCTCGAGTACTGTAATTCCGGGTGCGGCAGCGCGGCGTGCAGTGTGGCGGCATGCAGCGTGTTCCAGCCGGAGAAGGGCCAGGCAGTGATCGGTGGCTTCGTCTACCGCGGTTGTGCGCTGCCCGACCTCCACGGTGAGTACTTCTACTCCGACACGTATGACACCTGGATCCACACCTTTACCGGCGTGAGTGGCGGCGACGCTCAGAACGTTCTCGACCGCAGCGGACAGCTGGGCTCGCACACCGTCACTTCCTTCGGCGAGGACGCCCGGGGTGAGCTCTACTTGACCGACTACGGAACGGGCGAGGTGTACAAGATCGTGCCCAACTAGTCCGTGCGCCGGGACGCAGAGCCGGCGCCGGGCGTTGCGAAGGTTCGATGCTATCGCGGGCGGTACTCGTTCTGCTGCTCGCCGTCATCACCGCGCCATTGGGGCTCCTCCCCTGGTTCGTCCTCTTTCGTGCGCTCGGTCGTGCGGCGTCGCTCCACGGACGAACGGGGGGACTCTGCGCGGGTGCGGCCGCGGTGCTGGGCGGCGCGGCATCGGTCCGCCTGGCGTGCCCGATCGACGACACGGTCCATCTCGCCGTTTGGCACGGGCTGCCGGCGGCATGGCTGACGCGATGGCTCGCTCCGGAGGGTACCGGGCTTAGTGCCGCTCGAGCGACAGCAGCAGGGCGTCGAAGTCCGCGCGCGCACCACCGACCGTCGCCTTCGCTCCGATCACCACGAAGAGCCACGGTCCGCCATCGCCTTCGACCACCGCACCGAGCAGCCGATAACCCGACACCCCCGGCTGCTGTCCCGGTGCGGCTGTCGAGGCGACGTAGGTTCCGCTCACGTCGGTGCGCGTCACGCGGAGATCGTCCACCTTCCGCTTGAGTACGGAAGCTGCAGCCCTTGTCGGCCGGCCATCTGGCTGCGTGAAGCGCGCGTACCAAAGCTCGAGCTGTGCGTCCGGCGGAACGACCTCTTCAGCGCTCTGCGTGCGCAGCACGAGGAACGACTCGCCCATGTCGCCCTCCGCGGCCGGCAGGCGATAGCGTGCGACCTCGTTCTCGGCCGCCGGTACGCGCGTCCACGTGACCGGGACGGCGAAACGGAGCCGTGCGGCCTCGACGCGCGTCGTGTCGGCTGCGAGCGCCCGGGTGGTGAGGGGAACTGCAAGCAGGAGGAAAAGTGCGTACGGGAATGCAAAATTGGTGGCGTGAACCCCCACCCCGCGGGATCCTGAGTGCAAGTCCATGTTCACTTGGAGCGATGAGGATTGCATGTAGCAGTCATATCTCATCTGCGGAGGCCGGGGGAGCTGCCCAGGGCGCAGCGTCGCCCGCCGGCGTAGCCGACTGCTCCACGGCCGGCACGTATGTTCGTACCGGCTCGGAGCGGCCGCGCAGCGTCATGAGGTGCGCGCCAGAAAATGCGATGCGGTCGCCGATCCGGCGGCGGGTCTCCTCCGAGACCAGGACCGGCACGCCGACGGTCTTGGTCAGCTCCTCGATACGTGCGGCCACATTCACCGGGTCGCCGATCGCGGTGTACTCGCGGCGCTGCACGGCGCCGATGTCGCCCACCACCACCTTGCCCGTGTGGATGCCGATCCCGAGCCGCAGTGGCGGCTCGCCGCGCTGTGTCCGCTCGCCGTTGAGCTCCTGGAGCGCACGCTGCATCGCGAGCGCGCAGCGCACGCCCCGCTCGGCGTGGTCGCTTTGCTCGATGGGTGCGCCGAAGTAGGCCATGAGCCCATCGCCCGTGTACTTATCGAGCGTTCCCCCGTGCGCAAAGAGCACCTCCACCATTCGCTGGTGACACTCGTTGAGGAGACGCACGACTTGCTCGCCGGTCAGATGTTCGCTGAGGGACGTGAAGTCCCGGAGATCCGTGAAGAGCACGGTCACGTCCCGGGTCTCACCCGGCGCGGTGAGGTCGGCGCGCCCGTCGAGACGCCGTGCGATTTCGGGAGAGAAATAGCGGCCGAGCCGCTCCCGCCGCTGCTGCTC
>Ga0180076_1000029_pt1 | contig 11896 bp, 9 predicted proteins | sample EasRiv433_16_10D_FD_121772 | JGI IMG/M metagenome (GOLD analysis project Ga0180076, IMG submission 121772) | Soil microbial communities from meander-bound floodplain in the East River, Colorado, USA - East River metaG ERMLT433_16_10D | ecosystem: Environmental > Terrestrial > Soil > Floodplain ... | reverse complement strand
GGACTGTACGCGAAGCTCCGTGCCCCGATCGAGACCGTTCGCGGGGCGCGCCTCGTGCCTCAGCGGGCGGTGCAGGAGATACAGGGCACGTATCAGGTCGCCGTCGTCGGATCCGACGACAAGGTCGCGCTTCGCACGGTGAAGATGGGCCAGCAAGTCGATGGCCTCTGGATCGTCGACGAAGGCCTCGAGGCCGGCGAGCGCGTCGTCACGCAGGGTCTGCAGAAGGTGCGGGACGGGATCGTCGTGAAGGCCAAGCCGGACGCGTCGGCCACGACGGTGTCCGCGGCGCCCGGACAGGGATAGGGCGCGCCATGTCGAAGTTCTTCATCCGCAGGCCCATCGTCGCGATCGTCATCGCGATCCTGTTCGTGGTCGGTGGCGCCGTCATGGTCTTCCGGCTGCCGGTCGCGCAGTTCCCCGAGATCGCCCCGCCGCAGATCGAGACGACCGCCATGTACACCGGCGCCGACGCGCTCACCGTGGAGGAATCGGTCGCCACGCCGATCGACGCGCAGGTGAACGGTGCGAAGCGCATGATCTACATGCAGGCGATCTCCGGAAACGACGGGACGATGACGCTCCAGGTGTCGTTCGAGACCGGTACGGACATCGACATCGACCAGGTGCAGGTCCAGAACCGCCTCGCGCAGGCGCAGGCGAACCTGCCGACTGCCGTGAACAACTATGGCCTCACGACCATCCAGACGGCGGGCATCCCGCTGCTCCTCTTCACGATCAACTCGCCGAACGAGACGTGGGACCAGAACTTCCTCTCGAACTACGTGGTCATCAACGTCAAGGACGAGCTGGCGCGGGTGCCCGGAATCGGGCAGGTGAAGATCTTCGGCGCGGCGAACTACGCCATGCGCGTCTGGGTCAATCCGGACACGATCGCGAACATGGGGCTCACGGTTTCGGACCTCGTGAACGCAATCGCGGCGCAGAACGTCGTGAATCCGGCGGGCACACTCGGAGGCGAGCCGGCGCCGCCGGGCCGGCAGCTCACCTACACGGTCCGTGCGCGCGGCCGGCTGATGAATGCGGAGCAGTTCGGGGACATCATCGTGCGCGCGAAGGCGGACGGATCCTTCGTACGGCTGAAGGACGTCGCCCGTCTCGAACTCGGCGCCGAGAACTACACCCAGCAGGCATACGGCAACGGTGTCCCAGCGACGATCGTCGCCCTCTACCAGGTGCCCGGGTCGAACGCGCTCGATGCCGCCAATCGCGCGAAGGCCACCATGGCCCGTCTGACCGAAAAGATGCCGTCCGACATGAACGTCGCTCTGACGCTCGACACGACCGTGCCCGTGACCGAGGGCGCGAAGGAGATCGTCATTACGCTGCTCGAGGCGATCGCCCTCGTCATCCTGGTCGTCTTCGTCTTCCTCCAGAACTGGCGGGCCACGCTCATCCCCATCCTCACCATTCCTGTGTCCCTGGTCGGCACCTTCGTCTTCTTTCCGATGATGGGGTTCTCGATCAACACGCTGTCCCTCCTGGGCCTCGTGCTCGCCGTCGGCCTCGTCGTCGACGACGCGATCGTAGTCGTCGAGGCGATCGAGGCGAAGATCGAGACCGGCCTGTCTCCGCGCGATGCGGCGCTCCGGGCGATGGACGAGGTGAGCGGAGCGCTCGTGGGCATCGCGCTCGTCCTGTCGAGCGTGTTCGTGCCCGCCGCGTTCATCGCCGGCATCACCGGGTCGCTCTACCGGCAGTTCGCCCTCACCATCGCGTTTTCGGTCCTGATCTCGGCCTTCAACGCGCTCACCCTGAGCCCCGCGCTCGGCGCGCTCCTCCTCCGGCCCCGATCGAAGGACGCGCGCCGGGGATTGCTCGGACGTTTCTTCAACGGCTTCGACCGAGCGTTCGCAGCCACGCAGACTGGCTACGTTCGCGCTTGCGGGTTCCTGATCCGCAAGGTCGTCGTCGCGCTCGTCGTGCTCGCCGCCTTCACGGCGCTGGCGGGCGGTCTCGGGAAGATCATGCCGACGTCCTTCATGCCGCAGGAGGACCAGGGTTTCTTTCTCATGAACGTGCAGCTCCCTGAGGCCGCGTCGATGCAGCGGACGAATACCGTCATGCGCAAGATCGAAGAGATCCTGAAGGCCGAGCCCGGCGTGCACTACGTCAACGCGATCTCCGGGTACAGCCTCTTGTCGCAGACGGCGAGCCCGCGCAACGGCGTCTACTTCGTACAGCTCGCTCCGTACGAGGAGCGCGCGACACGCGCGCTCCAGTCCGACGCGATCGTCATGTCCGTGAACCGGAAGCTGTACGGGCTGCCCGACGCGCAGGCATTCGCGTTCCTGGCACCCGCCATCCCCGGCGTGGGTCAGGCCGGCGGCGTCGACGTCTTCATCCAGGACCGCGCGGGCACCACCGTCGACTATCTCTGGCAGAACACGCAGCGGTTCATGGCCGAGCTCCAGAAGCGCCCCGAGATCGCGTTCCTGGCGACGACGTACGCGCCCGCCGTGCCGCAGCTCTTCGCCCGCGTCGACGAGGATCGGGTGTTCAAGCTCGGCGTGCCGATCCAGGACGTGTACCAGACGCTGCAGGCGTTCCTCGGCGGCGCGTACGTGAACCAGTTCAACAGGTTCGGACGTGTGTGGCGGGTCTTCCTCCAGGCCGAACCACCGTACCGAACCGATCCTTCGGACCTGAGCCTCTTCTACGTCCGTAACCAAAAGGGCGAATCCATTCCACTCTCGACGCTGGTTTCGCTCGAGAAGTCGTCGGGCCCCGAGTACTCGAACCGCTTCAACGAGTATCGCGCGATCGAAGTCATCGCGATTCCGGCGCCGGGCTACAGCTCGGGCCAGGCGATGAAGGCCGTCGTCGCCGTCGCCGATCAAGTGCTGCCGCGCGACATGGGGTACGCGTGGAATGGCATGAGCTACCAGGAGTCCATCGCCGGGTCCGGCGCGGCCGTCTTCGCCCTTTCGTTGCTGATCGTGTTCCTCATCCTCGCGGCGCTGTACGAGAGCTGGTCGCTGCCATGGAGCGTGCTCTTGAGCACGCCGGTCGCAGTCGCCGGCGCGTTCGTCGGGATCTGGGCGCGCGGCCTCGAGAACAACGTGTACGCCCAGATCGGGCTCCTCATGCTGATCGGGCTGTCGGCGAAGAACGCGATCCTGATCGTGGAGTTCGCGAAGGCGGAGCTCGAGAACGGCGCGTCGATCGTCGATGCTGCCCTCGAGGGCGCGCGGAAGCGGCTCCGCCCGATCCCATGACGTCGCTCGCCTCCATCCTCGGTCTCGCGCCGCTGTGGAACGCGCTCGGCGCCGGCGGTGTGGCACGGCAGGTGATCGGCACGGTCACCATCGTCGGCATGGCGTTCGCCACCTCCATCGCGATCTTCCTCGTGCCGGTTCTGTTCGTGGTGGTCGAGCGGCTCTCTCACCGCGGACGGCAAGACGAGGCAGCGACCACACCCGCCTCGTCCGGTACCGTAGCCGCGCCGCAGCGGGTGACCTCATGATGCCGATTCGTCGTCATCTGGCCCTGGCGGCGGCCGTCGCCGTCGTCGCGGGATGCGCGCCGATCCACCAGCCAAAAGGCTTCCTCGGCAAATTATGGCGCCTCGAAGTGGGTCCCCAGTACGAGCGACCCGCAATCGACACACCGGCGGACTACCGCAGCTGCGCGCGGCTCGATGCCACCGACGCCGCCTCGTTCGCCGACCTACCATGGTGGCAGGTCTTTGAGGATCCGGCGCTCCAGAGCCTCGTCAGCGGGGCGCTCGAAGGGAATTACGACCTCCAGGCCGCCGTGGCGCGGATCGACGAGGCACGCGCGCAGATCGGCGTCGCGGCGTCCCAATTCTTTCCGCAGATCGGATACCAGGGCTCGGCGGTGCGCCAGCGGATACCCGGCGGCGTCACGTTCCCCGCCATCCCCGCCGCGACGTGGAACGTGTTCTTCGGTGCCTTCAACGCGGCGTGGGAGATCGACCTCTGGGGCCGCATCCGCCGCTCCACCGAAGCCGCACAAGCGCAGTACCTGGCGAGCGACGAGGCGCGCCGGGGTGTCGTCGTGTCGCTCGTGAGCAACATGGCGAGCGGCTACTTCGAGCTCCTCGAACTCGATCGAGAGCTCGCCATCGCGCACGAGAGCGCGGACACGTACGGCAAGACGCTGGACGTGTTCACGCGCCGGTACCTCGGCGGCACGGACACCAAGATCTCGACGTCTCGCGCCGAGGCCAATCTCCAGGCGAGTCGGTCGACGATCGCCGCGCTGGAGCGGCAAATCGCCCAGGCGGAGAACGCGATCAGCGTGCTGCTGGGGACCAACCCGAAGCCCATCGAGCGCGGCGTGTCGCTCGTGCACCAATCGGTGCCGGTGACACCGCTCGGACTCACCAGCGAGCTCCTGCGGCGTCGACCCGACATCCGGCAGGCGGAGCAAACCATGATCGCTGCGAACGCGGGTATCGGCGTCGCGGTGGCCAACTTCTTTCCGACGGTCGGTCTGTCGACGCTCTACGGCGGCGCCAACAACAAGATCGGCAACGTCGTCAAAGACAGCGCGAGCCTGTGGAACATCGCCGCGAATCTGAGCGGGCCCATCTTCCAGGGCGGCAAGCTGCTCGAGTCGTATTACGGCCAGAAGGCCTACTGGGACGAAACGATCGCGAGCTACCGGTCGACCATTGTGCAGGCGTTCCGGGAGGTGGCCGACGCGCTGGCGGCGCAGGACCGGCTGGCCGAGCAGCGCACGGCGCAGGAGGCGCAGGTCGCGGCGCTCCGGGAGGCCGTACGGCTGTCGCTCGCGCGCTACGAGTCGGGGCTCACGAACTACATCGAAGTGCTGGACGCCGAGGAGCTGCTCTACCCGGCGGAAGGCGCACTCGCACGGACGCGGCGCGATCAGCTGGTGGCGGTCGTGAACCTCTACAAGGCGCTCGGCGGCGGCTGGCAGAAGCCAAGAGAGCAGGTCGCAGCGCGATGAACCGGCGGCGACGCGTGATGCGCGCAATTCGCGGCGCTGCCGACTCGGTTGGCGGAGGGTAGAGGATGGATGCCAACGTCGTCAGCGCAATGGCCGGTGTGTTCGGATCGCTCGTCGGGGGGTCGGCCACCATGGCCACTGCCTGGCTGACCCAGAAGACGCTCAGCAAGCGCGAGGTCATCGGCGCGGAGATCCGCCACCGTGAAGCGCTCTACGGCGAGTTCATCCGCGAATGCTCCAAACAGGTCATCGCGTCGTTCGAGCGGACGTTGGACGAGCCGCAGACGCTCCAATCGGTCTATGAGCTGATCAACCGCATTCGGCTCTCCGCATCGGACGCGGTTCTGGGGGAAGCGGAGCACGCGCTGCAGCGCATCATGGAGCAATATTTCGCGCCGAACCTTTCCCTCGAGGAAGTGCGTGCGCTCGCGAGATCGGCGAGCGCCGATCCCCTAAGGGCCTTCGGCGAAGCATGCCGAGCGGAGCTCATATCGATGCGCGCCACCTTGTAGCTGGCTCACACGCAGTCATGGCGACCGATCGGGCGATCCTCATCGTCTTCACGTTTGCGACGGCGTCATTGGCGCGAGCGGACGTCATCACGAGCTTCTCCGGGTCCACGCTGGTCGTCATCGGCGACGACACGGCGGATGCCGTTCAGATTCAATCCGCGTCCGACGGCGTCAGCGTGGTCGGCGTGGACGGGACGTTGGTCGACGGATCCAGCGCCAGCGTCACGCTCCCGGCCGTGCAGCGTCTGACGGTGAAGCTCGGGCGAGGCGCGGACCGGCTGACGATTCGTCATCTGGACCTCGCCAGGAAGCTCGACGTGCATGCCGGAAGCGGAAACGACCGTGTCGTACTGAACGGCGTACGTGCCGGATGGACGCATATCGTGACGAACGACGGAAACGATCGCGTCAGCATCGAGGAATCCTCGCGTTTCACGCGTCTCGCGGTGGACACCGGCGATGGCGACGACCTGGTCCTGCTGGACACCGTGCGGATCTCGTCGGATCTCGACGTGGTCACCCGTGAGGGCGACGATGACGTGGACGTCGTCGCAACCGACGTCGGCGACGACGTAGACGTGGAGCTCGGCGACGGCGATGACGAGGTGGTGCTCACCGACGTGGCCTTCCACGACGATACGGATCTCGACGGAGGGAGTGGCGACGACGAAGCGTTCTTCTTCGGCTGCGTCTGGATCGGCGGCGATATGGACGCCGGTGGCTTCGGCGACGACGGCTGGTGGTGGTTCGGCTTGTGAGCGGGGGGCAGACGGCGCACCATGACAAGCGCAGCGCGGTCAGGTGCCGTACAAGCGGGCCATGGGCCGTAAACCGCAGCAGGGAGTGATCCGGCCCGCGGTGCCGGCTGCGGCGGCCGAACCGACGACGCTGCTCGCGCAGTACGGCTGCGGCCCGATCCAATTCTCGGGGACCTCCGATGCGCTCTACGAGCGCCATTTGCTCTTCGACAGCGTTCGCGATCTCGCGTCCGCGGGGGCGCGGGAACGGTTCGAGGCGGTCGCGCGCTCGGTGCGAGACGTCCTGTCCCAGCGGTGGATCCACACGGGACGGACATACGACCGGGAGAATCCGAAGCGGATCTACTACCTGTCGATGGAGTTCCTGATCGGCCGCTCGCTGGCGAGCAACGTCATGAACCTGCTCCTCGACCCGATCGCCCGGCGGGTCGCCGACGAGCACGGGCTCGATTGGCTCGGGCTGCTCGAGCAGGAGCCGGACGCGGGACTCGGGAATGGTGGCCTCGGGCGCCTCGCGGCCTGCTTCCTGGAATCGATGGCGACCATGCAGCTGCCCGCCATGGGGTACGGTCTTCGCTACGAGTACGGGATGTTCCGGCAGACGATCGACGACGGCTGGCAGCGCGAGCAGCCGGACAACTGGCTCCGTCGTCCCGACCCCTGGGAGGTCGCACGCCCCGACGAATGCGTCGAAGTCCCCCTGAACTGCTCCTTCGAGATCCGTGCCGGCGCGCTCCAGCCGATCCCCGGCCGCCCATCGACGCTGATCGGCATGCCATTCGACCGTCCCGTCGTCGGCTACGGCGGGAAGACGATCAACACGCTACGGCTCTGGGCGGCGGCGGCCCGGGACAGCTTCGACTTCGCGCAGTTCAGCCACGGCGATTTCGTGGGCGCACTGGCCGAGACGCTCGGGGCCGAGTCGCTGACGCGCGTGCTCTATCCGGACGACTCGACGACGATGGGGCAGGGACTGCGCTTCGTGCAGGAGTACTTCCTGGTCGCCTGTGCGCTCACGGATCTGATCCGCCGCTTCCGCCGAGGCAACGCGGACTGGAGCGCGTTGCCGGATCACGTCGCGATCCAGCTGAACGACACGCATCCAGCGATGGCGGTGCCCGAGCTGATGCGCATCCTGCTCGATGACGCGCACCTTCCGTGGGACCAGGCCTGGGATCTGACGCGCCGGGCGATCGCCTACACCAACCACACGCTCCTGCCCGAGGCGCTCGAGAAGTGGCCGCTCGACTGGTTCGCGATCCTGGTCCCCCGAAACCTCGAGATCATCCTCGAGGTCAACCGGCGGCTCGTCGACGAAGTGCGGAGTCGCTTCCCCGGGGACGAGGGGCGCGTGGGCCGCGTGAGCCTCCTCGAGGAGGGCGCCGAGCGGAAGCTCCGGATGGCGAACCTCGCGATCGTCGGCTCGCACAGCACGAACGGCGTATCGGCCATCCATTCGGAGCTCTTGCGCACGACCACCGTCCGGGACCTGGCCGAGCTCTTCACCGAGCGGTTCAGCAACAAGACCAACGGCGTCACGCCGCGGCGCTGGCTTCGGCTCGCAAACCCGGCGCTCGCGGGCGTGATCACCGACGCCATCGGTATGGGCTGGGTGACCGACCTCGCCGAGGTGAGGCGACTCGCACCGCTCGCGGACGACGCGGGATTCCGCGATGCCTTCCGCCGCGCGAAGCGCGACGCAAAGACGCGGTTCGCCGACTGGGTGCGCTCCACGACGGGCCAGGCCGTCGATCCGGACACGGTCTTCGACTGCCAGGTGAAGCGGATTCACGAGTACAAGCGGCAGCTCATGAACGCGCTGCGCATCGTCGTGCTCTACAACCGTCTCCGGGCGAACCCGCGGCTCGACATGGTTCCGCGCACGTTCTTCTTCGCGGGCAAGGCGGCGCCGGCCTACCGGCTCGCGAAGGTCATCATCAAGTTCGTGAACGGCCTCGCCGGGGCGATCGACGCGGACCCCGCGACGAAGAGCCGGCTGAAGGTCGTCTTCCTGCCCGAGTACTCGGTCACGATGGCCGAGCGGCTCATTCCGGCGGCCGACGTGTCGAATCAGATCTCCACGGCCGGCTACGAGGCGAGCGGCACGAGCAACATGAAGTTCATGATGAATGGTGCGCTGACCCTCGGCACGCGCGACGGGGCGACGATCGAGATGGCGGCGGAAGCGGGCGAGGAGAACTTCTTCCTCTTCGGCCTGACGGCGCAGCAGGTCGCGGAGAGCCGGGCCTGGTACAGCCCGTGGTGGCACTACGAGCACGAGCCCGAGACGCGGGCCGCGCTCGATCTCGTCTTCGCGGACCACTTCAACGCGGGCGAGGGCGGAGCGTTCGAGCCGCTGCGCGAGGCACTCCTCACGCACGGCGACTACTACATGCACCTTGCCGACCTCCGAGTGTACCTCGAGGCGAGCGAACGCCTCGGCGCGCTCTACGCCGACCCGGACGGCTGGGCGCGGACGGCGATCCGCAACGTCGCGGCGTCAGGCAGGTTCTCGAGCGACCGGACGATCGCCGAGTACGCCGCCGGAATCTGGAACGCCAAGCCCTGCATCGTGACGTAGCCATGGCCGCCATCAGCAGAGCGACCGTGAGCGACGGTGGCCGCCCGACGTGCATTCCGCCGTTCCCGGCCGGCTACCGTGCCTCGGGCGTGTTGCTGCATGTCACGTCGCTGCCCTCGGCGTACGGCATTGGCGATGTCGGGCCGTCCGCGTTCGCCTGGATCGACCGCCTCCACGAGGCCGGGCAAAGCTGGTGGCAATCGCTACCCCTCGGTCCTACGGGGTACGGCAATTCCCCGTACCAATCGTCGTCGTCCTTTGCGGGCAATGGGCTCTTGATCAGCCCACAGTTGCTCATCGAGGACGGTTTGGCGCGGGCCGGCCAGTTCGATGGTCATCCGCTTTCGGCGGTGGCCGTCGATTACGACGAGGTCATCCCGTTCAAGCACCAGCTACTCGAAACGGCCTGGACGACCTTCAAGCACGCAGGCCGCCGGGATTTACAGATCGCTTCTGACGAGTTCCGTCACGCGCAGGCGCACTGGCTGGAAGATTATGCGTTGTTTCGCGCATTGAAGGCAAAGCACAACGATGCGCATTACCTGGATTGGCCGTCGGTGCTGATAGAGCGTGTCCCAGCAGCGTTGGATCAAGCCCGCCGGGAACTCTCGGAGCGAATCGACCAGGTCTGTTTCGCCCAGTTCTTGTTGTTCCGCCAGGGCGAGCGCCTCAAGGACTACGCCCGCGGCAAGGGCGTGCGCTTGATGGGCGACCTGCCGTTTTTCGTGTCTGCCGACTCCAGCGACGTGTGGACCCACCCGGAGCTGTTCCTGCTGGATGACAGGAGCCACCCGCGTTTCGTCGCCGGTGTGCCGCCCGACGATTTCAGCACCGAGGGGCAGCTCTGGGGCAACCCCGTCTACGACTGGGACGCCCTCCGGCGCACCGGCTATCGCTGGTGCATCGATCGCCTGCGCGCCTTGCTGGCGCATGTCGATGCGATTCGTCTGGATCACTTCCGTGCCTTCGCCGCAGCGTGGCACGTCCCGGCTGCGGCGCTCACGGCCCGAGCGGGCCATTGGGTCCCCGGTCCGGGTGCTGACTTTTTGAGCGCGGTTCAGAAGGAGTTGGGCACCCTCCCGCTCATCGCCGAAGACTTGGGTGTGATCACGCCGGATGTGCGTGCGCTTCGCGACCAGTTTCAAATCCCAGGCATGCGCGTGCTGCAGTTCGGCTTCGATGGCCGTGCCGAGAATCCCTACCTGCCGCACAACTACGTTGCCAACTCGGTAGTGTACACCGGCACGCATGACAACGACACGACGCGCGGGTGGTTCGAAGCCTTACCCGACGAAGCGCGGCAGCGCGTGTGGGCCTACCTGAAGCGGCCCGCGGGCGATAGTCGTGAGATCGCGCCGGCATTGTTGGAGTTGGGGTGGTCGTCTGCGGCGGCACTCGCGATGACTCCGCTTCAGGACCTGCTCAACCTGGGGAGCAACGCGCGTATGAACGTGCCCGGTCATGCGGCAGGTAACTGGCGCTGGCGCTGCACCGAAAGCATGCTCTCGCCGCCAACCTTCGAAGGGCTGCGGGAACTCACGAAGAGATCAAACCGATCGAGGTGACATCATGAAAGCGACTGCGTTGCTCCACGACCTGGGCCAGAGTCTTTGGCTCGACAACATCACCCGCGACCTGCTGAACAGCGGCACCCTCGAGCATTACATCGACCAGCTGTCGGTGACCGGACTGACCTCGAATCCGACGATCTTCGACCACGCCATCACGACTAGCACCGCCTATGACGCCGCCGTCCGCGAGGGGGCTGCCGCGCGCCGGCACGGCGAGGATCTCTTCTTCGACCTGGCGGTCGACGACCTCACGCGCGCCGCCGACCTCTTCCAGCCGATCCACGACCGGACGGCGGGCGTGGACGGGTGGGTGTCGCTCGAGGTGTCCCCGCTCCTCGCACACGACTCGGCGGAGACGCTCCGCGCCGCCAAGGAGCTCTTCACCCGCGCCGGCCGGTCGAACCTCTTCATCAAGATTCCGGGGACCCCGGAGGGCCTCGCCGCGATCGAGGAGGCGATCGTTGCCGGCGTGCCGGTCAACGTGACGCTCCTGTTCTCGCGCGAGCAGTACCTCGGGGCGGCGGAGGCGTTCCTGCGCGGGATCGAGCGCCGGATCGACGCCGGGCAAGACCCGACCGTCGGGTCGGTCGCATCCGTGTTCATCAGCCGGTGGGATGCGGCCGTCGCGGGCAACCTGCCGGAGCCGCTCCTGAACCAGCTCGGGATCGCGATGGCGAAGCGCACGTACGCCGCGTATCGCCGGCTGCTCGACTCCCCGCGCTGGCAACGGGCCGCCAACGCCGGTGCGCGACCGCAGCGGCTCCTGTGGGCCAGCACGGGGACGAAGGACCCGCACGCGTCCGACGTCCTCTACGTAAAGGCGCTCGCCGCGCCTTTCACCGTCAACACGATGCCCGAGGCCACGCTCAAGGCACTCGCCGACCATGGAGAGCTCGGGACGCTGCTGCCCCCCGACGGCGGCGACTGTGAGGAGGTCCTCGCGCGCTTCGAGGAGGCCGGCATCGACGTCGACGCGCTGGCGGCCAGGCTGCAGGACGAGGGCGCGAAGGCATTCGTGAAGTCCTGGAACGATCTCCTGGCAGTGATCGCCTCGAAGAGCGCCGCGCTCGTGAAGGCGAGCTAGGCGACGGCATGCGCGGCGGCATCGCGACCGACCACGGCGGGTACGCGCTCGAGGAAGAGCTCGTCGCCGAGCTCCGGCGCCTCGGCAAGGTCGCGGCGCTGGACGGAGGACGCTGAGCGATGACCACCGAGCAGCTGGACCAGCTGGCGATCAACACCATCCGCACGCTGTCGATCGACGCCGTGCAGCAGGCGAAGTCGGGGCACCCCGGGACACCGATGGCGCTGGCGCCGCTCACCTACACGCTCTGGAACCGCGTCATGCGGTTCGACCCGCTCGACCCCATCTGGCCCAACCGCGATCGCTTCGTGCTCTCGAACGGGCACGCCTCCATGCTGCTCTGGTCGGTCCTCCATCTCACCGGCACGCGCGCGGTGAACGCCGACTACGAGCGCCTCGGCCAGCCGTCGGTCTCGCTCGACGACATCCGC
>Ga0180076_1000027_pt1 | contig 11980 bp, 7 predicted proteins | sample EasRiv433_16_10D_FD_121772 | JGI IMG/M metagenome (GOLD analysis project Ga0180076, IMG submission 121772) | Soil microbial communities from meander-bound floodplain in the East River, Colorado, USA - East River metaG ERMLT433_16_10D | ecosystem: Environmental > Terrestrial > Soil > Floodplain ... | reverse complement strand
GCGGCGTCGCTCACCACCAGCCGCACCGTGCCGGGCTCGAGCGCGAAGGGGGCGCCCTGGCCGCGGACGGCGAGCGTGCCGCGCTTGGTGACCTTGACGCGCTTCAACGTCGCGGCGGCGCCCCCGCAGCTCGGGTCGGCGAGATCCGTGCGGCCGTCCTGGTCGTTGTCGATGCAGTCGTCGCAGATCAATTCGGGACGCCGGCAGGCGTTGGAGCACTCGTCGTCGTCGACGGTGTTGCCGTCGTCGCACTCCTCGTCGATGCCGACCAACCCGTTGCCGCAGGCGCTCGGCTGGCAGTTCGCGTCGCAGCCGTCGCCGTTGCCGCCGTTGCCGTCGTCGCACTGCTCCCCCGGATCCACCACGCCGTTGCCACATTTCGCCGGCACGAGCAGGCGCAGCGACCAGCTCTCGAGCGTGCCGGCCTCGCCGCCGCTGTCGTCGGCCACGCTGAGCGTCCAGGTGCCGTTCGCCGGCTCGCCGAGAAAGGCGCCGAGCGCGCCCTCGGGGACGACGGCGGTGAAGGGGGTGCCGTCCTGCGGGATGGGCGTATCGCTCACCGGATCGGGGGCGTTGTCGTCGAAGGTGGTGCCGGCGTAGAGGTCGTCCGCCTCGCCGCCGATGTCCGTCGCGAGCTCGATGCGGCGCCCCGACGGCGAGGTGAGGTACAGGTCGATCTCGGTGGCGCGGCCGTGGCGCACGTCGACCATCACATCGGCGTCCAGCACCGGCCCCGTCAGCCCGGAGACCGTGACCGGCACGTCGACGCCGACCGGGTCGCCATTCGGGAGGTCGACCGGGCCGTTCGCCGTGAAGACGGCCGGCGCGTCGCTCGGAGGCACGCCCGAGAGCGTCGTCAGCGTGAGCGACCAGCCGTTCAAGGTGCCGAACGACCCGCCGCCGTCGTCCGTGACGACGAGCGCCCACGGTCCGCCCGCCGGATCGCCGAAGAACGCGCCGAGGGCTCCCTCGGGCTGGAGTGGCCCGACCACCGTGAAGTCGGTGTAGGTGACGCTGCGCACGTGCGGCGCCGCCGTGCCCGGGGGCGCGTCCGGCGCCGGCAGCGCCTGGTCGTCGAAGACCACCCCGGCGAAGACGTCGTCGGCGCCGCCGCCGTTGTCCGTGGTGAGCACCACCGTCGTTCCGCTCGGGGAGATCAGATAGACGTCCAACTCGTTCGCCGTGGGGTGTGCGATGTCGAGGGTGACGTCGACGTCGACCACCTCACCCGTCAGGTCCACGAACAGGAGCGAGACGATCGAGCTCGCATTCGGGATGATGGTCGGACCATCCGGGCTCGCGACCGTCGTCGTGGTGACGCCCGGAAAGGGAGGGGGGAGCGCCCACGCGGTCCACGCAGCCGGACAAGACGCCGCCAGGAGCGACGCCAGGAGGCGAAGGCGCATGTCCCGCATGCAAACGGCCCGCCTGCGTTCCCCCTGAGCGGATGCGCGAGCGAAGGCGAGGCCGCGCCCGCCGGCGTGTGCGCGTGACTACTCCGCGTCGAGCGGCGCGGTCCGGGCGAGAAGACCGGCCATGACCTCGGGATCGGTGGTCGGCAGCGCGCAGACCCCCCGCTCGCAGACGTACGCGGTAGCGTGACCGTCGCGCGCGCCCTTGTCGGCGGCGAGCGGCACGAGGGCCGCCAGCCGCCGCGTCGCCGCACCCCCCGGCACGATTGCGACGACCCGGTTCGGGAGATGGAGCGCGGCGAGCCGCCGGACGAACGGCGCCGCCCCGCTCCGCGGCCCGGGCGTGACGATCACGATCTCTTTCGGCGTGTCGAGTCGGAACTCGAGGCCCGCCAGCAGTCGCGTGGCCGCGAGTGGCCGGCGGGTGAGCGTCTCGCCGAAGGTGCGGAGCAGGCGATCGGCGCGGGCGCGATAGGCGTCGTCCGCCGTGAACGCCGCGAGCCGGAGCAGGTTCTCGAGCGCCACGGCGTTCCCGGACGGCAGCGCGCCGTCGTCGCGCGGCTTCTCCCGCACGAGCAGCCGCTCGTGATCGTGCGCGGTCGCGAAGTAGCCGCCCTCGGCATCGTCGTGAAAGTGCTCGTCGACCGCGCGCTGCAAGCGGAGCGCGCGCTCGAACCAGCGCGGCTGCCCGGTCGCCTCGAAGAGATCGAGATCGGCCGCTTCGAGGAACGCGTAGTCGTCGAGAAACGCGTCGCCCGTGGCGCGTCCGTCGAAGGCGTGGTGCGCCAGGCGATCGCCGCGGTCGAGGAGCGCGTGCAGCCGATCGGCCGCGCGCTCGGCGATCGTCGTGTAGGCCGGCTCGCCGAGCACGAAGCCGGCGCGCGCGAAGGCCGAGATGGCGAGCGCGTTCCAGGCGGCGATCACCTTGCGATCCACGTGGGGGGACGGCCGGCGGGCCCGGGCGGCGGCGAGGCCCGCGCGCGCGGCGGCGAGCCGCAGCCCGGCGTCGGCGGCGTCGAGGCCCAGCTTCGCGGCGACGGTCGCGAGAGGACGTGGCGCGGCGAGCACGCTGCGCCCGTCGACATCGCCGTCCGGGGTCACGGCGAAGTAGGATATCGCGAGCCGCGCCGTGTCGGCGGGGAGCACGGCCTCGATCTCGGCCGGCGTCCAGGTGAAGTAGCGTCCCTCGGCGCCTTCGCTGTCGGCATCGCTCGCCGCGTGGAACGTGCCGTCGGGGGCCATCATGTCGCGCCCGAGGTAGTCGAGGACGTCGCGTGCCACCCGGGCGAAGTCGGCCCGCCCGGTCGCCTGCGCCGCCTCGAGATAGGCCATGGCCAGCAGCGCGTTGTCGGAGAGCATCTTCTCGAAGTGCGGCACGCGCCAGGCCGCGTCCGTGCTGTAGCGGTGGAAGCCCCCGCCCACTTGATCGTGGATGCCGCCGCGGGCCATGGCATCGAGCGTCTGCGCGACCATGTCGCGGGCGTGCCGCTCGCCGGTGCGGCGCGCGTACCGCAGGAGGAACCCGAGGCGGTCGGGCTGGGGAAACTTGGGCGCGCGGCCGAAGCCGCCGTGCTCCTGGTCGTAGCCGGCGGTGGCGAGGCGGTAGCCGAGGAAGAGCGCGGCCGGGCCCGGCACCTCGTCGCTGGGCTGCGGCGCTGCGGCCTCGGCGACGCGCGCGGCGACGTCGTCGGCCGCGTCGGCGACGCGCGTGGGATCCTCGCCGTAGACGGCGCGTAGCCGTTTCAGCAGGTCGAGGAAGCCCATGCGGGCACCCCGGTCTCCCGCACGCGGAGGGAAGTACGTGCCGCCGTAGAAGGGCTTCTCGTCGGGCGTGAGCCAGACCGTGAGCGGCCAGCCGCCACCGACGCCCATCGCCTGCACGGCCGTCATGTATACCGCGTCGAGGTCGGGTCGGGCTTCCCGATCGACCTTGATGGCGACGTAGTTCGCGTTCAAATACGCGGCGATCTCGGGGTCCTCGAAGGATTCCTCCGCCATCACGTGGCACCAGTGACACGTGGAATAGCCGATGCTGAGCAGCACGGGCTTCTGCTCGGCGCGCGCGCGTGCAAACGCCTCCGCGCCCCACGGATACCAGTCGACCGGGTTGTAGGCGTGCTGCAGGAGGTACGGGCTCGCCTCCAGGATCAGCCGATTGGCACCCGGCGGGACGCCGCGCGATGAGGGGAGGGCGCAGAGCGCCAAAACTGCCAGCGACGTGGTCCGCAGCAGTCGCGAGACAACGCGGGGCAAGACGCCTACTGCTGGCAGCTGTCCGGGTCGAGGACGGTGCAGGACGTCATGTGAGCAATTCGACAGTAATCCGGAGACCCACTCTCGAAACCGTCGAACGGTGCTGACAGATTGTCGCCGCTGTTGTTGAAGTTGTCCGCCGAGTTGATGCAGTCGCCGACGTCGTAGACCGAGCCATTGTGGTTCGCACAGAGCGCGTTGCACCCCGTGAAATCGACGTAGGTGGCACCGCCCGCGGCCATGGTGAGCGCCGCCGCCGTGAGCTGCCGCACGAGCTGAAGGCGCGTATCACCCTGCGGCGAGATGCAGAGCGCTTCGAGCGCGGAGTGCGCGTCGTCGTAGTCGGTGTTGGTGATCGCGACGCCGCACACGTTGACGCCGTGCGCCTGGTCGAGAATCCACTGCGTCACCCCCGGGTGCGTCTTGTAGAACCCGAGCGTACGCGTGAAGCCGGAACCCGGCAGTGTCGTGTTGGTGGTGTTCGTGGTGCTGCTTGTCGAACTCGTCGAGGTGGACGTGGACGTGAAGGTGTTGGAGGTATTGGTGCTCGAGGTCGCCGTCGTCGAGGTGCTGCTAGACGTCGACGTGCTGCTGCTGCTCGTGCTGATGGTGGTTACCGTCGTCGCGGTCGTGCTGGTTGTGGTCGCCCCCGACTCGCACTGGCCACTCGGGGTGCAGATCGCCTCGGTCACGAATGCTCCGCCTTGGTTCGTGCAGGTGGCCTCGTCGAGGTCGCCACCGATGGCGCACGAGCCCGCGAACTGACAGCAGCCGCCTGGATTGGGCGGTCCATTCTTGCAACGCCCGCCGCCCTGCGGGGCGGCCTGGCAGGTCGACCCGGACGGACCGGGTGTCCCTCCCGCCGCGATGCAGGCGGCGCTGCCACCGGCCGAGCCACACAGTGGCGGATCCGCGGCGGCGTCCTCGCAGCACACCGGTTCGGACGGGATGGTCGTGGTGGTCGTCGAGCTCGTGGAGGAGCTGCTGCTGGTGGTCGTCACGGTGGTTACCGTGGTGACGGTCGTCAGGGTCGTACTGGTCGTAACCGTTCCCGACTCGCACTGACCGCTCGGGGTGCAGATCGCCTCGGTCACGAATGCTCCGCCTAGGCTCGTGCAGGTGACCTCGTCGAAGTCACCACCGATGGCGCACGAGCCCTCGAATTGACAACAATCGCCTGGGGTCGGGGGGCCACTCTTGCAGCGCCCGCCGCCCTCCGGGGCGACCTGGCAGGTCGACCCGGACGGACCGGGCGTCCCTCCCGCCGCGATGCAGGCGGCGCTGCCACCGGCCGAGCCGCACAGTGGCGGATCCGCGGTGGCGTCCTCGCAGCACACGGGTTCGGACGGCATCGTCGTGGTGGTCGTCGAGCTCGTGGACGTGTTGGTCGCACTCGTGGACGTGTTGGTCGTCTGGGTCGTGCTGGTCGTCGTCGGGACGCAGTTGCCGTCTGGATCGCAGATGGCGTCGGCCACGAACGCCCCGCCGAGGCTGCTACAGATCGTCTCGTCGAGCGCGCCGCCGATGGCGCACGAGCCATCGAACTGGCAGCAGCCTCCGGGGTTGGGGGGAGCATCGGTGCAGCGCCCGCCCCCCGCTGGATCGGCGTGACACACGGAGCCGGCAGGGCCCGGCACGCGCCCGCTCTCGACGCAGTCGGCGGCCGAGGCCGCCGAACCGCACTGCGGCGGCTCCTGCGTCGTATCCTGGCAGCAGACGCTGCCGGGCGGCAGCGTCGTGCTCGTGCTGCTGGTTGCGCTCGTGGTCGAGGTCGTCGACGTGGTGCTCGACGTCGTGGTGGTCGGACCTTCACAGCAGGCGCCGGTGTTGTTGTAGTTGGAAACCACGAACTCGCCGGAGACGAACCGCCCGCGCAGGTTGTTGTCGTGACCTAAGCGCAGTGTGCCGCCCAACGAGCAGGCGTCGAGGTGGAACTCGCCGTGCTTGGCGAAGCGGAGCGGGCCGTACTCCGTGACGACCTTGAACGACCGGCAAGCGCCACCGACATCGGATAGATTACCGAAGGACGCCCAGCCGTAACCGGGGATCAGTACCAGCGCCGAGCCAGTGCTCGTCACGCGCGCCGCTTTGGCCACGGCGAGCGTACATGCCACGGTGGTGCCAGCGCCGAAGTTGATGCGTCCCTTGTTCCGGACACGGATCGTTCCGTAGGTGTCGGCCTTCAGGTCGCACTGGTGGTTCCCTGGCACCAGGTCCAGGGATGCGGGAATGCAGTCACTTCCATCATACACGAGTACGCCCCGACTCGGATTGCAAGGGGGCAGTGGATAGGCGACGCCGCACGCTGCGGCCACGTCTCCGATGTCGACGACGCAATACTCGTCGCAGCTCGGTCGTCCGTCGTGATCGAGATCGCCGAGAATCGGCGCCGTGAAGGTGTCTTCGCAGTTGGGTCCGGACCCGGGATCGGAGATCATGCTGCAGTCCGGGGAACAGTGGGCCTCAGTGTTGTTGCGGAACACCTGGTGGAAGGATCCGGGTCCGCAGACGCTGTCGCCCACCAGCTGCCCCGGAGCTGGTACGACGGCCTCGCTCATGCTGAGGCGCCCGCAAGTTCGCCCGGTCTCTTCGCAGTTGACCCCCAAATTGCAACCGGGCGCCTCGATGTGGAAGTTCTTGAGGAGCATCCGGCGAAACGCGAAGGCGAAGTAGTCGTCGACGTTCAGCGATGGCTCCGCTGCGCGCACACCCCGCCCATAGAAGGGTGAAAGGACAGTCACCAAGACCACGAGCGCGAGGACGCGGCGAGGGGGGGGATGCTGGAGATTCCGCAAGGGTTTTTCCTGCTGCGTGGAGGGCCTGGGTGACCCATACGGTTACACTCCCGCGGGCTTTGGTGTCAAGGAAAATGCGTGTCGGAAGGGTTCCAAAAAACGTAGGTACGACGGGGACGTAGGCGTGATTTCCCTCCCGGGGAAGCGCGGAGGACGAAGGGCGTGGAAGAGACCGGATCACCCGCGTCATGGGGGTTGGGTTGCCCCGCCGGAACGCGGCCGAGGATGCCGGGCGCCGCGTCGAGGCGCTCATGGCGTCGTTGGTCCCCTCGAGCTGAGCGCCGCGCGCGGCGGACTCCTCTAGGCGTCGAGCGCGCGCCAGAGATACCAGCTCGCGACCGAGCGGTAGGGCCGCCAGCGCTCGCCGCGCCGCGCCACCTCGGCCGGTGAGGCGAGCCCGTCGTGGCGGCCGCGTCGGCTCGGGAACAGCTTCGCGAAGGCCTTGCGGATGCCGAAGTCGGCGAGCGGCAGGACGTCCGGCCGGCCGAGCCGGAAGATGAGCAGCATCTCGGCGGTCCAGCGGCCGATCCCCCGGACCTCGGTGAGGGCCTCGACGATCGCCTCGTCGTCCATCGTCGCCAGCGCGGCGAGCGTGGGCACCTGGCCCTCGGCGCTGCGCGTCGCGAGATCGCGGAGGCTCGCGACCTTCGCGCGCGAGAGTCCGACACCGCGAAGCGCACGATCCTTCGTGCCGAGCACGGCCCGCGGCTCGAGCCGTCCCTTCGCGTAGAGCGCCGTCAACCGTCCGAAGATCGTGGCCGCCGCTTTGCCGGAGAGTTGCTGGTAGACGATGGCCTCGGCGAGCGCGAGGAACGGGTCGGGCGTCTCCTTCAAGCGGAGCGAGAAGGCGCCCACGCGTGCGATGTGACGGCCGAGCACGGGATCGGCCGCGCCGAGATGACGAAGCGCCTCCGCCGCGTCGAACGGCAGGCGCGCCGGAGCCTTCTCGAGGCCGAGGAGGCGGTCCTTCGTGATCAGGCCGCCGAAGGCGGAGAAGCCGCCGGGTTTTCCGCCCGAGGCCAGCACGCGGTGACACGGGACGACGATCGGAAACGGGTTGGTCGCCATCGCCCGTCCGACGGCGCGCGCGGCGCGGGGGGACCCGGCATCCCGCGCCAGCTCCCCGTAGGACGCCGTGCGCCCCGACGGGATGCGGCGCGCCGCCGCGTAGATCCGGGCGGAGAAGGGCGTCACGCGCGCCAAGTCCAGGCGCACCGCCGAGAAGTCCTGCGGGCTTCCGTCGAGGTGACGGCGAATTCGTTCGATCGCCTCGCGTACCCACGGGGGCGCGGCGCCGTCCGCAATCTCCTCGGCGCCCGCGGGCGCCTTGGCGGCCAGCCGGGCGCGGGTCGCCGCGCGCGTCGCTTCGGGGAGTTGGATCGCCGCGATGCCACTGGCGTTCCAGGCGAGTCCGGTGGGTCCGAGCGCCGTCTCGAAGAGCAGGAAGGGCACGGCAGGTGTGTACCTCGCAGCGGGACGTGACACCAAACCGCGCTCCGCGACTTTGCGAATCGTGCGGCCGCGCGCTATTGAGCCCCCCATGTCCATCTCCGAAAAGGACCTCGAAGAGCTGAAGGCGATCCAGTTCTGGGGCGACAAGAAGAGCATGAGCATCGAGGACCTGGTCATGGTCCAGCCGGGGCTCGCGCGCATCATGCCGGAGATCGGCGTGCGCACCTGGAAGCTCTATTACGCCGCCAAGGCGGGCAACTGGCCGCTCGCCAAGTTCCAGTGGAAGGAAACCAAGGGACTCTTCGAGCTGGGCGCGTTCATGCGGCCCAAGCACGAGGAGGCCATCAACAAGTACCTCGAGGAGGACTGGAGCCGACTCGAGGGGCCGATCAAAGAGCAGGACTTCGCCTCCTTCGAGACGGCCTTCCATCACTGCGTGGACATGGCCAACGCCTACCACGAGCTGAAGGAGAAGCCGTACATTCGCTGGCAGCTGCCGGCCACGCCACCGCCGGACCTCGATCTCGCGCCGCGTCCGAGCGCCAAGAAGTAGGCGCACGGCGTTCTCCATTGATTCCCGGGGGGAATCTCATGGACCGGGTGCGGATGCTGTTGCTGGCGATGGCGCTCTGCAGCGCGTGGACGTGCACCGCGGGCGCGGACGATTACCCGCTGGCCGGGGATCGCCTCCTCCTGAAGGACGCGGGCGCGACAAACAAGCGGCGCTTCGAGTTCCGGGCGGCGCGCGACGCCGGGGTCGATCCGGCCGTCCTCGGCGACCTGACCGACCTCGGAGCCACGCTCGAAGTCGAGGGCGCCACGCCCGGCGACGGGGACACGGGTCCGCTCGTGCTCGATGCCGCTCGCTGGACGGGGCTAGGGCAGCCTCCGGGCGCGCGGGGGTACCGGTACCGGTACCTCGATCGTGACCGCACCGCCGGCGTGAGGCGCGTCCTCCTCAAGACCGGTGGCTCCGGAGGAACGCTCGCCATCGCCGGCGGCGGCATGAACTGGCCCTACGCGCTCGCCCAGGCGCAGGGCGGCCCGATCGACGTTCGCCTGACGATCGGTTCCGACGTGCTCTGCGGCCGCTTCAGTGCGTTCGCGGTGAACGGTGGGGGCAAGGTGAAGGGTGCGCCGTCGGCCGCCCCGGTGGACTGCATGCCGCCGCCGCCGCCGACCTGCGGCAACGCCGTCGTCGAGGGCACCGAGGAGTGCGACGACGGTGGCACCAGCGCTGGCGACGGCTGCTCGTCGACCTGTCGACTCGAGAACAACTCGGCGCTGTGTGCCGGGGTGCCGAGCACGTCCGGAACGGGGCTTGCGACGGTGCGCATCGCCTCTGGGCTCGACCAGCCGGTGCACGTCACCGCGCCGCGCCTCGATCCGAGCCGGCTCTTCATCGTCGGGCAGGAGGGCACCATCCGGATCCTCCAGAACGGCACGCTGCTTTCGGCCGCCTTTCTCGACATCACGGCGAAGGCGTCCTGCTGCGGGGAGCGGGGGTTGCTCAGCCTCGCCTTCCACCCGGACTACGAACGCAACGGCTACTTCTTCGTCGACTACACGAACAACGCCGGCGACACCGTGATCGCGCGCTACGGCGTGAGCGGCGATCCGCAGACGTCGAACCTGGCGAACGCGGCGAGCGAGCTCGTCCTGCTGACCGTCGGCCAGCCCTTCGCCAACCACAACGGCGGCCAGCTCGCCTTCGGGCCCGACGGTCTGCTCTACGTCGGTATGGGCGACGGCGGAAGCGGCGGCGATCCCGGCGAGCGGGCGCAGGACCCCTCCACGCTTCTCGGCAAGCTGCTCCGCCTCGACGTCGATCGGGCGGGGCCGCCCTGGGCAGCGGCCGGCAACCCGTTCAACGATTCGGGCGCCACGCTACCGCTCGACGAGATCTGGTCGATCGGCTGGCGCAACCCGTGGCGCTTCAGCTTCGACCGCGGGACCGGCGACCTCTACGTGGGCGACGTCGGGCAGGACACCTACGAGGAGATCTCCTACGAGCCGAGCGGCAGCCCCGGCGGGCTCAACTACGGGTGGGACGTGTTCGAGGGCGACGGGCACTGCTTCGAGGGCGACCTGGAATGCGCGACGCCCGAGGCCTTCGTCATGCCCGTGCTCGAGTACGCGCATGCCGCGGGCTGCTCGGTGACCGGCGGGTTCGTCTATCGGGGCTGCGCCATGCCCGATCTCCACGGCACCTACTTCTACTCGGATTTCTGCTCGTCGTTCATCCGCACGTTCAAGGGCGTGACCGGCGGCGACGCGCAGAATCTCGCGGATCGGACGGCCGAGGTCGCTCCCGGGGGCGGTCTCTCGATCGACGACGTCTCCTCGTTCGGTGAAGATGCGCGCGGCGAGCTGTACATCACGGACCTGGACGACGGCGAGGTCTTCAAGATTGTTCCCGGGACCTGAGCGCGTGGCGGGTGTGCGTGCGCGGATCGACGCGATCGATTGGGCGGCGGCCGGCGCGGCGCTCGAGGCCCACGGCGTGGCCCGCATCCCGAGGCTGCTCTCGGCGCGCGAGTGCCGGACGCTCGCGCTGCTGTGGAGCGAGCGCGCGCGCTTCCGCAGCGCCGTAGTGATGGAGCGTCTGCGCTTCGGCCGCGGCGAGTATCGATACTTCGCGCGCCCGCTGCCGCCGCTCGTCGCCCGCTTGCGCACGGCGCTCTATCCGCCGCTGGCGGGCATCGCCAACGACTGGCGCGCGGCGGTCGGCGGCGGCGAGCCGTTCCCCCCTCGCCTGGAGGAGTTTCTCGGCCGCTGCGCCGCCCACGGCCAGCGGCGCCCGACGCCGCTGCTCCTCCGCTACGGTCCGGGCGACTTCAATTGTCTGCATCAGGACCGCTACGGCGCGGTGGTGTTCCCGTTGCAGGTGGCGATCGGCCTCGACCGCCCGGGCCGCGACTACGTGGGCGGCGAGTTCCTGCTGCTCGAGCAGCGGCCGCGCGCGCAGTCGCGCGGCACGTCGATCACGCTGGCCCAGGGCGAGGCGGTGGTGTTCCCTTCGTGGGCGCGTCCGGTGGCGGGCCGTCGAGGCGTGTACCGCGCGGCGGTGCGTCACGGAGCGAGCCAGGTGATCCGGGGGCTCCGGCGCGTCCTCGGCATCATCTTTCACGACGCGGCTTGAGGGACGCCCGCTCGACCGTATACGACGGGGACGCTCATGTTTCCCGTCTCCCCGGAGAAGGTGCGCGCGCTCGCCGAGCGGATGGCGCGGCTCGGCGTGCGCGAAGCGGAGCTCGACGAGCATTTCGTGCGTTCCGGCGGCCACGGCGGGCAGAACGTCAACAAGGTGGCCACCTGCGTCGTGCTGCACCACCCGCCGAGCGGCATCAGCGTCAAGTGCCAGGAGGCGCGCACCCAGGGCATGAACCGCTTTCTCGCGCGCCGGCTGCTCTGCGACCGGATCGAGGAGCGCCGCGCCGGTACGGCGAGCCGGGCGCGGCAGGAGGCCGAGCGCATCCGCCGCCAGAAGCGCCGCCGCTCGCGCCGCGCCAAGGCCAGGATGCTGGCGGACAAGCGGGCGCGCGGCGCGATCAAGCAGACGCGCCGCGGCGTCGGCGCCGACGAATGAACGGGCCCGTCGTTCGTCTCCTCGACCGCATCGAGCGGCTCGGCAACCGGCTGCCGGATCCGGTGACGCTGTTCGTCATCGGGTGCATCGCCGTGCTCGTCGGCTCGGATCTGGCGGCGCGGGCCGGCGTCGCGGTCCTCCACCCGGGTACCGGGGAACCGGTGATGGCGGTGAGTCTCCTCTCGCGCGACGGCGTGCGGCGCATGCTCACCGAGATGGTGCGCAACTTCGCGACCTTTCCGCCGCTCGGCACGGTGCTCGTCGTCATGCTCGGCATCGGCGTGGCGGAGCGCAGCGGGTTGATCGCCGCGGCGCTGCGTCGGCTCGTGACGCGGGTGCCGCCGAGCATGCTGCCGGCGGCGCTCGTGTTTGCAGGCGTCAACAGCAGCCTCGCGGCCGACGCGGGCTACGTCGTGCTGATCCCGCTCGGCGCGGCCATCTTCGCCAGCGCCGGCCGTCATCCGCTCGCCGGGCTCGCG